>Ga0302309_10000083_pt1 | contig 129793 bp, 125 predicted proteins | sample III_Palsa_N1_1_FD_200453 | JGI IMG/M metagenome (GOLD analysis project Ga0302309, IMG submission 200453) | Peat permafrost microbial communities from Stordalen Mire near Abisko, Sweden - III_Palsa_N1_1 | ecosystem: Environmental > Terrestrial > Soil > Palsa > Peat permafrost | place: Sweden...
GATAGTAACAGATACTTTAGCCAGTGGAGGTGAGGCCGTTCAATTCGGTACGTATAGTAGTGGTGGAGGAGCTACGTACTTTCCAGCGACTGACCCGTTTAATGCGCCGATTGTTGCTAACCCTGTGCTCCACGCGAACAACAGCGTTTGGCAGTCGAAGTTCGAGAGCATGTTCTCTTCAATGGATACGAGCACTCTTTACGGGTGGCCGCTTTACATCGCGTCAAGCTCCGACCCGGAAGTGACTTGCCATGGCTCCTATCAGAACGCCACGTTCCATCTACCTCCGGGCGCTACACCATCGGGCGACTCTGACGGCCACCTGCTGATTGTCGAACCAGTGGGAGTCAGCCCAACCCATCCGACTGTCGTTTGCGAAACCGAAATCTATGCGTGCACGGTGTCGGGCACGACCGTGACTCCCGGTGATGGCGCGTCACCATGCCAGTTCAACGTCTCCACCACAAACGGGAACGACAACACCAACATCGCGTCAAGCTCGCCGGGTAGCGCCCGCGGCTGCGGGATCTGCTGCCTCGCCGGTCTGGTCCTTGAGGCTGAGTTCCTAGCTGGTGAGATCCCACACGCGTTGTGCGCCACGTGCTCATGGACTGCAAGTGGCGGCGAGGGAGTCGGGTGGATGTACCCCGCGATCATCTCTGATGGTAAGACGTCTGGTGGAATCCCCGAGGGCGCACGCATCCAGCTCGACCCCGCCTATGACATTTCCGGTCTGACCGCGTCGGAGCAGATCATCGCCAAGGCTCTCCAGGTGTACGGCTTCTACGTCACCGACTCAACAGACCCCGGCGAGAACGCCGTCGTCTTCGAGGCCCAGGTTGCAACTACCACCAACTCTGCTTACTCAGGATTCGATGAGCATAACGGCAACACCCTCGGTGGCCTGGGGATTTGGTCGCACATGCGCGTCCTCGCATCATGGGACGGGTCGTGAACTCGCACTTGTCTAACGGTGACACTTGTATCTCAGGATCTGTACTTAGTACAAGCGTTGTTCGGTAAGGCAACAGATATATAGGGCTATTAAAATGACGGGGCTACCGTGATCAGAAATGTAGTTTCTCGTATCGCTGGACATGATTACAACGGAGAAGAAAGCTGCTGCTATAAAGAGTGCGCAGGCTCATAAGGATGACACCGGTGGAGCTAGTGCTCAAGTTGCTGTTTTAACAGAGAGAATAAAGGAGCTAACAGAACACCTAAAGGTGAACAAACACGACTTCATGGCAAGGCGTGGCTTACTTCAAATGGTTGGAAAAAGAAGGAGACTACTTCGTTATATCGCTAAGCGTGACAGCCAAACTTATATTGAGTTTATATAAAAAAATAGCTTTGACTTTTCATTAAAGCTAATACTTAAAATGGTGGGTGATGAGGGACTCGAACCCCCGACCCTCTCGGTGTAAACGAGATGCTCTAGCCAACTGAGCTAATCACCCATGAAAAAAGAGTATACCACACTTTAGTTTAACAAATAATAACAGTGTTCTAAAGCAATGTTAGGATATTTAACAGAGCCTGAATATGGCATAGCTATCACTTTTCCAGCACCTGTTCTATACTTCTATTGGTATAACGTGTTAAAGATCTATGGCAAAACATAGATCGAGATAAATGGGGCAATAGATATATTATGTTTAGCAACTTTGGATTTTTAGACCTTGGTGCACCGGAACTTATTATTATTCTAGCTATAGTCTTGCTACTTTTTGGCGGTAAGAAACTACCAGAGCTATCTAAAAGCTTAGGTGAATCAATGCGCGAGCTTCGTAAAGGAGTAAGTGGCGACGTTAGTGACGATAAAAATAAGCCTGAGCCAAAAGACGAGGCTTAATAGCTTAATTTAATCAGGATAGAGAGCAGGTCATAAGATTATCTGCTCTTTTTCTTAGTTTCATTTTTTAATAATAATGGGTGGGGTAAGGGAACGGTGAAACCGAGATAGGACGCGAACTTCGCATCATAAACTTCCTCGATAACACCGAACCCTTTATATAAGTCTAACTCCCCACACTGCTCCTCGTTAGAGGTGAACGCCTACCGGCAACGGATCGTCGTTCCGATAGACGCCGGTTACGACCTTGCTTCCGCAAGCCGTCTTGAATGTCACTTTCCAGTGAACATGCAGGTTGTAGGTGTAGCCGAGATGATCAAGGCCCCAGAACATGGCGTTGGCCACGTTGAACTTCTGAACTACATTGTTCGTGTGGAACGTCTTGGTGAAGTTACCCGCGTAGCCCGATCGACCCTGTGACCTGAAGATCGTGAAGATGATCTCCTTGACTTTGGATGGACCGTGAGCACGAAGGATCGCATCACCATGGGCGAGACCTTGGGGTCCCAACGTTGCACTCACGTGGTACGACGGATGAGGCATGCAGACCGGCGGTACGCAACCAGCCTTGGTCTTGTCTTGTCCTCCTGGGCACTTGAATGATGGCAAGCAGTGCGAGCCTTCTTTCTTCTCTCCCAAAGGACACTTGATTGGCGGCTTGACGCAGATGGGATAGATACCCGTATCCCCTGAGGGACACTGTGGTTGAACACAGTTCGGATACGTTCCCGTATCGCCAGTTGGACACTGAGGTGGCTGGCAATTGGGATAGATACCCGTATCCCCTGAGGGACACTGTGGTTGAACACAGTTCGGATACGTTCCCGTATCGCCAGTTGGACACTGAGGTGGCTGGCAATTGGGTGACGTTCCGGTGTAGCCCGTGGGACACGGTGGTTGAACACAGTTCGGATACGTTCCCGTATCGCCAGTTGGACACTGAGGTGGCTGGCAATTGGGTGACGTTCCGGTGTAGCCCGTGGGACACGGTGGTTGACAGTCCTGAGACGTCGGTCCGACGTATACTTCACCTCCACCATCTGCTGTCCACGAAATCTCGGCGCTGATTGGCTCAGCCTGCGAGATATTGAGGGTCGGCAGGGTTTGATCTACGTAGCCGCTCGGCCCGGTGGTCTGGACGATGATCGTCTGACCGGTCGACAGCTGGATCTGGATCGGCCCTGATGTGTCCGGAAAGTCCTCGTAGTTAAACGTGACTTTCGTACACGAGAGCCATGCGTTGGTGACCTCGTGGGCGCTCGCGATCGCGGGCAGCATGCAAATGCAAGCCGCTGCTGTCGCTAATGACGCCACAAAGATCTGCATGATGCGTCTCCGCATCAATACACCTCCTGGGTTTGGGTTGTGTGTGGGATTGAGTTGTGACTAAAAGGTACTGTGGTATCTCAAAAAATAGAGAAAACCTCGGTATACGATACCATTATAATGCTTAAAAATCAATAAAATAGAATACTATATGACATTGGTGCGCGAGAGAGGACTTGAACCTCCACACCCTTACGGGCACCAGCCCCTCATGCTGACGCGTCTACCATTCCGCCACTCGCGCATGTCTATCTAAAAAGGGCTCGGAGGCTATTATACCAATAGATTGGCCTAATTTAAGATTTAGGCTCTAGGTAAGTGACCGTATAAGTGATTTAGATTGAAGTTTTGCCTTAATCCAGAACGAAGATCCTCTATAGTTGTGCCGAACTTTACGCCTGGGTTCATAGTTCCGTAAGGATCAAAAATCATTTTAATCTTGTTAAGAAGGTCGTATACATCTGAACCATACATTGGCTCAAGGTAAGGAGCTCTCAGTCGTCCTTCGCCAGATGAGGCGCTTATCGTACCATTAAGGCCAAGTACTAACGTGTGGAATTCATTGAGTAGCTTGAAAGCTTTTTGTCTGTCACCAACGTGGCTGAGATTTAAATTAGGTCGAACAAATAAATTTGCATCACCAGCATGTCCCCATACGGCAGGTTGAACACTGCTAGCGGCAAATATCTTATAAATCCCTTCTATATAATCTCGTAAGCGGTCTATTGGAACAGAACCGTCAAATAATGGTAAGGAATGCTTAGTACCTTCGTCACCAGCTACAAGCATGTTAACTGAATCACGAATCTTCCGAGCTTTGATCTGTTCTTCAGGGTCGGTAATAACACTTGTGTGCTTGGCAAATTTATCTAGAATCTTAGTTACGGTTTTAATCGGTTTTTTAGAAGTCTTTTCTGTGCCTTCAAAGTCCATTAGCAAGGTAAAGCTAGGATAAGGACGACTTATGGCGTCTTTTAAGTGGTTTGGATTGTGAACATAGACCTGATCTAAAGTATATTGATCAACTAGTTCAATCGTGGCTGGGCCTTCATTAAGAGCTTTTAGCTCAACAAGTGCTTGTTGAAGAAATTCAATGCTGTCAAAATAAGACATGACAAGTGTAGATTGTGGGTCATAAGCTTCTGTATCTAGGGTTGCTTCGGTAATAATGCCGAGTGTGCCCTGACTGCCAACAATTAACGGAGTTAGATCAAACGAACCGTCTTTACGCTTTATATCGAGTAAGTTGTACCCTGCGTTATTAAGCGTCAGATTTCGTTCCATAAGCTCAATTGTGCTTATTTTTTCTTCAAGCAATGTATCAACGGAACGATAAACTTCACCTTCGAACGTGGCAAGACCTAGTTTTTTGCTTAATTCGCGCTTATTAAGCCTGCCGGTTTGGATAACTTCGCCGTTAGCTAAAACTACTCTTAAACTTTTTACGAAATTGAGCGTTGGGCCATATCTGTATGATCGCTCGCCGCTTTTATTATTAGCGATTGCTCCACCAATAGTTGAATAGTCAATTGAACTTGGATAAGGAGGTAAAAACCTTCCGTGAGTATGTAGAACTTCTTGTAGCCTGGCGTAATTAAGCCCTGGCTCAATTGTTACGGTGTGTGTTCTGCCATCTAGTTCCAGGATTCTGTTCATATGGGCCTGAAAGGCCAGAATCATACCACCACCAATAGCAGCGCCAGATTGATCGGTTCCGCCACCCCTGGCAACAAGTGGAATTATCCGGCCTCTCTCTGCCAATTGCCAGCTAAAACGAGCTGTTTTTCGTATATCGTTCTCGCTTTTTGGATAAACAACTAATAATGGTGCTGCTTGCAAAATGCTACCGTCTGTCGAGAAATGCTCTCTAGCGTTTGTTCCGCTAATAACCTCACCGACAAGGTGCTCCTGCAGATAGTGCGCCACTTTACTGCTCATAAATAACTACCCTCTTTTTATCATCATATTTATAGCAGTTATGATACCACATTGGCGCTCATTACGCTTGTGGCAATAAAAATTTTTGGATCAAATAATAAGTTGGATTTAATAGCAAAATGGGTGGGGTAACTTGGTAAACTGGGATCTTAGGCGTTGTTAAACGCGAAGATGTATTCCCAGCTTACCAAGCCAAACTTCGAGTCTTATTCCCCTTAACTCTCTGGCTCACCGCCGGAGCCATAGAAGTTGTCGTAGTGATCCACGATCCTGACCCTTTGATTACAGGTGGTCGTTTCGTCCGTGATGATCGTGAATCTGCCGTACGTACTCCCGTGCGGTGTGGGTGACCAGATGCCCGGATTTGTCAAGCCGAGGTTGGCCACAACAACGTTGGAGTCATCGGTGAAGTTCCAGACCTCCACGTCCTTGGAGTTGTAGATCGTGGTGTCGATGTTGTCTACCCGACTGGGGCCCCAGGCGTCGTAGATGACACTGTTGTACTCCGGCGTAATCGTCACACCAAAATGTGGCAAGTAGGGGGGTATGCAGGCTTGTATCGTCTTCGGGGGCGACGACTGTGTCCGCACCTGTGCCGACGCTGAGACGGGTACGATCAAGGCCATGACCGAGAGAACTGAGACAACTAAACCAACGAGATTGCCGGAACGTCTGTTCATCAGCACTTCTCCTCTGATATAGGGGGATTAGACTACAAAGTCCTTGCAAATCTCAAAATAAATCTTGAAATCGCTGATACTAAATTAACATATTTTTCTATAAAAGTCAAAGCTAGCGTAGTCTGTAACTCTTTTGGATTATATTTATCTCGACTGTTTTGCCTTGTCTGATGCTTCCCAGAAGTTGTCTATTTTATGCCCGTCTCTTTCGTCAATTTTCTTGGATATAGCCCACATCTCTACCGTTTCATCACCTTCGTTACGGTGGGACCTAACGGTCTTAGGAGCAATTCTAACAGCTGAGCCAGCAGGAACTTTAATAATATCTTCGTTAAAACGCATAGTTAGCTCGCCTTTTGTAATAATGTACACTTCTTCGATCTGATCATGATAGTGTCCAGTACTTTGCTCGAAGTCTGAATGCGCAGGTATCCGTATCAAAGTTAAAGCAAGCTGCTCAGAGTCTAAGTAAGGCGTAAAACGTCGAAATTCACCTGGTACATCTGAACCTTCGTAGTAGTCTTTTGCTTGATTGGTTGCAATTATGCTGTAGTCGCTCATGTGTAACCCCCTTATAGATTTGCTTTAATAAGCCATTATCTAACTATTGACCTAGATTAGCTGTTAATTTATTTATATTAATCAATATCTTCTGGCTGCGATCTTTTCGATCGTAAACAAAAGTTATTGCCGGGTCGTTTAAGTTTACACTCTGTTAAGAGTAGTATTCTTACGGGATCCGGCAACCGCTTACTGCTTGAGAGAACTCTTGGGTTCTCGATCGTGCAATCTGTTCTTGCTTGATGTATACCTCCATAGGAAGAACTCATATGGTTCTCGATCGCTTTGGTGTTATACAGCTTTAGCCGCGTATAGATAGTAGCGTCCGTGCCACTATCTATCTTGGCGGTTTATTTCTTATGTCCTTTCTTATGGCTAGCCGATGAGCTAGTCGTCGTGTTGGTTGTGTTTGTGTTGTTTGTACTAGCCGGCTGACTTCCAGGTCCAATCCAGTGCCATGCACCGGTATTCCAGCCGCTTTCAGGTCCAGTGTCGAAGCCTGTCCTTGTGCCTGTGTAGTGAGACCCGAAAGACGTAACCATTCCTGTTTGCTGATTGATGGAAACAACTATTTCGACGTGTCCTTGTGTTCCTGGAGCTACTCCCGGAGTTCCGTCTCCATCGTCGCTTGTGACGATATCACCCGGCTGAGCCTGGCTGAATGGAATATGCTTCCAGTACTGTGTCGCGGCCGTCATAATTCCGCTAGAGTCAGCAACGATTCCCGAGTACTGCTGATGGAAAGCCTGATCAACAGCTACATAGACCAAGCCACTGCAATCCGTTGCACACGGTCCAGGGTCGTAAGCCGTACTAGTTGATGCGGCGTTAGCCACAGCTCCTAACGGACATTGCTGCCTGAAGGCGTCATAACCGGCATGTGCGCCTCCGTAAAGGTAGTAAATACCCTTGTACTTCTCGGCCTCGCAGAGAATCGCTGCGTCACCCGTGACTTGGCTTTTCTTGTTAGTTCCGCTGCTGAGATTGCAATTTACGCTTGCTGAACTACTACAAGTGCCGGTTGTGCCGGAAACAGATGAGCTACCCTTCCCCTTGAGGTAATGGTAGATATTCATGACCGACTGAGCATACGTGGACGAGTGGTTGTACATCAGAGCCACTGCAAACAGTTTGGCATTACTCGATCCGACTTTTGCTCCATCGTGCGCTAACAGATGGGCGGCGGCATAAGCTGCATCTGTCAAATTTGTAGCCACTGTCTGGCCATCGTACCCGTAAGTCTGCATATCTGACTGGCTTAAACCGTACGGGTCTGAGTAGCCCAACTTGTTGGTTATATACGGCGGTCCGTTACCTACGGGAGGTGCTGGTTCTCGCCAATCACCACCGTTCGTGACAGCGGGTGGTACCGAAGCGTCGGCATTATTTGTAGGGTCGTTACTCCTACCACTCTCAGTATTGTAGAAAGTCGCAAGATAGTCTGGATCAACGTCGTACTTACTTGCTGCCGCCACAACGATCTTCTGGAACTCTTGCTGTGCCGAGGCAGTCATACCTTTGCCGACGCCTGGCGATATTTTGCCGTTTGCAACAATGTTTCCACCCTGGCACAGAGTGGCTGGGTTAGGGCCGCCAAATCCGATCGAAAACAGCACGAACGAAAGTGGTATTGCGATTGTCGCCAACACCATCAGGACAGCCGATATGACCAACCACTTTTTGAACTTACTCATTGCCCTGTGATAGGCCGAGTTGCGGAGCGTAAAGCTTCAGGATTGTCCACAGCCCGTTGCTGTACTGCCATGTTGAGGTGGTTTGTGCCTCTTTGACTAGGTCAGGCATTTGCTTGCCGTCTGGAAAGTATGCCATGAGGACGACAGGGACTTTAATCGAGATCAACGATCCGCTTATCTTGTGGATCGCCTGCTCGAGGACGCTTGGCTGACCTCTCAGCGTGAGCTTGTCTAACCTCCGAGTCTGATTCAACATCGCTATTGCTGTGTTACCAGATGTTTCATCGAGCCCTAGCTGGAGAGTACTAGGCAAGGAGGGGCTCATATAGAAACCCTGTTGCCGAGACGTTTTCTCCAGGTAGGCAAGATGGGCTGCATCGTTACCGTTCGGCCGAATAAAGTAGTAGGCCGTGAAAAAGTCCTTAACTTCCGTCAGGAGCTTCTTGGTACTTGCTTGGTTTAAAGGTGAAGCTGGGCCACTTGGCTTCTTGACCGTAGCGGTCGTTGAAGTACTAGTTACAGTTTCAGTGTGAGTGGCCGTCTTCGTTTTCGTTGCTGTAGTTGTTTTTGTGGTCTGAGTTGGAGTTTGGGAAGAGGACGTAGAAACCGTCTTTGAGGTGTGATGCCCTTGCGAATCAGGCGTCGTCTTCCCTCGTACGGCTTTTGTGCCGCTGATGCCATGAATCGCCACGACAGCAATACACATGACAGCAACGAGCACAACCGCGCCGTACCCTATACGTTTATGTGTAGGTATCATCCGTTTCCTCGCTATGCGATCAGTCCGGCTTGTCTTGCACGCTCCATGATTTCTGGGTTTTCTGTGTACGGCACAGTTTCCATCATGCCTTCGCTCGCACCTTCGGTACGGATAAGATCCCGTTCCGTTAGTGTGGGCACTACTTGCATGAAGATCGCCGGCCGTGTACCCATCTTAATGCAGACGCAGCCTCGCGGCAGCTCTATGATGAACTTGATGTCGGCTTTCGACAGACCGCGTGCCGCCAAGCGCTGTTTGACTGCCTCGTCGGCATTGGGGTGTCCGAAGATGAACCACGCGGAAATACCACGAAGGATACCTTCGCCGAGGTCACGAATCTGCGAATCCTTGTCTCCACCCATCAGATAATCCGTCTCGTACTGAGTGGTGATGAACTCGGCAGTCCGAACTGCTCGAGCCTTCTTGACGTAGGCCGACAGAAAACGCATACCCATGAGACTTTGGAAAACCTCGTGCATCTCGTCATTAAAGCGAAGTCCGGCGATGATGTCGTTGTCGTTGTTATTAACAGCGACCTCGCGCCATTTCCAGAAAATGCTCAGAATCAGAGTGCGGGCCTTTTCAGGTACGCCCGTCCAGTCGAGAGTGCAGACCGTCGACGAAAGGGTCTCACGAAGCGACCTTGTTCCGCCAATGATCTTGCCGTAATCTCCACCAAGCATGCGGCTCAGTTGCATTTCCACCTTGGCCGCATCGTTAATCAGGTCATAATCTCTAGCGCCCTGATTTTGATCTGCAATTTGGTGAAGACGACGTAGCTTTTCCCCAAGCTCTGGAAACTCTTCCAGACGCTCAGAAATAGCGTAGATCTCGTTCTCATTTTGATATGCGTAAAAATTGCTTCTGTCTTGTGGCGTCATACCGCGAAGCAAGGCACTCAGTATTTCCGGACAAGCGACATCTTTGAACTCTGTAAACATTCGCCAGACCGCAATCTGCAATGCCAAGCTTTGGGAGTCGACAAGCGGCAAGCCACTTACCGTCTCATGGATATTGACTGCCGTCTCAAAGACGTCAGTCTGAGTCATACCCATTGCTGGATCGAATACGTTGATCATGCCCTTCTGATTAAGCGAAATGACTTCGCCCTCCAGATTGGTCGTGACCTTTTCATACTCAGGTACGCCTTGCTCTCGCTTTCGATCGTTGATTTCTGCGGTCATTTGGCGCGGTATGCCGTACTTATCCAGACCAGCCTGCATCGACATGAGTCGCCTAAGCAGGATCTTGTTGAAGGCCGACTTGCCGGTTCCCTTTTCTCCGATGATACCGAAGATTGTGGCCGCAATGTTGCCTTTGACTTTCTCTTCCCAGGGGTTGAAAAAGATGGGCTGACGGGTTTCCATATGGTAACCAATCGGGGGCCCAGTCTTGCTCAATTCACCAGGGTCAATAAACGGGTCAAACTGTGATGCTGTGTTGATATATCCAGGAAAAGCCCTGGTTTTTAGTGTTGCTGGCATTTATCTCCAAAGTATTTGTATTCCCAAATTGTTAACGAGCTTGAAGTATGTAGACACCTCAGTTTTGGAATCAAAATATAATTAATTGCAAAACTGATGTGTATGTGTACTGCCCCTCTAAATAAAATGATGCCAATTAAGGCCTCGAATTCTATTTAGAGGGGCAAGGTGACACACCTCCTTTTTCATGCGCTTTTCCACGTATTAGATAGCGTAGTTTACGCATGGTTGATTTTCACAACGTCTAAACCGGAATGCCAGTAGTGGCCATGAACAAGTTTTCGAGCTGCAGACTCCGACCGGTGATACGAGTTGCTTCGCAACCCATGACCCGAATCCGGCTCATGACCAGCTTGTTGACAACCTCCTCCAGTTGAATCTTTGCGTTCTGCTCAGAAACCTGAGGATCCACTTCAGGATCTAGTTCAATCGGGCAGCTGACAGCTACCAGAATCACGTAGGCTTGCGCGTACGGATTGATTGCCAGGTTCTCCTCGCGTTTACGGCGAAGCTCCTCTCTTCTTTCGGTTTTGGATGATTTGCTGGCTCGCATCTTGTCGTCAGCAATTTCACCTATGGCAACTACACGTTCCATCACCTGATACTCCAAGCCGCTTCGAGCTGCTGCTCCGACAAGAGCCACGGAAATCCATGGCCACGGCAGTCGGAAAAGCAACGGGAAGTAATCCGGGCGCGTCAAAGGCGGAACCTTGGTCAAACGTAGCACCGTGTGGATTGTGTTGTCCGTCACGATGTAATTGTGGTAAGGCCGGATTCTCCTTTGAGGCACAAGATTGCGCACTCGCCTGAGAGCCTCAGCATCACCAGTTTGCTCCAACTCGTGGTAGTCGTGCAGGTCAGCGATATCCCAGGAACCGCGGACATAGCTGTTGAGCTCATCCAGATTCAAGATTTTGGGGTCATAGACACCTACATCATCCAGACCTGAACGAACGGCTTCAGCCATATCCAACATCATCAAGCGACTCAGTTCATCCTTAGGAATCCCCTGTTGCTTTTTGATGGCGTCGGCAACCTGCTTGTCTCTATCCAGCGTAATCACCATTGCACGAGTTGGTTCGCTACCCATCTGCCTTATTTGCTCAGGCAGTTCACCCACCATGAGGGCGTAAAGAGTGCGATCACGCCTTTCTTTTGCTGTCAGAGACTCTTCAGGCAGATGAGACAAGACCAACGCTTTGGGTACGGCCACATCATGGGCCATGTACTTTTCTGCGCTGGCATCAAACTGCGGGATGTTAGCCGGCCGCCTGCGAAAAACGTATGACACGCCAACGCTATTGGACGGAACTGATGCTGCAATGTAGCGAACGATGTCCGCTATTTTGTCATTTGCCGCCTTCCAACTCTGCAGGGACTTTGAACCGATTGCGCTACCCTCGCCTGTAACGACGATTGCATCGCATCTTTCCAAGCCCATGAAACCGAGATGATCACCGATTGTGCCAGTTGTGAACGGAATGGGGTAGCTCGCCAGCTGTTTCAGGCTCTTGCCTTTGCTGACGGGCGCTTCCCAGCTTTTAGTCAAGCCGAGATAGCCACTCTTCAACCAGCTTATGACGACGTAGTACGTACGACCGTTCTCGTGTCGGTGCATGATCAGATACCAAAGAACTAGGGATCCAATCAGCCAGGGGAGGCCACCGATGAAAATGACCGAAATCGTCACTATCGCCATGATGGCGTTCACGCATTTGTCGGCGAACGTGAAACTCCAGAAGTTGGCTCCCAGAGTTTCAGGGTTCTCGGTTGCTGCATCGTCATGGCGGTGATCATGATCGATACCGTCAATGTCCACTGCTATCATTCCTTTCGGGTTGAACTATGAGGGTCCGTTGTGGAGGTCCATTTAGTGCCTTCTTGGCCTGAATACCCGCTGACAGTGCAAGCGCAGCAGGATGGGCTGATGACGCGATCTTCGCAGCGGCGGCGCTTTTTGCGGCACCTTTTGCGCGCTGCGTAGGACTGGCCGTAGGTGTTGACACGATGAATCGTGTACCCACACCTCCCGAACCAAGACCTTGCATGCCGGCCTGATGACGCTTTTTTACCAGCGCATTGACCTGACCGCGGACCACCGAATTGACTCGGCCGCGGATGTTATTCCACTGTTTATGAAAGACAACGACTAGAGCTATCTCAGCTCCTGCTGCAATCAACAGAGCCAAAAACAGGCTCGCTGACGAGGTAAAGCTGAGACTGCCGATAATGCCGATGTGCGCGTCCACCACCCTAAAGAAGGTGATGATGAGCACTGCAGCCAAGCGGCCAGCCCCAAGTGCGACGAGACCAAGTGCCACGAGCCAGCCCAGGATCTTCTGCGTGGAATCAGCAAGAGGGCTTAGAGCCAAGCTGATTAATCCAAACAGTTTCACCAGAAAGCCGATCACGACAAAGGCGTACGTCACAATCAGCAGAAGTCCTCCAGCGCTCGTAATTGCTCCAACACCAATGATGTATCCAAAGACATTGGAGATTGCAACCGCGGATCCGCCGATATCACTTCCTGGGCCTAGCGTCGCAACATACTTTGCTATTTCTTGACACAGGAGAGTGTAGGCAGCGATGATGGCGAAATAAAAGGTCGATCCGCCGCCAATAAAAATCGCTACCGCAAACGCCTGCAGCATGTTGGCGATGCGCTTTTGCCACAGCATCGCTATACAAATCGTGATGACCGTGACTGCCATCGCAATATTCCCTGCCAGACCGAGAGCGTTACCGAAGAGATAATCACTCCACGATCCTTCGCTTACGGTCGGTGGGCTAATTACAGCCTTCAGGATGTCACTGATGAGACCGTTGTAGAGGCTGTTGATTGCTTTCGCTAGCCAATAGAACGGGTTGATGTACTTCAGTGGATCGGGGATATGGATGTAGTGGAACGGGTTTAGAAAACTGAGGATGGATGCAGTATGAAGTAAAAACATATCCTTCCCTGTTGTCTACCTGCCGCTAGGGCTTAGAGTTACCTCTTTACCCTGAGCGGCAGGTATGGGGTTTACCAGGAACTGATCGAATCAGCAGCCACCGCCTGTGTGGAAGACACCCGTGATGTTGCCGATGGATCCCAGGAGGGACAAGCCCGCCACGATTACCACCAGCCACACGATGAGGCTTCCCCTCATGGAGTGACGGAACAGCAGAATGAACAACACGAACAGGATGACCACCGCGGCGGGACCCACTTCGTAGGCCACTCCTTTGAACTCTCCAGCAAGCGTGTTGAAGAGTGGGGCGATGGCATCAGCCCAGTTGCACTTGGTCTGGATCGTGTCGGCCAGCGCCACCTGAGGGGCAACCAGGGCCAATACGATCACACTCGTGAAATACGTAGCCCACTTGACGCAGGACTTCCAAGGAGTCATTACTGCTTCCTCGTTGGAACGCTTCACGGGGACCACGAGATACGTAGCCCACTTGACGACATGCTTCCATACTCGCATTACTACTCCTTTGTTGGACAACGATTTACATCGACGAAAGCCGATGTTCAGACGTTTGCAACTTCAGGCTCGAAAAACTCGAAGCCTTCGATTGTCTCTTGTACCGGCTTCGTTCCAAGTACCGTTTCAGGCACCTCCGACTCACTCGGATTGTTCCAGTACTTCGGGTTCTGCTTCAACGTTGCGATAACCAATGCCTTGTAGCACATCAGTGTCTCGGGCTGAAGCTTCTCTAGATTGACAGGAAGGGCAGGCTTGAGGCTCGGATCATGCGGAATTCCGACAAGCTTGCCTCGGTAATTACCTGACGACTTTGTGACGACCTGATCGTTTTCGTCAACGATATCCAGATAGTCCCTGTAGTCATTAACCCACTTACCTTCGGGGATGTTGCTGATGCACACGACAGAGTTGTTGACCTTGTCTTCGAACCCATGCCGGCGCAACGTTTCCATCGACGTACCCAATTGCCTGAGCGACTCTTGTTCACCAACGTTCGCCGTGAAGACGATTACGTCACTGAAGTCGACATTCGCCAGGGCCACCGGGTCAGTGATGAAATTCAGCGTGTCCATGTATAGGTACTCAGTGAAGCGGTATAGCGCTTCCATGACACGCCAAATGTCGTCCGAACTTACTGCTTGACCCTTCTCGATGATGTTGTTCGCACTGACCACCCGTACGTCGTACTGAGTCGGGCGGATCGGCACGATGAAATCACGGAAGGCTTGAATCTCAGCGTGGCTTCTAACCAGCTCGCCGAGGGTGAGCGTTTGACCGAAGTCACGACCCAACCTTCTGCCCATGTTGCCAGAGGCCAGGTTGAAGTCAGCAGCAATGACACTCCGGTGCGTAATCGATCCGTGCACTGAAGTCATGTTGACGAGCGTGGTCGTATTGCTACTGTCACCTTTTGTATTGATGACACAAACCCGCTGCGTCGGCACCATGTCGCTCAGAGCGATGATGGCGTTATCAAGGCGCTTCTCTTTGTACAAGGTAAACGCTTGTTCGTACTCAACTTGGAGTTGAGCCCGTCGTACGGCAATTGCTTTCTGCTCCCGCTTGCTCAGCTGAGGCACATCTCCGAGAAGATGAGCCATCTGCAGAACCTGTGCCCAGCCTGTTGGCGTGACAAGGTCCGGCCTGAGGTGCGGAATGCGCTCGGGATGGTTATTCGACTTGTTCCTGCGATAAAGCCGGCCAAGTGAACCCATGGTTGGAACAACCACACGTTCGGGAAGTACTACTGCCTGCTCTGGCTTCTTCGGCCTTTTCTCCTTCGTCCTACGACGCTTAGAGGATGAAGTAGATCCCTGATTGGGCTTTCCTTCATCCACATCGATAACGATGGACTGCCTACCCCATTCTCTGGGATCTCCGTCATCGGTAAATGATGAAACCGCCATTAAACTTTGCCTCCTTGAGACATAGAAGTTCATTAGGATTAAAACATGTAGATTTGTTGTGAAAAATTGTAAAGGTGCGTCTTCCTCTAACGCTCAAGTCCAGTAGAGACCTGCTCATAATTACAATTTGAAAAAATAGATTTCGGGTCGACCCTGTCTGCACGCCAATACATTGAAATCTGCGGCAAGTAACCGGGAAGTAATTGTAAAGTACGAGCAGATCCCTAGCATGAACGAACAGTCAGGGCCGGATTTTCGTCCGGTGTCCACTCTGGTGTGGTGGTCTCACCAAGCGCCGAGACTGGACGACAATCCTCAAAAAATTGAAAAATATTTTGTTAATGTGCTAGTGTTTTCTCTCCTTAAAATCTTATTTTTATAGTACAGCTTTCCGTTTCAAAATACAATACTAATACTGAAATATTAAATATGGCAAGAATATTTTTTAAAATGAAACACCTATCTGTTAGTAACAAATCCGTACAATTTTTATAAAAATTAATAAAGCTTATTTTTAAAATTATTTTCAATAAAAGTCATATTTGTTTTTTAATTGTAAATAGGTAAGAATTAAATTTAGGTCTCGCGGGATTAAGAGAAAACTCATCCATGCTTGAGACAGTACCTCACAATTTGAGATAGACAAAACTTTAGCAGGTAAATCGTCAACTTCAACTAAAGGTAGGTTTCATGCGTCGCCTTCAACTGAGCGATGTCGTAGTACTGTTGTGCCTAGTTACCATTATCGTTCTGGCCGGAATCTTTATCAGCTGGTACCCGGTAATTGGTATTGTCGGTGGTCTTGTCATAGGCCTAACTCTTCTAGAACTCCTTAACAGGAGGAGGAGCAGAAAGGCCAACAAGGCTACAGAAGTAGTGAAAGAGTCGGTAACAACCGAGCTTCGTGCAGTTCCTTCAGCAGGAACTCCGACCACACAAGAATTTCCTACTGGCAATTCAGGTGAATTAAAAAGGCCGGTCCTAGTTGGACTGACACAAGAGGACTTCGATAATATCGTTCTGCCTCGACTGGCAAGCCGAAAAAAGCTGACTGACCCTAATGAGAAGATTATGCGCGTCGTACACGCTCATAAACTGGCCATCGTTCCAATCGTTACCAGGGTGGTGGGAGTGATAATCGGCATCGTACTTTTGGGTACGGCCGGAGTTATAGGAGCTCATTCTCCTTTCATGCAGACGCGCGTGGCTCACAGGGTGGTAGTGAGGCCGCACAAGCATCACGCGACTCACAAAAAGAGCGCGAACAAGAAGCACCAGACTAAAAGGCATCGAAAAGGACAGGTTCAAGATAAGAAAACACCAATCGTCAAGACCCGATACACAACTAAGGATCACTTTCACCTTGGTCTTGGGCTAATCTTGCTCCTTTTAGGGCTTTTGGTTGGTGGTGGTAGTATCTACGATCTCGTCAAGATCAAGGCCTGGGATCAATGGAAGTTTTGGAAGTGGACCTACTGGATAATCAGTACTCGCTACGTTTACATAACGTTTCTGACTCCTGACAGTTTCCCCGCCAGTGGCATAAATAAGCACGACTTCCCGGACATCATCGAGGGTGCGTTCGACGCTTACTCTTGGTTCGGGCTTTCGAAGCTCAAGATCGGGGTCGTCACTATCGAATATCCAGGTGATAAGCAGAATCTCGTGACCCCACTCATTTCTGATCCCTCGGGATTCGTCACGGACGTGGAACCACTCAAAAGGAGGAGAATAAGCTAAAGAAAATCTCAAATGGAGGGGCTATCCGGCAGCGGTTTTTGATCTCAAAAGATCACTTACCGCTGCCGGACCTTCATACTTTATGACTATAGTTAACAAGTTAAGTATCTTTACTTTGTATCTGTTATTTATCACGATTATCTAAAAAACAATTGGTGCATCAAATCTACCCTAAATGACACCATATTGAGACAAGTGTGATCCAGTCCGATTCGCGATTGGCCGCAGTATAGGAGAGCCAGCTTTGTGGTCAGCCGGCACTTAAGCGCCCTCTACAACCTCCACGCAGATCCACGTGTACTGGCTGCCACCTAGGTTCAGGCCGACCCCTGAGGATTGTCCTGCTCCTAGGCGAATAGTGTCGCCGGCTTTTACAGGGATAGGGGCAGTAGCGATCTCCATGTATGTTAGATCGTCCGTTGATGGGGTAACGTTGACTCGCCCGATCCCGATCTCCGTATATACGCCGTCTTGCGAAAGCTCAAGCAGCCGATCCCCTGTTGAGTTTTTCTGCCATGCGACCTGTACGGTAACCCGGACCGCTTTGATACCGTCATTTGCCGGGATCGTGAACGCACTGCTGCCCGCGCCGCCCCACATACCTTCTGTGTCGGTCGTTCCGGGCCACAGCGCATCCCATGTCACGGATGTCGGTGACGGTGCTGTAGTGCCAGCGGTGCCCGAAGTGGCAATCGCCTTCGCCGAAGTCTGATACACTCTCACGCCGCGCCATTTATCCGCCACAACACGTGTGTCGGGTCCACCATCTAGGATACGTGTCGGGGTTGCAGTAGTCAGCGTGCCGGTAGCACCTAACCGAGTTTGCTCTGATCGAAACCCAGTTGACTGGTAGTCCACGGCTGATGCGTACCCCTGCGCGGCGTGATAGTTGTCGGACATAATCACGTCAACTGACTGAATCGACAACACATTGATTCGATTGTTGTTGGCGTTGAACTGAAAAATATTGTCGGTGATCTTAAGGACCGATGACCCTACCGAGATCACATCGCAAGGGGACGCCGCGACGATTGTTCCCACCGCATAAGTTGTGCCTGGGTCTACTGTCCCCAGGTTACCTCGGACAGCGTTATTTAGGTGAATGCCATCCATTCCCATCACAAGGTTGTTGTACACCCACCATTCCGAGCCTATGAGTACCGCGCCGATTGATGGCATTCCAGCAGTCGAGACCAACGTGATCGTTGTAGGCGGCGTACTCCCCGCCGTAGTAGACACGAAAGCAACTGTGGGCGAGCTGCCGCCAGTCAATGAGCTAGCTGCGGACTGCCCAGTAACCTGTCCAGTCACACCATTCTGCCACGTAACTGTCATCGCGGTCGCCGGGAGCGGACCGCCGGCCACAGCAACACAGTTGGCTGGCAGTGCAGTTGACCCGGTCGCAGCCTGCAATGCCGCCGCCACGACGGTCGCCGTCGCGTTGTAGACGATTGCTGCCGTGGTGTACGTCACACTATTCCAGGTGAAGGTCAGGGTGAAGGTGCCGCCAGTAGGCGCACCGGTGACCGTAAGGGTGTCGGCCTCGGCACTGGTCGGGATTGCTGTGGCCAGCACACCGACCGTGGCTCCGTAAACCCCCGTGCCATCAGCTACCGATACTGCGGTAGTACCAAATTGACCGCGAGTGACGCCCGTCAGGGAACCACCTGAATAGCCGGTCACGCTGATTTTCTCACCCGAAGAAAGAGTCATAATTGCAGGCCACGTCTGAGCGCCTATAGTGGCCACAGGAATCGATGTTGCGGTCGCACTTAGTGGATTGCCGCCATTAGAGATTGTCAGCGGACTACCAACAAAACCGTACTGGTAGAAAAGGAAGTCGCTGATCTGCATGTACTTCTTGCTGTAGAGACAAACATTCCAGTCGCGGCAATTGACGTGCCCACCGCCCATATTCAATTGTGGCTGCTGACCAGGAGTCTCCCAAAACACGCCCTCGCGGCAATTGACAATCGTTGGCTCGTGAAGGAATGCGCCCTCGGGCGCGTCGCTGGGATCCCCAGACACTGGGGTCACACACTGCAAACCGCGATTACATGACCAAATGTCTATTTTTCCTATAGATGGGGCATAGCTGTTATCGAGCGTTATCCCGCACGTTGGGTAATACAGCGGAGAGTTGTCGGAATAGTTAGTGGTCAGCGACGGGCCAAACAGTCCGCTCACGATCACATCGTCAAGTTTCGGCCGCCACTGGCCGAGAGCCTGTATAGGCTGAACCCACCAGCCATAAAGTGGCGAGACACCGCAGACCTGAACATGATCCATCTCGAAGCTACGCTCATGCTGCCCGCCGCCCTCGGTTGAGGTGACCGTGATAGCGGTCGCAGCTCCAGCCACGCTGGTCTCGATCGTTAACCCAGAGAATGTGAATTGCGACGCCCGTCCACCTGACGGGGTACCCGTTGCGTTAATGTTCAGGAAACCACCCGATGCTGTTGAGACAATCGTGCTCGCGCCGATCCCGTCACCGTCAATTTGCCAGAACATGTCAGTTGTCAATGTCTCAGAAAGCGTGTTACAGACGATGCTTATCGACGCTGGCAACCGCAGCCGCCCACGTACGTTCGCGACTAGATAATTAACCGCAGCCGCCCATGCCACACTGTCGTCTGTCCCGAAGATCACGGTGGTGTTCGTCAGCGCACCCACCACCGGGGTAGCAATCGTTGCGACACCGCCGCTGACCGCGCTGATCGTGGTCACCAACGCTTGATAGGGAGTTGAGCTCCCACCGAAGATGATAGCGATCTTGTTCTGATCGCCAGCCTCAAAGGTGTAGCTCGCGCTTGTCAACGTCGAGAGTCCCCCGGAGGCAAAGCTCGCGTCAGTGAGTATCATCCCGTTGCACTCCGCACCAAAGTCAATGACGCTGATAACGTCGCGAAGCGCGCGGGCGCGCGAGGACGTTGCGGCCTGGATGGGTGATAACCCAGCGGAGCTGTCGGTTACAACTGAACTCGGTAGATCACTGGTTTGTATATTTCGTTTACTCATAAGCCTCTTGTGGAGTGTCTCTTATGTTTTTTATAATACTTGATTTATGGGACTTACGCTAATTTCCTGATACTGCTAGTTTATCCCGGAAATGCGGCAATGGCGATCGAGCGCGTTTCAAATTTTAGAGTAGCATTACTGCGGAAGCAGTCCATAGTCCTTCATCGCCCGAACCAGGTCAGCGAATGTGAAAGCACTCGTGCCAACGTTGCCGGTGCTGGATGATGCGGCGTTCATAGATGTACCCGAATTTTGTGTAAATCCGTTCGCACCAACTGCTCCGGAATACTGTGCGGTCGCGGCTGCACCGAAGAATGACAGCTTATTATCAAACGACGCCTTGAAAACGGTCGACGAGCCGCCAAGCTGGACATGACCACTAGATCCAAGCGGCTGAAGTACAAGATCACCAGAGCTTGCACCTGTCATCATTTGATTTGTGCCACCTACGCCGATCCTTCCCCCACCCGCGCCTGTGATTAAGTCGATCGACGACTGGTGCGCACTTACTACTGGGTTACCGATTGTGAGAGCTCCCAACGCATCACTAGTAGTAGTTTGTAGTTCGAGCATTGATGTTCCCGTTGAGGCACGTGCGCCACCTACGATTACTGCGCCGGTGCCAGTATATGTGCTTGCATTACTCATAGTGAAAGATACACCAGCACTCACGCTAGCGATATATGTACCAACTGGTATGCCCGGACCGGAGACGGCTGAGTAGAGATCACTGCCGACGCAGCTACTATCCAGGACTACATCTGTGGCATTAAGTGATACGCTAGCCGTTCCACCAAGTGATACATCACGATCTTCACGCGGAGTGTTACCAATAATTGCAGTGCCGGCAGCGGTGGCAATCGCTAGGGACGCGCCTGCGTGAGTACCCTCAACAAGAAGTGACGCTATTGAATATCCGTAATCTGCAACTAACGCCGACTTAACTGGGTCAGTATCGATCGCCATTATCCCGTAGTTCCACTGTGGAGCATAGTGTCCAGTAGTCGGGCCGCTTACGTATCCAGTAAAGCTAGAGCTAGTAGCCTTTACTGTTACGCCGGCAGCCAGATTTACCTGTGAACCTACGACAGACGCGATAGTAGTGCCGACAGGGACGATAGTTGATGCGAAGAAGATTCCTCCAACGTCAGTTGATACTGCACTAGGGTCTGTGACATACGAATTGCCGACAGTTGCTGAGCAGCCTGAGTCCTCGCGGGCACCTGCTGTAGCGCCGCCACCACCGATGATACCAGAACCACCACCGATTTGTAGCACGGATCCGTTCATAAATTGGCCAAGTGTACGAGCCCAAATCGCTGTTGTAAGTCCTGCTCCACTGATTGAGCCGTAATCGTTGGCAAACCAGTTCTTGTTCTCAATCCTGACTGTTGCAATCCGGCTCGAGGAGGCCAATAATGCCTCCCCTGTGAAATACCCACCGTTAGCGTTACCATTCCAAGTTGATACACCGGGGGTGCTATTGCCCAATGCAGAACCTGTAGGGAATGGGTATGACGGAGTTTGGGATGTAACTGGGATAGACGTAGCCCCAATAGCTACGTTAGAAGTAACATCCCAAGTCTGACTGTTGCCGCTGCCGTCGTTTGTCCATAAAGTGTATGTGCCGGCAACTATAGGGAAAATTGTAGCCTGAACCGGTAATACACTAATACTCCCATTTGTGGTCGAAAGAGTGGATGATAGCTTTGACAACCCCGATTGTTGACCGAACCCTGACACACCGGAAACATCCTGATTGTAGCCATTGTTATTTGGAGCACCAAATCCTTCGCCTACAACACCAGTTGCTTGAACCTGATTGGTCGGATCCGCGACTGCTAGACCCAAGATTGACCCAACCATGTCTTCCTTACCGCCAGAGCCCAGGCACAGCCATGTACCGCTCGACCTTCCAAACTGGTTGTGCAACGGTATTAGGTGACGCAGCGGTACCTAGTGCGATCTGACCGAGTTGCCCTGTGACTAAGGCATACAGCTCGTTTACCTGACCACCACCGACAATCTGGTTAGTAAATATAGAGCCAGTTTGTACCACCGAAATCGGTAGGTCGCTGGTCTGTATATTTCGTTTACTCATAGGTCTTTATTTATTCCCTAATTGTTTAATAATATATATGGCATTTACGCCGTATGCCAATTAGCTCCATCCGATACTAAGTCAACGCTACTCCAGTAGGCGCCTGAAGCTCCAGTGCCTAGAGTTGTATTACTTGACCCATCAATGGTTTGACTGCTGGTTGTATTGAGAGTTACTAAGTTAGTGGTGGTGGTTACTGCCTCAATGGTATAACGACCGTTGAAGCCAACTGCTGTCGGTAGGGTTATAGTGAAGGCTGAACTGGTTGCATCAGCCATAATGACATGGTCGGTTGGTGTCAGGGTGTAGGTTGTGCTAACCGTATGGGATATACCACTTAGCATTGCAGACAATGGTAGATCATCACTCTGGACATACCAGATAGAGCTTGGGGCAGCATATTGTAGCATTATGGCCTGGTTGAGAAGCTCAAGTGTGCCAGACGTCGTACCGGTTTTGTTAACGACATCCGATCCACCAGTATTAAAGGTAACAATATTGTTGCCGTAGCCATTTGTGCTATTTATGATCGTGCTGATCATCTTAATCTCTATCCTAGTCTTATCTGCTGGGGTAGTTGGTAAGGTTATAGTTACGTTGCCACCGCTCGTGTCGACTGGAATAAAGTCACCTGGGCTAGCGGTGTAGGCGCTGGTCTTTACTGCAGTAGGTGTAAGAGTCTGAACTCCTGTAGCCGGTGTAGCCCAATCAGCTGCTGTCGAACTAGTAGCAGTAAGAACTTGTCCAGAACTAGGTGCAGTCGCACTATTAACTACTACAGTAGTACTAGCAGAGTTTAAGCCGTTCGCTGCCGTGGCTGTAGTAGCAGATGTGGCATTAGTAGCATTAGCTACAGCACTGGTTATTTGTGATCCTGAGATAGACTTGTTAGTTAATGTTTGGATAGCACTTAGTCCTACTACTTGTTGGTCTATTCCTGCAGGATCATAAGTAGAAGTATTCATGTTACCTGAGCCACTAGGACTAGTCCACGTACCACTAGCATTAAGAAAAGCTGATGTTCCTCCAGTTGGAGCAGATAGTGTGGTGCCTTGGAGTTTGGCTATCGTTGGAGTAGTAGCTGTACCCCCAAGGTCTCCATCTAGTTGGATAAGGCCTGGGGTAGAAGAGTTAGCATTGCCAGGCGTAGGGATATTACCCCACGCAGCAGTAGTGCTGTTGGATGCTATGAGAGCTTGGCCTGATATTGGAGCTGTTGCTCCACTGATCGAAACACTAGTTGTAGCACTACGTAGTCCTGAAGCACTGGGAACAGTTGGGGCAGTAGCAGTGCCAGCTAGATCTCCTGCCAACTGGACAATACCAGGGTTACCAGTCGTGGCGTTATTTACTGTAGTCGAGCTAACTGTAGCTGGTATCCACTGATTAATGCCACTGTTGTATGAGAGGACTTGGTTATTGGTAGCACTACTAGCTCCATTAGCGTCATTAAGGTCGGCTACTTTAAGAGTGACATTACCACTAGAAGGAGTCTTGTTGTTTACGCTCTGTACGGCAGTAGAGGCAGCAGTCAAGTTAGTTTGGACAGAACTAGCCAAATCGGATGCAGGTATACCACCACCTGGCTTGGTATACTTACCTGCTACAGCAGCTAATGTTGTTTGGGTAGGGACGTCTAGTTGAGTATTAGTAACGGCATTGTTCTGTAGTTGAGAGCTGCCTACTACATTAGGGTTAAGTGTGCCATCACTATATAGGGAAACAGATAAATAGCCATTGAGGATGTCGCCCCAGTCTCCACTGTCGCCACCGGGTGTTGGTAATCTTTGAGTCATAGGTTTATTTTATGAATCTCTTTTCCCCTATCAGGTAATTAAACCTTAAGCTTTATAGTAATAGTACCTAATATATAGAGCGTGTGTCAATCAGGCTAGAAGCTATCAGAGCCATAATCTTTAATTTATTTCTTAGGTTTGGGCTTCTGGCTCTTAGACTTAGATTTCTTAGAGAAGGTCATACTAACTGGCTAATTATGACAAAGTTTCATTGGTGCACCAGATCGACTCTAAATGGCACCACATTGATACAAGTATAGTTTGTGTATATGAAAAGCTCGTACAACTTGGCTTCGTATATTATAACGAAGAAATCAGCATAGTCGAGAGAGAGGAGAAACAAAAATATGTTTAAGTTACGTCGCTCACCTATTAATGAGCAATTTGCCTCAAGTTTAAGCAATCAGGACACGTTTTACCCATCATTCCAGCATGACCTGAAGAACTGTAGCAGCGAACTGATTATTGAAAGCCCATTCATCACTACTAGACGGATAAATGAATTACTGCCCCTTTTAAGAAAACTCTCCAAAAGAGGTGTAAAGATCTACATTAACACTCGTGATCCAATAGAACATAAGCCAGAGTATGCAGCCCAAGCTTACGATGCCGTGACTAGATTGCAGGATTTAGGCATAGTAGTCTTATATACTGCCAGACATCACCGCAAACTGGCAATCATCGATAGGCAAATTATTTGGGAGGGCAGCCTTAATATCCTGTCATATAGTAATAGCTGTGAGATTATGAGGCGTATGTTATCTTCAAACCTAGCCGAGGAACTGATTGGATTTATAAAGCTAACTAACTATACTGGAAGAAGTCTATGACAAAACTACCCGACGAATATGAGCTTAGCGAGCAGGATATTGATAAGATGCTCAATTGGTTAAGGATCTTTGACCCTGATAATGCCACGCCAGAGCAAGCAATAGACTTCCTTGTAGATGCCCGAGTCTCAATTCATGAATACGCCCACGACAAGCCCGATAAAATAGAAGATCTATATAAAAAATTCAAAAATAAGCAGCATTAAATACACAGATTAATCTTTCGAATGCAAATGAGTAACCTTATATCTTAGGGTTTTCTTTTATGCCACGCTTTTCAGCTACGACTTTATCGCCAAAGCCAACGATGGCAATGTGTGAATTATAAAATATCATTCCCCACATTGATGCGTCTTTCTCAGGTGTAATAGACCCTCGGTAAGTAAAAACATCTTTCCAAAGTTGCCCAAACTCACCGTTATTCCACAAATCAGAGGAAACTTCGCCATTATAGAGCTCTGTGCTTTGAGCAACCTGGTTATAATCCAAGCGAACCATGTATTTTGACCAGTCATGAATGAGCTGAGTGTTATATGTCATTAACCCTTTTGCAAGGGCAATCAACCAGAGCTCATATCGTTCTACATTAATGTGTAGAGCTCTGTGTTGCCCTAATGCCACACCACCTGGAGTAACTACATTCTTTGTTTTTATTCTAGATTCAATATCTTTATACAAACCAAGACCAGGTGTGCGAGGTAATAGAATCTTGCCCTGTTTCTTAGCTAAACGCTGAGCTGAATCTTTAAGCCCGTCTCCTGCCTTATCGGTAAATGAAGTTAGCTGTAAACTCTTAACGTTATACTCATCATCTAAGGACTTAGCGTGATTACAGTCATGGCAAGCCCTTAGAGTAATAGGGTGCTTGTTGACATGGGGCTTAAACAGGGTCTTTGGTATGACGTGCTCGACTTCAAGCTTTTCGGTTGACCCACAAAGGTAGCATTGGCTAAGTACGGGTGATATTCTTAGTTGGGCTGGCTTATATCTTTCCATGTACTCAAGTTCACTCATACTATAATTTTGAATGATCGCTTTAAGAATGCAAGTATCCCATAGAACTCGATAGCCGCTTGGAATATGCTAAGACGCTTCATCGGGTAGCGCATCACGGCCGAATTTGACGTCATCAATATCTTCTTCGCCTAATACGTCTGGAGATAAGCCTTCTGGTTTTTCATCAGATGTAAGTGCATAGTTCTTCCGAGACAGTTCAATAACTGTCTCAGCTATATCTCTACTGCCCTCATCTTTAAGTAATACGGTCTCGCCAGATAAAGGTTCCTGAGCTTTCATTGAAGATAACCTAGCGTAAAAGTTAAATGCAGATAGGTTAGAAATATCTCCGTTACTAAGAGTAGGAGTAAATAGTGGCAGCAGTAACCGTTCATCGGCTGGATTACCTGTTCTAAAGCATATAACTGTACCTACATTAGCTAATATTACATTGACCATTTGCTGATCTTTTTGCTGTGAGGTGGATTGTTCTGCCATTGTCATAAAAAGCTTATATTTACGAGATTCACTAAGCATTTGAACAAATGAAGCCGTAGCAAAGTTTTGGAACTCATCAACATACAAATAGAACGGTCTTCTATTCTCCTGTTCTATTCTTGCTCGTCTAAGTGAAGCTAGCTGTAGTTTAGCTAAGATAGTAATACCGAACAGTTCAGACGTATCCTCGCCTAATAGACCCTTGGAAAAATTACAGATCAGTATTTTGCCAGAGTTAATAATATCGTCAAACTTTATGGTAGACCTAGGCTGCTCTAATATCTGCTTGGCTGAGGCTGAGAATAAGAATCTACCTATCTTAGCTGTAATACCGGCTGCCATTTTAACCCGCTGGAACTCACCGGCTTTGCCTAGTTCGTTTTTCCAGAAGTTCACTAGATCCTTATTATCTAAGGTCTTAATTATCTTTTTCCTAAAGTCTTTATCGTTTAATAGGTCATATATAGTAAATAAGGTCGAACCTTCAATGGTTAAAGCCGTTTGAATAGTATTTCTCAGCACGTATTCAATTCTGTGACCGCCGGTGTCTTCTTCAGAGAAGATTTTACGAAAGACAGATATAACTGATTCGGTAATTAAGTCTTTTTCTCTAAGCAACGCATTGCCGGTCAGTCCAGGAGTTAGTTCCAATAAATTAAGGCCTATCGGATAATCTAGATCGTCAGGGTTAAAGTAAACTACGTCATCAACTCGATTCTCTGGTACTTGTTTAAGTAGAGTTTCGGCCATATCGCCGTGCGGATCGATTACAGCCAGCCCCTTGCCGCTCAGCATATCCTGAACAATAGCGAACTGTAGCATTGTGGTTTTTCCATTGCCGGTGCCACCAATAATGTATAGATGCCTTTCTCGCTCTTTATCAGTTAGGCCTATAGTGGTTTCTTCTCCGCGATGAGAATTACGACCTAACGCCACATCAAACACAGTGTCTTGTCGCTTTAATGACAGAGGTGGTGGCAAAGTAGGACTTAGTGAGGTTACTAAGTTATCTGTTCTAGAGTTTTTACCTAGCGGGAAGTGGTACAAACTAGCGACTTCTGAGGCAGATAATACGCAGTCCCTTTTAGGCAGTAATGCCGGAAAACGATTCTTAAATATAAATTGTTTGTATCGGTTCATATACGGCAAATTCATCTTCGGTTTCAGTCCCTGATAGCCCGGTATACTATATGTCTCTAGGGATGAAATAAGAGTGCTGATTCGTTCTTTAGTTTTAGCTTCATCATCTATATCTATCCTAGCCCTGATACTAACTCTATATAAAGGCTGGCTTACTTTACGGTGGATTGACTCCATTAGTTCTAGCTCAAAAGCACTCAGTGTACGCGCCGGCCTAAGTCTTTTAGCTACTTGCAACCTATCGTGGGCATCTTTTTGAGAAGCCTTATAGCTCTCATTCGTCGAGCCGTGATAGACTTCGCCGACCATGTCGGTAGCACTAAATAGGATTGAATTAATAGCCTTACTAATTTTAGATAAACCAGACAGACTGCTATGTCCTACAAGCTCATTTAGTACGTCCTCATTGCCAAGTATTTTATGAGACAGGCTAGCTGCTTCACGTAGTTTTACAGGAGTTAGTATTAGCTGCCAAGTTATATGCTCATCTTTGCCTAGCTTAGTCATAGCTCCGTCTAGATATGACATGGGATCATGCTGATCAAGTGAGATGTGGGAGGCTAACGGAAAAGCATAATGACCCGTCTGCTTAAACTCTACTATTACGGATTTAGTTGATAATTCGGGCAGCGTATCAGTTACTTCTTTCACTTTTAGGTCTGGTATATGAGCAGACAGAGCTTGCTCTACACTGGCTGCTAAACGTTTCTCCACTTGTATTACATAGCGTATTCCTTCTTCACGGGATGCAGGTATTTCTGTCGCCATTGAAATTTGTCTTGTTAGCAGCTTATCTTTGCGGGATCTTGAAGATCTATGACCATGAAGGACTGAAAACAATTGCTGAGTAGCCAGCGCAGGACGATTAGAGTAAGCTGGTGGTGTTAGTTCTAGAAAAACCAGTTTACGCTCTAGTAAGCTCTTCCAGCTGCGAAAACGTACAGCAAACTTAATAAGCAGGACTATTAAGATCATACAGCCGCCTATAAACGCTAGCCACGGCAGCATTTTAAGATAATTATTTAGCCAAGTTAATTTCATGGTAAGGTAGTCCCCGCTAAATTAGTTGTTTTACCGTGAATAAAGCTAAAGCCAGTAGCGGCTGAAGCCGGATAAGTCTTTAGATCGACAATATCTAGTCCTTCTACGTTCATTTCACTAATAGTCCAAGCGCCAGTAATTGGATCGACAGCTGTGACATAAGCTACGTGACCTAGTCCGTTATCTACTGTAGAGATCTGCATAATAGCTCCGACGGCAGGCGTGTTATCGACGGTGTAGCCAGCTAAGCGAGCGTAAAAAGCCCAAGTTGCTGCATTGCCCCAACTAGTTGGTATTGGATCACCGGCTTGAAGTCTTAAAGCGTAGACCCAATAGGTACAATTACCCCAGGCGTAGCTGTCACCTGAAATTAGTGCTCCTTGATAGAGTCCGACTGTTTGCGTAGAAATAGGCGCTATTACGTTAACGCTAGAACTGCTGCTATCGAACAAGAAAGCTAGCGTATCAGTACCGAGTGCAAAGACCGCCATAAACGGTAATGTAACAATAATAGTTAAGACAATAAGAACAAAAGCCACCTGTTTCTTAAGTGAGCTGCTAGCACTAGTAAGTGTAAAAAGTATAGCCGGATTCATTTGGCATATAGCTCCAACGGATTAGTGGTAATCAGTGGATGCTCTTTTTCACTAGCCACAACCTTTACGGCTACGTGGTTCTGATCGGCAATAATTAAGGCATCACCACGCTCGCAGCTTAGAAGAAAGCTTGATTCGTATTCACTTAGATTAAACTCACTAACGACGTTCTTAATAGTCGTAGTGTCCTGGCGCATAAGTATTCTAAGAGCACTTTGGGACGCTATAGCTCGTCCATAATCTGACTTTAAAAAGTCATTTGCCTGCTGAGAAATTATAGAAACTCCAAGGTAATACTTACGAGCCCTACGAACCAATCCCGATACGAAACGGGCAGATTCCTCATGCTCTAGTAGGAGCCAGCCTTCGTCAATAATGAGCAGTCTTTTTTCGGGCAAAGCCTTAACTTGGTTCTGAACAAAGTTAGAAATGATTAACATCATTATTTGTCTTAAGCTTTCAGGTAAGTCTTTAATATCGAAGATGACTAGGCGATTCTCTAGCTGAATATTAGTTGGCGAATTGAAGACGCCAGCTAGACTACCAGAAATATACTTTTCTAACCGTTCACAAAGCTTTATTTGTCCTAGTTTATGAATTTCGGCATAAAAGTCTTCAAGCAGCGGCTGCTGATTCTTAGCAGCTTTATATATTTTAAGTATGGCTTTATCTACAGCGGCTTTTTCCCTTGAACTTAACCCTTCGGCCATTAGAGATATAACTTCAGTTAGATCCTGGGCGTGTTCACTTAAATCACTTCGGCTATGAAAGGTTGTAGCCAGATCAAACGGATTAATCTTCTCCTTACTCTTAGCAGATAGCTTAATATATGTACCTTTAACTGACTCAGTTAGCAGCTTATATTCTCGCTCCGGATCAATAACTATGACTTTAGTGCCTTGCATCAGTTGTCTAAGTATTTCTACTTTAGTAGCGTAGCTTTTACCGGAACCACTTTGGGCAAAGACAATAGAGTTAGCATTATGTAGACTAAACCTATCAAGAATAACTAGCGAATTGTTAGATTTGTTGACGCCGTATAGAATGCCAGATTCTTGGACTAGCTCAGAGCTCATAAACGGAAAAGATAGAGCAGCTGAACTGCTATCTAAGTTACGCTTTTGGTTCAGTTGGTCTTCGCCTCTTGGAAGAGTAGATTGCAGAGCTTCTAGTTGTTGGTAACGGGCTACTTTAGAGTAGAACAAGCGGGCTGAGAGAGTAGTTTCAAGTAGCTTAGTTACTTTATCCAGCTCCGCTAGACTTGGTGCTCTGAGGCTGACGTAGATAGACATCTGAAATAGTTTTTCCTGTCCGCGCTGAATTTTATCTCTTAAGGCAATGGCTGATTCTAACGGATCAGTAATCTCCGATCCGATAATCTTACCGGATCTCAGCATAGCTCGTTTGGTGGACTCTAGCTCGGTAATCTTGCGGTGCAACTTAGGCAACGCCCTTAAAGCATCGACTTCATGAACGTGATATGTAATATCTGCATCATGATTAAAGTTAATTAAGCTATCTAACCAGCCTGAACTAGCTACAAACGGATAGCCGGATATAAAGAGAGTGCGTATATATACTCCGTCTATACACAGATGGTCTTTGTGTTCTTCAAGACCAGCGTAAGACAACAGATCTACATGATCTTGTTCGCCAAAGCTAAGCGCTAGCTCTTTAGGCCGTTCGTCACGTTCTTTCTTCCAAGCCTTAGCTTTTTCAATAGGCCGGTTTAGCGTGTCCAGTACTTCATTCTTAAGTATATTCACGAGGCAGTCTCCGCCTTAACAAAACTGGTATGTATTAGTTGTAAGGTCTGTTCGGTTAAGGGTTGAATCTTAGCTTGCTCGGGGCTGTAGAAGCTATAAAACAAATCAAGTATTTCTAAAGAGGTAAGCGCTTTAGTCTGAATGCCCATTCTAGATAAGCCCTTAGCTACAATATCTAGGGTGTTATGGAGTTGTTCCTGAACCACCTCAAACTCCAACTTCCTATCTGCCGACAGTGGCACAATAACGTAAAAGTGCCTGGTTAGTATCTTGTTAGTAGTAATTAGACTTCTAATAAACTCGTCGTAGTTAATGAGCTGAGCCCTATAGATAGCATCGGCTTCACCTTCATAGCGTTCATTGAGCTCAGCTAGATATTTATCCATATCTATTTCTCTGGTTCTAATTAAGATCTGAAGCGGCGTACCGACAGAGTTAAGAAAGCTCTCATAGGTTTCAATTAGAGCGTCTTGTTCATCTTCACTTTTAAGCTCAAAGTTAAGTGAGCTGACTTGCAGTATCACCCTATACTGATTCCTAGCTAGCATTAAGACACCGTCTTTTACGCCTTTAATATCTATTTGGCTTCTAGAACTGGCCTTAGTCTTTGATTTCTGTAAAAACAACATTGAGTCTTCCTTTCTTAGATATAAAGCTCAAGTTAGATGCCGGGTTATCCATTAGTTGCTCAACCAAGACTTTATCGGCAGTGGCAAGACGAGGCAGTCTTTCAGCTCTAACATGTGCATCATCTTTAGTAACTTCTTCAATGAAACTTGTAGCATTTAGATACTGCTCACGTCCGCTTAAACTATTTTTGTTGTAGAGATAGTACTTTGGTCTTAAGTTATATCGAGAAATAGTAATTATCCAAAGAATTAGGATTTTGCCCTTAATCCTTATGGCTGACAAGCAACAAAGTATTAACAGCGCCAGCATAAAGCCCACCTTATATAGCGCAAAGTGTAGATTAGGTGGCAAGATGACATAGAGAACGGTACTTAAGAAAACAGGAGCAATAAGCAGCAGTAGCTGATTCATGCTTAAATTGCCAGCGATCCTATCTTCTACGGTCGTTACTTGAGCTGGTACTATTGTATATTTCATGACTCATCCTTTAATTTAGATTTGCTAGGCCTGCTAGATTTAGGCTCCTTAAATGGTTTGGGAGCAAGCTCAGTTTCGCCGGTCTTCTGAATCTTCTTCGGCGGCTTAGCGCCGGTCTTAAAACCTAAGCCTTCGGCGTCAAATGACTGATCGTAAGGGTTATGCACTTTTGAGCTGGTCATTGGCTGGTTATAGCTTGCACCATTGGCCGAAGCAAAGGCTAAAGCTGGTTTTCTACCTCTACCTCGTCCTCTAAAGCCACCTTGATCGTTGCCGCTGTCATCAAGTCCGCCATTATCGTCGTTATCTCCTGAAGTTCCAAAAGCCCTCTTGCCACGACTGCCCATATAACTGACGGCTGTAATAAACTGGCCGCCTAGTCTTCTAGCGTTCCTGGGGCCAATACTGGCGTAAGATAACTGCGCCATTACTCCTTGAGTTTTCAGTAGAGCTATTAAGGTCGCAAGACCAACTATCATGGCCATTAAGCTGTTTGGTGTGCCACCTCCGCTACCAACACTTATACCAGTAAGTAGCGAGGCCGCCAGCAAAAGTATTACAACGTGCACAAACAGGACGAATATTGTAGTTAGGTAGATCTTTAGAGCTGTTTCGCTAAAGTCTCTAAAGCCTGGTATTAGCCAAAGAATTAACAGTAAAGGCGACAAGACTGCGCCAATATATAGCGTTACTAACCTACCAACGTAGTAAACCAGTAGTATTACGGCAAAGATTAGAAAAGCTACCATTATTAGTAGTGCCGCCACACCTTCTCCAGCTGTTTGTTTAACTACCTTAGACAATACCTCCCAAACAGAGCTAGATGCCCCACCTGCAGCATTTATAGCTCTAATCATGGCATTAGATAGTTCAATTACAGCGTCTATAGCAAAGATTGAACAGTTAACGAGCAGAAAGACTAAAGCCAGTCTAGGAAGAAGATGTTTAAACTCTATTTCATCAAAACCAAATGTTGAAGCACTCATTATGTGAAAACCTAGTAAAGCTATGACTAAAGTAAACAAAACGTCAGTCATGCCAACTACTACTAGCCACAAATTAAACACGGCTGAGTTATCGGCCATTAGTGGAGTTGAAGTCGTAAAGAAAGTTAGAGCTTGCAGAAATGGTGCAGCTACGGACTGGATGATGTTATTTAGAAGTCCGGTTATAGCTTTTACGAGAATATCTAAGAGGCCATTAGACACTGGATCTGGTTGAACTGGTGTAAGACTAGGCAGTTTGGCACTAAGCGCCGCTGAACTGCCGCCGTAAGCATGTGTTAGAATCGTGGTTAATACTACGGCCGCTAGTACGGTCACTAAGCCAATGAGAGCGTTACGGATAGTACGCTTAGCATGTTCTAGGTTTTCGGGGTTACCCGAGCTAGTCATATAGTGGTAACCGCCAGTAGTTAGGAAGAAAGCACAGACTAGTGAAGCCGCCACACAAAGCCCTTGGATAACTGGCTGCACATAGGAGCGCATGACACTCGCTGCAGAACTTACGTCGGCCAGTGTGGTGAACATGGTCGACGCTATCATCATCTTGCGCCTTAACTTCCGAAGGCGCTGGTCGCTAGACCAGTCACAATATTACTTATTACAAACGCCGCTATGGTTATAGTTAAGCCTATAGCTGAGAACAGTAAAGTTCTTTTAGATCTATCTAAGTGCTCTGGATTACCGGAACTAGTTATATAGCCAAAACCACCTACTACGAAGAAGCCAGTGGCTACGAGGCCAGCTAGTCCAGCTAGAACTTGAATGACAGACTTCATAAAGTTGTCTATTGGCGTCACGCTAGAAGTATCTGCAAAGGCTGTTTGTGTTAAAACGCTCGGCATTCCTATAATCACTGTCGCAGTTATTATTTTGAGATCTGCTTTTGTAACCCTCATGACACTTTCCCTCCATTCAGGAATTTCAATTTAGCATGAGTTGAAAATATTTGTAAATAGTTCTTAATATTGCTCATGCTTTAATTTTTATACTGAGGTGATAGAGATACTTAAACTATTACCTCTGTTATTTATTGGTAATTATCTGGATTTATGACCTATATGTGATATTTCTTACATTTGTACTTTTTTATAGGATTTAATAAATATTTAATGTTTAGAGAAAGTAAAATAGCCCCTCTCTCGCAAGCGAATCAGGGGCTATTCCAAGCTCATTTTAGCATGAGCTAAATCTCTTTAGAGCGAATCACACCATAGACGTCACTAGCATCATTGGCGGTCGCCTAAGCCTACCTATTGGTTCTAGTAGCTCTACTGGAGCAATACCTTTAAGATAGATAGCAGTGACATCTAATCTAGCATGCCCTAGTTGCTGCTGAATGGTATAGACATCTATGCCTTCTCGCCATAGCTCTACGGCATGCTCGTGCCTAAAGCTATGTGGATTAGCTCGTCTATGTATTCCCGCTCTTATTGCTGTTTGTCTAAACTGCCGCCTAACATCACTGTCACTCAGTGGATTAATGCCAGCTGTCTTGCCACGCACAACACAAAAGATCTTACCGCTACCGTGAGGCAAGCTTTGTCTAGCAGCTAACCAGTTCTCTAGTTCTTGCCAACCCCACTCGTCCATAGCGACTAGTCTTCTTTTGTCTCCTTTACCGTGCCGCACTACTAAAGCCATATCTTGTCTAAGTAAATCTCTTTCTTCTAGGGCTAAAGCTTCACTAATACGTAGACCAGTACGCCATAGCGTAGCTATTAAGGCTCTAAGCCGCAGAGCTGACAGTTCTGCTTTGTAACCAGGCTTAAGTGGCTTACAGGCGCACAGTAGCTTTACTATTTGCTCCACTTTAATAGGGTCAGGTGGAAACTTCTTACCTTTATTGTTACTTGGAACACTTATTTGGTTTTGACTGTTAGTTTTAAACGGATCTATAGAGCTTAATATACTCATTACCGTTTTCTCCTTTCACTAAAAAAGCCGCCAAAGAGTTAAAACCCTCTAGCGGCCATTAAATTAATATTAGCGAAAAAAGTATAACTGCCTAGCTTGTTTTTATGCTAGTTTGTAGTAGAATTTTACTAACTTAAGCTGGGAAAGAAACGGTATTTCTCAACTATCGCTTTTCACGCAACCCGGGAGACAGGACTAGGAGGCAAGAACGGCCATCGCCTTCCACGTACCGGGTGTGCCAGCGGTCGTACAAACCCAGCCCGGCGTACCGGCAGCTGCGGGTGCAGTGTTCCATGCTGTATCACCGACAGCCCAAGTGCCGGTGGTCGGTGCGGCGGTCTTGAACACCACGTTCTTACCGGCAGCGTTCGTATAGTGGAAAATTTGCTCGTTGGCCTGCTTAAGCACGGGGAGCTGACCTGTGTCTGCGATCGAGATCGCAGTGAATGCGGAGATTGCCGCCGGGAGGACGCCGCGTGCCCACATCTTGCCGGTCTGGTCTATGCTGTTGAGTAGTCCGAAGTGGCTTGCAGAGACGGTGTTTGTATTGCCCCAGTAGACGCCGTCAAGCACGACCTCTGCGCTCCCAGCAACCCCAACTAGACCCTTGTTATCACCGAAGTCATCTTCGATTGTGCTGCCCTGTACGCCCAGTCCCCGGAGGGCTAGAGCAGTCTCGTTGGCAACAATTAGGCTGCCACCATAAGTTGAGAAAGTGATTGATTCTAAGTGAACTGAGTCCATAACTACACTGCCGCCCTGTACTAGGATTACCCCGCCTGCAGTGCTCTGTGTCATGCCTCCGACGTTAAGCTGTCGGAATGTCTCGTTGTCGGAGTTCACGACGCGCAAACCGTAGTCACTAATTGACTGGCTGGAGTCATTCTCAAGGATCACAAGATCCCAGACATTGCCAGTATTGTCGTTATTGTACGGGGTGGTGTCGAGGCCGCAGATTGAGAATTCGCGTACCTCAAGGCTGATTTGGTTAGAGAACATCCCATTGATGCCGCCAGTCGCCACACTACCCTGGTAAAGTGCAAGTCCCTTTGCACAATTATAGGCATTTAGACGATAGCGTGACTGTATGGGGTAATAACCGTAAAATGCGACTGCTGCTGCGTTACTGGCCTGAGAGGAGTATGTGACAGCAAGGTTAAGATCCTGGTTTCCTACGCCAGTTGGGTCGCCGATTAGAACCGCAGGAACAGTGAGATCTGTTTGAAGTATCGACTGGCTGGCTGTCCGCTGAATCACTAGCCCTGTGCCACGCGCATCGATGGTATTGCTGACCTTGATGTTGCTCGGTGTGTTAATAAGTATCGGCCGGGCGTCTGTAAGCGCTGTCTGGATCAGCGCATTGAGCGCTGTTGTGTCATCAGTACTGCCGTCACCTACCACGCCATTTGCAGTGGCGGTAAGCGGAACAGCACTTACCACCGAACTCGGTAGATCAGAAGATTGTATGTTTCGTTTAGTCATTAGCTATAAGTCCCTATGTTTACTAAATTGGTCTTTAAGTCTTTAAAACTAATATACATTGTCTTTGCTATTAAGGCTATGCTTAGTTTATTCATCATAGTATTCTCCAGTTAGCGCCATCTGAAGCTAAAGTTACTGCAGAGTAAAGAGCGCCAGACGAACCTGTGCCAAGGCTAGTGGTACTTGATCCTTCAATAGTCTGACTGCTGGTTGTTGCTAGTGTAATTTGATTAGTGGTACTAGTAATTGCCTCAATATTTAATATGCCGTTAAAGCCTACGGCTGTAGGCAGGGTTATAGTGAAGGCTGCAGAAGTAGCATCAGCCATAATGACGTGATCAGAAGCCACTACGCTGTAGGTTGTTGTAACGGTATGCGAGATACCACTAACGGTTGAGCTCAATGGCAAGTCATCACTTTGGACATACCATACTCCGTTAGTCGAGTTATACTGCAGCATAACTGCTTGGTTAAGAAGTTCTATAGTGCCAGAGGTTGTACCGGCTTTGTTAATAACATCAGATCCGCCAACGTTAAATGTTACAGTATTGTTGCCGTAGCCATTTGTGGTGTTTACGGCTGTATTAATCATCTTTATTTCAACTCTTGTGCCGGTGGCAGGTGTAGTTGGTAGAGTTATTACGACGCTACCGCTTGATGTATCAACTGGAATAAAGTCTCCAGCGTTAGCAGTGTAGGCAGATGTCTTAACAGCTGTAGGAATTAGGGCTTGAGCGCCAGTGCCAGAGGGTGTAGTCCATGTACCGTTGGCATTAAGGAAGCTGGTAGCTCCTCCACTAGGAGCTGAGACTGTTGTACCCTGTATCTTAGCTACTGTAGTAGCGTTAGTACTGCCGTTACTTGTTACATCGCCTGTTAGAGCAGGAATAGTAGTGACAGTGCTGGCTGTAGTTGCAGTTGTAGCATTCGTGGCGTTAACTGCATTAGTAGCGTTAGCTACAGCAGATGTTATTTGTGATCCAGATATAGACTTATTAGTTAGAGTCTGAGTAGCAGTAGTTCCTACTACTTGCTGAGCTATACCAGCTGGGTCATAAGTAGAGCTACTCATATTGCCTGCGCCACTTGGTGTAGTCCAGGTACCGCTAGCGTTAAGGTAAGCAGTGGCTCCTCCTGCAGGAGCAGATACGGTTGTACCTTGGATCTTAGCTACCGTAGCACTACCGGCTGTACCGCTTAGATCTCCGCCTAAGCTGGTGCTGGTAGTAACTAGGCCTGTAGTAGGGTGAACATGGTCAGCTTTAGCAGCTAGGCTACTAGAGCCTGCGCTTTGGCTACCGAGTGCTTGAATATCTGTATTAGTAGAGTCTAGGCTTACGCCTGCTGCTGGTGTACTCCAAGTATTGTCTCCTCTAAGATAAGTAGTAGAACTAGGAGAGCCACTACTTACTGCTAGTCCTGTACTTGGTGTTATCTGACCGCCTTTATTAGTTGTGCTGTGGTCATGAGCTACAAGTGCATGCTGATGATCTGCCTTAGCTGCTAGGCTACTGCTACCAGCTACAGCACTGCCTGTGGTTGTATCTGGCTGTATGTCAGTTGACGTAGAATCCAGGCCTACACCCGATGCTGGCGTAACCCAAGTAGCATTACCACTTGCATCACTAGTTAGTACTTGGTTAGCTGTACCTGATCCTGTTGTTACTTGAAGGGCTGGAGTAGTTACTTTACCGGTGAAGGTAGGACTAGCAAGTGGAGCTTTGTCTGTAACGTTAGTATTAGTAGAGATTATTGTATTAACCACCGACTGAACATTAGACGTATTAGCAATTGTTGGAGCTGTAGCAGAAGTAGCCGCACCGCCTAGGTCTCCAGCTAACTGGACAATACCAGGGGCAGAAGTGGTTGCATTGCTAACGGTTGTAGAGCTAACTGTAGCTGGTGTCCATTCACCGCCGCTGCCCGTACTGTATGTCAGTACTTGGTTGTTAGCAGGAGTACCTGGAGTAACAGGAATGCCTTGAAGCTTAGCTACTGTAGGACTAGAGATAGTACCACTTAGATCACCCCCACTGAGAGTAGTACCGGGTTGAACGGCTGTGCTGGCACTTGTTAAGTTTGTTTGGACTGCACTTGTCATGTCAGTACTAGGTATGCCGCTACCAGGCTTAACGTACTTACTGGCAACAGAAGCAAGAGTAGTTTGAGTTGGTATGTCTAACTGAGCATTAGTAACAGCGTTATTCTGAATTTGAGCTGTCCCGACTACATTAGAGTTTAGTGTTCCATTACTGGGATCAGAACTGTTATTAGGGTCGTTATATAGAGATACTTCAAGGAAAGCATTGAGAATATTTCCCCAATCTCCATTGTCTCCACCTGGAATTGGCAGACGGTTACTCATTAGCTAATACCCCGAGTAGATGCTTCGGTTTTACCACCATAGTCACCGCTGCTGTAACCTACACTGTGTGAACTGATGTTCTTATGCAGACCGTGGCCAGTTAATAACTCAATTATTCTACCTATGCCGAACACGGAAGCAGTAGCTAGACCTAGAGTTAACATAAACTCTTGTCTAGTCATCTCCTTTTGAAGTAAATGGTCGATTGGTTTGGCCATAGTGGTGTTTACTTGTTTTCTCTACCTTCTTTATATAAGAATAAGCTTATTGTAGCATAAGCGTCTAAAAAGTTGTCAAATTATTTTCTAATGACTGTGCTAGTTATTGACTGTAGAGTTATTGGCATCAGGAATTTAGGCTCTATAGTATATGGCAGTATCTATACGAGCTAAGTTTGGTAAAAGAGTACGTGATCTTCGGATTAAACAAGGTTTATCTCAAGAAGCATTTGCTGATATAGCCGGGTTACATAGAACTTATGTTGGCTCTATTGAGAGAGGCGAACAGAACGTTTCTATAGATAATATACAGAGACTAGCTAAAGCTTTAAAGATTAGTCTTAACGTGTTATTTAAAGACTTATAGCTGTTAGAGTTCTAAAAGCCACCTGAGCCATAACCGCTAGTTTGTTTCTTAGGTTTTTTAGTCTTTGGTTTCCAAACTATTTTCATACAGTTTCACTTCCTCCACTATTACTAGGTTTCCTCCAAAATCTAACAATAAGCGCAATAAGAATAACTGCTGTTGCCAGAGTTGTTATTAATAGTAGGTCAAAACCAGTATTGGTTAGTATGCCGCCAGCTGATGAAGTAGCAGAACTTCCGGTTGTACTACTGTTCTGGTAAGTTGAGCTATCATACGTACCACTTCCATAAGTGTCAGCTAGTAAGTTTAGGTTGTAGTTTTGCATATATATTTACTTTTTACTCACATGATCTATACTGCTAATGTTACAACAATTAATGATCTATTCAAAAAATATAGATCAATACAAGTGAGGGTAAAAAGAAAATGTTAAGCAATTTCGCGTTTTTGGACTTGGGGACACCAGAGTTAATTATTATTTTAGCGATAGTACTATTATTATTTGGCGGTAAAAAGCTACCAGAAATATCTAAAGCTATAGGCGACTCAATTAGTGAGCTAAGAAAGGCTGCTTCTGGTGCTGATGATCTGCATAAGGAAGTAAAGAAACAAGTCGGAGACGTAAAGGCTGAGATTACTGGCCAGGCTGCTGCAAACAAGAACGTCTAAAACACTCTCGTTTTAAAACAAACTGCCTAATTAACCCTAAGCTCTCTAGACCTGTAATTTTTGGAGGGTTCCTTTACGTAGGTTCTTTATTGTATATCTCGTAACTACCCTAGCAAGGTAGTACTTATAGTCTCCACCTTGCCAGGCTAGCTGGCGAGATAATGCTAGTTCCTCGTTACGTAAATGTAAGGAGGACTTAGGATATGAAAAAAATACTAATGGATAAAGCGGGTTCGATTGCCGCTTTGAATGATAAGTTTCGTTTGGTTACGAGCAAATATATGCTCACTAATGGCATAAGAAGCTTAACTAATCTTGACGTCTTAATAGATTATATAGCTCTATATTCTGCTTTTAATGAAGATAATGATCCATATGGTGAGCATGACTTTGGTTCTCTGGAATGGAAGGGTGAAAAAGTGTTTTGGAAGATTGACTACTATAACCAGGCCTTAAGTGGTTGGTGCGACCCTCTATCTCCAGATTGTAAGCGTGTAATAACAGTAATGTTGGCTGAAGAATATTAGCTAAAAAGTCCTAAGAGTATGACTTTTAAACTGCTCTAATTACCTTGAAGATATACCATCTAGGCTTACAAGTTCATCCGGTTCTTCAACACTAGACCATATATCTTTTTGATCATCTAGTGCATTATTAAGAGCCGTTAACGTGCTGGTGAAATATTCTAATTCATCATCTAGTGAGCCTTGCTTTCTAATCACCCATCTCTGCAGCCGTCTCTCATAGCTACCAGATTCACATAAAAGCAATATAGCTGGTAGCTTGCTACTGGTTCTCTTTACCCAGTCATAGTTGTCAAAGAATTCATAGTAGTCGTTTATTAGCTTATCTACTTCATAGCGAGGCGTACTATCAGCGATAACATTTAAGAAATACCTGTTTGGCTTCTCTTGTCCGCTGGCCTTTAAGGATATAAAGGCGTCTGGTAGGTTCTTTGGAAAGTTCTTCTGGCTTGCTAGCTCACGTTTGGTAAAGAATTTAAGTTCGGGGTAAAGCTTTTGGAAATTAAGTGCGACTCCGTAAACAGTTAATACCTCTGCAATGAACCCTTGTCTAACTATTTTATCTTTAGACCCAGCATATTTAACAAGCTTGTCATTTATAGCTTCATACCCTGGATACTTCTGTAATTCTCTAAAGCCCATGGTTCGTAAGTAATAGGCAGCTGGAATACCTTTTATTCTGTAACTACTGTCATATCTTTTACCAACATATTCCTGATCAATTAATAATTCTAATTTCTTATAAAGTACTGGTGTTTTATTTAAACCTAAACTACTTCTTAATAATTCTATACTTCCAAACCTATACTTATACAACAACTTAAGTACTTCTAACTGACCTTTACTAACACTCTTTCTATGCTTAACGCCAACAGTACCACTCATACATATACCTCCTCTATATATTTATATATAGATAAGGAGAGGAGATAAAGCATATGATAACAGATAAGAAATAGATGTATAAAGGATAAAATCGATTTTATCCACAGTATTGTTGTGAAATGAATATATTTATATTGCTAGTTTGTAGTACATGTACTACAATATATTTATAGTTCAACTGGCTCCTTAACAATTCAGCTATACAACTAAAAGTAAGGAGCTAGAGATATGTTACAAGCAGATGAGATTAGCATAGTCTGGTGTGTAGAAGACGTACAAGCCGTTGACGACACAATTAGCAATGAGGGCGCAAGAATTATCCTCCAAGCTATGAAGGATGGTCATGATGCAACTATAGGCATCAATTGGGACGTCATTGAATACTACATAGATGCCTGGAAAGAGGGTCGCATATAAAGGCTGCCCTCTCAAAAGCATTTTGAGCAATGCAGGTCATGTACTACAATATTGTCAATGGCAAAGACAAGTCGTTCACAGTTTCAGATAGATGTTTCACCGGCAGTACGTAATCGTGCAAAAGCGGTTGCGTATGGTCGTGGTTTAAAACTTACAGAATTTATCCTTTTAGCTTTCGCTAAGATGGGTGACGAAGAACTGACCAGACTTGTAAAGCAAGATCTTGAGAACCGTGCTGAGCGCGGTCGCCCTGTCAAAGAAAAATAGTTGTTTAGCTGAGTTGCTAAGGAGCCTTCCGACATGGAGGGTAATATGTCGAGACCAAAAGGCAGCACTAACAAGAATCCACCAGCCGTACCAGATACAGTCAACTTCTCTACGGAGGAACGTCTGGAGCTTATCGCTAACCTCATCGTAGAGCGCATATTAGAAGATCAGGCGACTGGTCAGACACTACTAGTGGCCATTGGAGATGATGATGTATAGCGATCCCAAGCCGTCAAGAAATGGCGTGCTCGCTATCCGTGTATCATCAGAAAAGCAAGCTATCACTGGCGATTCGCCAGAGGATCAGCGCGAGCAAGGCATACGTTATGCCCAAAATAATAACATCGTGCTTACTCATGTCATCAGCTATGCCGAGTCTGCCGCTAAAGATATTCAGCCGATGCAGAACGTAGTCGACTATGCGATTGATCCCAAAAACAATATAGACGTTGTCATTGTTAAATCCATTGATCGTTTTACGAGAGGTGGGGCTTTTTTCTATGACCAGCTAAAACGACAACTGGGCCCACGTAACGTTGAGCTAGTAGATATACACGGCATTATAAGTAATGTTAAAGTGAACACCCTTGAGCACCTAGGCATGGAGTATCGTTGGAGCAACTTCTCTCCTTCTCGAAAATCTGAGCTACTAGAGGCTGAACGTGCCAATGATGAAGTCCGTGACATACTAACACGCATGATCGGCTCAGAGATCCGCTATACACAGCTTGGCTATTGGCTTAGAAAAGCTCCTTATGGGCTTAAAAGTCGTAAAGTCGAAAGTCAACATGGCAAGCGAACAATCCTAAAGCCCCATGAGCGTGAAGGCCCGATTATTAGACGCATGTATGAACTTAGAGCCGAAGCGGTGCTTAGCGACGATCAAATAGCTGCAGAAATGAATCGTATGGGGTTTTTAACACCTGTAAAAGTTATTCGCGACAAACAAGATAGAAGTAAAGTTTTGCGCCGTAGTGGTGCTAAGCAAATGACGGCCAAATTACTTCGTGTATATGTAGCTAAGACAATCTATGCAGGAGTAAACACTGAGAAATGGACAGCTGGCAAACCCGTTAAGTGCAAATTCGATGGTTTAGTTTCGATAGAGCTCTGGAATAAAGCTAACCGTGGCAAGATTATTATTCGTTACGATGAAGCTAATCTAGAGCAACCAATCGTTGAACGAGCAGCTAAACTAGAGCAATTTACTCGAAAGAATGTCTATAATGCCGATTTTCCTTATCGTAAGGCCGTTACATGCCCAACATGCAGCCACTTTTTGCTTGGTAGCGCCTCACGTGGACGATTAGGTAAATATTATCCTGCCTACCACTGCACAACACGCGGGCATCACTTTAGGGTGTCTAAGCCAGACTTTGATGCTGCAATGGATAGATTCTTGGACAAAGTTCAGATAAGCCCGGAGCGAATTGATGAGCTGCTGGAAGCAGTTATGATTGTCTGGCAGAAACGACAAGGTCAACAAGAAGAACGACAAGCCCAGAGCACTAATAGGCGTGAAGAGTTAGAAGCCCAAATGAAGGTCATCGTCGATAAGATGAAGATTATTAGTTCAGAAATAGCAATTAAGTACATGGAGGAGGATCTTATGAAGCTAGAAACTCAATTAAAGGATCTAGACAACCAAATAGATCAACAAATAGACAATGAGGAGCATGATATACCCTATATGTTGACATATATAAAATACTTCATGAAACACATGAAAGATCTACTAGTCGACCACTGTAATCCGGTCATGAGAGCCCACTATTTTGGCGTTATTTTCGATCAAGTACCAAACTTCTTGGAAATAAACGATGGCACCGCTAATATCTCACAAATTCCAGGGGTGAATGAGCTTTTTAAACTGGCTCATGACGACAAAGTTTCATTGGTGCGGATGAGAGGACTTGAACCTCCACGAGCGTAATGCTCACTAGCTCCTGAAGCTAGCGTGTCTACCAATTTCACCACATCCGCCTAAAAGTCTATTAAATGGTATATTTTTTGAGCCTCAAACTCAAGGCACGTCTAACGGGTTACTTTGGCTTCCCTAATTTCCCAATTCTGAACATTATTAAACCTGTCGGTTGGACTGCTCAATGTGGTCGCTGTAAGGCCCGATACGTTACCATGCGTCAAATAGAGCAACCTAGGCTGGTAAAGCCCTAGGGCTGGCGCCTGTTGCTGCCAGACTTGCAAGAATGACTGGTACTTGATCACTCTTAGGGCTGGTTCGAGCCTTGTGCGGCCAGATTCTAAAGATTCATCGGCTTGAGCGTTATCAAATTCCGAGAAGTTTAAACGACTGGCAGATCTAACGTCCGCTTGAGAACTATCCCAGTAAACAAATACGTCCGGATCTTTACCGATAGAGATTGCAGCTAGTATGGCATCGTAGTCATGGTAGCTAAGGGCACTCTGGTAGTCTGCTGAGTCAAGCAGTTGAACGTTCATCTGCACACCCAGTTTCTGCCAATAAGCCTTTAATTCGTTACTAACCATCTGATCTTCATAGTTATCCTCAGCTGTAAGGGTAAAGCTAAGAGGGCTGTCAGACTTGTACCTTATTCCGTTCGTACTTGTTACCCAGCCATCTTTTGTAAGAGCTTGAGTAGCACTAGCAACGTTATACGAGCTTTGGGCGTAAGTCGGGTTATAAGCTAATTGACCCTTTAATAAGGGTTCGTTTACTTCTGGAGTCTTGTATCCAAGTGATTTCACTATTTTTGGCACATTAACACCTTGGATTAGAGCTTGTCTGACCACCTGATCAGCTAAAACGCCGGTAGACGTCTTAAAGAAAACCATGTCGGCTGCTCTAAGTATAAAATTGTGCTTCACCACCCCTGATTTATCTTGTACTGAAGCTGTCGGAGGGGTTGCCGCCTCCATGGCAGTAACGTCTTTCGACTTAAAAGCGTTAACTAGCGCATGTTGCGTCGGATAAATCTGGACCATAAACTGATCTAGCTTCGGCGTACCACCGGCATAGTGAGTAAATGGATTTAAGGCTATCTGGATTTCTTCACCAGCTACATCGCTACCGTTTTCTACCTGTATGCCTTGCCACTCAAACGGACCAGACCCAACTGGCTTATTTGTGTTAAAGGCGGCCGATCTTAAGTCGCTGGCAGGTACTTTAGCGAGTATATGCTCGGGTAAAATACCAGTAGTTAGTTCATAAGGGAATGAGGCAAGTACGTCGGGAAGCTTAAAAACTACCGTTTGGCTATTTGGTGCTGATACTTTTATACCCTGCCAGCTCGAGAAAAGAGGCGACTGAGCATCGGGGTCCTGGATGGTTTTAAAGGTAAAGACTACGTCATTGGCCGTTAAAGGCCTGCCGTCTTGCCATGTAAGATTGGGCTTTAAATGTACCGTGTAGACCTTTTGGGTGGTATCAACGGTGTAGCTTGATGCTAGATTACCGACTAAGTTACCTTGATTATTGGTTTTTAACAGTCCAGAAAAGATAAGGCTAGAAACTGTTTGATCAGCGTCAGAAGTTGCATAAATAGGGTTGGCATTAGTAAAGCTGCCAACCAGCCCTTCGCTATAGATGCCTCCAGGTACAGGCTTAAGTGACTGAAAATAGCCACTAAGAGACAGAAGCTGAGACAGCACAGCAATTAACAGGATGGTCATCAGACCGACCCAGATAGCTATGAAACGTTTAACTGGTAACAGACGATCAAAACGTTTAAAAAGATGCCTATCAATAGATTCTTCGGCTTGAGAACCAATATCTTCAACCTGGCGCTGGCCTTGTCTGAGTCTTTTAAGCCAAGCCGGCTTAAGGAGGCGATTATTCATCTTCAGCTATTGCTTCCCTTAATTAAAGGTTACTCGTATTTATTTGACAACAACGTCTAGGATCAACGAAAAGGCAAAAACTAGAGCAGTGATTATAGTAATTTGGAAAATCGTCTTATCTGTTCCGCGGCGGGTTGTGTTAACTTCACCGGCACCACCTAATCCTGCACCAAGGCTAGCACCTCTAGTCTGGATTAGAATTAAAAATGTCAGTAGTGCAACTGATCCTAATGTAATGTAATTGTATATTGTCATTTATTTCCCATGTCTTCTAGTAAGGTTGTTACTAGATAGTTTACCAGGCCTATTACCATACCGGCAAATATAGCGGCCCAGAAATTAGTGATATGAAGCGGAGTATACAGCTTACTGGCAATATATACCGTCAATCCGTTAATAATTATCATGAATAGACCAAGGCTAAAAATTAGGGCTGGCAAGGAGAAAATAATTAAAAAAGGCTTTAAAACTGTATTAATAATTGCCAGTACTAGACCGGCAATAAGAACTACTCCAACACCTTGGTTAACGGCAATGCTTTTGCTTAAGAGTACGGCGGCCAGACTGAGACCGAGGCTGCAAACCAACCAGCGGGTAATGAATCTATAGAACGGCTTACTTAAAATATTCATTAGCTTAATTCTAACCCACTAGGTAGCTTGCTGCTTAGTACTTTTACTCCATTTTCCGTTAAGAGGACATCGTCTTCAATTCGTACACCGATTGATTCTTTTTTGATGTAAATGCCGGGCTCGACCGTTATGACAGAATTTAATTGTAACGGTTCGTCGTAATAGCCGACATCATGAACGTTTAAACCTAGGAAATGTGATGTTGCATGCGGATAAAATTCACGCACGTTTTCTGAAGTAATAGTCTTAATTAGGTTAAGCTCTCTCAGTTTCTCTCCCATATAGTTTTCGATTTGCTTTTCATAATCACGAAGTAATATGCCAGGCTTAATTAGCGATAAAGCATAGTTCTGGACATCTATGACTGCGGCATGAACCGATTGTTGGCGCTTGTTTGGGTTTGGTCCAGCAACAACCGTTCTAGTTATGTCGGCAGAGTAATGCTCGACTTCAGCACCACAATCTACAACTATCAGCTCACCAAGCTTAATTTGGCCGTTATTAGCGACATTATGAAGCGTACAGGCGTTCTGACCACTGGCAACGATTGGGCTAAAGCCATGTCCGTCGGCACCTCTTTTTCGGATTGCTCTAGTGAGTTCAGCTTCAAGCTCGTATTCTTGTGCGTATTTTTGCCTCTTAGATAGACTTAATATTTCCTTTAAAGAAGCATCTGTTATATCAATGGCCGATTCTAGTGCGGCTATTTCCGCGTCTTGCTTAACAACCCTTAGTCTCAGTAAGTGATGAGACAAATCAAGTAATTCAATTCCTTCGCTATAGGCCTTCATTTTTTCGGTTACGGCCGCTCTTGCTGGATTGGTATAAAAGCCAAAAGATTCAATGTAAGTGCCCGGACTGGCCAGGGTAGCGACATGTTTAACTTTTTTAAGTCTTGCGCCTAGCTTTTCCCAGCCTTTTTTGTCGTCGTAAACTTCGCTAATACCCGAGCGTTTTATTAAGCCTTCGCCATCAAGAGCACCGTCAAAAGCTTCGCGGCTAGTTGAGCGATTTGGCACTATTAAATATTCTCGGCCTTTATCCATTACTAGGACTAAATCAGGTTCGTTTATGCCTGTTAAATACCAAAAGTTGGCATCCTGGCAAAAAGAATAGGTCGTATCTCCGCCTCTTTGAACAAGGCCATTAGCCGTAATGACGATCGGGGCTGTACCCGTAAATATAGATTTAAGTTTTTCTCGGTTGGCCGCAAAAAACTGACTAGAAAAGTGTGTCTCCATAGGATAATTAGAAATTCAGATAACAGTATATCTAAAAGATGGAAATTTATTAAATGTTAGTCTTTAGTAAAGAGGTTTTTGACGAGGTTAACCTTGGATCGACCAATGGTACTGGCAAGATCATCGGCGCTGGCCTCGGATATGCCTTTCATTGAGCCGTAAGTCTTTAAAAGTTTTTTCCTGGTCGCGGGTCCGATACCTGGAAGATCGTCTAGCCTGCTGGCGGTCTGACGCTTTATTTTAAGCACACTATGATAAGTCACAGCAAAACGATGTGATTCATCCCTGATTCTTTGAAGAAGCTTGATTAAATTGGTGTTTTTAGGCAGATTAATCAGTATAAAGTCTTCGCTTACAGTGGTAAAACCGCCTAGCTCATGAAGAGTTGCTTCATTAAGAGCTACATTAGACCGATTAATATCTAAAACTACTTGCTCTTCTCTTTTTGCGAGTCCTATGAAAGGTATTTTCGGTAAACCTTGTTCGTCTCTGGCTTTTATTGCTGCATCAAGCTGGCCTTTACCGCCGTCTATTAAAACCAGGCTAGGCAATCCCCAAAGTTTAATATTTTTAGGGCTCAAGCGTCTTTTTAAAGTCTCGTTCATATTGTAAAAGTCATTATTTTGATTAATCTTCGTTTTAAATTTCCGGTATTGGGCTTTGTCGCTAACGCCGTTTGTAAAGACGACCATACTAGCAACTACGTCGCTGCCTTGCATGTGAGAGATGTCATAACCTTCAATCCTTCGAGGAAAACCGGCTAAACTTAACAAGTTAACTAATTCATTTAAGGCATGGTCTTTCGAGATATCCAAGAACTCTTTATCGCTAAAAATTACCTGCTTATCCAGGCTTTGCAGCCAATAGACTCGGTTTCTGAGTATTGCCGCAGTTTCAAAATCGTGGTTCTTTGCAGCCGTTTTCATATCCTTTTCTAGTTCTTTAACGATGCTTTTACGCTTTCCTTCAATAACGGCAATCAGTTTTCTAAGGTTTGCCCGATAATCTTCTAGGGTGGTTCGTCCATCTTCTAAGCCTGGATCAAGTCCAATATGATAATGCAGACTAGCCCTTTTTTGACCTGAGTTACGCTTTGTGGCATAAGGAAATATCTTTCTTAAAAGCTTGAGTGACTGCCTAACGGCTAGTGCGCTAAAGTAAGGACCAAAGTACTTTGCGCCATCGTCAAGTGGTCGTCTGGTCATACTTACGGTTGGATAGTTACTGTCGTAATCTATACGGATATAGCTAAGTGATTTATCGTCTCTCAGCAGAATGTTAAATTTAGGCATGTAGCGCCTGATCATTTCAGCTTCTAAAAACAGTGCTTCTAGTTCGCTATCGACTTCCATCCAGTCAATATCTACAATTTCACTAACCAAGGCTTCTGTTTTTGGATCACGGTTTCTAGACTTTTGGAAATATTGCCTGACCCGATTTCGTAAAACCGCCGCTTTACCAACATAAATAATCTCCCCGGTTTTGTCCTTATGGAAGTAGACACCAGGAGTCTTAGGCAGTTCCTTTAACTTTTGCTCAATAACCTTATTCATACCCCTGTTATTATATACCTTTAAGCGATAAAAAGTATTTTATTTTGGCGAGGCTAGGCTTACGTGAGTCAGGCAATAAGTTGTGTCGTTATAACAATCTGCACAAATAAGAATTAGGTCATTACAAGCTTTGTTAGCACAGTTTTCATAATTACTGGTCTTATTTTTGCAATGAACGCATTCACCTATGTCTTTTGATTTATCGGAAAACCTCGTCTTAATTCTGCCGTCAAAAACATATAACGAACCTTCCCAGAAACCTTCGTCGCCAAATTTTTCACCATACTTAACAATGCCGCCATCAATCTGATAAACCTCTTTAAAGCCATTCTCTTTCATAAGCATACTCAAGACTTCACAGCGGATACCACCGGTGCAATAAGTTACGACCGGTTTATCTTTTATAGCTTCATATTCGGGTTTTTTAAGTTCTTCAGAAAACTCTCTGGTGTGTCTTACGCCCGGCACAACTGCGTTTTTAAACTTACCAATAGCTGCTTCATAAGCATTTCTGCCATCAAAAAATATAACATCATCGCCACGATCCTTAACAAGCTCGTGGACTTGGTCGGGTTTCAAATGTTTGCCGCCACCCTTTATGCCATTTTCGTCTACTTTAATCTTGTCAGCTACATCAAAAGTAACTATTTCTGATCGTACTTTTACACTTAGTCTTGGAAACTCCCTGCCCTGACTTTCGCTCCATTTAAATGTCGTACCTTTGAATTCCGGGAAAGTTTTAGTTTCTTTAATATAGCTTTTAAGATCATCAATACTACCGCCTAAAGTTCCATTGATGCCATGCTCGGCAATAATTATTCGGCCCTTTAAATTAAGCTTTTCACACAAAGCTTTTTGCCATAAACGAACAGCTGCCGGATCTTTGATCGGCACAAATTTATAGTAAAGTATCACCTTCTCCATTGGCATGATTATATCAGGGTTAGTGCCTGGTTAGGTATAGGGTTAGTACAACGACGGTTAAGAAGGCGATCGTTCCGACAATTATTAAGTCGGTTTTATGATTTTTTAGCGTCGATTCATTCTGCTTCTTGGTATGGTCTAAATTAGATTTATAGAAAATTTCAGCATTGCTGTTCGCATTTAAACTAGATGTGGCTCTTTCAATCATGCTGTCAAGCGTCTGATCGGCCAATATACTATTTGAATCTGAAACCGAAGATGACGGCATATCTCTTAAAAATGGGTCTCTTTCAAAGTCTATTTGTCTTTCAACTATCTCTTTTCTTAGAGCCTTTTGGAGATTACCTCCTCTAAGGTACTCGCTGACCAAACGTCTAAGCCCTCGCTCGCCAACTAAGTGCGTCTCATAGACCTTTCTTAAGTTTGTACCTTCAACTCTAATTTTTTGGCTTATTGCTAGAAGTTCAGACCGGTTCAAGCTTTGAACCTTGCTTGGCTGGATTTCTAAAGCTGCGGCTCTTTCACTTGCAAGGTCTTTTACTTTATCTTGGCTTAATCTGTTACTGGACTCTCTAATATTTTTAGGAAAACGTCCGCGGTCATGAATCTGACTTGCTACAACTGCCTCATTAGCAATTACTATTTTTGCTAAACGTTCTGGTACAAGGCGAGCATTAGGAAGATCTTTGGCTTCAACTGCTTTATCTCTATTACCTTCGCTGACATATGCCTCGTAAAACGTTTTCTTAGTTGTTTGTGCTGGTTTAACTTCGGCAACAGGCACTGGCTCAACAAATTTTTCTGCCCTTACTGGTTTTGTGGGCTTAGGACTTTGTTCATTTATCTTATCTTTAACAAGTTTACGTATTTTAAATTCACTAGTCGTTAGTTGTTGCCGATAATCTTTAACCTGTTTTTCGAGATTCTTTTGAATAGGCAAAAGTCTCTTCTCGGTCTTAATGCGACCGCGCCGACGTCCAATTAGATAACCAATGACCCCGCCAACAACAAAGCCCGTGAATAAAGCATCACCGGCTACTTGTTCTGCGTGCGCTCTTGGCACCATCGGAACTTCTGATTGCTTCGGGGTGTATCTATCGAACCGCTCAGAGTGAGAAGGATCAAAGTTTCCGGGAGAATTTGCCGTAGGGGGCATATTTGGTGGAGGAGGCCTGAAACCAATATCTTGATCGGGTTCTGGTGTTTTATCTGATTCTGTCTCGCTGCCTGGATCTGACAAGGTGGTTTCTAGTGCGTGCTGATTGTGGGCTTCGCCACGATTTAGCCAAATTGTGCTTTCGTTTTCTAATTCATTAAGTTGTACGCTGTTAGCTTGTGCTTCGACTTGATTGTCTAGACTAATTTGCGCTTCCGCTATAGCAACAAGATCAAAGTCATTTATGACTTGCCGCTCGGATGCTTCAGGTTCCAGGTTTTGACTAATTATTCTGTTATAAAAGTCATCGATAGCGGCTTCAGCGGTTTGATTGCCGTCTTCGTCAATTTGGTTTTCATGATGCGTCAGCGCGGCAATCAGCGACTTTTCTTCCTCAGATAAATGCTCTAGTGGTGCTTCTTTTTCACTTGCAGGTTCTGGACTTTCAATATCCTCAGGAATATGAAAAGACTCTTCTTTCCAGCCTTTAGCCTTTAGCCAATCAAAAATACCTTTTTCTTTAGGGGCACTTCGTTTTGAATCAAGTTCGCTGCTTATTAGCTTGGCTGCAAAGTTCTTTGATTTTTTCTTAGAAGTTCCTTCGGCTTTTTTCCCCGAAGAACTGGTTTCGTTATCATTGGTCAAAAGACCTTCTGGATGGTTCATAAAATATTAGATGAAGCTTTAAGTCTAGACTTAAATAGACATCCTAGTATAAAACCTCTAGAGGGGTTTTAGCAACGTTTAAAAATTAGTAATAGTTATAGAAGTGTTTACTTGCTATCTTCTTTTGTAGCTTCTACTGAGGATGGTTTTGGCTCTTTTTGGTCATGACCGCCGGGCATATTTTCAGGTTTCTGACTGTCGACATCGTCTTCAGAACTGCCTTCTTCGCTTTCAACTGCTGCTTCATCACCGGGCTCAGCTGTTCCACCTGCTGCATCGTTAGCGGCAGCTAGAGCACTTGGCTCATAAACGGTAGCTATGGAGTGTTCTGGTTCGGTTATGAATTCAACGCCTTCAGGAACAATAAGATCAGAAACTGTTACATGATCGCCAATGTCTACTAATTTTTCGGCGTCATACTCTAAAACATCGGGCAGTTTATCGGCAACAGCCCTTACTTGGATGCTTTCTAGCTGAGCAAGAACGATAAGACCAGCGCGTTCAGCTGGGCTAGCTTCGTTTTCTTCAGCGTAACGTGGCCTGATTGGAATATCTGCTTCAACTTTTTGGTTGCGATCAACTGCATTAAAAACTATGTGAGTCAGCTGATGCTTTTTGGGATCAAACGTGGCATCTTTAATTAAGGCTTGGTAGCTGTCGCTGCCTGATTTAATTTCGACTGGGTGGTGCTTACCAGCAGCTCGCCAAACTTTTAGCATGGCTAATGTATCACCTTGAACATGAATCGATGCTTTGCCGTGGTCATGAATCACAGCCGGCACAAAACCATCTTTTCTTAGGTGTTTGACTGACTTACCCATTACGATTCTGGGTTCTAAGTTTAGACTGATTGTATCTTGAGCCATATAGGTTCACTTACTCCTTGATTTCTACTAGAGGTACAGTATAGCAAAAAATGGACGCTACCTCCATTAGCAAGTACAATTACGTAAGTTAATGTTTAATATCTCCCACATTATTCAAACTGGCGGACTGCTGTTAATTGCCGCAATTATATTTGGTGAGTCAGGCTTATTTATTGGATTTTTCTTTCCTGGTGACACTTTACTGCTTAGCGCTGGCGTTTTTGCAGCCGCCGGAAAACTAAATCTAGCCAGCATCATTGTAGTCGTTGCTCTAGCTGCCATATTGGGTGATAACCTTGGTTACCACATCGGTAAACGCTATGGTCGTCGCCTGTTCAAAAAGCCTGATGGTGTTGTCTTCAGACAAGAACACATCGAAAGAGCCGAAAATTTTTATAATAGATACGGTAGTAAAACAATGTTATTTGCTCACTTTGTACCTGTAATAAGGACTTTTGCTCCAGCAACAGCCGGAGCCGGTAAAATGAATTACCGTAATTTCGTTATATTTGATGCAATTGGAGATATCGCCTGGGCAACTATAGTTACGTTAGTTGGTTATTGGTTTGGTTCAAAGATACATAATCTTGATCACTATATTTTACTAGCTGTTGTCGTGGTAGTGGTAGCTACGCTTGCCCCAACTTTTTATCACTTGATAAAAGCCTATTTAGAAAAGAAAAAAGGCCAAACTTCTTAATAAGGTAAATAACGAGTTCGAGTAATGGTTTATGAGGTGGTGGAGGAGTTTGGTGCACGTCAGTGCCAAGACAATTAAGCCTCTAGCACCAGGCGTGCACCGTACTGCGACTCCTTTTGATTGCTGCATAATCGGGGGGAAGTAGGGCACCTGTGCACCGGCCGTGAAGCTCGAGAGCGTCATACGCTCGCCTTTCCATAGGATGTGCACCGGCACCGGCACCTGCGGAGGTATCAAGTTATACGCGGCAGCAGGTATGTCTGTCAGATTCCAGCGCTTGATGTCCCGCTTGATCGGTCCTTTCGAACTGACGTACAGACTCGTCGTGCTGACGATGTACTCGGGCTTGAGCGTGGTCACGATGTGGATCATGCCTCGCTGCTTGAGAAGAGTACCGTACAACGGTGTTGAGCACTGAATGACTGCGCCGGGATTACCCTTCTCACTTCTTTCGGTGAAGATCTGACCAGGCGCCCTGTAATTCAAGAGGACGTTGGCGAAATTCGAACCGACTTCTGTGATATTCGTGGATTGCGCACTGGCACTGCCGGTGGCTACAGCGAAGACAAAGAGCGGAACACACGCAAGCGTGATGCTGCAAAGTCTGATGAAACGTGACATGCTCGGCCTCCCAAGAACTCGGACTCGTTAATAAAATGTGCAAAGCAAATGATGCTTCAATCACTATTATGTCATATTAAGTCAATTTTGTCTATTTGAGCATGTGTTTGAGATATTGTCCAGTATAACTTTCGGCAACTTTAGCAACCTGCTCTGGCGTACCTTCAGCTATTATTTGTCCGCCGCCATCACCGCCTTCTGGACCCATGTCTATTAGCCAGTCAGCATTTTTGATGATATCTAGGTTATGTTCAATCACAACCATACTATTACCAGCGTCTACAAGCGCGTGCAGCATTTTAAGAAGCTTATCTACGTCAGCCATATGAAGGCCAGTTGTTGGCTCATCAAGGATATATAGGGTTCGTCCTGTTGGCCTTCGGCTAAGTTCAGTCGATAGCTTAATCCGCTGGGCTTCGCCACCACTTAAAGTAGTGGCTGATTGACCTAGGGCGATATAACCAAGACCAACGTCAACTAGAGTTTCCAGTTTTCTGGATATAGCTGGAAGATTTTTAAAGAAATCCTGTGCCTCATCACAGTTTAAAGCAAGCACATCAGCGATAGTCTTACCTTTGTATTTAATTTCCAGCGCTTCGCGGTTATATCTTTGACCATGGCAGACTTCACAAGGAACATAAACATCAGGTAAAAAATGCATTTCTATCTTAATAATGCCGTCACCTTTACAGTTTTCGCAGCGACCGCCTTTAACGTTGAAACTAAACCGGCCGGCGCTGTAACCTCTTAGTTTAGCTTCGGGTAATGATGCAAAGAGTTCGCGGATTGGGGTGAACAGGCCTGTGTAGGTTGCTGGATTGGATCTAGGCGTACGACCAATTGGGGACTGATCAATAATTATGGCTTTGTCGAGTTGCTTTATGCCTTCAATATCCTCATGTTTACCAGGAACCGTGCTGGCTCTGTGCAATCTGGCTAGTAATTCCTTGGCAAGAATATCGTTAATTAAGCTGGACTTACCTGAGCCACTAACACCGCTAACAACCACTAATTTACCTAAGGGAATACGAACAGTAACGTCTTTAAGATTGTTCTCCCTTGCCCCTCTAATGACTATTTCTTTGTCATTACCTTTTCTTCGTTTCTTTGGTACAGATATTTCTTTAGTACCGACTAAATACTGCGCTGTGATGCTGCCTTTAACCTTTTCTACTTCACTAGGCGTACCGGCGGCTACAACTCTACCGCCATGAATACCGGCTCCTGGTCCAATATCTAGTAAGTAATCAGCTGAACGGATTGTTTCTTCGTCATGCTCTACGACAACAACAGTGTTGCCTAAGGATTTAAGATGCTGCAAAGTGGCTATCAGGCGAGCGTTATCTCTCTGGTGAAGACCTATACTTGGTTCGTCAAGAACGTACAGCACACCCATTAAGCCAGAGCCTATCTGAGTAGCCAAACGAATTCGTTGGGCTTCGCCGCCACTGAGTGTATTAGCGCTCCTTAGGAGATTTAAGTAATTTAGGCCCACGTCTTGCAGGAATTGTAGCCTAGCGTTAATTTCTTTTAGGATAAGTTCAGCTATTGTCGCCTCTTTTTGGTTAAGCTTTAATGCGTTAAACCACTTCAAAGCATCGTCTATTGAAAGTGAGCAAACGTCCATAATTGAGCTACTTTGAAGAGTTATAGCTAAAACTTCTGGCTTAAGTCGCCTACCATTACATGCATGGCAAGGTTTTTCTTGCATAAACCTTTCAATATCCCTACGGATAAAGTCACTGTCGGTTTCTTTATGTCGACGTTCCAGATTATTTACAACTCCCTCATAAGTCGTCTCAAAGCTTCGGCCGAGTCCTAGCGCAACACGGAATTTTTCGTTGCCTGTGCCGTACATGACTATTTTCATTTGCTCCTCAGTCAGATCACTAGTTGGTACCTGCAAGCTAAAACCATACTGGTCAGCTACGGCTTGTAGTTTCTTCATATACCAGTTATCTACGTTGATACGGTTGTACGGCCTAATAGCACCCTCTGCTATGGTTAGGCGGCCATTTGGTATGACAAGTTCGGGGTCAACTTCAAGTCGACTACCAAGCCCTGTACAAACTGGGCAGGCACCGTGCGGGCTGTTAAAGCTAAACGTACGCGGTTCAAGGTCAGGAATATTTATTTCAGGATGCTGAGGACAAGCGTACATGAGGCTATATGACGAAGTGTCGTCGCTATCGGCATCGAGGATAACTACTCTTTCTTCAGCCACTTCAAGAGCTTGCTCAACCGACTGAACCAGTCTAGTGCGATTTTCTTCGTTATTAACTAGGCGATCGATGACTATTTCAATTCTGTGACGATAAGCTTTATCAAGCTCGGGGAATTCATCAAGTGCGTAAACCACGCCGTCGACTCGAGCTCGGGCAAAACCAACACGCATAAATTGCTCTGGAATGTGCTCAAAAGCTCCTTTTTTATCTATAACAACTGGGGCGAGAACCATAATCCTTTTGCCATCATACGCGCTTACAATTTTATCTATAATTCCCGTCGAAGTCTGCCTGACAACTGGATTACCATCGATTGGACAATGCGGTACACCAATCCGAGCAAACAAAAGTCTTAAATAGTCATAAATTTCGGTAACCGTTGCAACGGTTGAGCGAGGATTTCTAGAAGTAGACTTTTGGTCTATCGAAATAGCGGGAGACAGACCGTCGATTTGATCAACATCCGGTTTTTCCATTAGCCCCAAGAACTGACGGGCATAAGAGCTAAGAGATTCAACGTAGCGTCTTTGTCCTTCGGCATAAATAGTGTCGAAAGCCAGACTTGACTTGCCGGAACCGCTAAGCCCAGTAATGACGATTAATTTGTCGCGCGGAATATCTACATCGATATTTTTTAGATTGTGTTCACGAGCACCTTTAACCGTTATCTTGTCAGGCAAGTTTTCTCCCTCTGTTATACGGCCCAGAATTATACAGCAAAACACAGGCAAAAGCGAGTACCTTAAGCTATATAAATAAACACTTTTCTAAAAAGTAATATCTTTTAAGCATAAGCTTATTTAATAATATTATTGACAATGCGGCCACAAAGTGTAAACTTTTAATAAATCTTTCACAAAATAAGGGGCACCATATGTACAACTTTATCGTTGGCGGTTTTATACCGGGAACAAATATACAACTATCTTTTTATGTCGTCATGGGCATACTAGCCGCAATTATGATTGCAGTAGCTGGTGTTTGGGCTAAGTACAAAACTGCTATCAAAAAGTCAGCTCGAGCATTTATTGAAATGCTACTCGAACAGCAGACTATCTAAGCATTTAGTCGGTTGGTAAGAGTGATTGGCCATAGAGCATAAGCTCTTCAATTAAATATTGCTTGCTTTTGTCCTTAGTCGAGTCTTTTAGCTCGTTAAGTCTTGCGAAGTAAGTTGCTGTACGGCTTTTTTCGCCACCACTTAAGAGCTTAAGGCTACAAAACTTTTCCCATGCGGCAGATTCTTCACTATTTAAACTTTTAGGAAAATTTCGGGCTTTATACAGTGGTAAAAGTAGTTTCAATCTTTGGTCGTCAAACTTATCTACTAATTCATTTAACTGATCTGGTTTCGAATTTATTACTTGAGCCATAGTTCTCGTATCATTGCTTGAGAAAAAACCTCCCCCGTATAAACGTTCGTCGACGGTTAGCTCGTCTTCAACTAACGATACTTGCTCTTTGGATCTAGCTTGATCAAGTCTGTTAGTAGCTTCCAGTATGCTTTTCGCAAACTGGGCGTGGTTATCTTTTAGGATACTTAAGTTAGCCTCGATAGTCTTAAGCTCAAGGCCAATTCTTGCTTGAGTCTGTTTGTCTTTAATAACTCCTAGTGGCGCAACGGCTGGTGCATGATTGTATTTCAAAGTTTTTACTGGCAGCCTAAGAGCGTTTGGATCTTTGGTGTATTTCCAGGCTTCGATGAGTTTATCAACCGACATTTTAAGAAATGGTGATGGATCGTACCTTAAGTCGTAAATTAAAACCGCTCCGTTAGTTGGACTGGGAACAAGCTGTATTACGGCCGTGGTATGCATGAATTCACTTGAAAAGTGTCCGGACGTGTAAACAAATGGCTCATTTTTCTCGACCAGCCGCTGAACGGATTTTTTGTCACGAACTGAAAGCAAGTATTTAAATAAGTCTGGCTGTTTATCTTTAACTAGCCTCGCTACGGCAATTGTTGCGTTTACGTCGCTTAATGCGTCGTGAGCACCGACGTGATCAATTTTATTAACTTTGGTTAAGAACTCTAATTTATTTGTTGGTTTGCCATCAGATGCAAATGGCCATTCTATGCCACCCGGTCTAAGAGCTCTGGTCATACGCACAACGTCAAGTAAGTCCCATTTTGAACGTGAATCTTTCCATTGCCAGCCGTAAGCATCGTAAAAATTACGGTAATTAAGAAAACGCATAAATTCATCATCAAAGCGAATACTGTTAAAGCCGATAAAGATTGTTTCCGGTTGTACGATCTCCTCATAAAAGACTTTTAAGAATTCCGCTTCGCTAAGGCCATCGGTCAATGTTTGCTGAGGCGTTATGCCGGTTAAAAGTACGGCATCGGGATCTGGCAGTATGTCCGAACCTATTTTTATTAGAAAATTAAAAGGTTCGCCAATGGGCTTTAAGTCCATGTCGGTTCTTTGGCCGGCAAACTGCATTATTCTAGCTTGCCTTGGGCTAAAACCACTTGTTTCTAGGTCATAAAATAAAAAACTGGCAGACATATTTAAGTCTTACCAGTTTAACACTTCAATATATTAAAAGACTCTTAAGACCTGCGTTTAGTGTATTTAGTGTTAGGATTAAGCAAGTCGAGCATGGTGTGGCTCAGAAAGTATAGCTGTACTCTTGCTTTTTGGGCTTCTTGATTTTTTCTATGCCATATTCCAGGCATGTCTTCATAAACAACACCAAGAAGAGATAAAACTCTTTCAGCTGTTATTTTGCTGGTTATGTCATTGCCTGAATCATCAGTAACTTCACCTCTAACTAGATGGCCCATGATTCCTCGGTACTCAATATTTCTAACCCAATGACCCTTGGCTTTATCTATGGGATGCAAAGTACCAATCTCGCCTAAGTCCAAACTAAATCTAGTAGGTCTTTCGAGGTGGCTTTTTATAAGAGACTCTTCAATAAATTGTTTACGTGAAGGGTCTTCCAAACCTTCCGCGCCCGTAAGCTTATTCAAGCCAGAAATTTCCTGATCTTTAATAACATTTTTGGTGACAATGCTTAAATAGCTACTCTCAATTGACATATACTATATTATGCCATTTAGTAATAATTAAGGCAATGGAACGAGACTTTTGCTTATCTAGTACTCGAATTTTTGGCCGTCTTTATCACCTACCTGAATTATTTGATCAGGCTTAATATTTCTTCTAACCAGTTCGTGCATAATTCCGCTTCTGCGCATAATGTCTCTTAACCTTTGTACGCCTTCAGTGTTACTAAAGTCTGTTCTGTGAGCAAACCTCTCAATATTCTTACCGGTAACAATAAATATCTTGCCACTCTTTTTAATCTGCCATTTATCACCGGTGTCGGCTAGGCTTATTACGGGAGTGACGTACTTCTCTTTCTTAGCTTTAACCTTACCTTTTTGCTTAGCAACGATATCTTTAACCTGATATAGCATTTCCTTCAGATTCTCTCCTGCGATTGAAGATATCGCTGTTATTTTGCTGGTTCTTTTTGCGACTTTTTTGAGACTAGCCATATGATCAGCAACTATATCCTTATCTAGTCCATCAATTTTAGTTAAGACAATTAGTTCAGGTCTTTTACTAAGATCTTTCGAATAAGCTTCAATTTCTTGACGAATTGTTAGGTAATCTTTAGCCACGTCATTGCTATAGGAATCAATAAGATGCAAAATAACCGCGGTTCTTTCGACATGGCGAAGAAAGTCATGACCGAGCCCCTTGCCTTCGGCTGCTCCTTCAATTAAACCTGGAATATCTGCGAACAAGACAGAGTTATCTTTATCTATATCTACTACGCCAAGGTTGGGCGTAAGTGTAGTAAATGGATAATCGGCTATTTCAGGGCGGGCATTACTGATTTTAGATAAGAGCGTGCTTTTACCTGCATTAGGCAGTCCGACTAAACCAACATCGGCAATCATCTTGATTTCAAGATTTAAGGTTAAGGTCTCGCCAGGTTCGCCTTTTTCGGCAAAGTTTGGCGCTTGGCGACGGGAAGAAATAAAGTGGGCGTTACCAAATCCACCCTTGCCGGCTTTGGCGACTAAAAATTCTGCTTGATCTTCGATTAAGTCAGCCAGTATCTTGCCCTTGTCGTCTGTAATAACCGTACCGACAGGTACGGCAATTATTAGGTTTTGGCCAGCTTTACCGTGCTGTTTGCGCTTATTGCCAGCTTCACCGTCATCGGCTTTAAGTTCTTTTTGATACCTAAAAGCAGTAAGGGTATTTTGGTTGCGGCTAGCCTGAAAGATAACGTCACCGCCATTGCCACCGTCACCACCGTCTGGTCCGCCTTTAGCGACATATTTTTCATGACGAAAACTAAGCTTACCATTGCCACCATTGCCAGCTCTAACGATTACTTCGGCTTTGTCTATAAAAATCATACTATCTTAAGATTAACCGATACTACTTGGATTGGCTAGGTGAGGAGGATTTAATCACATCTCTAGCGCTCACTAAGTCTTACTTATATTGACCAATCTATAATAATATATTATTATATTCATATTCGTCAAGTTGTCGAAGTACTTTTTAAGAGAGGTGAATCATCTTTCAAGAGGTCTACATAGCATTTTCAAAGATGTTCATTATCGCATTTCTGGTGTATTCACTCGGTTTTCTGGAAAAGGATAATCGTCTCGGGTTTGCATACGGATTCGCGGCTGTAGCAAGTTTCGCCAACGTGTTCCACCCACTATAAACATCCACTGGTTCCGAGAGGAAAGCTATGCAATATATTAGGCAGTGTCTGTTCGCGGCAGTCGGTTGTGTCATCGTACTAATACCAACTTGTCAGTTTATCGAGCTGTTCTTCGGCGGTAACAAGACTACTCTTACCTACAAGAGTTTCTCTCCAATCCTGGATCTGTTTGGTTTACTCTGGCTTGCCTACATCGCATGCACGATCATCGTCGTTGTTACATGCATGCTTGAGATTTTTTGGTACATCCACCGTTGGTTGATCAATGCATAAGGCACATCATCTATCGATGATGACAAGACGTAGTAAAAGCGCTCAATTAGACGAATAAGCCCTCTAGGATAAAGACGCTCGAGTTTTACTCTTGAGACCCTGGAGGCATGCGCCGCATGTATAACTTAGAAGTTACTGCTTGGTTTTACGCCTAGCAACAAACACTCTAAACAAAATCTCATGCGGCCTTTTTCTTTTTATAATAAGCTTTAATGCGTAATAAAGTGCTGGAAGGTTGTTGCTGGTATCCAGCCGCTGTAACCGACTCGGTCCCAACCAGCAACACCGTTCATGTCTCTAATCTGGATTTGAGAGCCATCAGGTGAGACAGCATCAACAACTGCTACGTGACCTTCGCCGCCGGCAGCTGCTGCAGTTTGGGCAATTGCGCCTACCGTTGGAGTAAGTGATACGTTCCAACCACTTAGAGAAGCATAGTAAGCCCAGGTTGCGGCGTTGCCCCAGTTGCTTGGTACAGAAATCTGAGTTGCAACATACCAAGTACAATAACCAAAGTCATAGCCGTTGTTGCCGTATATAGGACCGCTGCCCCAAGGGAAACCAACTCCAGCTGCAGAGGTTGCAGATTCAGCATCTGCAGCGTTGCTAGTACCAGCAGTAGGCATGGTTGCATTGGGAATAATAATGCGTTCACCCATTGTCAAACCACCAATTTCAGCGTCGTTATATGCGATTATCTGAGCTTGGCTGGTCTTGTACTGTGCTGCCAGACTAGCTGGAGTATCGCCAGCTTTAACGATGTAGACTATGCCATTAACTGGTGGAATTATAAGGTTAGTACCTGGATTTAAGGTATTACTATTTAAATTGTTTGACCACATTATGCTGTCTGAGGTAATGCCAAACTTTGTCGCTAAAGATGCAACACTGTCTCCAGCAACAGAGGTGTAATTAAAAATATCTGCTTTAGATTTAAGTGCAGTAGCTACAACTTCAGGCTTGGATACAATAGTGTTAGCCATATTAGACATAGCTATATCGGCAGCTGCTGTTTGCGCCTGATTAGCTACGGCCGTAGTTTCAGGTAAATCGCTCATCTGGGCAACCGTAAGAGCAATATCTGATGCTGATACCTGGTCAACCGGATCGGCAGTTGAGGCCGCGGGTGTAGCATTATTTAAAGCAAAAGCCGAAGCACTGCTCTTCTGGCTTCCGTTAATCACAAAAAATACGATAAGAGTCACTATTAGAACATTGGCTATAACAAAACCGTACTTCTTATTACGAGCCTTTACAGATGTTATAGAAGCCTTGGCTATTTTACGCTTTGTATTTAACTGTGTTCGGCAGTTTGAGGGTCTAACGAGACCATCAGCTACCGAGGTTGTAGAAGTTGTACTAATACAAACTCCTCCTAAAAATTTATCAAAAGTAATTTGTAGTGAGCTTACAGTAGTAAAAAAGCCTTCTACCTCTGTAAAATCATTACCACTATATTGTATCAATTTTCACAGTAGATTCAAGAGCTGTTATTGTCCACATAACTTATGGCAATATTGACTGGTTTGTGTCTGGTGCTGAGCAAGCGTTGTCGAATAGTAAGTAATTCCGTTATCTCCAGTCACAAAATACAGCCAATTAGTTGGTGCTGGGTGAGCAACTGCGTTTAATGCCGAGGCAGTAACTGTACTGATTGGCGTAGGTGGTAAGCCGGTGTGTATTAGCGTGTTATATGGTGAATCAAAGGTCAAACTTGGTGCGTGGCCGGCGGCAATTGAGCCATAGTCAGCCGTGACATCTGAACCTAGTGACATATTAGCCTTCAAGCGACTTAAGAATACCTGTGCAACCTGAGCCTGATCGCCTGGCTTACTTACTTCCTGATTAACAATTGAAGCCAAAGTTAAGCCCTGATAGGTGGATAAGCCTTCGGCGGCAAAAGAAGCTTGCAGACTTGGTGTTAAATGTTGGCCCATTTCTTCTAATGATTCGCGAATAATAACAGAGGGACTGGTGTCAGCTTGCTTTTCAAAGGAGTCAGGCCAGAGCAAGCCCTCCAGAGTATTTTCGGAAGCTGGTTTGAAAGCTAGCACCGGCAAGTCAGAGTATTGGCTGGGGTCTAATGCACTGTTAACGGAAGCAGGTGAAAATCCATCGTTAATTAGATCGGCTTTGACCTGGTCTATTCTGACTCCAGGCAAAATCGTAACTAATTTAGTCGCAACCTTGCCATGAGTTAGTATTGATGAGATATCAGATAAGGATTGGCTGGGCGAAAGATCGTACGTACCAGCTTGAAGGCTATCGTTTAAGTTGTGTGCATGAACATATAGCTGAAAAGCCCAAGAACTATGGATTAGCTTGTCTTTCTGTAGTTTGAGGGCAATCTCTTTGACAGAGCTGCCTTCACTGACCGTGAATAATTGAGTTGCTTGGCTGCTGCTGACTGGTTTTAAATCTTTGTTATATGTCGATTGAGCAATAATTGCGCCGCCAACTGCAAGCACGATTACAACTATAAAGAGTCCCCAGACTCGTCTAGGTAGCCTGCGTGATCTTTTATGTCCTACCTTATACTTCATCAAACGTCCCTATATTATCATGATCAGCCAGCCAGTCGGTAAGTATATAGGTTGCGGCTAGCGAATCAACATCAGCTTTTAGCAAGTTCTTAGAATACTCAAGTTCTGCTTCGGCTTTAACAGATGTTAACGACTCATCTTGAAAATCAATTGGCAAGTCGTAATGCTTTTTCAAAGTTTCTACAAAAGCTTCAATTTCTTTGGTCTGTGCGGTTGGTTGGCCGTCTAAATTTCTTGGATAACCGACAATAATTTGAATAATATTTTCGTCTTTGATGATCATGCTGAGACTATCTATTAGGCCGTCGTTATTTTCAAGAGTCATTAAAGGATGCGCGAGACAGGCTATAACTGAAGATAATGCCACACCAATGCGCTTTGAGCCAAAATCAAGCGCCAGGATTGACTTGGGCTCAAGGTTAGCCATGTTAATTACTCTTTTGAGTGGTCGTAGGCTTAGCTATATCAACTTTAATTTTAGAAGGATTGCTTGGTGCAGAACCTACCCAGAAAGGACTAAAGCTGACTGTAACACCAGTGACATTCGGATTCGTTGAGAGCTGACTTTGGATATCTCCAGCCTTATGACCTTCAGCATTTTTCTTAATGCTGTTTATATTAAGATCAGGACCAGCGACTGCTACGACACTCATTGATACTTGGGCATTGCTCATAGTTTGATTCTCAACATTATATGTGGCAGTGTTAATGCCATTGTCTAAAATGCTTTGCTTGGAAGTATCTATCTGGTTTTTGATCGCAGTATTTACAAGGCTATTTAGATTACCCTTAGGTACGCCGAACATACTGGAGGTTAGGTCTTCGGTAACTGTAACACTACTAGCAGCTTGTCCAACCTGAGCCGATGAAGTGACATTTGGTGCGGCTGAATTAAAGGTTGCTGGAATTGGGTAATAGCCTGAACTCTTCAATTCTGAGTCCAGTGTACTCTTGGCTCCGCTACTTGTGCCAGTACTTATCTTAGCCTTAGCATTATTGATGTCGTTCTGATTAACGGTCTGGACGATGTTATCCGTACCGCCAGAAGCTGAACCGCTGGCGCTGACGGTGTAGCTACCGTAACTACCTGCTACGTTGAAGGTAACACCGCTAGCGTTATATGCAGAACCAGGGCTTTGAGCCGTTATGGGTGTGCTGGTGTTAGCGGTAAAGGTTTGACAGCTAAAGCTATTGCCAGTGTGAGTTCCTTGATTGCTGAATGTTGTATCTTGTTGAGTTATATATGTCTGTCCGTTAGCACTTACTCCAGTACCTGCAGGTACAGTTGGTGGGAAACTGGTAGCATTACATTCTTGAGCGGTCATTTGAATTGTACCCGTGGCTTCATTTCCTTCATTCTTTTGACCGGTGGTATTAACCGTTTGCTGGTAAGACTTTTGTTGCTGTTCTACCTTAGCTGGCAAAGTCGAACTAGAAGGCTCAAATGTGCCGCCTGTTTCCAGATTTAGACTCAAACTAGCATCGACATTAGTGGCATTGGTCTTGACATTAATCGTCGCCTTTTTGAGTGAAGAATTAAGTATAAAGAAGAGAACAATCAAGACGATCAAAACTATAATGCCAATAATTAAGATAAGTCGGAACTTATTAAAGTTAGGTATTTTCTTACTTTTCTTAGCTTTCTTATCTTTCTTCTTGTCGGCTGGGGTCTCTTTGGCCGCATCTTTGGTTTTATCTTCAACAGGATCTTCGTTATCTAGCATCAGGGTTTCTACGCCGTCTGCGCCAGCAGTAGCAGCAGCTGTATCTCCAGCAAGCTGCCCAATTGGCTTATTTTGGTCAAGTTCATCGTCATCAGGGCTACCAATTCCAGTATCTTCATCTATAGCCTCGTCACTATCTACGAAAGCCTTCGGTGCAGATGGTATTTCCGGTCTGGATGTAAGTGTTTTAGCTACGTGTATACCAGCTGCGCCAGCAAGAGGTAATAAGCCTGCTTCAGAAGTAATAAGGACTAAGTTTTTCTTGTCGCCATCAACTGCCCTTTTAAGGAGCTTCATATTAACTACGCTCTGGAAGACAGTCGCACGCTTAGGTAAGACTACGGCAATAACTTTGCCCTTAGAATTCTTAACCTTGTCTATGATTCCGGTTATTTCGTCGTCGATGTCGACGTAGATTGTATCTTTGTCTGAATTTGCCATATTGTTTATACGCTTAACATTTTATCAATTTTATCGCGAATTGACTCACTTTCACCGGAAAATTGTTGTGTATCCATGCCAACTCGTAGTAATCCCATGGCTGTAATGAAGGTGTGGTCGTTAACATCACCCGTTTTATCGGTGATACCAGCAACTTGGCCGGGTCGGATATGATGCACGCTTGGCTTACGGGTAAAAGGCAGGGTTTTGTACCATTCGGTCTGCTCAAGTCTTTCCATAAGCAGGTCGAGTGAAGAACCACCACCACAAAGGAACATACGACTAGGTAAATGATCGAGTTTATCGAATTCACTTAATGCCAGTTCAATACCACCCATCCAAACTTCGGCAGTCTTGCCAAGAGCAGTTTCTATGGCAGGACGCTTGCTCGCAGGAATTGAGTTATTGCTAAGGCCAACTTTAAGTTCTTCGGCCTCTGTAAATTCAACCCCAAGATCTCTTTCAACAGCATGAGTGTAGGCTCGTCCGCCAATACCAAACATCTTGGTACCTTGAACGCCGCCTTCGTTAATAACGGCAATATCTGTTGTACCACCACCTACGTCCATTAATATGGCGCTAAGGTTCTGGTTGGTGTTATTACCTATAACAGCTCTTGCAACAGCAAATGGTTCGGCTGCAACAGCAAGTAAATCTAGATCAAGCTCCTGGGCTGTCTTCTCTAAAGCACCGATATGTATCATGGGGGCAAAAGCTGTATAAAGCTGAACAACTACATCTCTACCCTGGAAGCCAATTGGGTTAGTTACTGGATAACCGTCGATTTCAATGCTAACAAGCGCGCTGTTAACAAGGCGTACGTCAACTTCCTTACCGCCAAGCTCCCAAGCCAACTGTTGCTTAGCTTTATCTTGAGCTCGAGTCTGAACAAGATTGATAATCTTTTCCATTTCACTAATATCTAATGGCTTTGTTGAATCTTTGCGGGCTACCCTAACTGTGGTAGTTGTACCTTTAACAAGCTCGCCGGCAATACCAATAATACAAGTTCGAGCGCTGACACCTGCCTGGGTCTCTGCCTGATTTAGAGCCTTGTCGCAATTTTCAACAACTCCGGCAATATCTGAAATAGCGCCAGATTGCATATCGCTGAGTGATTGGTGAGTTCTGCCTACACCAACAATTTCAACTGTCCCATCTTCTTCGTTAGCTTTAGCTATCAGGGCTTTAACAAACTCAGTGCCTATATCCAGAGCAACTAGATATTTGCCGTCTTTATCAACGCTTACACCACCCGAAGTCGTTCGGTTTTTGGCGGCTTCTGTCGCAGTGCTTACACCATTCTTGGCGCGCTTTGCTAAGCTGCCCCCGAGCGTCTTAAACTTATTTAGCATATGCATTATTTTAAAACAGATAACAAGATAATGGTAGTTATCCGAGCTTAAAATTAACTTTACTTAATAACTACAGAGGTGGGTTTATCCCCAGGCCCTTAGTTTTATTTACTGAAGTACAGCCTTAATTCGTCGAACTCCGGCTGAGCTGGCTTCTTCTTTTATTATCTTGAAACTTTTACCGTCTTCGGCGAGCTGTATCGTGTGGTCAACATGCGGACCACCGCAGATTTCAAAGCTAAATGGTTTGTCTACTCCATCTGCAATCATCTTATATACCTTAACCGTGTCACCATAACGATCACCAAACTGGCCTAGAGCACCCATGTTCATAGCTTCTTTTGTTGGATACTCATGAAATGAAACTTTTAGGTCTTTATTAATTTGCTCATTAACTATGTCTTCAACTTGTTTGATTTGCTCCGGTGTCACCTTTTCGGGGTGGCTAAAGTCAAACCTAAGACGTTCCTCGGTAATATTTGAGCCTCGTTGGATAACATGATCTCCTAGCACCTGTCGAAGCGCCTGGTACATCAGGTGTGTTGCTGTGTGGTATTTTCTGTGTTGCATCGTTTGACCGCCCAAACCACCCTTAAATACGCCCTTAGCGGCTGTTTGGCTGCGCGAACGTTGTTCATCCATTTTGCTGTCAAAGCCTCTTTTCCAATCTTTAGGTACACCAATGCCCCTAGTAAAGGCTTCTTCAATAACAAGCTCCCAAGGAAAACCGTATGTATCATAAAGTTTGAAAACATCTTCGCCGCTAATAGACTTGTCGCCACTTTCGGGATACATCTTCTCAAATTCTTTAAGTCCCTTACGAAGAGTTTGACGGAAAACTTTTTCTTCCTTCACAAGAATTTCTATAACTTCATCATGGTGAGCCGCAACTTCTGGAAAGTCATCTTTATATAAGTCAGCAATTACCGGTACAATTTGTTCTAAGAAATTCTGTTCAACACCTAGTTCGAATGCGAAACGAATTGCTCGCCTAAGTAACCTTCGCATAACGTAGCCTTGCTCTTTATTGCTTGGCTTTACGCCATCCACTGCTAGAAAAGTAGCAGCACGTAAATGATCGGTAATAACGCGCATGCTTTCGGTATGGCTCTCATAGTTTTCACCAGATATTGCTTCTAGTTTTTGAATAAGCGGTTTCATCAGGCTGATCTTAAAAACATCGGGGTTGTTTAGACTAGCAGCGGCAATACGCTCGAGCCCTGAACCGTGATCGATATTGGGCGCTGCAAGTGGTTCAAACTCACCTTCGGATATTTTTTTATAACCCATGAAGACGTTGTTGCCTATTTCAAAGAAACGTGGAGAATCGCTGGCTGGGTGGGGTTTGCCCCATTTGGCTTCGTCATGAAATTGTTCGCCAAAGTCATAAAACATTTCAGAATCAGGCCCGCATGGATCGCCCACAAGTGTACCTTCTTCGTCACCGTTACGGCTCCACCAGTTTTCTTTGCCGTCGTATAAGAAAATGCGGCCACCTTGCATGCCGAGCTTATCGCCGTTTGAAGCAGCACCTAACTCTACAACTTTGGATTCAACGCCTCGTTTTTTAAACTCTGCTTGCCATAGCTTAATAGCATCTTCGTCGCGTGGGATATGGTACTTTTCGTTACCTATATAACAAGATATATAAACTTTTTGCGGGTCTAGGCCAACAACGTCAAATAAGAATTCGGCAATCCATGCTATTTGATCTGTTTTAAAATAATCACCCAAACTCCAGTTTCCGAGCATCTCAAAAATTGTAGTGTGTTTATCATCACCGATGTCCTCAATGTCTTGAGCGCGCAAACAAACTTGGCTATCGACCAGTCGTTTGCCTTCAGGATGGTCTTCGCCAAGTAAATATGGAATCATTGGCTGCATACCAGAACCGGTAAAAAGTGTGCTTGGATCGTTAAGCGGCACAAGTTGGGCACGCGGAATAATGGTATGTCCACGTTCTTTATAGAAATCTAAGTAAGCTTTACGTATTTCCTGTGCTGTCATATCTGTTAAATTGTAGCATTAGATACTAAAATCAGGTAACTATGCCGCCGCCTAAGATTTTATCTTGGTTGTAGATTACGGCTGACTGTCCGGCAGCTACCCCTCTAACTTGTTCCTTTAGAATAAGATTTTTGCCTTCTATTGTTGCTGGCACAAGTGGTCCTCTATATCTGAGTCTGGCTTTATATTCCTTGCCGGCTTTGGCTGCTTGATTGATCCAGTGAATATCATTTAAGATAATCTTATCTCGCCATAAGCCTGCGTCGTCTAAGTTAGTTGTTACATAAACTGTATTCGTATCCATGTTTTTATGACTAATGTAATACGGCAAGCCGCCACCTATATTTAGACCATGTCTTTGGCCGATTGTGTAGAAAATAGCGCCGTCATGACTGCCTATTTCTTTACCACTTTGATCAATTATTGGACCGTGTTCTTGTGGCCCAAGTTCATTTAATAAAAATTCTTTGATACCAACTTTGCCAACGAAACAAATTCCTTGGCTGTCCTTTTTGTCGGCCGTGGCTAGATTCATGGTTCTGGCCATAGCTCTTACTTCGGTTTTAGGAAAGGAGCCGACTGGCATAAGGCTCTTTTTTAAAGCTTCGTTGGTTACTCGGTATAAAAAGTAAGACTGGTCCTTAGAATCATCTAGTCCAGTAAATAACTGCCCGTCTTTAATCCTAGCGTAATGTCCGGTAGCTATTAAATCAGCTCCTTCGCCTAGAGCAGTGTCTAGGAAAAGTTTAAACTTAACTTCTTGGTTACACATAATGTCAGGATTAGGAGTGTGGCCTAATGAATATTCTTTAACCATGTAATCAACAACTTTTTGTCTGTACTCTTTCTCGAAATCAAACATCTTAAAGTCTATGCCTAAATTAACGGCAATTCTTTTAGCGTCTTGGTAATCTTCTTTCCAGGGACAGACAAAACCAGGCAGGTCTTTGCTCCAGTTCTTCATATAGACACCAACCACGTTATAGCCCTGCTCTTTTAATAAAGCAGCGCTTAATGAGGAGTCAACGCCTCCGCTCATACCGACGTAAACAGTCTTGTTCATAGCTAGACTATCTTAACAAAGTTTATAATTTATTTCATAAAACCGATTCTTATGCCATATACTAATAAGTAAAGTTATAAATAAACAGTTAGATAAATTAATTAAATGTCTGAACGTAAACGATTTTATCAAATTTTCATACCGTCCTGGTTAAGTCTTTTGATTTGCGTCGTGAGCGCAATAACCTTGTGTGCTTGGGTCATCCTAACTTTAATTTTGAAAGATGGCGGCTACAGTCAGTTAATCTTGCATCCTAACGGTAATTCGCACAGTCAATCAGTCCTGACCTTACCAGGACAAAACGTGGCTGCAACTAGCAACTCCTTGCAAAACACTTGGCCACTTATACTTTTCTGGGGTTTTATTGGACTTATCGTCTACTTTGTCGTTGATCTCTTAATTAGCCTGATAAACGATGTTAAACGCTTCAATAGACAGCTGGATTATGTTCACTCCAAACGTGACGCCCTGATTAAAACTACAGTAAAAGTACTGCTTATACGACTGGTTGCGGTCATACTGTGGCTGTTTTTCCTAGATTACTTCTCGAAAAGAATTATTCCTCACTGTATCAACTTGTCTCATCACAGTCTTCATGCCGGTAGTCTTGTTCACGCTGGCGGAGACGTGGTGGCTGCTTTAATAATTATTATTGTCTGTATGCACGTAAACACTGTTTTCCTAAGAATAGTGACTCGCCGATCTAGAGTTTTTGGCTCAGACTAGACGTCTAAGAATACCAAGACTTCGTCGGCTTTAACGTGCATAAGTCCGCCGTCTATGCGCAGGCGGATAGGTTCTTCGTTATTACTGCCGGCTTGTCTTACGACTACTTCACATGGGTTTAAAAGTGAAATGAAGTTATGATGCTTGGGCAGGATATCAAAAGGTCCAGTTCCGTCTTCTGCGCTAATTGAAAAAGCTTTGCCGTCATAATAATCACGAAAAGGCGAAGCTACCTTAACGTGCATAATCAGGTCTTTGTTATCTTTTAGCTTATCGCCTAATTTTTCAGCGTTATTGTCTTTCTCTTGTTCGGCTCGACTAATTTCTTCCTGATCATCAAGAGACTTTTGCTCTGCTGTGTCACCACCGTTATCGCTCATACTAGGATCTCTTCAATGCTCTTCAAGGTTTGTTCCCTGGTTGAGAATTCTCCTGGTACACCGGTGTGCTTGGTCATCACAGTCATGTTCTGGCTGAAGTTCTGAATTAATTTCTTGGCCTTGTTATAGTCAGATCGGTCCGAGGCACTTAATTCGTTCTCGCCAATAATGGCGATAATGCCTTTAAGTGATTCATACTTCTGAATTAAAGCTTGAACCTGAACACTTAAGACGTAATGTCTATCACCAACAATTTCAGGTGTTAAGAGTGAAGAGTTAACTGCGGTTAGGTCAACAGATGGACGCATACCTTGCTCGGCCACTTTACGACTTAGAAGGATAATTGAATCCATTTCGTGCTGGATAAACTGCACCGCCGGATCGCTCACGTCATCGGCCGGCACATAAATTGTCTGAACTGAAGTAATTGAACCATTTTCATTGGACGTTAAACGGTCCTGAAGACTCTTAACGTCACTGAATATTGTCGGCTCGTAACCACCTTCGTTAGGCACTTGGTCAAGGATGGTCGACAGCTCGTTCTTAGCCTGGATATATCGATACATATTATCTGCAAAGAAGAGGATATCCTTATTTTCATGATCCCTAAAGTATTCAGCTGAGGCAACAGCAGAGACACCGACAAGCGATCTTTGGACAGGGTTTTCATTCATCTGCGCAAAGAACATGCAGGTGTTTTTAAGAAGGTCGTTTTCTTTAAGAGTCTCGTAAAGTTCGTGACCTTCACGAATACGCTCCCCAATACCAGCAAAGTAAGACAAACCGCCGCCGGTTGTGGCCACGTTGTTAATAAGCTCCATAGTAAGCACGGTTTTACCGACACCAGCACCACCGATAATGCCGACTTTACTGCCCTTAACAAAAGGTGTAAAGAAATCTATAACTTTAATGCCGGTTTCAAGAATCTCTGGTTTCTTGACCGAGAAATCGGGTTTAGCATCAGGCATCTTAAGGATATCTTTCCAGATTGCATCCGCACCGCTAACCTGAGGTTTGCCGTCGAGTGGCTGGCCAAGAGCATTAAATACACGCCCAATGGTGGCTGGTCCAATTGGAATTTCTATTCCTTTGCCGGTACGTTTTGCTCCCATGCCTTTTGTAATTCGAAGGTCACCGTGGATGTTTAAGCAAAAAGCGACACCACCTGTTTCAAGGTGATCAACAAATAGTTCAGTGTCAAAGCCGTTATCTAGGTATATAAGCTCATTAAGTCCCGGTGAATCTTCGTCAAACATAACTTTAACAACGAAGTTTTTGATACTGATTACATGGCCCGCCATTATGTTGGTGCTCCTTTCGATGCTCTCATGCCGCTAATAATCTCTTTCAAACGGGCGTCCTTGATGGCACGCTTAGCTCGGTTATACTCCATATGGAAGGTCTTTTGATCTTCAGTAGCCTTGTCGTTGGCAAAACGCATAGCTTGGAAACGTGAAGCATACTGGGCTAGCTTGGATTCAAGGATTAGCTGGCTGAGTGTAATTTTAATCATACTGCGCTCGAGGTGTGCCACAACGTAAAAGGTGCTGGGTTCAAAAATATACGTGTCCTCGTTAATCACATCATCACTGACTTCAGTATTTTCACCAAGTTCGTTAACTGCGCTTAGTATTTCTACCTTCTTAATGTCTTGAACTAGTAGGGATTTATACGATGGATAGAAAATAGTGCTAGACTTATATTTCTTAATCTCATCGACAACCGGTTGAACATTAATATTACGGTCTTTGGCAGGCATTTTAAAGTAGTGCTTAAATGGTACATGAGCCTGGTTAAGCTGCTGGGCACCATGACGACCAATAACAATGACGTCGTGTTTGTCTTCCTTATAGTCCTCAAGCATCATCTTAATAATCTTATGGTCAATCTCGCCACTGAAGCCGCCTTCCGCGGTAATAAGGATAAATAGGCCCTTATCTATGACGTTGTCATCATCGTGAAGTCGTCCAAAACTAAACTGGTTGCCAGCTCTAATCTGGGTATAAATGCCCCATAGCTGTTCGTAGAACTTAGTCGATTTAAGCACCTGGTCCTTAATTTGAGATATACGCATGCTGGCAAGCCCTTGGAATACGCCCGTTAAGTTAGAGAGCGTTGCCATCATGTACTCGTCAGTCTGTATATCGGGAAGCTGTCTCATTTCTTAGCTCCCTCTAGTTGTTTCTCTTCCTGCTTGGCATCTTCTGGCTTCGCATCGTCGTGTTTTTCTTCAGGCTTATCTTCTTGTTTTTCATCCTGCTTTTCCTCATGCTTGTCGTCGTGTTTATCTTTATCCTCGTGTTTGTCGTGCTTTTTGTCGTCTTCTTTACCCTTATTGTCCGCCGCTCCACCTTCTGGTTCTGCTGGTGACGTAGCTTTTTGGACAGGCTTAGTAACACACAGAGCTTTTAGCTCGTCACAGATTTTGTCGTAGTTTTCATCGTCATCTCCCTTAATCTTCTCGGCATATTTAGGTGCATTGAGTTTTAAGGTGTTAATATCTATTTCACCTTCAGTATTAAGAATAATATTAAACATTAATTGCTGGGCCATAAGGCTAAAAACCTGGCCAGGCCCTTGTGTTAAGGCATCAAAAACATACTTACCGGTTGTTAGCACTTGCTCGGTTTCCTTAGACAACTCGGAACCGAAACGCGAGAATTCCTCGGCCGCCCTAAAGTCGGCTAGAAGTTTCATAGTTTTGGATGAATAATCTTTCTGACGTTTATTGTGCCCTAAACCACCGGCTCTGGTCACACTAAGACCAGTGTTAAGAGCTGGCCTTATACCTTTACGGAAGGTCTCCATATCTAGAATCCATTGTCCGTCGGTAATGGACATGATGTTAGTAGGTAAGTAAGCCGTAATGTCACCGTTGGCTACGTGAACGATTGGTACTGATGTCAAGGTTTTAGAATTACTGGCAAGCCTTCCAGCTCTTTCAAGCAGGCTGGAGTGAGCATAGAACATATCGCCAGGATAAGAGTCACGTCCCGGGCTAACACCTGAAAGTAGGGATATTTCCCTATAAGCATGGGCGTGAGACGTTAAATCGTCATAAACAATAATGGTGTCGGTGTCCATTTTCTGCCACAAATATTCAGCTAATGAACAAGCCACATAAGGAGCAAGGTAGCTCATGATAAGAGATTCAAAGATAGTTGAAACGACCACAATAGCCTTCTCCATAGCCTTGTTTTCAGTTAAACGGCTAAGCAGCGTGTTAACGTCGGTATGGCGTTTAGCTACAAGACAATAAACTACGATTTGGTCGGTGTTTTTCTGGTTAATGGCAAGCTGGGTGGCTAACGTGCTTTTACCAGATTTAGTATCACCAAGAAGAGCCATTCTCTGGCCTCTAACAATCGGGAATAGCATATCTATAGCGCCAACGCCGGTTTCCACCTGTTTGTCGATCAGTTGTCTGGCATATAGTGGCGGAGCGGTGTTAAAAACTGGCCAAGACGTGTCAGCGGCGATCGGTCCTTTACCGTCAAGCGGTGCGCCAGTAACAGATACGACACGACCAATAAACTCCTTGCCGACCTTACAGACTAACTCCTCGTGTTGTACAACCGCGACCATACCAATTTCAAGGCCTTTGTTACCCATATGCAGCACGATAACGTCATTGGGCATAACCTGGAAAACATAGCCCTTGCTACCATCTTCAAACATAACCAGGGTATTGATAGTACAAGGCTGAATCCCTTTTACGCGGATCAAATACCTGTCTATGGAAATAACCTCACCAACGGGCTTACCTTTTTTGATCAGATTCTCGAAATGCTTAGACGGGCTCATGCGGCGGCTCCTTGTGGTGCGGCGTCTTGTGCCGGTTGCTCCTGATTCTGCGGTTTTTCGTTTGATACTGGCGCTTGAGCGGTCTGATCAGCGACTTTGACTTGGCTAGGGTCTAATAAAGCGGCTAGCTTAGATTTATGTTCAACCAGAGACTGTCTCAGGGAAAGGTCAAAGTACTTGTTTAAACTCCTAAGAATGCATCCCGCCCCGATATTTGGCTGCAGGCCTACCGTTACTAGAGTATAAGGGTTAATTTCCTGTCTTAGCCAGGTCACTAACTTTACTAGGAAAAGCTGTGATGGCTCCGAACTAAAGCTCATATGCATAGAAGGAGCTCTTTCTTTAATAGCGCTCAAAAACAAGCCTAACTTTTTTCGATCGGTTTCCTGTAATAAATTAAGTTCATTAGCCGTAACCATGCCGTTCATCAGCCCAGAAACACTAGGCAACTTAGTATTTGGCTCTTGCTTTAGCTTAAGTTGAAGCATAACGTCGTCAATACTTTCCAGTTCACGTATAAGTTGGCTAATAGCTGTTAATCCGACCACTTCTGGTGGCAAATAAAGCGCTTTTTCGGGCTTGTCTGCTTGTTCTGTTTGAGTAGTTTTGTGCTCATCATGTGCCATTTTTGATATCCTCAAGAATGGCCGTCTTATTCGTTTCAATATCCGACAGAATGTATTCTAACTGGTCGCTTAGGTCTATCTGTTGTCCAACGGCATCCAAAATGTAGTGATTTACGATATCCGCCATATTGTTTTCGAAATGCTCAAGTCTAGCAGCCTTAGCTTTATCAACTTCTTCCTTGATCTGCGCGGCCATGACCCCACGTTCGCTTTCAACTGCTTCGTTAGTTTTCTTGATTGAGTCAATTGCCGATTGCGTAGCATCACTGATTGACTGCTCGTACTTCGAGAACTCCTGCTTGAGCCGACTGACAATCTCGGCCTTCATGTACTCGTTTAACTGTGAGGTAGTTAAGCGAAGGTCCTGCTGCAAGAACATAGCGTTTTCACCGATAATCTTTTCAAAATGCAAGCGACCACGGTTTCTTAGTTCTTCTCTAAAGTCTTCACTAAAGATATGATCAACATCTTCTCGAGCAGCCTTCTCCAGCGAATGGCTTAAGTTTTGGCCATCTTCGTCTTTTTTGGCAAATTTTGACATGGCCACAATTATCCAAATAAAAGCAATTCCTGAGGCACCTATAAAGCCCAAGATAACTATTAGCCACCAGATTGTCATATTTTAATTGCCCACCGTAGGTTTTTTCTTAAAAAAATTCTCTTGGTTTTTAAATTACACCCTATTAACTTATTACTTGGAGAAGTTCGCTCACAATTAGAAATTAAAGGGTCTACTTACAAGGAAAATTATACTACTAAAGCTTGGCCAACCACAAGCATAAAACTAGCTCAGATTAGAGATGGCTTGAACTGTTTTCTTGACATCTTCTATTGAGGTTGTCCTGCCCATAGTCAGGCGCAAAGACGACTGTGCCTGATCATCTGTTTTATTAATCGCTTTTAGAACGTGAGAGGGTTCTTCACTACTTGCGCTGCACGCTGAACCGGCGGCAGCTAAAATAGCCTGCTTTTCGAGTTCCAGTAGCATCCGTTCGTTGTCCTTACCAGGCAAAATAATATGAATATTGTTGGGCAAACGATACTTGAGCGAACCATTTATTTGTATATGTGGTGAGTTTTTCTGTAATAAGTCGATAAAATTGGCCTGAAGAATAGCTAAACGCTCACTTTCCTCGTGTCTAGAAGTTTGGACAATGTCTAGAGCTGTCGCTAAGCCGTAAAAGCCAGCTACATTTTCCGTACCCGATCTAAGCCCTCTTTCTTGTCCGCCACCGTATATAAGCGGCTCCAAATTGATTCCTGATTTAACGTAAAGAACGCCAGTTTGCTTAGGACCATAGATTTTGCCGCCATTTAGGCTCATCAGATCAACACCTAGGCGGTTGGCGTGCAGGTCAAGGTAGTTTGCTGCCTGAGTAGCATCGGTATGGAAGAATAAGGGCAAAGAGTTATTCGACTGTCGTCTTTGATCCTTGATCTGCTCGATTAACTTGGCTATGTCATGCAATGGCTCGATTGTGCCTATTTCGTTATTTGCCTGCATAACACTGATGAGGACTGTTTTTTCGTCTATCTTTTGCTTGAGATCGTCCATATCTATCCGTCCGTCTGGCTTAACGCTAACTTCCCGGGAGTTAAACAGTTTAGACGGCTCTATGACAGATTCATGCTCAATCGCGCCATATACAAGATTGGCCTCGGGATAATGCTTCATTAGTCCTTGAATTGCCAAATTATTCGCCTCACTCGCTCCAGCCGTAAGGACTATTTCGCTAGGCTTAACTCCCAGCCAAAAAGCGACTTTGGTTCTGGCTTGTTCAAGTATTTGCTTTATTTTTACAGCCGGTAAGTAGGTTGCTGAGGGATTATAGAAATCTTGGGTAAAGTACGGCTGCATTGCCTGAACAACAACCTCGTCAATCGGGGTGGCTGCGGCATGGTCTAGATAGATGTATTGGGTCTTGGTCACTTTAAACTTAATTATACCCGTCTAGAGATTTAGACGGCTGGTTGAACGCGCTTATTGTAATCTGTTGTAACGCGTTCTAGGTAAAGTTCGCAGGCTTTGGCGAGGTTAATTGCCTCAGTATCAGATATTGTCTGATAGCCGCCACCGTTTTGGCTCTTAAAGATACCGTTTGGCTGAATGTCGTAGCGAGTAGTCAGACTTTGCTGTTGCCCTGAGTTATCTTTCCATGACTCAAACCAAACCCAAGAACCATGATCTAGGCAAAAGAACTGGCGATCATGACCTTTTGGAACAGGACCAAACAGCGTGCCGCCTATTTGAGCATGCCTACGTAAAATTTTCTGCCTCATTTGGTCTTGTCCAGCTTGAGTGTCGTTTTTAACTATCTTAGGTAAGATATTCATGGCTTTTATTTAATCTCTTCCCTGTCATCATGAGCAGAATCTACCTGAGCTCTAATGCTCTCTAAATTTGGGTTAGTGTCATTGGAATAAGGTTTAGTGTCCGGATAAGCTATTTTTGTGCCAGCAGTGTCCGGGTTTTCCTGGTAAGTTGCGCTTGCGTTAATAGTCTGGTTGGCGTTTAGGTCAGAATAAGAATGATTAAGAACTGCCTCATTTTTAGACTGATAAGTAGCTGGAGGTGATATTTCTTGATATGTTAACCCTGAGTTAGACGTGAGGTTAGCAAACGGGTTAAGGTAAGGCTGGGTATTATGATCGACTGTGGCTATAGCTGTAGAGTTAGCATGTTCGGCGTCTTGGGCACGACTATACAACCGCTTGTAAACCACGCTTTGAACAAGGCCTGATTCTTCGCGCAGGTCGGAAACCATATTATATTCCATGGTAATCGCATCGGAAGTTTGAGTTAACTGCTCCCTAGAATTACCACCGGATAGTCGTGAGGGTTGTGACTTCATCTCTATATACCAAACAATTCTATAACGTTCTTAGTAGTTTTACCAGCTAGATTTTGTCGATCTTCGCTTTTTAGCTTAGACAGAAAGTCTGCTACAACGCCCACTCGCATTGGTTCATTTATTGTACCACGATATGGAGCTGGTGTCAAGTAAGGCGAATCTGTTTCTAGAAGTAAGTTGTCGAGCGGGATGGCTTTATATACCTCTTCCTGCTCGGGCTTTTTATTAAATGTGGCTATACCATTAACACCTATATAGAGCCCTTTACTCAGTGCCTTGTCTAAATTAGCCATATTATCTGTAAAACTGTGTAAAACACCTCTGATTCCTTCATATTGCTCAAACACTGGCCAGAAATCATCAAATGAGTCCCGAACATGGAATATTAGAGGTAAATCTTCGTGTAATGCCAGTTCAATTTGAAACTTTAACAGCTCTATTTGGTCTTCTTTAGGTGAGTGGCCGTAGTAATAATCTAGGCCACACTCACCAACAGCTACCACTTTATCCTTGCTCGCAAGGCCCTTGAACTGATTGAGCGCATTTTTGTCTTGTGCGTAACGCTTAGCTTCATGAGGATGAATGCCAATAGTGGCAAAGCATTCTGGCTTGTCGCGTGCGAAATCTATAGCTAAGATGCTGTCTCTCAAGTCACAGCCAACGCAAATAAGCTTATTAACTCCGTGCGCGTGAGCGTTGGCGATAACCTTAGCGGCACTTAAATCCGGGCTTTTTGCCCATAACTGCCTAGTGCCGGCCTCGCCCGAGTCTGAGCCAATTGACTGGATATGACAGTGGGTATCGACTAGATCCATGGCTTTTTTTGTTTACTTCTTTGGGTTATCGAACTTAGGGAACAAAGGGCCAGCTGTTGGATAGGTCATTCCATCTTTATAGATGGCTTGAATCTTGGCAGCCGTATCTGGCAAAAACGGTTCAATAAGTATGGCTATATGTAGCAGTGAGCTGATCTGATAGGCCAAAACTTCCCTAAGGTGGTCTCTGTCTTTTTCAGGATCAATCTTCCAGGGCTTTTCTTCGTCAATAAATTGATTAAGTCCCCTTACCTGTTGCCAGACATCATCAAGAGCCCGGTCAAATCGACATTCTTCAATTGCGACCTCGTATGGCACCGTGTCGTGTTCAGCAGGACTTAATATGCCTATTTTACCGTTAAAGTGCTTATCGATCATAGCGAGTGTTCTAGAAACAGCATTGCCTAGTTCGTTAGCCAGTTCGTTGTTGTAGGCTTGTTCTAGCCTATCCCAGCTAAAATCACCATCGTCATAGCTTGGTATGTGTCTTAAGAAGTAATATCGGAAAGCATCTGCACCATATTTATCCACGATATCTTTGGGATGAATAACGTTGCCGAGCGATTTGCTGATTTTTTTATCATTGACGGTTATAAAGCCGTGGACATAAAGCCTTTTAGGCACGGGCACGTCGAGACTCATGAGCATAGCTGGCCAGATAGCAGCGTGAAAACGTAGAATATCTTTACCAAGAACCTGGACATTTGCCGGCCAGTACTCTTTAAAATCCTTATTTTCAGGATAACCAAGCACTGTAATGTAGTTCATAAGCGCTTCAAACCAAACGTACATAACTTGGTCTTTGTCACCTGGTACAGGTATACCCCAGGAAATTTTTTCTTTAGGCCTTGAGATACTAATATCGTCAAGCCCGCCGTTAATAACGTTCAAAATCTCATTTTTCTTAGTCTCGGGTACGATATCTAACTTTTCCAGCTCAATCACATCACGGATTCTGTCTTCGTAAGCAGACAGTTTAAAGAAGTAATTCTCTTCTTCAATCTTTTCATAAGGCTGATTATGGGCTGGGCAGACGCCATTATTGGCTTTGACTTCGTTTTCGGTAAAGAAAGCCTCGTCACCTGTGCAGTACCAGCCAATATACTTGGACTTATATATGTCCTTCTTAAGATTTTTCCATATCAGCTGGGCACGTTCTTCATGGCTTTTGTCGGTCGTTCTAATAAAGCGATTATTGCTGACATTAAGTAACTCCCCTAAATCTCTAAACTTTTCGCTTACTTCGTCGGCAAATTCTTTTGGCGTAACGCCTTTTTCTTTGGCCTTTTCGGCTACTTTGCCACCGTGTTCGTCCGTGCCAGTACTAAAGATAACGTCATCACCTTTAATTCGAGCCTGGCGTGCAAGTACGTCAGCCAGGACAAGCTCCATAGCAAAACCTATATGCGGCTCGCCGTTCACATAAGGAATAGAAGTACAGACATAAAATTTCTTGCTCATTACTTATAGCTTACCTTATTTATGGGGTAATTTGAACGTTTATTCAGGACGGTCAACGTAGTCTTGGCAAAAACGTTCGAAAACTGAATTCGTCCAACCAAAACCGGTTTGTGAAGGATAGAGGCCTTTAATAGGGGGTTTCTCGGGTGAAACAACGTTATATTTCTCCAAGAATACTCGCTCGTTGTTAAACCACTCCAGATTAGCCTTGAGCCACTTGGTAGCAATGCGACGGGCATCTTTATGATAACCATATCGTTCCAGACCTTTAACAACAATGAAATGTAGTGGCGCCCAACCGTTGGGATAAGCCCACTGAGTTGGAACACTACCCAAGACGAATTGTCCTAAAGGTAGGGCGTCAGTTGTAGCTAGCCCTCCTTTATGTTCAAACCTGCGCAGAGATTTTACGAGTGCTGCAGCCTGTTTCTCGTCAACCATGCCGGCCCACATCGGAAAGTACGCTGCTAAGCTAGATGTTACACCGCGTTTCTTTTTGACAAAGTTATAGTCAAAGTAAAGTCCTTTAATACGATCCCACATCAACTTGTCCATATTTGTTTTGCGAAGCTTCGCAGCATCGTCCCATTTGGCAGCCGCTCGTTTGTCGTTGAATATTCGGGCAGCTCTAGCGAAGTCGGTTTCGTACTTATATAGCAGAGCGTTTAGATCTACAGGCAAATAATTAAGAGCCCGGCGATCAAAGCGTGGCGTCATATCCCAGCCACTCTCAGCTTCGGCTAAATCATGCAAATAATTAATATCGTAATAACGACTTAAGCCCTGATAAACTTGTCTTTCGTTGGGCTTCTTAACACCCATCCAGACCGTGGCATACTCTTTTTCTCCGACAGCCAAAGCCTGTTTGAGAAAATCATCATCTAATTTATAAGCTTGGTATATGTCAAAAATAAATGTAGTTAATAAAGGTGGTTGTGACCTTCCAGTAAGATACGTCCTAGATGCATTAGGAATAACCTTGAAACGTTCAAACAAAGCCATAAGGTCTTCTAGAATACCTGTGACAAGTTCTTGGTGCTCCTTGTCTAACATTCCTTGGACCATGAAATAACTGTCCCAATAGTACAGCTCGTTATAATCAAAGCCAGTTTTTATCCTGTAAGACGGTACCAAGTAGGGTTTGGGTAAAGCGAGCAAGCTTTCATCGTCGGCTGGATGAAATCTCTCGACTTTGGGCCAGTAATTCTTAATATAAGCCCTGGCTTCACCAACGTCTTGTGGCGTCAGTTCAATGTCAGGTCGAAAAGATAGTGGTAAGGGTTTTAAAGCCTTGCCAACTATGTTTTTTGCTTTAGTCCTGGCGCTGTTTAGTTTTGACATTTAAATACCTCTAGCCTAACGACTAGTTAGCCCCTAGGTCAAGAAGTAAATTGACGTAAATTTAACTCTTCAAACCAGGACGCGACAAAAACTTTGTCTTTGTTATTGATTTATTTAAACGCTATCTATATAGATATTAGCGAGTTGCTGGACGCTCTTCACGAGGTCGAGCTTCGTTAACAACTATTGCACGACCGTCTAGGTCTTTGCCATCTAGTTGAGCGACAGCTTCTTTGGCTTCTTCGTCTGAAGACATTTCAACAAAGCCAAATCCCTTTGACCTGTTAGTCTCACGGTCACGAATCACATTAGCAGACACAACTGTGCCTACGCTTGAGAAAAGTTCTTTTAGGCTATCGTCTGTTGTAGCCCAGGCTAGTGAGCCAATAAATAGTTTAGTTGCCATTAGTAATTACACTCCTTTGTACTTGAAGAGGTAATCTGGCAATCCAGTTAGCTGCTCCTCTTTCGCAATTATATTTTCTAGAACCTAAGCAGCTTATCTAGCACCGACAGTGTAACAGAGCCGATTAATATAGACAAGTGGTAAATAATATAATCTTTTAGCTAAATTAGCTTTTTTGTTTCTTAGAACTAAGTTTTAAGTTCTTTCTAGGGGTAGATTTATGAAGAATATGGTAAACCAGCCTGAAAGTCATAAACGCTAATGTAACCTCAATAGCACCCGATACAAAAGCCTCGTCTATCTGTTTGCCACGTTTCGATGTTAATATGTCCACCCAAGCATCGCAAATTAGAAGCGTAGCTAGAGCCGTAGCCGATATGATTACCCAGACTTTGCGCCTAATGATGAAATAAAAAGTAGTAGCTATAGTTATCAGTTCGAGGATATCAAAGCCTACCCAAAGTGTAGACCAGTGCTGAGATATATGTCTTGAGGGCAAGTACTCTGCTAAAACTATTATCCAAGGTATTAGTAATAGGGCCATGATTCCGTAAAGTCCTACGGCCCACTTTGGAATGTCTAATTTTATTTTAGTTTCCATACAACTAGACAATAAGCTAGCGTAAGAGTTTTTGCAAGTAGTACTAGAGATCCGCTAATTCATAGAGATATTGGGTAATTCTGGTATTCTTATTAGTAATGATTCGTGCGATTTTCTTTGATTTTTATAGTGTCTGGACACCCGATAAATTCGGCTATTACCTAGCTAATGCTCAGCTCAATGGTCCCGAAGTTTATAAGGAAATGTACGATCTTATGGAGAAGTACTACCACGGCCAGGTTGATTTAAGTATAGTTGCAGAGACTTTTCAGTCTAGGTTAGGCCATCCCGATATAACTGTCGGAACACTTACCTTGAGTAAGGACAGTGTCTCACCAGAAATAAACAATTTTATGCGTGGTTTACACGGACATTTTGTAAAGGTCGGCGTATTTGCTAATCTCGGTCTGCAAGAAACCCAACTACTTAACGATTTTAATGCAGAGAATCAACTATTTGAGACGATAGCTAGCCCATTGTCTTTAAAAACTACGCAGACTTTACTTAGCCAAGAAGTTTTTGCTGGTGCATTGCAAGCCATAGGTGAGCCACCGGAATCAACACTTATAGTTAGTGGAAACCCATATACTTTGGCTTTTGCTCGAAATTTCGGTATCAATACCCTGCAGTTTGAGGGATTGCCAAAACTTGAACAAACCTTAGCTCAGATTCTAAGCAGCGATATACCACCTACTACTTAATGTCGTAAGTGGAAGCGCCTGGAAAAGCCTTATCTGCTCTAATTTCGTAGTGTGCACCTGGCTGAATTTTACCACCAAGATTGAATTCGCCATTGTCAGCTAGAAAATCCGATGTTGCAACTTCGTAACCACCAGCATTGAAATCTCCATTGAGGTTCGAGGGTATATTGATCTTGGTATTAGTTGTTTCGTCATAAACTAATGCTCCACTTGATGAGTCAGCGTGTGCGTTGTCACCAACGCCAGTGCCATCACCTAACGTGCTGCCTGGGGCCATACCAAGAGCTGGCCTGCCATCTGCTTCGGTATTAGTAGCGGACGTTGTTAGCTGACCCATAACAACTGCTTCTGCTGCTGCAGCTGGATCAGGTGGGGCAGGAGCGGTAACAGGGGCAGGAGCTGCTGCAATAACTGGGGTAGGCGTAACACTGACGTGCGCACCAGTTGTTCCTTCAGCACCTGGATTATTAACACTATTCATAACAGTCTGAATGTTTGCGTCGTAGCTAGCAATGTTGCCAGAGCGAATTTCAAAATACGCTCCCTTTTGTATGGTGCCACCGTTATTATATTCACCATTGTCTGCCAAAAATTCAGCTTCTGTTTCTCCAGCTGCTTGATATGCCGCAGCGATGGGCATTTGTTCAGAAGCCTGCACCCCAAACACCTGATAGCCGGTAGATTCATCTGTGTGTGGCGTGGTTGCTACAAGCGATGTTCCGCCAATGTCTTTAGTTGATGTAGGAGGCTCAGCTACTGGAGCACCTGGGACAGCACCGCCGCCATCCGTAGATGATGGTGGACTTCCGATTGATCCACTTGTATTAATAGTTGGGCTAATACTAATTGGGCCCGTGCCATCAACAATATGTGAAGATGGTGGGGTAAGAGGGGCACCACCAGAAGAACTTGATGGAGCTGGCTGGACTATTGAGACGCCGGGAGCACCACCTGCTTCAATCGGCTTAGGTTGTTCTGTTATAGGATTGTCTATGACGTTACCGTCACTTGGGCCGGTTATAGCACTTCCTACATTGTGCAGCTCTCCAGCATGCAAAATAGTTGTTGAACCTCCGGTTAATTTGTTCCCGAGAGATGGACTGGCGCTAATTGGACCGGTACCGTCAACAACTGGGCCTCCGGTTAAATCGTTCTGGGCAGATGGAGTCAGGCTAATTGGGCCGGTGCTATCAACAGTCGGGTCGGTTGAGCTCCTGACTAGATCGTTTGCATTTGTAGGAGTCAGGCTAATTGGGCCGGTGCCATCGTTGCTCGAGTCAACACCTGATCCGTCATTATTATTTTGATCCTCAGACATTACTAAAATCCTTTTCTTTTGTTTGCTAGCGTATTTTTGTTTTTTATATGCTTAAGTTTATATTTAACATAGATTGCTACCAGACGTCAATTTATATGCAATATTACTCATATAACTGTGGATAACTACAGATTGCCGCTTAGTTCCATGTGCTGAATATATGATTCCACCCCGCCGAACTGATTAACATTGATAAGCTTACCGGCATGCAGCACGTATATGGTATCCATGAGCTTTAAAAGCGGTATCCGGTGAGTTGCCAAAATAACTGTCTTATTTTTCAGAATCTGTCCCATAGAAGTGACCATAAATTTCTCAGACTTAATATCAAGAGCCGAGGTTGGTTCGTCCATACACAAAATTGGTGCCCGTTTGAGCAGGGCTCTGGCAATGGCCACACGTTGCTTTTGGCCACCGCTCAGGCTAGCACTACTTTCGCTAATTTTAGTATCCAAACCATTCGGCAAGCTGGACACAAATTCCGATACGTTTGAAGCCTGCGAAGCCCAGGCAATCTCTTCAGGTGTAATAACGCGTTCTATATCGCCGTCGCGCATATTTTCAATTATTGAGCCTGCAAACAATTCGGGAAATTGACTTATCCAGGCTACATTTTTTCTTAAGTCCTGCAAGCTCACGCTTTGTATATCGACGCCGTCAATTAAGACACGACCGGCCGATGGCTCGAGATATAAATCAAGCAAGCGGACCACAGTAGTCTTGCCGGAACCACTTGGTCCAATAATACCGACTTTTTCACCAGGCTTAATGGTTACGTTAACTTGATTCAAAATAACGTTATCGCCTTGTTTAAGCGTGACGTTCTGAAAATCTATCCTTCCTTGAACGTTAGATATGTGTTTATCTTGACGGACATACTCAATGCCTTCATGATCGCCTAGCACCTGATAAACCCGTCTCACGTTGACCAATTTTTGGCGACGAACTGTAATCTGTTGAGTAATGCCCTGAATCGGTCCGATAACGTAGCCCATATATGTCATAAAGATTAGTAGTGCACCTAGTGTAAATTTACCGTGCAAGGCTTCAGTTCCACCAACATAAATAACAATCGAAGTACCTAGGACTACGAAAAGACCATTAACAAAGCCGAATAGCTTGCTCCAAAGCAGGCCTTTACGTGCCACCTGGTAAACCTGCATCCAGAGATCTTTTAAGCTTTTAACCTGGCGTTCTTCAAGGCCAAAGGCTTGGACGGTTTCAGAGTTATCGATTGACTCAGCAATAAGAGTGGCCGTATCGCTCTGCAATATGACCATTGCTTGACCCCATTTAGCTAGAATTGGACCAAATATTCTGATTGAAATAATTAGAAACGGTATGACAACTATAGTCGCCAAAGTCAGTGGTGGATTTAGGAACAACAAGATGGCTATGACTCCAGCAACAAGGATAACCGAGCCGATAATTTCACTGATCGAATTAAGTACAAGATCGGATAGGCTATTAGTGACTTCATTCTGACGATAAATATAGTCACCTTTTGGCAAGCGGCCTGGATGATAAAGCGGCAAATGTAGAATGTGCCGGAAAGATTCTTCTTTAATAGAGCGATTCAACCAATAACCTAGCCTTAGGAGCGAGTAATCTTTAAATGTACTGAATATGTAGCTAACGACATAGATAGTTAGTGTCATAAGAGAAACAATAATTATTAAGGTCGGGGTGTGAGTATATTTTGCCAGTGGACCAGGCGCCTTAGTATTACCAAACACTGAGTTTGCCAGCAAAGCTATCGGCCAAGGCTGCATAAGCGCTAGAGCTGAGGAAATTGTGTTTAAGATTACCATGAGTACCATGGCGGGTCGTGCCTGGAGATAATATTTGCGCAGCCATTCTTTAAAGTCGGTCGTTTTTTGATTACGGCCGTTTTGCTCACTCCATTTAGCGACCGCTGCCTCAACTGTATTTTTTGGCCATCCGGCTCTCATCAAACTATAGGCAACAAACTCCAGTGGTACGCCCTTACTGACGCCTTCTTCAATCGCCTGAAACAGTTTTTCTTCTTGTTGCATAATTTCTTACTATTAAGCATAACCTTTTACATAACAAATTGTCATTAAGGCAGCTTTGAATCAAACAAAGAGATCTTTCAATTATCTAAGGGCCTCTTAAGTAAATATGACGCCTGGGTGAAGAAACTAACTTATGTGATTTTTGACTAGCTCTACTATTTGATTATGCATAATACCGTTGCTAACGATTGCGCCATTAATAGGCTGGTTGTATTTTTGTTCTTTACCATTTAAATCGGTAACCAATCCACCCGCTTCTTCTACTATCACTTTCACTGCCGCTATGTCCCACGGCGAGTTTCCTGGAAATATATATAGATGCCCCTATTTGACCGCTTGCGACCAAAATAGACTCATAGGTCATGCAGCATAGAGAAAAACCTCTTAGGCCTGAACTAATTGCATCCTCGACAAGTCCTGCCGTATCAGTTAACCCGTATTGCATGACTGGCAAAGTAATATAGTTCTTTGAAGAATCCCTCTTATTAACTTCGATTTTCTCGCCATTCAATAAGACCCCTTGGCCTTTTACAGCCTCAAACATTCTCTTAAAATAAGGATCATAAAGTACGCCAATCACGGGTACGCCATCATGGACTAAAGCTAGCGAGAATAAACTAGTCGGTATTCCAAGAGTAAAAGGTATGGTGCCGTCGATTGGATCACATACCCATAAGTATTCGCTTTGGGTATTGTCGCTACTCTCTTCTTCACCCATGACGTTATGGTCTGGATATTTGGATTCAATAAAATCAATGACCATTTTATTAATTTTCTTATCCGCAACTGTTACAGGTGAATTATCGGCTTTTGTTTCATGCTCAACTCCAAGTTGAAAATATTCAAGCATAATAGCGCCCGCTTGTTCTGCTAGTTGCTTTGCTGTCTCAAGATATTCATCCATATAGCAATGATAACAGCAATATAAAATGATCTCGAAATGAGGTCCTAATAATAGTAGTGGAGCATGTCCAAAAAAATTGGCACCAGATTTACGAAGAACTGGGACGATGGCAAGAGCTATTTGCCTATTCCTGGCAAGGTCATAAACAGTCACATCTACCTTGAGTGTTAAGCCCTTATAATAGATATCCCCAAATGGAGCCACTTAAATATCCGTTGCCGGTTGTGTCGTTGTAATAATGCGCTATTTTTTATAAACTGGCGACGTGCTCTCCACCTTGGCTTAGCAAACGTTTATCGAATGTAACTAACTTGTTACCATACTCCCGGGCTTCAGCAGAAGCATAACAGTCCACAATAGATAAACTGGGGTGTTTGTCGTACAGAATGATGGCATCAAGTAGAAAAAGTGGGTTATGTACCACATTGGCAAAACCCAGAAAACTTGTAGATAATTCAGTGATATCCTTACGGGTTAGCTGAATGACTTTTTCTAGAACGTATATGGTTTCAACGATTACTACGTCAGTGACATAAACTTTATTACTTGTAATAACTTCTACTGCTTTTTCTGTCTGCTCAGGCACATCGTTAAGCAAAAAGCGCAAGACTACATTAGTGTCTAGGCTAATCATCATAACCCGCCACCCAGGCGCTGGCAGCCGCTTTGCGCAGAGAATCTCCAGCTAAGCCTTTCAGGTGGTTAGGGATATTTTTCGTTATTCTTGTTCGTGTCGCTTCAAATGTCTTTATACTCGTACCGGTATCAAGTACAATCTGGTTTTCATGATTGAGGCTGACCATTAGTTTTTGGCCAGGCTTGATACCCAACGCTTTACGTAATGGTGCCGCAATAGTGATTGTTCCTTTGCTTGTAACTATAGTGTCGTATGTCATGTATTACATTTTATATTTTGTAATACGGTCTGTCAATTTCTTTCAATTATATTATGGTGTCTCTAATTTTTAGGTGTCATTGTAACCTGACTTATACCAGATAGTTCAATAACGTCACCTTTGCTCAAGCTAACAGTTAAAGTCGGTACTTCATCTAATGAAGTGTCTGTGCCTAATATCTCGTCATAACTGTCTTTACCAGTAACAATAAAGTTACCGCTTTGGCCAGAACCAGGAGTAGCCACATATCTGCCAGCACCAATATCTTGTCCGACTATCCAAGTACCAGCTCCAAGAGTTACAGCCGTGCGACCTGTTACATACGGTGTCATGACGGGCGTAAATGCCACGTTGCTCAAGCCAGAAATTTGTATTTGGTCTCCATTAGATATTTTTGCCCTAACTGACGGTACACCTTGATCTTCACTTACACCCAGTATCTCGTCATAACTGTCTTTACCAGTAACAATAAAGTTACCGCTTTGGCCAGCTGCTGTCGTTACGTTGTATAGACCAACGGCTACGTCTTTACCGCCAGTAAACGTGCCGGCACCAAGTGTTACAGCCTTGCCTTGCACCTTACGTGTTGAAGCACTAGGCTTGGCGACTGTCGTATAACTAGTGAAGCTTACTTTTCCGTTTTTGAACGTATATCGCCTTACATAGTTAACAGGTACTTGCTTGCCATTTTTACCTGTCATCGTGAATGTCAGTTTTCCGGTACCGGTGAGTGTTACATTATTAAATGTTGCCACGGCATTTTTATTAGTTGTAGCTTTCGTTGGGTTCTTGCCGTTTATATACATCTCCAATTTTGTTCCTGGCGTATCTTTCACAACTACTGCAAACTTATTGCCGCCTTTTGCATTCCCAGCCACCACACTCAGCGTTACAGGGCTTTGAGCATATGCTTGGGTGCTAATGAGCGTCAGAAGCAAGACGCTACTGACTATATTGATAATGATCTTACCACCATTACACCTAATGCTGTTTAAAGCTACCATAAGTTTCTCCTCAAGTTAATTGAATTACGTCACGCCATTCGTCACGTTGACTTGGATTATATCTTATTATTCGCTATTGGGGGTAATAGTAGATTATGTAATGTCGTTTCATACAACGTTAAACATACACACGACCCGAAAGTCGCCGAAAATAGCAATATGGTGGAGCTGGCGGAGTACTGCCCTCCGCGTCCGCTAGTTTATCTTGATTAGTCTTCTACAGGTTTAGTCCGTTTTAAATCTTAGCGCACAGTTATCAAAGCGAACAAACATTCTGTGCGAGCAATCCAAATCTTAGCAACTAAGGAGGATAGTCTCAGTCGAGCGTCCAGAAAATATAAAATGCCTTTCAACTATCTGGCATCATTTCAGGCATTGCTTAAGGTATTATCTTAAGCTGTTTGCACTGCTAGAACTGGAGTAGCAAAAAATGCTTTTACAGCAGCAATGCTATTTTTAAATGTTGCATTTAAAAAATGTTGCCTATAACGCTGACAAGCGACCTGCTGATCTAACCGATAAAGTCCAACGTCGAGCTTAAAGTCAGCCCCGTATAAAAGTCTCCTAAAAAGACTATCTGTATTATATCACTTTTAGGATATAAGCGCTAGGGCTTTGCTATATTCCCAACTGGTGGTCACAGGCTCCAAGTTCACCTGGTCTACAAATTGCTTTATGTAGCTGCTTTAAACTATCACTTAACTTGTTAAGTTCACTCTCATCAGCACTCATGCCTTGCAAGAGTCCCTTTTTAAGCAGGCTATCTGCAGCTTCTGTTACCTGCATACCGAGAGGTGTAGGCTGATTCTGATGTACTCTTTTATTACTTGGGCTAATTTTCGTGATTATAAGGCCCTTGGTTTTCAGTAGTTTAATTTGACGGGTCACGCTGGCTTCGGTTTGACCTAGGCTTTCAGCTATAGTTTTTTGCTTAACGTATGGATTCCACTCTAAAACCATCAGTATCTTATATTGACTAAGCCCGATGCCAAGCTGTTCTTGGAGTATTTGATCAGACTGCTTATTTAAAACAGCAGCTAAATGATGCATAAGGTAGTTCAAATTATTTATTTGAGCCATAAGTTTATTGTAGTGTTGCAATACTTAACACGTCAAGTAATAGCTATAGTTAACTGATGCCACTCCTCTAGAGTCAGGGCTTGAGCCCTTCTTTTGTCTTCTATACCAGTTTGACTTAGGTATGCTGCTACAGTTTTATGGTCTTTGTGTAATCCGGAACTTAAACTGTTAAGTATAGTTTTCCTCTTTTGGGAAAAGCCAGCTTTAACGACCTTAAAATATTGCTCCGGGCTAACATCACTAAACAGTGGTTGGTTTCTTCGCTTTAAAATTACTATTTGGGAATCTACTTTTGGTGGAGGGGTGAAAAGCTGAGATCCGATTACTTGGCCTAGGCTTATTTCAGAGTAAAACTGAGCGGTCACGCTTAAGACAGACATTTTGCCTGGTTGAGCAGCTAAGCGTTCGGCAACTTCTTTTTGAACAAGCATAGCAGCTAGTTTGGGCGGGTTATCAGACTCGCTTATGACCCTAATTAGATTACTTGTTAAATAATAAGGAATATTGGCGACAAGCTTGTAGTTTTTGGGTAAATCGTTGAGATTAAACTTTAATATGTCTTCATTAATAACCTGAAGATTATCGATCCTTTTATTATTGAGTCTAATTGCTAATAGCTTATCCAGTTCGATAGCAACTACTTCTTTTGCTTGATTTACTAAAAGACTAGTTAAGCTACCTGGGCCAGGACCAACTTCTAAAATTACGTCACTACTATCAACTTCAGCCGCTTCACACATAGCATTCAAGCTATTTAAATCTGTCAGCCAATGCTGTCCTAAAGACTTGTTGGTCTTGATGAAACTTTCTGCCATGTTTAATAAGTCCTAACTGCCTGGTGGGAAGGCAGATATACCAGTTTTTTCATAACAACCTGGGTTTTGACTGGCCAGTCCACCTGAGGATGCATCAGTATTTTTAATAATAGCTGCATCTTGTGTCCCTGGTGCGGCATCGCTTGGCAAACCGCTATTGCCTAGTCGTTCCCAGGTACCAAGCGAGAATTGGTAAGCGCCATAATAGCCATTGCCTGTATCATCAGCGTAGTTACCGCCTGATTCACAATCACGTAAGGTTTCTAGCCATGTGCCTAAGGTTCCTGTAATTGGTGCTGTACCACGGGCAACTATCTCGGTTACTGGAGCTTGGACTTGAACAGACTGCAACTGGACTTCTTGTCCGGTAGCTTTATCAAGTTCAAAGGTTATTAGCAGTTCACCCGGAGATCCGACCTGTCTAATAGCGCTTGTACCGGATGAAAGCGTTGGATCATCAATGTATTGGACGGGCTCAGGGATTGGTTTGGTAGCAGTTGTAATGCTTGTGCCTGCATGAAGTATGTACACATCTTCACCTGGTGTGATAGGTGAATCCAGTGATGGCTGAACGGTATCACCTTTTTGAAGTACTATATGCTTCTCAACTAACATCTGGGCCAGAGTAGCTGAGTGGCTACGAGTAACGATAGGTGTGCCATAAAGAATTATATTAACTGGGACTGAAGGTGTAACGTTAACAACTTGTCCTATAGCTCCATTGGCTAGAACATTATCTGACTCCGAGCTTGTGGCTAAGTCTTCCGGATAAAGGTTAAGTCCGGCTTGGGCAGCTATAGATCTAGGAGTTTTAGCAGCACTAAAGGTATAAGTTCTCTGACTACCTTCAACGATTTCAACCGGTAAGGCTCTATAAATGTTGATACGGAATTTGTCTTCATTGATCCTTGCGGTTAGACTCGGCTCAACAACGTCACCTTGGTTTAAGGTTATGTGTAACTTTTTAATTAAAGCCCCTACTGTTGGCTCAATACTTGGTACTACCTGTATAGCCCCGTCATGAGAAATGATGACAATATATGGCCTGGTTCTAACGACAGCATGTTTGTTACTGGCGATATGGACTGTTAAAAGCCCAATAATTGTGATAAATAAGAGTACCGATACGGTAATAACTGGCACTGCAAAAGGATGCCGACTGGCTTTTTTGACCTTCCTGATTCGTCTTGGCAAGCGTACTCTTCTGTAACGTTCTAGCTTAAGACTCCACTTGTGAAGTTTGTTGCGCATGATTAGCAGTGTTCATTTTACCAAAAGTACTAACAATTTGGATAGGTGTTGGATGTTCAATGCTCATCAACCCCAGTTCAGTTAATCTGTCTATGAACCTTTTATAAGCTTCGTTATCGCCTGGAAAATGCCTCAAATTAATGCCTGTTTCGCCTGATGAACTACTCGCTTTACGCGGTATTTCCTCTCGATAAAGTGCTGTTTTCCCTTCTTGAGATATAGATTTATTTGCGCCAAGAGCTCCACCCACTGCAATGCCAACAACGATGGCACCACATATTCCACCCACCATTATGGCTTCTTTGTTATTTTTCCAACTCTGCACACGCTCTTTAAATTCCATAAGTTATATATTATACAAGAAATTTAAAGTTTGTCGATAGGAGCAAAGCTTATATTAAGCTTTTTAGCGCCCTTACCTTTAAAGTAAATAACCGCGTTGTCACCGTCTATTTCCATAACCGTACCGTTGCCGAAAACCTGGTGTCTGACAGCATCACCCTCATTTAACTCGGGTACATAACGCGGTTCATCGTTCACTTTTGCTGGCGTATCAAAGCCACTCGACATATTTTGCCCTAACGGAACATAGTCACCGTATTCGCTTTGACCAGATAAAGTGCTCTGTTCGCCGTCAATTTCAGATAGAAAGCGACTTGGCGGATTATGCTGAACACTGCCGTAAAGAAGTCTGGTTGTAGCGTAGAGCATATAAAGCTCATCTTTCGCTCTGGTCATGCCGACATAACATAGCCTTCTTTCCTCTTCCATTTCCGCTTGATCATAAAGCGCCCTTGATCCAGGCATCATAGATTCTTCCATGCCTACCATGAACACAACCGGAAACTCCAAACCTTTTGAAGCGTGTAAGGTCATTAAAGTGACGTTATCTTGGGTTAGATCAGCATTATCCGCATCACTAAGCAAAGCAGCCTCTTCTAAGAATCCAGCTAACCCAGCTTCGTTATATTCCTGGGCCATACTGAGCAACTCTTTAACGTTTTCAACCCTGGCTTCACCTTGTGGCGTACCGTCCTCTAAGAAGTGATAGTAGTCTATCCGTCTTAGTAAAGAATCAATTAATCCACCAACCGAAGCTTCATCGATTAAGTTCCTGACGCTAGATAAAATATCGTCTAGCTCGAATAAGGCACTCCTGGCTTTTGGCGTTATATTATTGCAATTATTGGCTTGCCTAAGCGCCTGGCGAAGGCTAAATCCATTGATTGTTTGCCACGACAGAAAATTGGCTAGGCTCTTAGCGCCTATCCCTCTTGCCGGTACGTTAACTACTCTTTCAAAACTAACTATGTCTTCCGGCTGATAAATGAGCCTTAAATAAGCCAAAATATCTTTAATTTCTTTTCGGTCGTAGAATCTAACACCACCAACAACTCGATAAGGTATGCCGTAGTGAATAAATGCTTCTTCTAAAGAACGGCTTTGGGCATTTGTTCTATAAAGCACGGCGAAGTCTTTATATTTACGCCTGCCGCTATCCAGGCCTAGTCTAACCCGCCTGACTATAGTTTCGCCTTCCGTCCTTTCGTTTTGTACCTGCAACAGCTGAATAGGCAAGCCTTCGCCGGCATCTGTCCATAACTTTTTATCTGAACGCTGGGTGTTCTTAGTTATGACGGCATGAGCCCCATCTAAGATATTTTTAGTTGAACGATAATTTTGTTCAAGTTTAATGACGGTGCAGTTCTTAAAGTCTTTTTCAAACCTTAATATATTTCTAAAGTCTGAACCTCTAAACATATAGACTGACTGCCAGTCATCCCCCACAACAGCTATGTTTTGATCCTTATTTGTAAGCAGTTTAACCAGCTGGTACTGGGCAGAGTTTGTATCCTGGTACTCATCAATAAGAACGTACCTGAACTGTTCCTGCCACTTTTTCCTAACTTCAGGTTTAGTTTTTAACATTTGCACAGTTTTTAAAATAAGGTCGTCAAAATCCAAGCCCGACGCTTCTTTTAAAACTTTTTCATACATGGGATAAACTTGAGCGGCAGCGTGAGCTGTTGGAGTGTTAGCCAGGCCTTCGTATTCGGCTGGTGAGACCATATCGTTTTTGGCACTGCTGATAAGACTGCTCAAAAGTCTAGCTGGGAAGGCCTTTTCATCCAGTCTTAATTCTTTAGATACTCGTTTAACGGCGGCCTGGCGATCGCTTTGGTCAAAAATAACAAAACTTCTTGGTACGCCAATTGATTCTCCGTCCATTCGAAGAAGCCTGACGCAGATGCCATGGAATGTACCCATATATGGCATAAAACTGCGCTGTTCGCTGTTCTGGCCGAGTAGAGTAGCGATTCGCTGTCGCATTTCCTTAGCTGCTTTATTAGTAAACGTAACGGCCAGAATGTTATATGGAGTAGCCCTATTGGTAGCGATAATGTAGGCAATACGGTGCGTTAGTGTAGTAGTTTTACCCGAACCAGCCCCGGCCTGAATTAAAAGCGGGCCTTCTGTCGTTTCTACGGCCCGTCTTTGTTCGCTATTTAAACCCTCGAAAAAGTTATTTTGCACGTCTATCTATTTTAACAAAAATAGAGACCTAAGTATTGAAATGATTGTTAATTTCACTTCTTAATATTAATTATCTGTGAATATGATTGTGAGCTGCTTCAACTATTCCAGTAAATTTCTTGTAATTAAGGCTGGCGCTACCCGGTAGTAAACCGTTTACACCTTCGATTGCCAAATATCCTGGAGCTGTTTGATCATCAACGCTGCCACCATAAATAACTTTAAGTTTATCGGCAGCATTCTTACCGTATAGTTCACTAACGTTATGTCTTATTAAATCTATAACCGACTTGATCTCGTCTGGTTTAGCTAGAGTGCCTTGAAATGTAGATATTGCCCAAACTGGCTCGTAGGCAACGACAATATTTTCTAGCTCTTCAGCCGTTAGGTCAGCAAGAGCGGTCGTCAGCTGGTCGTGGATAACTTGCTTGGTTTCACCGTTGTCTTTTTCTTGCTTAGTTTCGCCAATGCAAAGAACCGGCTTGATGCCATTTCTTATAGCTGAGGCTACTTTATCTCTAATTGTAGGCAAATCTTCCTGGAAATATATTCTTCTTTCGGAATGACCAATAAGAGCGTACTCGACCATTTCTCTAAGCATAGTGAAGCTTACCTCACCAGTAAACGCACCTTCATCTTTAAAATAGGCGTTTTGAGCAGCCAAGTGAAACTTGCGGCGATCTATTTCTTTGCTTACCGAATACAACGAAAGGCTAGGCGGAGCTAAAACAACTTCAACATCTCTATAGATTCTTATGTTGTCGCTAAGACGTTTAACTAATACTGACGATTCATGCACATTCAGGTGCATCTTCCAGTTACCGATAATTAATATCTGTTTCATATACCTACCTGATACTATACCTTACTTTTTATCCATTAGCGCTTCTACTCCAGGAAGCTTATGTCCGCTCATTAGTTCCAGTGATGCGCCACCACCAGTCGAAACATGGTTAAAGTGGTCCATTATGCCTCTTGATTCAATATAGCCAACCGTATCACCGCCACCAACAACGCTAAATGGTTTATGACCCATCTCTCCAGTAATTGCTTCGATTAACGTTTCAGTGCCATGCGCGAAAGGACCAATTGGACCTTCGATGCTTGGAGTTTCCGTAACTCCCATGGTGCCATTCCATACGACGGTATTAGACAATTGCACTGCGCCAGCTACAAAGGCCGAACTAAATGGGCCAATATCTAAGATTTTTTCATGAGCGTGCAGTTTAGCCGCGTCAGCTGGAACACGCTTAGGGTAGTACATGACATCAACAAAACTATGGGAAGAAAAGTCGACCACTCTTGTGTCTGCCGCTTTATCTATCTTGTTTGTTACGACAAAGTCATGCGGGACAGCAAAAACAAAGTTTCTCTTTTTACTTTCTTCCTCAGCTTCTCTTAAAATATCTCTGGCTACGCTCAATTCTTCGGCATCGTACAGACTATTGGCTACATTAATGCCTCGGGCAACTAGAAATGGATTGGTTAGTGCGCCGCCAACCGCTAGAAAGTCAGCTACCTTGATTAAGCGTCTTAGTATTTCAAGTTTATCGCTAACCTTAGCTCCACCGACTATGGCAGTAAGTGGTCGCTGAGGTTTTTCCATAACGTCGGTTATTGTGTCTACTTCTTTTTCAAGTAGCAGTCCGGATACACTTGGTAAAAAGTGGGTGACGCCTTCGGTGCTAGCATGAGCCCTATGAACAACGCCGAAGCCATCTTGAACAAACACATCGGCAAGACTGGCTAGCTCTTTGGCAAAATTTTCATCATTTTCCTCTTCTTCGGCATGGAAACGTAAGTTTTCTAGTAGTAATATCTGGCCTGGTTGCAGGTTCTTGGCTTCAGTCTTTACTTCCTCACCTACACAGTCTTTAGCAAATTCAACTTTCTTATCTAGCAAACTGCCAAGTCTTTTGGCCACAGGAGCTAGACTAAACAAAGAGTCAGGGCGTCCTTTTGGTCGGCCTAGGTGCGAACAGATAATTAGTTTGGCGTTGGCTTTTAGAATGTATTCGACCGTTGGCAAAGACTGCTTGATTCTATAGTCATCAGTTACCTTAGAACCTTCTAATGGAACATTGTAGTCAGCTCTTAATAGTACGGTCTTGCCGGTAAGGTCTATGTCTTTGATTGTCTTTTTTGTAAACAAGAAAGTCCCACCCTTTCAATTACGATTATTTACGTTTATTCTAGCACGCGCACTTTGATTGTATCGGTTGTACCAACTACCCCTGGGTATTTACCACTGGCAGTGATAATTATATCTCCTTTATAAAACAGTTTGTTCTTCCTTAGCCAATCGGTAAGTTTAGAGGCAGCAAGCGCATCAACCGGACGAACATAACTCTTTGTACCGTAGACAATACAGAGTTGCTGGGCTGTTCTAGGATCAGACGTGACAGCAATAATTGGCACTTTAGGACGTTTAGCGGCAATATCTTGAGCAGTTGCCCCAGATTTTGTCTCGGCCACTATAGCCTTAGCCTCTATGCTATCAGCTAGGCTTAAAATTGCCCGGCTAATCGAAGCTTGACGCGAATGGTTGTCTTTATTGTCGGTGAAGCTGACAGTCAGCGGCATATTCTTCTGCGTATAAAGTATTATCCTCTTCATAAATTTGACGGCTTCGATGGGATACTTACCACTTGCGGTCTCATCGCTCAACATGACGCAATCCGCACCTAAAATTACCGCTGTAGCAACGTCCGATACTTCTGCTCTGCTTGGTTCTGAGCTGTCGACCATACTAGCTAGCATCTGCGTAGCGACTATAGTTGGCTTAGAGTGCTTTAGGCCCAAGCCAATAATGCGTCGCTGTTCGATTGGTACGCTTTCGGCTAAGGTTTCAACGGCTAAATCACCACGAGCAATCATAACGGCGTCGGTTTCACGCACTATATCTTCAAGGTTATCTATAGCAGCCTTGGTTTCAATTTTAGCTATGATCTTGGCGTTGCTATTAAGCGAACGAAGAAGCGATCTTAGCTTGGCTATATCTTTGGCGGTTTGGACAAAGCTCATAGCAACGTAGTCTATATCTTTAACCGAGCCGTAAACCAGGTCGGCCTTGTCTTTGGCGGTTATTATATTACCCCTAAAATCTGTATCGGGTAAGTTGATGCCTTTTCGCTTAACTAAAGTGCCGCTGTTCTCAGCTTCAGCATAGACAACGCTATCTTTAACGCTAGTAACGATGGTTTTAACCTTACCGTCGAAGAGATATATTCTTTCTCCTCTTTTGACATACTTGGCTAAATCGTACTGGGTTGGTAAATGACCTGTCTTTTCAAAGTCCACCCTGTATTCAAAACGAAGCGTTTCACCTTTTTTAATACTAATAGTGCCATCGAAGTCACCCAGTCTTATCTTCGGCCCTTGAAGATCCTGAATAATTGCGACTGGTTTAGCCAGCTCTTCTGAAGCTTTCCTTATCCAATCTATCTGCTGATCCCTTTCCTCGTTTGTGCCATGACTAAAGTTTAGTCTGACTCCATTCGTGCCAGAGGAAATAAGTTTTTTGACTGCCTCATAAGAGTGAAGCGGTGGACCAATAGTAGCTATTATTTTTGTCCGCTTGAACTCGTCTATTTGCGCTTGGCTCACCCTGTTCGTTCCTAAGTTAGATTAATTATTATCTAATTTTTAGTATAGCTCTTATATACCTGATAACGCCAATGGATTAGTCCAAAGATAAGACTGCTTATAGCAAACACAGCTATGTCATTGCCTGGACCAGTGTTCGATAAATTGCTGGTTTGTGTAGTTGTAGTAGAGGGGGAAGAGCTAGGGGTGTTAGTGCTGGTTGAGCTAGATTGACTCTTGGAAGCACTTGAGCTTGAACTAGTTGAACTGCTCTTTCCTGAGTTGGACGAAGTAGATGAGCCTGAGGGGTATTTATTAGTGCCTTGTGACGAAGAAGTAGACTTTGTGTTTCCCTTGCTCGAATTATTATTAGAGCTATGAAAGCCTAGGATAATTAGTAACATTACGCCAGCAACAACGACGGCGTAAACAAGATATAGTAAAAACTTCACGCCCTTGCTCATAAGCTGTTACACCTCCTATATTTATAGGCCTCACAATAAACTATTCTTTAATTTCTGACAAGTAAATATTACTAAATTACTACGTGGACATTTAAACTTTAGCCATACAAGTGCCCGCTTCAGGCTCTTATTTCTCTTAAATTAATTCAACTATCTCTGCGTTGCCTATACGGAAATCAAGCCTATGCTGATCGTTATATTCATGTTCATGTGGGATTTCCTTAACTATTCTTATAAGCGCTCGTCCAAATGAACCGTGACTGACAACTAAAACATTGTCCTGATTTATATTTATAAGATACTCGTAAGCTTTTTGGGCTCTTTTGGCCATTTGTGGAACAGTTTCAGCATTGGGCACGTTATCTAAATCTTTAAAACTACTCCTTTGCCAGAATTCCTGACCAAACTTTCCTTCTAGTTCACCGTACCCCCGCTCAACTAAAAGCTTGTTCTTAATAATCCGGTCCTCGGGATAACCTAATTCCCTGGCTATAAGCTTTGCCGTGTCATAAGTACGACGGCTGGGCGAGCAGACAATAAGGTCTATACTCGGCTTTTTTTGTTTAAGCTTCCTACCCGTAGCTTTGGCTTGCTCTTTGCCTCTTTGTGTTAGATCGGTTTCGGTAAGACCGCTAAACACACCTTTAACATTCATAACAGTTTCAGCGTGTCTGACAAGATAAAGTCTCTTCAAGGTGCGAGCTCTTTCAAACTGTCGATATATTCAGACTCGAGTAAGTTCTGCCATGGCAGAAACAAAGGTTCAGGCAACGTGCTGACACTAAGCCATTTTTGATTAATAAACTTATCTGGTTCCATTATTTTTTCTTGGCCTCCGTCATGATCGCTAACCATCCAAATAGTAATGTAGTGCCTGCCTTCATCTTCGAAATAATCGTTAGTTAGTGCAAGAAAACGAACATTCTTAACTTCAAGCCCGGTTTCTTCATAAGTTTCTCTTTTAGCAGTTTCTATGAAGCTTTCACCAAATTCCATATGACCACCGGGAATAGACCAGGTATCTGCTCCATGTGAGCCTTTTCTTTGACCCATTAAAAACTTGTGGTCTTTTAATATAAAGCAGGCAACACCAACTTTTACTGTTTGTTCATTCATTCTTTATATTCTAACAAATAGTCTAAAAAGTAGGCATGACAGTTAGTCTAAGCCACTTGGTTGATTCCTGTAAATTCTTCAAACTCAGTCACATCACCATTGCTAAAAGTAAATTTACCAACAAAGTCGTGTGGGTAGGCTTCGCTAATATTATGTTTACCAAAATCCTGGCCAATATGGCTTGCTTTGAGCGCGGCCATAACTCCAGAATGACAAACCAGCACTATGTTTGAGTCTGAGTGACCATTATTTAAATCATCAATTGTTTTAAAGACACGCTGTTGCATTTGATCAAGAGATTCACCATTAGGAGCCACAAAATACGTATCCCCATCCAGCCGAGGATAAAGCTCATAGGCTTCTAAAGCGTACATGTTGGCTGCATCGCCATAATTGACTTCACGCAGTCCAGGTAGCCTTATAATCTCCTTAGTAAATTCCAGCTTACGTGCGATAACATAGGCAGTTACGAATGCTCGTCCAAGATCGCTTGAATAAATTTCATCAATTTGAAGACCAGATAATTTGGTTATAACTTTGTCTGTTGGTAATAAGCCGGTATCTGTAAGTGGGGTGTCTGCCCAACCCGAAAGCCGTCCTGCCCTATTATTTTCTGTTTCACCATGTCGGGTTATGTAAAAGGTATTCATCAGAGAAGTATAACAAAATGAACAAACCTTAATTTATAAATTCGGCATCTAAAACCGAATCCAGCTCAAAGACTCCATCATCTCCACTCATATGCTTCTTGTCATGCTCCCAATGGCCGCTGGCATTCAAGTTCTGCACGAGTATTTCGTGGTTATCACCAGTAACGTATGGGTCATCGTCTGAGTTAATTATCCAGAATTTTGGGCAATGCGCCTTGATGTTATCCCAAAGAACGGGAGTTTGGAAAAAGTTAGCCAGCTCACCGTGATAGTCAGAAAAAGTCAGATCTTTAGCAAAACCAGCTACTAAAACAGCTCCTCCAATTTTTTGATCATCTTGTAACCTTTCAAGATACCTAAGAATAGTAATACAGCCCAGGCTGTGACCTATTAAGACCAAGCCTTCATCGGGATCACCAATAACTTCTGTTAGCTTAGTCAGCCATGCTTCCATATTAGGTTTTTCGGTGTCGGGCATTTGCGGAATCATCATCTGATAACCCAGCTTTTCTAATTCAGTTTTCAGCCATGGTCGCCAACCTTCGTCGGAATAGCCGTACCATCCATGAAGAATAATTGCTCTTTTCATGGCTGTATCATATCAGAAATTCTGAGGGTGATAAAACCAAATTAACAGAGTATGGCTTTTAGATTTTAGCGAGTGCTACAGTAAACCATTTTGTTTTGCCGATTAGTTGATGATCGACATGTACTGTTTCAAACTGCGGTTTAGCGAAAGAGCTAATTAGCTCAGGATTATAGTAATAAAACATTCTTTTGCCGAATTCGTCTTCTTTGACTTCTTCTTCATAAGCATCTCTTTCTTTTAAAGAGATATAGAAAATGCCCCGTTGTCTAAGAGATTCTGCAGTCTTTTTAAAAACTTTGTCTAGATCATCCTTATTAACATGTAGTAGTGAAGCGAAAGCAAAGATTACATCTATATCTTTTGGATACTCATAAGACAAGGCATCGGCTTGGACGAATGAAGCCTTAGGCACTTTGGGTTTAGCAATGTTTAATAGGCCTTTAGACGGATCGAATCCTTCATACCAAGTCACCCGCTTAACAGTTTCAGAAGCATCTCTGCCATCACCGCAGCCTATTTCAACTACCCTTGCGCTCCCATCATTAACTTTGGCTAGATCTAAGCCTAGCTCAATATCGGAAACACGAGAACCAATACCCTGAAAGTATTTAGATAAAGCCAAGGCCGATTCATCGTAGCTTGTTATTGTTTCTTGTTGCCAATCCATATATTTAAGAATAGCAGATCAGGTCTCTAGTGATTGCAGCTATCTAAAAACGGGTGAGATAAAGTGAAAATTAATTAACTTCAACGTATACATTATTGATTGGGGTGGTTTGAAGATTATATTCTTGAACAATATCGCCTGAATCACACGTCGGAGTGCATGTGTAGGAATTAGCTAACCTAAATTGAACATCATACAACTTACCCTTAGGCGAAGTAATACTAGTCATAAGTTCATTAATAATATAGTTCGAATTGTTCTGGTCAAACTCACTACTATGAGCATCCCCGTTATTATAAAATGTAATAGCTTTTTCTTTTCCGCGAATAGACGCGATTACCTTATCATTAGCTTGCGTTAAGTTTAGATTTTTTACGTTATAAGTTGCTAAGGCACTGCCCGTGCCATCGCCATCGACGCAATCATAGTCGGTAGATGTAGTGATCTGTGGTTTAGAGTTGAAAAGAACAATATTAGATAGCTCACTCTCTTGCTGTTTAGCTTGATTATTTGCTGTATGGGTTTTGTGGCTGCAATACAAAGATGTATCAACAACAAAATATCCTATAAAGCCAAATACGACTAGGACTATTATTAATGGAATTACTATAATAATTTTCAGCCATTTTGGTCTTCGGGATTTATTATTTTGCTGATTAAGAATGTTAGCTGATTGTAATTCCTTAGTAGGTGAGCCTGTTTCAGAAGATTGTATACTCGGCGTTTCAGTTTCTTGAGCAGTATTAACCTTATTTTGGTCATCCATGAGACAAGTATACTGTACGTTTAAGCATGAGCGATATAGTGACCCTACGACCCTATATTTATAAGGCGATGGTTGAGGCAATAATTTAGATGGAATGAAGCTTTAAGAGTTATTCAAATGCCTCCTAATTGGCATCTCGACGTAAGAATAATACCCAACCAATAGCTAATCCAACCAAAATATATATTAAAACAATAAAAGCTGAATGTTCAGCTGAGAGCTGGCCAGAACCTACTCTGCCTACTCTAAATAGCCCGTTGTTCAATACTGCAGTCAAAGCCGTAAACGGTAAATATTGTTGTTGATTACTATTTAGTAATAGCCCGAGGAGCGGCTCTATGGTTATGGGTATTAAAAATAATGAGACTATTGATGCAACTACATTTCGGAATAAAATTGCTAGCAAAAGACCTATCATCGCATAAGCCCATCCATAGAAGGTGACTCGCCAAAATAATTCACGATAATAAAAAGTTTGATGCACTAACACTATATGCTGCGTATGAAGACCAGCTAGAGCAAAAATCGGCGCTAGTACTTCTATAAAAAGAGAGAATATAATTGCGAAACCAGTGATTGCAACAATTTTAGCTATAAGGGTTTTGCTGCGACTATTAGACAAGGTTAAGGTGTACATAATAGTGTTATAACGATATTCGTGCGCCATCAGAAGTACGGCAATAATTGAACTAAACAGAATTGGTGCGGCAATACTAGCCGCTCTAGTTACTTCTGTTATTAGATAGAGCGAGCTTTTCGGACTAATAAAGCTATGGTTGTGCCCCGCTTTAATACCTACGATGTAGAAATCGTAAAATAGCGTATATATCAATGCCAAAGCTATAAGAATATACGTTGAACGTATGCTGAATAATTTTCGAAACTCAGCTTTTATTCCTGTAATCATGGCTTAGAGCCCTTCGTGTTATGGGCCTGGAACTCTTGCTTACCCTCAGTTAGTTCTAGAAACACATCTTCAAGTGAAGCATTACGAGTTGTTAACTCTAGAATGGATAAGCCAGCACTGTGTGCTAGTTTACCTATCTCATCCGTTTTAGCACCAGTGACTTCTAAGCCATCTTCTGTAGTAATAACCGAAAAGGACTTTTCTTTAAGGGCTTTTTGGAGTTTGGCTAGGTTGCCAGAACGAACAAAAACATTTGATTTTGTGTTATTAGATAACAAGCTTTTAATTGACGTGCTGGCAATCAGTTTACCCTTACCAATCACTATTACATTATCAGCCATCTGTGACATTTCACTAAGTAAATGACTGGATACAAATACAGCATTACCGTCATCGGCGTATGATTTTAGAAACTCCCGCAACCAAACTATACCCTCCGGGTCTAAGCCATTTGCTGGCTCGTCGAGCAACAAGTACTTTGGTTTAGCCAGAATTGCCGCAGCTATGCCTAAGCGTTGACTCATTCCTAAACTGAACTTGCCTGGTTTTTTTCTACCTACGTCCTTTAGTCCGACTATATCAAGTACTTCATCAACACGGGATAGTGGTACGTTGCCAGCGGAGGCTAGAACCTTGAGGTGACTTCTGGCAGTTCGTGTCGGGTGGAAAGATTTGGCTTCAAGTAATATGCCTGTTACCTGAGATGGCTGTGAATATTCATGCAATCTTTTGCCGTCATAGCTAGTTGACCCGCTACCATTATCTAACCCTAGCATTAACCGCATAGTAGTAGACTTACCAGCACCATTAGGCCCCAAAAAGCCGGTAACTTTACCTGTCTCGATTTCAAATGATATATCTTTAACTGCTGATGTTTTTCGAAAGTTTTTACTAAGATGGGAGGCTTTAATCACGCTTTAATGATATCACTATGGTGACTTAAGGATCATCAAGCTTGATTAACAACTAATGATAGGCTTTGGTTAATTACTATATTAGAGGGAAAAGTATTTTAGGAGCTTCAAACAATAGATTGATAATTTACTTCTTGAGAAAAATCTTTCCTATGGTGACCCTAGACCACTCGGTTTATAACGAAATGCAGGTGAAATACTGAGCTGGAACCAGCTAGCAATAGAACGTATAACGTTATAGGCTCTTTTGTTTAAGCTTCATGAAACTTCCTGAGCAAACACAATCACTCTCTGATTAAAGAGGCTTGTACCTTTAATAACCTGTCCGGTGCAGGTAATAAGATTTAAGCCCGAAACACTCGGCGTAATTGGCGTTATGGCAGCTTGCATATTAACATTATTAGCCCCATAGACTTGTATTTTGACTACTCGATAATTTACGACCGTGTTATCGCCTTTAACTATTTGGATGCTGTCACCGGCTTTAAGATTATGGAGATTATAGAACACACCGTGAGACGTCCAACTAGAGACATGTCCATCAATTAGGGTTGCACCCGGTTGGCCAGGTTCACTACTACCGCTATACCAAGCTGTATCAAAGACATTATCTGGCGTACCTAGAGCACCGGAAGCAAGTACGCCTACTTGTAATACTCTAGCGTTGACTCCAATAGCAGGAATTTTTAAATATTTTGGAAGGCTTGGGGCTACAGCGTAGGCAGCTACAGCAACAGGACTCGGTTTGACTGTACTCAACGCTTGGTTTTTATTTGTGCTAGAGCCGTTACCGTGGGTTGCCACTTGGTTGGCTGCACTTGTTAGTTTAGCTACCGCTACCTGAGCCGTCTGGTTTGTATGCCAAGCTGAAAAACTTATATATCCTCCAGCCACCACAACAACTATAGCTAAAGATAGTAGTGCCAATTGTGGTTTGCTTTTTTGCCTGGTTAGAGAAATTAAGTTGATAAGTGAGCGGGATAGCTTTGAGTGCTTTTCGGTGTATACACTATCTTTAATAGTATGCTGCGCCTGTACTCTGTTAGATATTGCCCTCGAATCGGCTTGTTGATACACCTCATCGTCTATCTTGCGCAGGGCTTCAACATTAGACGGGTGAGTCGGCGAATTAAGATTAGTCGGAGGCTCTCTATGCCTAACTTCATTCTGATGCGGAGCTATATCCTGAATTATTCTGGACTTTGGTGAGCTTACTTTACGTCTCTCATAAGCAGATGTTTTAAAATCTTGTCGGAATCTACTGCGCTCTACATAGCCATTTAGCGCTGTACTGGCTCCGTCTGCCATATAACACCAAACCTACCGTTGCTTTGTAGCAGGATGTTTTAATTTTCTAGAGATGATGTATAGACTTGTGGCAACCGCGATCGTGCTTAGCATAGGTAACGCTACTGAAGCGCGCGTTAATGCAAAACCTGTATCCGGCGTCTTTGGGGCATTAGTTCCTGACGTACCAGAAGTGCCCGCTGAGCTGGCGTTACAAGTACCGGAGTTACCTGATAACGTACCGCTACTTCCCGACACGGAGCTTAGACAACCCCCGGTTACAGATCCAGTAACATTGACATTAGCTTCAGCGTTAAGCGTAGTATCGGCTGTTAATGTCATGGGTCCGCTGAGAGTAACAGTGCCGTCATTGGCACAAGTACCACTACTGCCAGGACTAGGGCAATCGTCGTTAAATATTAGTGCGCCTTCTGAAGAAAGACCGTTGCCGCCAACCGTGAGTGGATTACTAAAGTTAGATACGGTTCCGCTAAATGATCCGCTTAACCCCGCACCGTTCGCTACATTTATAGCACCTGTTCCTAGGGCAGTAGGATCGAAAAGGTATGCTTGGCCATTATCTATGGTTGTAGTCCCGGTAAATCCAGTAGTTGCGGCTGAAAAATCATACGCGCCATTACTATCACCATTTAATACGATACCGCCGCTACCAATCAGTTGGCTATCTATGGATATTACACCGCCGCTATTACCGTAGGCACTATCCAGTGTTAAGGTATTACTTCCAATATTCAAGGTTTGCGCAAAGCTAGTATCACCGACGTCAAGAGCACCGCCACGACCACTTATGTCGCTGAATGTTTGAGAGTCCGTGAGGGTAAGGTCTACACCTAACTCATCTACCGTTGCGGAACTGCTTTCGGTAATGCCGTTATCCAGACTCATAGCGTCTCCAGTAATCACAAAGCCGAGGTTACTGCTGTTTGAACCTTGAAAGGTTATGTTATTTATATCCAGGCCACTAATATCATTATTAATAGCAGCACCTGTTGTCAGGTTGGTATTATCAAATATTAAGCTGTCTCCACTAACTGGTACTTCTTGCGTACCGCTACTACAATCGCTATCTGTATTCCAGTTACTAGCTGTATTGAAGTCACCTCCAGCAGGATTACACCAAAAAAGCGTAACACCTGAGGCATGCACTACAGGATTGGATAATACTAAGAGTGAGGACATGCTTATGACAAGGCTTGAACCAAATCGTATGAGTCTTTTAATTTTCATTTTTTAAAACCTTTTTATTTTTATCGCCTTATTAAAATTTACAACTCTAGACTATATTTGTCAATTCATGTGATAGCTAAATTACAACTCTACTAGTTAACCCTGATAAAAATGAATCAATTTCTATTAGGAGTTATAAAAACAGAAAGATTAACTTAAACGTTCATCTCTACACATTATTGTGATTTGGTGACCCTAGACCACTCGGTTTAATTGTCGATGAGATTATTAGGTGGAACGAGATATTGAAAAGTCATATATCTTACAGTTCGCTAAAAACTAGGTTGTAATACTTGTAAAGCATACCTACCTAGAACACGACGTGGTTGCATTTTTTGTTTGATAAATTGGGCAAGATCAACTAGCAAAGAGGCGCTCCCAAAATGCTTGTATTCATGTGTACCTAGGTATTTAAGTTCATCTATGGATAGTTCGTAAGCTTCAATGTCTGTATCCGATAACGGCTCTTGTGTTGTGATGCTTTGCATAAACCACTCGATGATTTCTTCGTCATATTCTGGACTAATACTTTCGACTAGCTGTTTGCAAAGTTCTTCTAGCCTTTGCTCGGCAGTCTCTTTTGCTTCATCAGTTGTTTCGTCTGATAGTTGTTGACTTTCTTTTAAGGCAACGCTTAGTTTTTCAATAACATTTTTGGTGGTTTCAGCTTGTTCAGGCTCAAGTGATTCTAGGTAAAGGTTAAACTCCTTTTCAAAACCGTCAATTAATATGGTTTCAGAGCCATTGACTATATCTGTTGCAGCTTCAGGCAACATGGCTTGAAAAATCTGATCATAGTCTATGTCTTCTTGTTCTCCTAATTGATCGGTTTCAACAACATCTGCTAGCGTGCGAACTAATAACTTGCCCATATATTCAGATCCAACTTGCTGCATAGCTTCTTCCAATTCAGCCAAGAGTGTATCGACATCTTGTTCAGCTTCTTCAATAACACCATTCTCATGATAAGTATCGCCTATGGACAAAGATTCTTCAGGCTGCTTAAAATAAAGTTCTTCTAGTTGAGCGGGGGATTCTTGGATGTCTATTGATGTATCTTTAAAGTCTTCCTGTTTGGCTTCCAATGATACGGGTTTAGGATTTATTTGCGGTATTTCGCCTAAAAGGTCAGGCGTTCTGCTCGCAACATCTATTGGATGAATCTGTCTTTCTGGTAATAGCACTTTGCCTAAAGCGACTTCCACAACATCTAGGCTTTCTGCTATCACCCCTGATTGAAGTTTTTCAACTAATTCAGCTCGCGCCAAGTTAGCTTTTGGTACTTCAGCACGTTGTCTCTCCCAAGATACTAAATTATTTATTTCATTTAAGGTAGCTTTTTCTGCTTGAGGCTCTGGTTTACCTATCTCAGCAGTCCTGGGTTCTACTTTTCTTTCTGGATCTGGCTTGTCGGCTTGCGCTAATATCTCATTAGTAATCTGCTCAATAATGTCTTTTTCTAATTTTACTGGGTTTGGTTTTATTCTAATGTGTGCTGGATCTGCAGTTTTATCGGGAGTTGTTTTCTGTGGTTTCTTGACTTTTGGAGCTTCTACTTTATCAGATGTTTCAGGGGTATCTACTTTTTTTTTAGCTGTTCACGCCGAATAGTCTCTTGGGTAATTTTAACTGAGAATCGTGGGTCCAGTTCTCCTAAGGTTTTAAACTTTTCGGCGACACCTTCAATTCCTTTTTCTTCATAAGCAGTCCTGAGCACTCCACCAACAGGGCATTTTTCATCATCAAGCATTTGAGCTACTGTTCCGGTATGAATTCCGAAGGTTACTTCCTGCATGGCTTCTTCAGCACCTATGCCGAATCTTTCACTTAGAAATGCTTCATTAAGAGAACCGTCTTGGTGAAATATCGCTTCTTGTGTAGCTTGTTCTTGGACTATTGTTGGGAAACCCTCGTGTTGTGGCATGCATATGTATCATAAGCAGAACCAATATAAAAGTCTAGCCGTGACAGGCTTCAAATTATTAATCTTTCAGGATATGTACAGCCTATATTCAAACATAGGTAAACCGAATTGAACCACTATGACGGACATGCAACAAGTGAAGTTATAAACCAGCGATTTAAGTCTCAAGTTTTAGAATTGTCAGAAACGACTTATTACAAATGAAAAATTCAATCATGGTCACCCTAGACCACTCGATTTATAAGGCGGTTGTTAGTGAAATCATATGTTGGAATAATACTATTAAGCTGTACTTTCAAGTTTCTTCTTAAGAAAAGCAAGTAGCTCTGGAAATTCCAACTTCGGATGAGTTTCGCCGCCAAAATGACCTTGGTCGGTGAATTCAAAGTATTCACTACCTAACTTATCACGAATAAATTGCGGTTCAGCAACTGGTATATAAGGGTCGTCAGTTGAAGCAAAAATTGCAGTCCACTTTTGATTAGCTTTTATCTTTTCCCAGTCCCAGGGTGTATCAAAATAGCCACTTGTCTTTTCGTCTTCATATCCCAGGTCTGTGTGATAAGTACCGATAAGAATACTTGCTCCAATTTTGTGGTCTTCGGCGTATTTGAAAATAGCAAGCGCACCAGACGAATGCCCTATGATGATGTCGCTAGGACTAAGTTTGAGTACGTCAGTAAAATATGGGAACCAATACTTTTTACGAGCTAATACATTATCAGGCAAGTCAGGCGCAATACACTCAACTCCTTGGTCATCAAGTGCCGATTTGATATACGGAAACCAGTTGTCTGTTCCATGACTATCACCGTTTCCGTGCAGCAACACTACTCTTATCATATCTCTATGTTAGCACGAGAGAATAGAACTTTTTAACAGATTAGGCTTGGCAATAATCTACCGGGCCTAGAAAATTATAATCAAACCTTATCTGTAAGTTTCCTATGGTGACCTCACGGAGAATCGAACTCCGATTGCCAGGATGAAAACCTGGTGTCCTGACCGTTAGACGATGAGGCCAAATTTGCCCAAAATTAGACCGAGGTATAGTACCATAACAGAGAAGAATTTGAAATCACTTTAAGTATGCATGAATACAAAAACTCCCCTACCCGTATCTAATACGGAGGGAACAATTTTTAAATATTTTTGTTTAGTTATAGAGCGGTCAGTCTTTGCTCGAGAACTAGTTTTCTTTATATCATAATGTTTAACATTTTACTAATGTTTATCCACAAGATAATACTTTTTGTAACTATAAGCATAAAAATATCCCCCTCCTAATTAAAGGTGGGGGATATCTCTATATTTACTCGGGTCAGTCTAGCCTTGTAAAATTCGCTTTAAACGTCAAATTATTGACGAGCTAAACGACGGCCGATGAAATAGCGGTAAGCTACAGCACTAGCAGTAGAAACTACAGCGAAGATAGCTATAACACTACCAGGACCAGTGTTTACAAGGGTAGTTGGAGTAGTTGTAGTAGCAACTGGGGTTGTTGGTGTTGGTGTTGGAGTAGTTGTAGGTGGAGTCACAACTGGAGGTGTACTTGGAGCAAAAGTAACTTGCTGTTCACAGCTCTCACTACTAGCACTCTTAGTTGAACCGTTAACACTAAAGTTAGCAGTAGCAACTACAGTATAAGTACCGTAATTAGCGTACTGGTGACTTTGGCCAACGATATTAGCTAGAGCCTGAGTAGAACTATTGTCACCCCAGTTAACTGTAGCGCTTGAGAAAGTAGCACCATTAGTGGCACTAGTTTTAAGATCGCTAATCTTTACAGTCTTGTTATCTTCAGCTGTAAGGCTTAGAAGATCACAGCTGTAAGCTGGAGTTGGTGGAGTTGGAGTTGCACAAGTAGCTTTAGCTTTGTAGTTTACAAATTCTACTGTTGAACCGTATAGGCTACCAACATTAACACCTGAACCGGTAATTCCATCACCTAAATCTTTGATTAGGTTGTCATTACCATCATATAACTCGCTGCTGCCACTAACGTAGCTTAGTGAACCACCAGAGCCTACGCTCAATGAAACACTTGAATTAGCTTCGTTCACAACACCGCCAGTATAAGTAGCAGTCATATTTGAAGTGCCACCATTAGCTGGTAGGGTTGTAGCAACGTTGATGTCATTTAAAGTACCGTAACCTGAGTTATGTAGACGAATACTAAATTGTAGTGTGTCGTTACATGTAGCACTGGCTGATGCGCCGTAAGAACCACTCTGAGTTGAGTTCTTAACAACGTAAACGCCTGTGCCGCTGTCGATTTGACCTGGACTATCAGCTGAAACTAGAGCTGGAGTGAAGGTTAATGCTGCGATTGATAGACCGATAACGGCCGTACCTGTAGCAGCTGCTTTTCTTAAAATATTCATAGGTTCTCCTTTCAAGAAAGAACTTATTTACGTATCAATTATTTACAAACTAGATAGTCACTGGACTTTGAAACTTGGGAACTGCTCGAAATAGGGGTCACGCTAAAGGCGTAATCTTTTTTCGAGCAGGTTTTATGGTGTCGCAAATGCGATAGGCCGAGCAATTAAGCTCTAAAAATAAACCTAATGCGTATGCGCACCAACCCTAACTACATGTTCCTTTCTCCCTAGCTGGTCGACAATCCGGTATCCGGTGCGGCGATGCCGTACTTGGACACGGAGAGTGCTGAGTCTGGGGGATAGTTGGTTGCTGCTGCGACGATTGTCACAGAGCCGGTCATGGTGACGGTGTTGCCCGCGGCGTCTGTGCCCACCCAAGTGAGGGTGTCGGTGCCGCCTTGCGGAACGTCGTTGCCGACGGTGTATGTGTTATCACACCAGACGGTCTCGCCGTTGTACTGTTGCTGAACTGCGTTGCCACCATCGGTGGTGTTTTCGTACGTCGGCACTACTTTCATTTTGACGAAATCTCCTGATCCTGTGGGAGTCACGCACACCGCGTTACCGCTGGTGTTTGTGTAGAACTCCTGGTTTTTCCAGGGAACGAACGTGAGCGTGTAGCAGGTCGGGTACGTACCGTACTCGCTCTGATCCGCACACGTCGGCGTCGGGGGTGCTGTCTGCCAAGTGCAGTTCACCGTTCCGGTGCCGTTGTTGACGCACACACAGGTGACATTGCCACCGGATCCACCTGAGCCGCCTGAGCCGCCCGTACCAGAACCGCTGCCGCCACCTGCACCACCGCCGCCACCTGCGGAAGAACAGTTCGGTGCCGAACCGCCCGTACCACCTGTGCCGCCGGTACCTGAACCACCTGTTGCTCCACCTGAGCCGCCGCTACTGCCCGAACCTGAGCTTGCGCCCGAGCCCGAACCGCTGCTGCTGCCACTGCCACTCGTCGACGTACCGCCACTACCGCCCGTTGCCGGACTGCAGACGCTGACGCCGATCTTGCCCTTGTTGTGTTCCGTGATCACCGTGACCTTGCCACAGATGACTACGACGCACTGACTACCCGACGCATGCTGTCCCTTGACGTGCATGCCCGAGCAGGGGGACTTCTTAATGACCTTGTGCTTCTTCGGGTGTGAAACCGGATGCTTCACCTGCGTGACCTTCTCGTACAGAACCACGTAGGCCCAACCACTGAAAACGTTTCCACACGCGCCGAGCCAGATGATCCTCACCTTGACGATGATTTTCTTGGTGAAGGCGCCGTGCTTCTTCGTACTCACGGTGGACTTGTTGTACTTCGTCGGAAGCGCGAAACCGATACCGTACCCCTGGGGGTAGGACCGAACGCCGGCGCCGAAGATCGATCCACCACGACAGCCGTAGTCATTCCCTGTGAAGGGTTTGGCCGCGTTGCCGTACATGAGTCGTGCTGCTGCCCACTGTTGTGGTGTTTGGTCGAGATGGTTGTACCCGGCCGGTGCGAAGAACTGCGTTTCCGCCTGGGGAACGACACCCTCGTTATTGAGTGCGTTCAGCTCTGCGCTGGGGGTCGTGATCACGTGCCCCGGATAGTTGTTACACTGTCCGAGCGAGTCCGCGGATGCGGATGAAACACTGGTCATGGCGACGATCGCGAAGACCGCTGCCAGGATGGGGAAGAGACAGTAAAGTCGCTTCATCAGGTGTTCTCCTTGATAGGAAGGATGGAAGATGTTACTAAAAGTGGTTCACTGAAGAAACAAGATATTGCTATCCTGTGTCTATGTATATGTCATTTACGACAATCGTGTTGACCTCATTGAAGTTGTTGGACAGGAAACGCAAGTGATAAGGATGTACTTATCAACTCCGTTTCCTGTCCAAACAAAACAAAAACTAACTATATATGAAATATGTAATTGGGTTATTGGATCTGATTACCATGATTCCTAAAAAGGATTCGAACGGTTCTCAAAGACCCATGACTATCTAGTTTGCCTTAAATAAAAAAATCAGCATTTTTGATGCTGTTATTTTTGTTCTACTGACAAACTATTCCAATTTTTTTAAACTGACCTAAGTTGTTAAGTTACTCCCCCTCCGCCTAGGTTCTCGGCCTCTATACTGAGGCTTATGAAGGTGGTTCCACCCATGTGCCCATTTGGCGAGGATGTACATACTTTACCACGCTAAGTCGTTTTTGTCAACATGCTAATGTCTTTTATTGCATACTTAGCAAGTTTATACCCTTAAGCATAAACTTATTAAGCATGAGTAACAGGAGTTAGAACTTAGCTAGGCGGCGCTTAATGAAGCTGTGGTAGCCTAATGTGCCTAAGATGGTAGCAACGCCAAAGATGCCTACTACATCGCCAGGACCGGTATTAACTAGGGTTGTAGTCGTAGGAGTAGTTACAGTAGCCTGAGTAACAGTAGGCGTAGCTGTTGGCGTAGCGGCTGGGGTAGCCATGCTAAGGACTGCCTGACAGGTTGCAGGGGCTATAGCCTGGTTAGAACTGTTGGTAAAGTTAAGTGTTGCGACAATGGTGTAATCACCTGCCTGGGCATATGTATGTTGCTGTGTAGTGGTAGTAGTTGGCCCAATAATTGTTCCGTCACCGAAGTCAAAGCTGGCACTGGATAGTTGCGCGCCATTACTAACAATAGCATTCGCTGTAGCTGTAACATCTAAGGAGTTACTCTGGTCGATTGTGACATTTAGGCTGCTACAGCTGCCGATTGGGGCAGGTGTAGTCTGCTGGACTACAGTAGTGTTGGTGCTGCAGTTTCCTCCTTGAGAAGCAACTTCGGTGTTTACATTTGTAGTATTACCGCTACAGACACTATTGACTGATGGGGCAGGTGTTACTACAGGGGTAGGTGCTGGGGTTGGAACAGGAGTGGGCTTAGGTGTTGGCTTTGGAGTAGGCGCTGGTTTTGGCGTAGGTGTTACTACAGGGGTGGCCTTGATAGGATTGCCACAGCTGGCTAGGATAGCAAAGTCAAACTTGCCGTTATTCATAACTACGTAAGCCGATAGCTTAGTCTGGGCAAAAGATACACTTGGTGCTCTTTCGTAGAAAATAGTACCGTTAACATCTTCTTTGGTGCTGCCGGATATATCTTCTCTACCTCCTGTTATAGCGTCTGTAGCTACCTTGTTACCGCTCGCATCATAGACATTACCATCTATGTCGACAGAGCCGGCAACAACAGATGAGCCACTAGAGTTCATTGAAGAGATATCACTGGCGCTAATACCATAGAAACTATAGATGTCATGGATGCTTGCAGCAGTATTATGGCCATCACCACTAGTGTATTTGTTAGCGATGTCGCTAACAGAGTCAGCGCCACACCACATAACAGAGTTGGCATCGCAGTTTTTAGTCGAACTAATGCTTATATTTTGAGCATGTACCGTTGATAATCTAAGTCCAAAAAGGATTAATAGCATGCCTAAAGTAGTGCCGAATAACCAACCGCCCTTTATAAAACCGAGTTTAGATAGCCTTATACTGTTCCTCATCGCAAATTGTCCCTCCTCATCTAATTAGTACCTTTAAGGTGTTAGTGAAGCATTATTCCTTAAAAGACACTGTTTTGCAAATTTTGCAAAGAAGTTTCTCTTCTCAAAGTGATTATCCAATTATACCGATTAAAATGTCTGTAACTTTTACTACTCTATTATTCTAGCTCTATTATTTGCTGTTTTTAATCTGTTAATTAAGCCTCGTCAGGGATCTGAATTTTAGACTTATGGAAAATAAAGCCAAAAGTGCTGCCTTTACCTTCTTTACTCTCGAAGACTATTGCGCCACCTTGGGCAATTATGACCTTCTTAGCCATATATAGCCCAAGACCTGTCCCATCTGGCCGGGCTTTGCGGGCATTATTTGCTCTGTAGAACTTATTAAATAGGTGAGGTTTTTCGCTTGCAGGAACACCTATACCGTCATCTACCACCTTAAATTCTATATAAGTAGGCAGGTTTTCCAGCTGAATCTGTATATGGCCTCCTCTTGGGGTGTAATAGATGGCATTATCTATAAAGTTCATGATTACTTGTCGAGTTTTAGTTTCATCTAGTATGAGATCAGGAAAGTTTTTGGGCCTAAGACAACTCAACTGCAACGACCGCATCTCTGCAGTTTCCTGCAACTGGGCCGTCTCTTGCTCAACCATTTCACCAAGATTAACTTTAGTAGATTCAATAATAAATTTACCAGTTTTTAACCGTGACACATTTAACAGATCAGCAATAAGATAAACCATACGTTGAGAACTAAAAAATGCCTGGTCAAGCATTTCGCGTTGTGTTTTATTAATTTTGCCAGCATCTCCTTCAATTACCATGCTAAGAAAGCCTTTAACGCTCGTTAGGGGCGTACGCAACTGGTGTGAAGCCATAGTAATGAAATCGTCCTTGGTCTCATCTAATTCCTTAAGCCTCTCATTGGCTTTTCGTAACTTCCTTGTCGCCTCATTAACTTTTTGCTGCAGTGTAATATTGAAGTTTTCTATTTCTTCTGTATGTAAGGCATTTTGTATAGCCACAAATAACTCATTGACCACAATTTTTATAACTCTTAAGTCTTGCTCACTATAAGGATTCCCACTTTTCTTTGAACCTAACGTAAGGTATCCTATGTTCTCTTGTTTATTTGCTGAGCTTAACCAAGCTACGATAGCTACATTTTTTGTACGCAGAAACTCCTTAAGCGTATCGTACTTCGACTCAAGCTCATCTACCACTACCAGCTCACGCTTAGTGGGAGGGATAAGTTTGTGCATTATTGCTGAATCAACTTCAGAAAGTTGGGTATATTTTCCTTTAGTCCCCATAATTTTCCTAGCAGTAGTGCTTGTATTGTTTACCCCGATGACCACGTAAACGGGTTTTAGGTTTCGCTCGATAACTTCTGAGATCTTTGTAAGCAGCGGTGTTAGTTTATAAGTAGATATCAAAACCTGATTGAGCTCGTTAAAGAGGAGCTGTGGATCATAAGCATCACGATAAAAAAGCCTGTTTGTGATTTTATCGAACTCTTTTTGAATACGCCCGAAGTACACTCCCGCTAAGCCGGTTGCCGCTGAAAGTAAAATCTGTATACCAACAGATAAGCGTAGTCCAAACACAAGCTTAGATATACCCAGCACGACAAAACCATAAATAACAGCTATAAAAATTAAGGAGCCTGCATAGCCTAAGACCCTTGCCACTACCAAACGTACATCGAATAACTTATGTCTGATTATGCCGTAAGCCACCATACCAACAAAGAATAGGGCAAATAGAGGACCAAACCGTGTACTTGACCACTTATCAGATAACAGCGGTAGTAGTACATTAGAGATACCGGCGAATATAGCGTATAGTACTATTCCGGTCGAAAGCATCAGGACTTGCTGACGCTGCTGCAATGTCTTAACCTGGACGTGCTGCTTCCACATTACCAACCCAATGAGAACTAACGAATATACAAAATATACTAAAAATAAGGGATACAGGTAAGAAGTGGTAATTGTCCCACTAGTTTTACCCGTTATAGTCACCTTGCTTATAAAAAATGGGGTGAAGATCGTAATTAATAAAAACGCTGAGAGAGCTGTGTGCAGCCGCAAATAATTATTTTTATGAAATGCCATGCCATTAGGAAAATTAGCAACAAAAGTCATGAGAGCATATATCGTACCTATGCCTCCAAAAAATACCAGCCTGGTGTACAGTAATACATTGCTGTTGGCATGGTCGGAAAGGTAATTGAAGACTGTCCAGGCAACTAGCGATAAAGCTAAGAGGGCAAACTGTTTATTGGTCGGCAGTGAAGGGTTTCTTGCAAAAACAAATAAGCCTAATATGGTTGTGGCTAAACTACAAATTATTAGAATTAGCAGATCGGTAATCATTTTTAAAGCTTAAGTACTAACACATAATAACAGGTTACTGTCATTAACCTTTATTAGATACGTTACATAATCTAGAGCATTTTGTTATGATTGTATGTAAGTGATTGCGCGCTTTCCTAAATACTCCAAGCTTCAACTAATACACAAAGCAGATGTAAAAGCTTTAACTGCAGGCTTTGAACCAGCGTCCGATTTTAATTTCACCAGCCTTTTTTGCTGGAACGATGGCTCAAGTGAGATATCTATTATAAACAATAATCTCGTAATAAAACTTTCGGATTACACAAGCGGCGATCCTATATTATCTATGTTAGGCGACAACCAGGTCGATGAATCCTTGATAACTATTTTAAATGAGGTCGATCAACTTAAACTAGTACCAGAAACGACCGTTAAAAATATAGCCAAGATGCATACTTTTTCTGTCAGCGAAGACCGCGATAACTTTGATTACATATATAACACGGCAGATATTGCTAATCTAGCTGGTCAGTCATTTAAAAAGAAACGTAACAAAGTAAACAGTGTTATTAATACACACTCTAGTAGGCTGAAGGTAGTGCAATTAGACCATATCGATAGAACAGTTAAGCTTGAGGTTAAAAGATTATTCAAGCTATGGTCGGACCATGTCAGCGTCAAAAGCTCCACAGTGACCAAAGACGAAATAGCAAACGAGGCTGAGCAAGAAGCATTGGAAAATTTACTGAACCACGCTGATAGTTTTGACCTTCTTGTCACATTGATTTATTTGGACGGAGATTTAGTAGCTTTCTCTTTAAATGAAATTATTAACCCCACCTATGCTATATGCCATTTTGAAAAGGCTTTACCGATTCACAATCAGATACACTCCTTAATCGCCAATAAAGCTGCCAAAGACATAGAAAATCACGGCTGTATATTCCTTAACTGGGAACAAGACTTGGGCTTACCCGGTTTAAGGAGAGCAAAACTTTCCTATAATCCGCACCACTTCATCCGTAAATATAATGTGTCGATTGCTTAAAAGTTAAAACTCTCAAATAGATGATGCTTCTAGATAAACATCTGGGGTATATTTACACCCATACCTCTAAATATTGTATAGGCCTTATCATCCCAAATAAGTGTCATGGGTTTGGAGTCGATACCTAATTCTGATTCTTCTGTCTTTAAATCGTCACGGCCCATTAGCAGTTCATAGTTCAGACCTACCCGATCGAATGAATCCCGTGAATCCTTATTAATGGTGGCAAATACAGCAGCTTTATTCAGTTCACCTCCCAATTCACATAGCACGTCACAAAATATATGATAGACCAAGTCGGCTGTTTTAAGACCATTAAATTCTTCAGCCTTCTCACCTATACGAAAATTCGTTTCTACTGCAATGCTCTTATTAGTATCAATGCCTTTTTTGGCATAATAATCGTAAAAGTCCTGAGCGGTGAAATTTCCCAGCTCAATTAAGCTGTCAATCGTATACAGACCCGTGGTGTCATCTTCAGGCTCACGTTTTATCAATTGCCCCGTTTCTTTGTCATAGCTTACGCCGGTCATAGTAGCACTGTGAACAATACGATTTGCGCCTGGCCTAGTGTCTACCAGGGCGAGAAATAAAGTGTGTTCTTCGTCTTGTTCTGAGACTTCCTTTACCTCTGGAAAATAAGAAGCTTCGTGAGTCCTGACAAAGTTAGCAAATTTACTATCGGGATTAATACAAACTCCGACCACTCCCTCTTCAGAATAAGTTTCCTTAACATTAGCAACTAAAGCATCCTCGAGTTCTGCAAGTTCGCTGGAACTTAAATCATATCGAGGCTTGGAAGTTATACTAGTTTCAGCTTTTTGTCTATTGAAGACTTGTTTAATCCACTTTGGCATTGTCCATATCGCACCGACTGCGAATAATCCAACGCCTAATTCTGTAAAGTCACCTTTTGCAACACCACCCCAACCTTCAGAGATCATTGCACCCTCTACAGCACAAACACCCGAAAGCCACGCAGCCGTTCGTACACCTTGTCGCCGTGCATCCTCTATCGAACGCGTAGGCTGCTCTAGCTGCTTAGCCCACATAGTAACCGGAGTGCCTAGTGTCAGGGCTAACCCCGCCTCCATTGAAGGTGATATGTGTGCTTTTTTAGGCATAACTTTTTTAAGTTTGTCATTAAGCCAAGTGACTGCTTTACTACCAGCCTCACTCGTAATTAGCTCGCTTGCAGCTAACGCTCCAGCACCTTCAATGAGCAAGGTTGAGCCTCCTAGCCAAGCCGCACCAAGCTCAGGGCTATGTGTCATTGCCTGCATAGCAAGAAGCGGGCCGTAACGGGCCGCTTCATTGGTAGGCAAGACTTCTGCGCCAACTACGGCGCTTTGAAGCACACGCTTGCCGATGTGATACATTTTTTGGAATCTGCCCTCGCTATCAGGCAAGGCCGCCGCATCTACAAGGCTGCCTATCTCGTTAGGATCAAGTAGGCTGTCGGTCGAGTCAGGTGGTATAAATGGTTTTTCTTCTAAATTACTCATGGATTACTCCGCAAATAGTGCCTGATTATTCCAGTCGCTTGCCTGATAAACGGCTATTACCAAAGCGCAAACGGAGTGATGAGTACACGTTTTGCCCACAACTTTCATTTTTATCTCACCGAAATTAATATTTCGTGTTGCCATCAATGCCTCAAGGCTCTGCGTAATATCAAGCCGTACAGCCTTTTCACTTTCAGCCTCATGCTCTACGAACAGGCCTTTACCCGTGGTTTCGTCCTGTACCCAACCTATGCCCGCCCAGGCTTCAGTATTTGGGGTGTCGACCCTCTTTTCAGCCATGACAACATAGAGGCGGTCGCCCCAACTACCCGGTAAAACTTCTTTTGGCAAACTGTCGCCCACCTCTTTTATAATTGTTTCTGGCGGAATAACCGAGCTCAGACGAATAATATTATAGTTAGCCACGCCAGCATCATTGAGCGCAGCATCAAAAGCTGAAAGTTTAGTGGGAGCACTACCTATACCAGAAGCAACATAAATATTCATATATTAATCCTATTTAGTTTATTGTAGCATATTTTTGTTATATAAGCAATAGCTTTGTAGTGATGTTAAAAAATGCATCCGTCCTTACGGAGTAGGTGCTATTTTAATCTGACAGAGTATTATTATGAAATAGATCGGTAGCTAAGCAGTAAAATAATTGTGCTTATCGTGACAATAAGATAAGCGTTATCTGTAACTATGATACCTTATCTTGGGTAGGAATAAGCTTGTTTAGTAATCAAGGCTTTTATTCGACTGATGAGTTTGGCTCGCCGTGAGTTGATCTTATTGACTGAAGAATAGCGTCTAGCTCTCCACCGAATTCATGTTCACTGATTTCATCAATATGCGTGTTCTTTGTTTGTTCTGTTCTGACTGATTGCAGATCATATCTAATACTTCTATCTAACCCTTCTGCTATATAATCATCAACCGTAAAAAATGTTCTATAACCCAGAGGGTTTTCAATATTGTCAGGTGACACTGTATATTCTGTTACCTCACGTTTGAATGTGCCGTCTTCATGAAACTTCCGTGGTCCATACTCGCTTATTACATAATGCCTGTCGGCGTGCTCAGGAAAGTTATCTTTATGAGCCATAATCGCTTCAAAGCATGATTTTTTGCTTATAGCCTCCTCGGTTCGTTGAAGTGGCATATAGCGATCAATTACAATGATAAACCCATCATCATTGGACTTGTTTTCGTTAGGTAAACCATGCACGATTCTAAAGTGCTTAAAATAGTCATTTACGATAGTTCCTTGCTTACTAACCCTAGGAGGAGTATCAATAAATTTATCTAGATTATCTGCTATAACTCCAGCTTTTTTACGTTTCTCAAAATGCCTCGCATAATAGGCTGCCTTAGGATCTAAATCTCTATAAGCTACAGCCGGTGGAGCAAGATTTAAGCCACTAAGTAAATTACGACCAAGTTGTTTGATCTTAAAGAATCGTCTAGGATTATCACTGTCATCCTCAGGGTGCTTCCTCCCTTCGGAAAATATACGTGCCAAAGTCATAGCTCCTTTATTTGACTAAATTATACCATTTTTAAGTTATTTTTACAATAGCGCTTTAATCTGTCTATGATCTGGCTTTCATTGAACTAATCTTATCTTTAAAGTAGGATTAACTTATGCCTAAAATTGCCGTAATTGAAGACGACCAAACTATATCGCAAATGTACCGTTTTAAGTTTGAAGCTGAGGGCTACACAGTTCAAACTGCTGAAAACGGCAAGCTTGGTTTAGAACTTGTAGAAAACATGAAGCCAGATATTATCCTGCTTGACCTTATGATGCCCGAAATGGGAGGCGATCAGATGCTTGAGGAAATGCGATCGAAATCCTGGGGCAAAGATATCAAGGTTATAATACTTACCAATATGGGCGAGCAAGAACTACCAGATAAAGTAAAAGAACTGGGTGTTAGTGGAGTAATACTTAAAGCCGACATGACTCCTCGCCAAGTAGCCGAATTGGTTAAGAAACAATTAGCTAACAACTAAGATTATGAAAATTGCTATCTGTGGTTACGGTATTGAAGGTCAATCTTCATACAATTACTTCAATGATGGATTGAACGAAGTAGTCATCTGTGACGAAAGTACGTTCATTGATGCCCCTGAAGAGGCAGTTACTCGTCTGGGTAAAAACTGTTTTAATGACTTAAATGAATTCGATCTAGTTATTCGTAGCGCTGGTCTGCAGCCAAGTAAGCTTCTGGATGCTAGCTCGGGTATTAATGAAAAAATAACTACCCAGCTTAATCTGTTTTTAAGCACTTGCATGTCAAATAATTTAATAGGTATAACCGGTACTAAGGGTAAAGGCACGACTTCAAGTCTTATCGCTAAAATGCTTAAAGCTTCAAATAAACAAGTGTTATTAGGAGGAAATATTGGCGTACCAATGCTCGATCTCTTGAGCAGGGTTTCAGAAGAAACATACGTCGTGCTTGAACTATCGAGTTTTCAATTAATTGATCTTAGGGGAAAACCTCCAAGCCTTGCGGTCTGTTTGATGGTTGTACCAGAGCACCTTAATTGGCACAAAGACTTAAGTGAGTACATTGAAGCAAAATCTAATATGTTCACTCACCAATCTTCTGAGGACACAGTAGTCTTTTTTGAAGATAATGAGTTATCTAGTCAGATAGCCCAAAAGAGTCCTGGCAAACACGTTCCTTACTTTAAGCAACCAGGGGCATACATAGAAGGCAATGTGATTATAATTGATGATCAAGTTATCTGTAAGACTTCCGAGCTTAAACTATTAGGCAAACATAACTGGCAAAATGTCTGCGCTGCGATAACTACTGTTTGGCAAATAGATCAAAATGTTGAGGCAATCAGATCAGTTGCAACTAACTTTGGTGGACTTGAGCACCGTTTGGAGCTGGCAGGCGAAATTGAAGGTGTTAAGTACTATGACGATAGTTTCGGTACTACTCCTGAAACCGCCATCGTTGCTATAGAAACTTTCGCTGTTCCCGAAGTCATTATTGTAGGTGGGTCAGATAAAGGTGTGCCATATGAACCGCTAGTTCAAGCAATAGTAAACGGCAATGTTAAGGCCGCAATCTGTATAGGAGAAACTGGTCAGCACATATATGAACTGATTGAAGCAAATAAAGGCACGAAACAGATACGTTTGCAACTTATGCCGATAGGCTCTACTATGGCCGATATCGTAGAGGCAGCTAAGTCTCAGTCAGAAAATGGTGACGTTGTTATCTTGTCTACTGGTAGTGCTAGCTTTGATATGTTCAATAACTATAAAGACAGGGGCGAACAGTTTAAGGCGTGTATTCAATCACTCGCCAGAGCTGTTTAATAACAGCTTGTTCCGGTTGAATAACGGTTGCCCTATTTAAAGATAATTCTTTTATTTCCTGTTCAATCCAATGGTAATGCGTGCAGCCTAGGACAATAACATCGGCTGACTCATCAAGTACTTTATATATTCGATCTTTAATTACATTTCTGTCGACCATATTGTTCTCGATCATGTATGACCAGTCGCTACAGTCAGGTTCAAGTATCTTGATTCCTTGGGCGTAGGTATCTTTTAAGTGTTTATACCTTTCACTGGATAAGGTTAGTGGAGTAGCACAAACAGCTATTACTTTAGATTTGGTTACTTTAGCAGCTGGTTTTACCATTGGCTCAATACCTACTAGAGGAACGCTTAGCTCTTGTCTGAGTCTAAATATATGGTTGGTCGTAACGGTATTACAGGCTATGACTATGATTTTGCAGCCTTCACTTTCCATGGCCTGAAGGATTGGCAGAACAAAATTATACACCTGCGCGATCGTTTTAGATCCATAAGGTACGTGTTCTTTGTCTTGCCTTAATATAACTTTGTGGTTAGGCAAAGATTCTTTGATAGCATTAGTAACAGACAAGCCGCCTACGCCTGAATCAAAGACCCCTATCTTCACTAGTCTAGCTCTCCTTTTCTAAAGTATTCATTGCCGCTTGAATAACGTTTTCAAACAGAGCACACACTGTTAACGGACCGACTCCGCCTTTAACGGGCGTGATCGTTAGGTCTATTCTTTCTTCGTGAACAATTGGATCAACATCGCCTACTGTCTTCATGCCTTCACCAGCCACACCCGCATCAACAACGACGGCATTTTCTTTGATCATGTCAGGCTTTATAAGTCCAGGTACTCCTGTCGCTGTTATCAAAACATCTGCTTCAAGTGTTTCAGCCTTCAGGTCTTTTGTCTTTCTGTTCGCAATTTTAGGTTCAATATTCGAAAGTTCTAAGATTTTCTTTAAAGGTGCTCCAACTAGTCTGCCTTGGCCAACGATTAAAACATTTTTGCCCTTAAGCTCAATATTATATCCACTTAATAGCCAAGTAATAGCTAGTGGAGTGGCTGGTTCAAAATCTGTTTTTGCGCCTAATCCGTCTACATCCTTATTTGGGGCAACCAAGTCAACAATCTCCTCCGTTACAGATGTGTCGTCAAGTGGCAACTGGACTATGATTCCGTGAACTGAATTATCTTTACTTAACTTGTTAAGTAGTTCCTTAACTTCACTTTGTTTTATCCTATGAACATCTACATCTACTAAGATTTCTTCGCCATATTCCTGTTTAAGCTTGATATAAGTATCGATAACAGGACTGTCTATGGTGACAACTATGGCAAGCTTGGGGTGCACATTATGTGCCTGCCTAAGTTGTCTAACTTGCTTGGCCTGTTTTTCCTGAATATATTCAGCCAATTCTTTACCGTTTAATATTTTCATTGATTAATATTATATCTCAAGAGGGACTGGGTTGCCAAAACAGAGGTAATTTGTTAAAGTTTTCATGAAGTTTTCGATAACTTAAGTCATTAAATATTGTGGGCCAGTAGCTCAGCTGGTTAGAGCACCTGCCTCTTAAGCAGGGTGTCGAGGGTTCGAGTCCCTCCTGGCCCTCCAAGCATTTACAGATATATAATATTATGGTATTATTTATTTATGAGTGCAGGAAGTTGCCCAGAACATCCGGATAATCCAGACAGTGAAGCTAACACAGATTTTTCAACGACCATAGAAGGTTACGAGCCATTTTATCAAGAACTGCTGAGTGAACTAGGGCGCTTTTCGCTTACTAGCGCAAAAGTAATGGACGAAATAGAAAGAAAAAATAGAGGGCTAGAAAATCTGAAATTTTTAAATAATTTCTCAAATCTTTTGCCTCATTTCAGCTACGTTACCACAAAAAAATTTCTATTGACTCATCGTTTTGAGATTGAGCAAGGTCCGAACGCTCAATACATATACAGGCAGCTTCAGAGTCAAACTATATGGGCAGGAGATAGAGTCTTAGACTATATACCTTATTTTGTGATAGGTGAAGAAAGGTCTGAACAGGAAAAAGTTCACGATTCATTACTGTTGCTTCCCGCGACTCGTGAAAAGGGCCAAGAAAAGCTGAAATCTTATCAAAGCCACCCGCCACTTATAGTAAATGTAGATCCTAGCTTTGTTAACAATAGGGAAAACTTTGCCCGTTCAGTGGAAGCTAAGCCGCTTACGAAAAAAGAGCGAGAGCGGAGTACCGATCCTAAAACAGGTAGTCTGCTACTTACGAAAAATCGTCATCTGCAATGTGTGGAACTTAGTAGTTCACAAATGCCTGTCACACGCTTTATGGAATCCCCTGTCATACGCCTCAAGGGGATAGATCCTGGGGTTATGAAAACATTTAGAGTTTATGAGCATGTAGCTAAGCTAGCTCTAGCGTTTCATATTAAAGAACGCACTCGTGATTTATTTATCAACACTAATTCCGATTTATCAGAAAAGCCACAAACATACAAAGATCGTTTGAACGCGCAAAATCAACAGCTGATGGCTGACATTAAAGATCTTATGATAAAAACCAATGGTCTTAGTGAAGAAGAAGTTGACAGCATATTAGGCGAACGTTACCCCAACATTTCGGAGACAGACGGATGAGCAAAGAACTTCAAGATGGTTCTAATGATCCTCGCATCGAAGCCGAAATAGGTTTTTCGGCGGTCGAAGAAGGATACGAGCCATTTTATCAAGAACTATTAAATGAACTAGGGCGTTTTTCTGTTGAAAATGCGGAAACTCTCGATGAACAAGAAAGAAAGGATATAGCTTCAGGTAATTTGGAGTTCCTAAAAAATTTCTCTAAATTATTACCTCATTACAGTGCAGTACCTGATACTACTCTTCCAAATAACTCTTTCTTAACTTGGGGATTCGATATCCCACAGGGTCCTAATGCCCAATATTTGTATAGGCAGATACAAGCTCAGACAGTATGGGGAAAAGGATTGCGAATACAATTACCTCATTTTGTGATAGGCAAAAGTGCATTTAAGGACCAACGTGTACTAACGCGGAGTGAATATATTGGTCAATCGTTATTATTGCTTAAGGCGACCTCTGAAGAAGAAATTCCAGAAAAGAATCGTGGATATGAGATAAGCTTATTGAAACTAGATTACGATCTTGAAAGTGATAGAGAAAGCTTTGCCCGTTCCGTAGAAGCTAAACCAATAACAGAAGATGAGATAGACAAAATTACTAATCCTTTAACAGGTAACTTAATACTGACAAAAAAGTCCGAACAATGTTTTGTATTAGCAGGCGTTTCTAAGTACTCTTATGTCAAAACTGGCATAGATCCTGAGATGATGAGTAGTTTTGGCGTATATGAATACATAGCCAAATTGGCTGCTGCCTTTCATGTCATAAAGCCTGCCCATAATTTATTGTTTGGGGTTGAGAGCAATCACGATGAGCCACAAACATACGAAGAACTTTTAAGTGCACGAATCTCACAGCTTAAGGTTGACATGAAAGACTTAATGCTTAAAACGCAAGTTTTGCGTGAAGACGAAATCGACAGCATAATTGCCAATCGCTATCCAGATATTGCATAGTAAATTTCAGTTGAAATAGCAGTGACAGTGGCCCTCTATAACGCTTATGGTTATACACCTACTGAATGATATAATATTTCTTATGAGTAAGACATTTTCAGCAATAGTTACCGAAGAAGATGGGGGTTTTGTTGCTCTTAATCCTGATACAGATGTCGCCAGCCAAGGCGACACTATTGACGACGCGCTTACTAATTTGAAAGAAGCTCTCGAGCTATACTTTGAGGAGACAGAACAGGAAAATCAAATTAGCCACTTACCTCACGCTACTTTCCTGACGACTGTAACTATCTAAAACCATATGCCAATTAGCGGTAAGCAAGCTATTAAAATTCTCGAGGACAAAGGCTTTGTAATTGCTCGGCAGCGTGGCTCGCATGTTGTACTGACTAAACAAGACGAAGATACAAAGCGCACAACAGTGGTCCCTCTTCATAAAGAACTAAAGAAAGGTACAATCCGAAGTATTGCTAAATTAGCTGGCTTAGTTCCAAAAGATTTCGGATTGTAAGTTAATTTTAGTTGATATAACGTCTACTATGGCCCTCCAATACCGCTTATGCTTATTTAAAAGGGTTTTTTATAGTCAGGTTGCCGATTTTTTGACCATCCTGGAGATCTTCACTGTAAAGTATTTCTGCTCCCGATTTTTGGGCAAGAATTATTATTAGCGAATCCCAAAATGAATACTTATATTGCTCCTGAAGTGCGGTGGCATCAATGATATCGTTAGGAGTTACCTGTTCAATTGGCCATGATATGAAATCTTTTATCAGCTCCCTGGCTTCATTTATACTAAGCTTCTTAGATAATTTTGCAGTTATCGTAACGTAAAATTCTTGAAGTACTTGAGTGCTTATAATTCCAGATTTCTTTTCCCAACAATCAAGAAGGATTTTCCTAGCAGTTGGATTTTTGATTTTTTCATCTTTATCGTATGCGTAAACTAAGATATTTGTATCTATAAAATTCATCGTGTGTATAGTTCTTCGCGCTTAGGCAGTTTGGCACCACCTAAAGAGTAACCATTTTGCAATCTCGTAATGGCTGACTTTTTATCCTTATCGTAAGTGGACTCTTGTGAGGCAATCTTACTAATCTCATCAGAAAGAAACTTACTCAGAGATGTTGACCTCTTGGCCGCCATAACTTTAGCTTCCTTTATTATTGTCTGATCTAGTTGTACTGTGATATTTTGTTTCATAAAATAATTGTATCAATATCACGTGCTCCACGCAATAGTTATTTTATAGGTAGTTGAAATAGCAATGACGATGGCCCTCCAATCCCATCTAAGTTTTTTCTGGTATTGTTAGTGAGTATGCGTATAAAAAATGTATTAGCGTGGCCTTATACTTCATTGCTTATTGCTGTTTTTGGAACTATTCTTTCTAATATTATTACGTCTCGTGTAAATTACGATAACAACCCCCATGGTATATTCTTGATTTCAATTTTCATCGCTTTAGCTGGATTAATTATTGCAATTGTTAACACAATAAAAACGCATGGCAGGCTCAAAGCATTTCCAATAATCGGCATCATTGCTAATTTGTTGCTGCTTTTATGGACATTTTTTGTTTATTCATTCTCGTATTGGCAATTTTAGTTGATATAACAATGACGATGGCACTCTAAAGTTAACTCTGTTATTTTTAACTCATTAAGAGGTTATTTTTGCTATACTGACGTTATGAAAATCGCTAATTGGATTGCAGTGATTGCGGCTATTGTTGCTACGTCGAGTGCTCTAACTGCCTGGATATCAAGTAAACGAGCAAGAAAAGTTACTGCCAGCGGCCAAATTGGCGCCTCATTAATTGAATTAAATCAGATATTCATAGACCAACCAGAACTTCGACCATACTTTATAGAGGGCAGAAAGCTTCCTAAAGGCCAGGAGCAAAAGGCTAAAGCACTGGCTTCTATGTATCTAAATATTTTGGAGACAGTTTG
>Ga0302309_10000084_pt1 | contig 129168 bp, 109 predicted proteins | sample III_Palsa_N1_1_FD_200453 | JGI IMG/M metagenome (GOLD analysis project Ga0302309, IMG submission 200453) | Peat permafrost microbial communities from Stordalen Mire near Abisko, Sweden - III_Palsa_N1_1 | ecosystem: Environmental > Terrestrial > Soil > Palsa > Peat permafrost | place: Sweden...
TAAGCCGTATCGCCCCAGGTGAACAAGCCATGTGAGCCCAGCATAATACCACGGATGCCAGGATTGTTATCCAAACATTCCTTCAATTGCAATCCCAGGTCGAAGCCGGGGCGTTGCCAGTGTACCCAGCCAATGGTGCCGCCAAACAGTTCTTTGGTGATCTTTTCCCCATCTTTTGCTGCCGCGATGGCGATAGCCGCGTCGGGGTGCAGGTGGTCGATATGTTTAAAGGGTAAAAAGCCATGTAGAGGCGTATCGATACTCGGCGCTTTAGAATTAAGATCGAAGATAGAGTGGTTGAACAATTCTACCATTTCATCTTCAAACTCAATACCGCGGTAAACGTTCTTCAGGCTGCGCAGGCGGTCAACGTATAAAGCTGCAAGCCCGCTCTTTTTCAAGGTGCCGATATCACCACCTGAACCCTTGATCCACATTACTTCCACCTCTTTGCCGGTAAGCGGGTCTTTATCTATTACTTTGCAGGAAGTATTGCCGCCACCATAATTGGTCAGGCGAAGATCCGCGCCCAACAGGTTGGAACGGTATATCAATAAAGCTACTTCATCCCCGGCCAGTTCCGCCGCCTTGGCCGCATCCCATAAGTAACTTACATGCTTGAATTGTGTTGTGACAGACATATTTGTGAAATTTTTATTGTGAAAAGATTTATACTTTTTTTAAACAGTTAAGGCTGATATTATTAGTATAACAATGCATTTTGAAATGAATAAATAATTATAAAATAAATACAGGTTAATTACACGCTATTAATTAAAACGCTAAAGTATATAACCAATATTTTTAAACTGTTATGTACTGTATTGCCAGCATGACAATTTTGCGTTCACTCACGATTTAGCACCTTTACAAAAAATTGATATTCAGTATTTTATATTATTATTTTATAAATTACAATATTCAATATAATTTATAAAATAACATACATTTAACAAATTATTTTCCTACTGTAATCCGCATCAATAAATAACTTATTGAATACACTAAGCACTTCAGTGTTTTATGCTTTCAGAGAATTACCATAAGCTACTATTAGCACCGAAAGCATAATAGTTAATATGCCTGCAATAACCGTAGCAAATGCCTTTTTGCTTACGCCTTTCCACTCTTTTAAAACCAGCCCCCAAATGTTGGCAATAATGATGATGAACGCCATGTGCAAGATCCATGAACTGGCGCCGTTACCCAGTTTACTTTCGCCCATCCCATAAAAAAAGAATTGTAAAAACCAGGTTGTACCGGCTAATGCTGAAAACAAATAATTTTTAAGCAGCGGTGTTTTTTTGTTACTATAATCGCCAAAGGTTTTGTTGCGGGCGTTTAAAAACATACACCATATAAAGTTAGTTGATAACCCTCCCCAAAGGATAACTACATACGTTACATTGTTTTGAAACAGGAACTCGCCCTGGCCAGGATGGAGAGATTTCCAAACGTTATTAGCCTCATTGGCCATATCCTTACCGGCATCAATGCCAAAGGCAAAACAGGCGCTTAATACACCCGACACGATAGCGACAAATATGCCTAAGCCAAACTTATATTCCGCATTTCCTGAAGAAACATTACCTTTGGCTGTTAGCTCCTTTTCCTTTATAACCCCTGCCCTGCCGCAAATAATAATGCCTATTACACATACTAAAATACCTAAAAGCACCATTTGCCCCCAATGGCTGTGTGTTAACATGGTTAAAGTATCTTTTCCGGCTTCGGGATAAAAATCATAGTAGACAGATGGGATCAACGCGCCAAAAACAGAGCATAAGCCAAGTATAATAGAGCTGCCCAGGGCCACACCCAGATACCGTACGCCAAGCCCATAGGTTAAACCACCAATGCCCCATAAAACACCGAAGAAATAGGTAAGTAATAAGATATGCCCGTTGGTTTGTTTAATGATCTCGGTAAAACCAGGGATAGTTAACCAGGCTGCCAAAGGCGGAACAATTAACCATGAAAAAATACCGCCGACTATCCAAAAACTTTCCCAGGCCCAGCCCTTAACTTTTTTATATGGGATGTAAAAACTACCGGACGCAAAACCGCCGATAAAGTGGAAAATAACTCCAAAAATTGCTTGCATGAAAAATAGGTTAATTGGTAAATAACATTGCTAAGCTAACTAACAAGTAGCTGATAACTGTTATGCACTGTTATGCTATAAATGTATTTTTTTAAAATATTTATACGGTATTTAACACACTTGTACGGTTTGTATATTCAGCAATTTGCCCAGCTTAATTATTTTTGCTGCAATGTGCCCTTTACCTACCGCGCAATGGTGTGCAGGGCCATTAGCGTTCCACTCCTCAACAAATTTTCTGGCACCTATAGGGAATTTATAACGGCTGTTGGTGTTGCCTATTTCAAGTATAGGGCCGGCAACGGATGCTGCTTCTGCAATAAGGAACAGGAGCTTGCCATCGGCGGTTTCCACAAGAGATAGAAGGGTAACATCACCATGCTTGACCGACATTTCGACTGAGAGGCCAGCGCCTACCTTGCCGTGATAAACTTTCAAAGGTTTTACTTTTATTTTGCCTTCGGCGATAGCCGGGTGACAAGGCCCATCATGGCCCATTAAAACTACATCATCCTTAAAATCCATGGCATAATATTCAGTAAAAGAACCACCTGCTCCAAAGCTGTCCATGATTTTCATGGCCTGAACATTTTTAACTTCGTATTCGCCGGCTACAGGTATATGGTTAGCAGTGAGTAAAGAAGTGCCCAATATAATAGAGCTCATGGTATCGGCATTCGTGGCATTTCCGCTGCCTTTGTGGTAGTAGGCAAAAGAGCCCAAATTATATTTTTCTACTACTTTATCCAAAGCCACAGCAGTTACTGCCGCACGTTTTATTTCTTCGGCAGAACAATCCTGTTGTATATCAAAGGCATTGTGGAACTCAGTTATCTTTTTGTCGATTTCTACAGCTGAAACCTCATTACGGGTGCCGGATAATTCATCAACCTCAATGATTTCCATATGGCCGCCCAATACCGCGCAATGCAGAGTGAGGTTAGCATAAATATCGAGCATACCGCCATAATAATTACCCATTAAGCCCAAACGGTTTTCACTCATTATCCGGGCTACGTTTGTCGCAGCTATCCATTCTTCAATTTCCTGCCAAACTACAGGGTCATTATTAAGCATACCTGTTACCTGGAAAAAAGGGATTCCCGAACGCTTAAATACGCTGGCAATTTCAGGAACCGGGCAGGCGGAACAGTACGCCAGCCACTCACCTGTCATGGCTGTACGGTCTTCCATTTTATTGAATGATTCATAATCTATAGCCGCTTCGGGCGATAGATTTAGTACAATAACCGGCACTTTAGCTTTTCGTACCACCGGCAAAACGGTTGAGGATAACGCGTAAGTAGTAACGTATAAAAATATCAGATCGACATCGGCCTGGCGGAAAGCAGTACCTGCTTTAAATGCTTTTTCGGGCGTATCAACCAAGCCCTCGTTAATTATTTCGGCACCATAACCGCCTAATCGCTGTTGAACGGTGCCGAGGTAACCAATCAGGCGTTGTTCCAATCCTTCAAACTGCTCCCAGTAGGTTTGCAGCCCAATACCAAAAAGCCCAATCTTTGCTGCCGGTTTTTTTATCTGTGCCGATGCCATATCGTATTTTTAATTTTAGTTTGTTGCCTGTTGAATAGTAACCGGGCCAATCAGACCTGATGCAAACAGCGGCGAATTTGGTTTGTAAGGATTATAAGTAGTAAAAGTATATCTTGTTGACGGGCGTGGATGGCCTTTTAATAGCCAATCGGGCCATTTGCCATCTTTAATACCGTCATTAGGCAGTTTCTGATCGCCAATGAGCCTGTTTACCCAGCGGTTTACTACCTGCACTTCCAAATGGTTTTGCCCCGGCTGTAATGCATGGCTTACATCAACCCGGTAAGGCGCGGTCCAGATAATACCCAGATCTTTGCCATTCAGCTTAACTTTCGCCAAGTCTTTTATATCGCCAAAATCTATATAAATATGGCCTTTTGTTTTGCTGATATTAGCCGGTGCATCAAAATCTTTAGTATAAGTGGCAAAGCCCGAGTAATATTTAATGCCATCATTGCTATTCTGCGACCAGTCGGTCAGTTTATCAAAAATTACACTTTTAGGCCCTCCCCATTTCGGGTCGAAAGCTACCTGCCATGGGCCCTTTAAGGTATTTAACTCTTTAAACTTCGGGAAATTTGCCTGGGTTGATGCCAATTTTAGCGTACTGTTTTTATTGAATACAATGAAATAGCTCTGATAAGCCAAAAACTGTAACGGTATAGTTGTTTGCGAACCTTTTACAGTAAACTGCGGCAGTTTTCTTGTCTCGCCTGTTATAGGATCCCATAATTCAGGAGTACCGTTGGTGCTGCGGAATGTAGCTGTTGCTTTTTGCTCCTCGCCGGTAGTATTGGCAATAAAGTATATATCATAATCGGCCGAGGTACGGTGGGTATAGCGGATAGGCTTATTTACCTCAAAATCCTGCGGTACGTTCATTGATTTAAGCAGTTGGGAAGTAAGCTCATATTTAGGGTAAAGATCATCTGTATCAGTATTCCACTTACCGCCAAATATTACCCTGCCTTTGCCAAAAGGCCTTATAGTCTCCTGTGATAAACTGGCGCTTGTGCCCCAAAGTTCAATGTCCATCTTTTGGATCTGTGCATCACACGCAGGATAGCCCGATAAACCTGGTGATTTTACAGGTGGCGGGCCAACAATTGTAGCACCGGCCTGCACCAATGCAATTATTTTTGTTAATAATGCCGGGGTCATAGTTTTAACTACCGGTAACACCAAAATACGATAGCTTGCACCGCCCGGGAATACGATCAATCCATTTTTAACGGTGGCCTTCATTAATTGAGTTGGGGCGCAGCCGTCAAAATTATAGCCCTTTCTATCGGGCAGGGTATCATTACCCATCAATGCTGAATATGGGGGCCTGAAAACATGCGGTGCCCCTTCAGGGGTTAAGTATAAAATATCAGCTACTGATTTGCCTTGTTGTAATACATAAGAGCACCTTGAAATGTAACGATGATAGCCGCCAACCAGTGGCCACCACGTTTGGTTCCTGTCCCAATGTACACCGTATGGGCCCATGGTCATGCCGGGGCGCAGGGTATCAGCCAGGTACTGGTTTTGGAAAGTGTGGTACACAAACCTGTTGATGCCGGTGGCAAACGCCCAGTCGCCCTGGTTTTTCATGGAGCCGGGATATTGTTTCCAGCTCTCGTCATTTTGCGCGGTGAATGATTCAGCAGGCACAACTGCCTGCCCGTTAACGTGTGCTACTGATGTAGCCTCCATGCAACTAAAGGTTGAATTAAAGCCATAACCTTTACTCCAAAACTCGCACATCACAAAATCAGCAACCGAACCGAGTTCGAGGTCGGCACTTGGGTTCATGTCATACGGTTCAATGGATAAGGACAAGCCGTTTTTATGGGCATATTTTTTAACCTGGCCCGCATGATATTCCAATACCAGTTCATTTGCAGTTTGGCGCAGATCCCATAAAAAGCGTTCACTTATTTCAGGACTGCCGATTGTATTGCCAGCATAAACAGGGTAAAATGGTAGCGGATCGTAACCACGCCTTTTAATAAATTCTTCGCGAAAATTGCCCGTCCAGTTTTGGGAGCTCATTTCCCAGCTATCTATGTGCAGCCTTTTTAAACCACCATACAGTTTAGCATCGGGTTTGCCTATTTTTTTCAGGAGCTTGCCTACATAATTAGCCAGATGCGCATTTAGCGCAACGGTATCAAACTTATCGCACTCAAAGCCTAAGCCGGTTATGGGTGCCGGGCGGGTTACAGCGCCGTTATTGCGGCTTACAAAACGCATAATTGTCCAGTTACCTTTAGGGGCATCCCATTTAAGGGTACCATCAGGCTGCATTTTATTGGTGAGGTCGATCACTGAAGCTTTGCTGATAGCCTGTCCCTGTGGCAATGAAGGATATGCTGCCGATGTTGGCAGGAATTGTTTTACACCCGCCGCTGATGAATAAGGCGCACGATAGTAAAGCGCTTTTTCGCCTATATCTTTAATTTTACTGGTACTGTCGGGTGTTGGATAGGCTAATACAGCTACGTTTTTGTAGTAATCTTCCCATTGTTTTTTTAGCTCGGGAGTAAAAGCGCCCTCGCCGAAGAACGGCGGGTTTGGCGGAGGCAATGGCAGTTTGATATTAATGCTCTGCCCCCCTGCTATTTTTACGCTGCCCGACATAAGGTCCTGCATCGATTGGCCTGGTGGCACCCAGGGGCCTCCGCTACCTGTCCACCCCGGGCCAATGCCTAAAGTAATGGTGATACCCAGACGCTCGCTCTCGCGTACGGCATGTTTAAATAGATCCTGCCATTGTTCGCTTAAAAAATCAACCGGGCCAACGGGTACGCCTACATTCACTTCCAAAAATATCACGTTGCCTATGCCGGCTTCTTTCATTGATTCCAGGTCGTGCGTGATGGATGCTTTGTTCATATTGCCATCCATAAAGTACCAATACACACCGGGGCGCACATAGGCAGGCGGACTTAAAAAGCCCGCCTTTATGGTGCTAATAGCGCTTTGCCCATAGCTATACAATCCGGCTATCAGCCCAAGAAATAAACAAACGCTTTTTTTTAGTGATGCAGCCATTTTGTATAACAGTATTATTATGATTAACCCTAAACCCTTTTATTAAAAACCTGTACTGCTAAAGTGGTAATTACCCGAACCCACGTTAACCGCCATATAACCTTTAGCAACACTGCCGCTTATCGGTTTTGTATTTTGACTAACTGCACCACCATCCTTAACCGGCACATAAATAGTAGCGGTTGTGTTGGCAGGTATGGCTACATCCAGCGTTAAGCTACCGTTGGCAAGCGCCCAGTGCGAGCTGATCTTTCCGTAACCGGTCTCATAATCTGCCGAAGCGTATTGCAGATTACCGCCTATTGTTGGTTTTATGGTGATCTCTTTGTAGCCCGGGCCTTCGGCTTTTGTATCGATACCCGTTACTACGCGGTACATCCAATCGCCGATCGCACCGTATGAATAGTGGTTAAATGAGTTCATGGTTGGTGTTTCGAATGTACCATCTGGCCTTATGCCGTCCCATCTTTCCCAAACTGTGGTAGCGCCCATTTTAACCGGGTAAAGCCATGATGGGTAAGTATCCTGCAACAACAATTTAAACGCAACATCCGCGTGACCATAACTGCTTAGTACATGGCACAGGTAAGGTGTACCCAAAAAGCCGGTAGTTAAGTGGTTGCCATAACGGGTTACATTCAGCGCTAAGCGATCAGCCGCCTGTTGGCGCAAATTTTCGGGCAGCATATCAAATTGAAGAGCAAGCACATAAGCGGTTTGTGTATCCGATGAAATTAATCCATTTGGGGTAACATATTCGTTTATATAAGCGGTCTTAACTTTTGAAAGCAGGTTTGTATAAAAATCAACATCTTCTTTTTTGCCCAATACCTGCGCGGCGTTAATTAATAACTGGGTAGAGTAGGCATAAAAACATTGCGCTATGAGGTATTTGCTGGTTATTGCCGAGCTGCCATCGTTATCATCATTCACACTGTAAAACAACCAGTCGCCAAAGTGGGAACCTGTATTCCATAAGTCGTTTTTGCTTTCCCGGTGCATATATTCAACCCAGGCTTTCATGCTGCTGTATTGATTTTCGAGAATCTGCTTATCGCCATAGGCCAAATACATATTCCATGGAACGATAGTTGAAACATCGGACCAGCCGGTACTGCCACCGGGCTCTGAGCCTGCCCTTTTAACCACATCGGGAATTACGTGAGGAATAGCTCCGCTTTTATACTGATCGGCGGCAACATCTTTTAACCATTTGGTAAAGAAGTTATGCACATTCATGTTGAAAGATGCGGTGCGTGAGAAAACCTGTGCATCGCCTGTCCAGCCTAAACGCTCATCGCGTTGCGGGCAATCTGTTGGTACATCTAAAAAGTTACCCTTTTGGCCCCATTGTATGTTGTGTTGTAATTGGTTTAGCATAGGGTTTGAGCAGGTAAACGTACCTGCAGGGCGCATATTTGAGTATAAAGCTACGGCTTCAAAATCTTCCGGTTTTAATTCACCGGGATAACCCACAACCTTAACAAACCTGAAACCCTGCCACGTAAAGTGCGGTTCAAACGTTTCCTCGCCGTTACCATTCAAAACATACATGTCTTCCGACTTGGCCGAACGTAAATTGTCGATATAAAACTCGCCTGCTTTATCCATTACTTCAGCATGCAATAATTTTACTGTATCACCCGCTTTGCCGCGCACTTTAAATTTTACCCAGCCAACCAAATTCTGACCAAAATCAATAATCTGCGCGCCTGTTGGCGTTTTAAATATTTTTACCGGTTTAAATACCTCGTGTTTTTTAACCGACTCGTTGTAGGTAGCCACCAATATATCCTTCGGGAAGCTTTGCACGGTTACGCCCGACCAGTTTTTATCATCAAAATTTGCTGTAGACCATCCCGGCTGCTCTTTGCGGGCATCAATGGTTTCGCCGTAATAAATTTCGGAGGTACGGATAGATGCGGTTGCCGATTTCCAGCTATCATCAGATACTATTTTTTCAACCGAACCATCATCATAAGTTATCTGCAATTGCAGCAATAAAGCAATATCCTTGCCGTACATGTTTGGTGTGGGGTCATAACCTACGTGGCCGCGATACCATCCGCTGCCTAATACAGCACCAACGGCATTGCCCCCATTTTTTAATAAAGCGGTAACATCATAAGCCTGGTATTGCAGGCGTTTGTTGTAGCTTGTCCAGCCGGGGGTTAAATAGGCATCGCCAACACGTTGCCCGTTTATGCTGGCTTCGTATAAGCCATGCGCGGTTATATAAGCTACCGCGTAACGTACTTTTTTATTTATGCTGAAAGTTTTACGAAAAAGCGGGCTTGGCTGTAAAGCCGAGTTATCGGTAAAGCCAGGGGTTATCCATTGGGCACTCCAGTCTGCAACACCTAACAGGCCCATTTGCCACCAGGCGGCATCGCTCCATGGTGATGATTTACCATAGTTGTCCCAAACTTTTACCTGCCAGTAGTAACGCTCGCCCGATGCCAGGGGGGCACCCGCATAGGGTACATATTGCGATTGATCTGAAGAAAGCTTTCCGCTATCCCATACCTGCTTTTTGCTTTTGCTGAAAGGTGTACCTGTGCTTACCTTTATTTCATAAGCGGTTTGCATTACATTTTGCTTGTTATCCTCTGTTAGCTGCCAGCTAAAACGCGGCGACACCGCATCGATGGAAATAGGGTTTACTAAATTTTCGGTAAACAGGTGCTCAACTTTTAATTGTGCTGAACAGACGCCACTTATGCAAATGGCGAAAATTGCGGAAAGAATTTTTCTCATTATGTATAGCAATAATTTGGTTTACTAATTGAGCGGCAAATTATAAATAAGGGTTTTATTAAGCGTACTGTACTGTATGGTTCATCAGCATTAACAGAGTTGCCGGCAACCTATATCTATTACCGTGGTATTAAGCATTAAATCCATAGACCGTAAACTCACTAATAAGCAGACATTGAACAACATATAGGGTTTGACAGGATTCCCGGCAACCCGCTTTAAGGGATTGTTGATTAAGATCCCTCCCTTTTTTATGCAGTTAAAGCATTAAACAGCGAATAATCAATCTAAATTTTTGTTAGCAAAAAACATCTCTTACAATATAAAAAACTTACTATGAGATAGTTTAAAGCTTATTTAAAAAAGTTAAAAAGGTTGTCAAGAGTTCGACCTGAATCTCTCTCCGGCTCCTCGGAACTATCAATTAATCCCCTTTAATAAAGTACTTAAAGGCAATTTTTATTTGATGCCTCTTCCTCCACTTTTTGCAAACCCCGGTGTCAAAAAATCATCCTTCCAACCAACAAGTTCCATATTCTAATATGAAACTCCAATTACACCCTAAACAACAAGTTTTGTATTCCGCACCTAATAATTTTGAATATACATCTGCTAATTAATATTCATTACGGTTTATTTTCTTTTAAATCATAAATATTACGCTAAACCACTTATTATGAGCAAAACTAAATTTAAAACAGTTTTAGGTCGTGGAATAGCGCTGGCTATCCCGGTTGCGATAGTGTTGTATGTATTTTTACGCATTATAGGCATGCTGAAAAAAGCCTTAGCCCCCGTGGCTGCCGACATAGGCATACAACATATATGGGGCGAGCTCACCCTCACCATTTTTGCTATTCTTTTAATTATCGGCATTATTTTATTGCTTGGCCTGCTGATGCAGATCACTGTAGTTGCAAGCGTGCGCACGCAAATAGAAGACATCATATTAAAATTTATCCCCTCACTTAACCAGATAAAGTTATTGGCTGCTGATAGCCTGGATCTGGATACGGAAGAGATCAGCTGGCGACCAGTATTGGTATACACAATTGAGAAAGCAAAGTATAACCCGGCATTTATTGTTGATGAAGATGAAGAATTGGTCACCCTGTTCCTTTGTTTGGAACCTAATATAAAAAAGGGTGAGATCTTAATAGTTAACAAGGAAAAGATTAAAATAATCCCCATTACTTTTACCGAATTACACAGATGCAGCAGGGCCGCCGGTAAAGGATATCTTGAAATAATAAAGGCTTATAATAACTCCGTCAGCACCTAATTCGATTCCACTGCCCGATAAAGGCTAAAAACAACCCGAAACAGTTTATTGGGGAAGAAATAATCTTTTTTACAGAATTTCTTTATTTATAAAAATAATGTGTATCATTGTGCCATGAAAAGAACAACAATACAATGCTTTACACCCCAACTGATTTATCAGAGAGGATAGGCTATGTATTGACTTAACATAAACAAAATACTTGAATCCTCTTAGATAAATCTAAGGGGATTTTTTGTTTTAGGGAGATTATTCAGGGTAGTATATCAATTGGTTAGATTACCTGCTTTGGGAGCAGGAGGCTCCCGGTTCGAGTCCGGGTTACCCTACAAAAATGATGGAAATATGGCTCAATGGTTAGAGCAACACCCTTATACGGTGACAGTTAAAGGTTAAAACCCTTTTATTTCCGCTATAAATGGTCAGTTGCCCGAGTTGGTAAGGGCCTCCTTTGCAAAAGGATGGATCACAAGTTCGAGTCTTGTACTGACCTCTTTATTTTCCTATGGTGCAACGGTAGCACGTCTGATTTTGGTTCAGAAGATCGTGGTTCGAATCCATGCAGGAAAACTTTGATTTGGGAGGAAGTAATTTATGTTGCTTTTGGTTGATTTACCCTGCTGATAGTGGGCAGGGTAAAATATGCTTTATTTAAAGAAATATCTTTAAATAAAGCAACTAAGATTATATTATAAAGCCTGCAGATCGTATAATCAGCAGGCTTTATAATATCATACCCTTAGTTAAACGTGAATCCAAACTGTACGTTTAAACCCAACGTAGCGGCTTCGCTGGCGCCAAAACGCGTTGGTAATGATAAGGCAACAAAATAATTAACAGCCTGTGTGCGTGCATAAACCTGGTTAAATACGGGAGTAAAACCATACCGCCCGTTGGTATCAAATGCCAGGCGCGAAATAATGGTAAATCCATGCTCAAAGCGAAACATTGCTCCGGGATCGAACAGTATATCATTCATTTTACTTGTGCCTCCTGCCACTTTTATATTGGGCGTAAATTCATAGCTAAAGCCAAACTTTTCGCTATATAAAACATTTACGCCTACGGGGAACCCAATGGTAGTGGTATGGTCGGAGAAGTTAGGCGCAAATTTCCCGGTTGATAAGTTTAATGTTTCCAACGGGAGGATAAAGCTCATATAGCCAACCACTTTTGGATAGGCGGATTTAGCTTTTGCCTTTTGATAAAGTGTTCCCTGATACTCAATTGAATCGGGTGGAACCACTTTTACCTGGGCATTTGCCTGCCGCGATACTAATACACCAGCCATAATAAATGTTATCATAATAGTTTTGATGGCGATGCGGTTAATGGTTTTACCTGAAATTGTTTGTAGATTTTTTTTCATGTTTTTTTATTAATTGATTTTTAGATGGTTGATTGTTTAGTCGTACAGCCTCTGCTATTCTTACAAAAAGCATAACAAATAATTAAATTGCGATAGGTAATAAGTGAATTGATATGTAATGATAATCTAAATCGCATGAACTTGTTTCTGAATTGTTATAAAACAATCCGGGGTTGATTCGCAAACAGGGCATACATAGTTGTCGATAGCTTTAAAATCTGTTCCTGCAGGAACGCCATTAATAGGATCTCCGTAATTTTCATCGTAAATGCTAAGACAGTTTTTGCATTGGTAAATTGTGATGGTTTCCGCACGATCATCTGTTTCTGCATCCGGTGCGGCCCCATGGTGCGGCAAAACATTGCCCTCACTTAATAAACCATAGTAAAAATCACACAAGGTTATCAGTGATTTACCTAAAGCGGCAGCAGATAAACCTTCCTGGTAAACAACAAAATCTTTAGAGTTAGGGTTAAAATCACGGGTATGCAGAATATCAAATAAGCCTGCTTTTGTTTTTTTTATGATGATGGATGCCAGCAAACCTGTTTTAGGCTGCATTTTTATAGCGAAACAAAGCCGGTATGTTCGCAGGTCATATTCCTCAAATTCCCGTACCAGTTGCTTTTTAAGTTCGAGACTTTCTTTGCACAGGTTTTCAAGCTGCCAGTTTAATTCGTTGGCCGCATGCCTTACATTTATCCTGTAATTATTAAGGATAACGCCCCAGTCTTTCCTATCGACTTCGTTTATTCCTTTAATTAAAAAGGATTTCCAGGGCGTTGTGTATAGCTGCCCCACACGCGTTTTAAGGCATATGGAACAAACATCCTTTAAAAACGATATCGGGAATAATTCGTTCCGTCGATAAATCCCCAACCAGTATTTACCATTTACATACTTATTAAACCCTTCATAATATTGCAGCGAAAAATCAGGCAGTTTTAAAGGTTCCGTTACCTGCTGTTTGATGAAATTATTACCGGCTGCAATTTTTTCGTGAAACAAATTGTAATTGATCTCAGGCTGATCATAAAACAATTCCCTGTTACCCAAAATAACGTCCTGCGCAACTTTACAAAAAACCGGGATATCATCTGAATAAACAAAATAAGGCCAGCAATAGAGATCATTTGTTTTAGGGAACCTGATATATAAATACCAGTAATTACTTACATCCGAGCTTATAAAGTTGAAATTCCCGCTAAAAAATGGCACAAAGGTTTGATGCCTGTCTACCAGGTTAACCTTCAATTCAGGCTGAAAGTTAAACAGATCGAATATATCTTTATATACCCCTTCTTTAAGCCAGCTCTCGGCATTAAAAATATTATCGGTTACATATGAGCTGATCACATTCGGAAACTGATCAGTATTTACCTCATAATCAATTGCCGATTGCAGCATTGCCAATTCCAGGTCTTCAAGCTGGTTTTGCGATATGCAGAAATACAATTGCTGCCTGTTACCTATGCTTATTGCATCGGCACCCGCATTTTCAGCAATCTGTAAAATTTCATAAAGGTCACCTGCTGATATGACCCCTCCCGGCAGGTTTACTTTTACACAACAGGTTTCAATTTTTTCCATCTTTCAAACTGATTAAACTATGGCTTTTAAATTTTCTTCCAACAGGCGTTTTACTTCCGACCGGCATGATCCGCAGCCTGTACCGGCTCCTGTGGTATCGCATAGCTCCTTTAGCGTGTGACAGCCTGTGGTTATTTTGTTAAGGATATTTTCGCTGCCCACATTATTGCAGCTGCAAACCAGTTTACCCAATACAGGTTCAACCTTGTTGCCGCTTCTTAACAGCTGTATGCGCTTTTCATTTAATTCGGTTTTATTGCCGATAAGCGATCTAAATTCCTGGAATTCGCTTTTATCGCCGATGAGGATAGTCCCAACCAGTTTATCTTCATGGATGATACATTTTTTATAGTAGCGCTTCGCTTTATCAATAAAAACTATCTCTTCATAGGCCTTATCATCCGGACATTCAGACAGGCCAATACTGCACAGGTCAAACCCATGAATTTTTATGATATTCATGAACAGGCTGCCTTTGTAATAGCTGGCAATGTCGCCGTTCATGTATTTGGCTACTACCTCTGCCTGTTGCTCGGCAGCGGCAGTAATTCCGTATAGGGTACCTTCAAATTCAGCTATTTCGCCAATGGCATAAATAGATGGATCATTGGTTTGCATGCGCTCATTTACTATAACACCCCGTTTTATAGTGAGCCCACAGGCTTTTGCAATTTCGAGGTTTGGTGTTGTGCCTATGGCCAGTATCATAGCATCACAATTTATTTTGCGTCCACTTTTAAGCCCTATACCGGTTAATTTCGACCTACCGTAGAAAAGCTGCACTTCGTCATCATAATAAATATCGCAGCCCTGGTCTACCATTTCCTCGTGCAATAACTGGCTTCCCAAAGAATCTAACTGCCTGTTTAAAAACCGCGATGTACGATGAATAATGGTTATCCTGATACCTATTTCGCGCAACGAAGCTGCCATTTCCAGCCCCAGCAAACCACCTCCTACCACAACTACATGGCCATTTTTAGGCACATGCTTTTTAAAGTTATCGGCATCGTTACGACTGCGCATGCTGAATATGCCTGGCAACGATGGTGTGTTTTTGGGAATAGATGCCCTGCTGCCGGTAGCGATCAGTAAAACATCATAATCCGTTTTTATACCGCGCGAATCGGTAACCTGTTTGTTTTCCCGGTCTATTTTTTCAATACTTACGCCTCTCAGCAACCTGATGTTATAGGCGGGTTCTTCGCTGTCTTTCATTTTTACCAGCTGCTCCCATTTCTGCTCGCCGCTGATGTAATCGGGCAGCATTACCCTGTTGTAAAAAGGATGATTCTCTTTACTGAAAATGGTTATCTCATCATCGGGGTTTAACTCCCTGTATGATTTTACAAAGCCATAAGATCCCGCCCCTGCCCCGATCACCACTATGCGCTGAAACGGCTTTACATATTTTTTCACCTTAACGGCACAGTATTTAAAATCCGGCTCCTTTGAAATAGGGTCAACCCTATCACTGGTAAGGTTATTGGCCCGGTTAAGATCATTACCCAATATTTTACCCCAATGCATCGGCAAAAACACAACCCCCTTTTTTATTTGTGCCGATATTTTTGCCTGAACCATTACATCCCCCCTGCGGGAGGTAATAACTGCAATATCCAGTTCTTTTAAACCCAGTACTTCGGCATCGTCGGGATTAATCTCTAAAAAAGCCTGCTTATAATGCTGATTAAGCTTATTTACCTTACCTGTTTTGCTCATGGTGTGCCACTGATCGCGGATACGGCCCGTAGTCAGGATGAATGGAAAATCATCATTGGGCAGTTCGCTGGTCAGCGTATCGGGAACCGCACTGATGAGCGCCTTTTTTGATGGACGGTAGAAATTATGATCGGTAAATAACCGGGGCTGCCCATCCGGCGGACCTTTCTTTTTATAGGGCCATTGTACGGTTTTACGCTCTTTTAATATATCATAGTTTAAGCCGCTTATATCTATATTGGTTTTGCCGGTTAGTTTAGCATGCTCGGCATAAATGGCCGCCGGGTTTTCAAAATCAAATCCTTTATACCCCATTTTACGGGCAAAGCGACAAATGATCTCCGCATCGGCAATTGCTTCGCCCGGTGGCTCTACTATCTTGTTCAGGTAGCTTATGCGCCGTTCGGAGTTAGTCATTGTCCCCTCCTTTTCAGCCCAGGCAGCGGCAGGCAGTATAACATCTGCATAAGCTAAAGTCTCCGGCTTATTGCTGATCTCCTGTACCACCACAAACTTTGCCTTTTTCAAAGCCTCTTCGGCCAAACGAACATTCGGTAAGCTGGTTAAAGGGTTGGTACACATTATCCAGATGGCTTTTAAACGGCCATCATTTAACGCCTCGAACATTTCGGTAGCCGTTAACCCGGGTTTAGGTTGAATTGCTTTACTGCCCCAAAATTTCTGCACTTCTTCGCGATGCAGCGGGTTGCTCAGATCGCGATGTGCGGGCAATAAGTTGGCTAAGCCGCCAACTTCCCTCCCGCCCATGGCGTTAGGCTGCCCGGTGAGTGACAGCGGCCCAGAACCCGGTTTGCCTATATGCCCGGTTATCAGGTTTAAATTGATAAGGCTCAGATTTTTATTTACACCTATGGCGCTTTGGTTAAGCCCCATCGTCCACATGGTGATAAAGCCTTTGGCTTCGCCGATGTATTTCGCTGCAAGGCGGATATCGCTTTCGCTCAATCCGCATATTTTTGCAGCGTCAAACAAACTATTTCTAAAAACAATTTCACTATATAATTCAAACCCTTCGGCATGATCTTTTATAAAATCAAAGTCGATATCGCCATTCTCAATCAGCAACCGGCCGATAGCATGATTAAGGGTAATGTCGGTACCGGGGTTTATTTGCAGGTGCAGGTCGGCGTTAGCGCATGAATCAGTAACCCGTGGGTCAACTATAATGATCTTTACAGCAGGATTAGCCGCTTTATGCGCTTCCACCCTACGCCATAATATGGGGTGGCACCAGGCAGGGTTACCGCCCATTACCAGTATACAATCGGCCAGTTCAATATCATCATAACAAACCGGTACAGCATCCTCGCCGAGGGCAATTTTATAAGCCGCGACAGCGCTGCTCATACAAAGCCGCGAGTTGGTATCAATATTATTGCTGCCAATAAACCCTTTCATCAGCTTATTAACCACGTAATATTCTTCGGTTAAGCATTGGCCTGATGCGTAAAAAGCGACTGAATCGGGACCATATTTATCAATGAAGGTTTTAAATACTGCCGCGGTACGGTCAAGCGCTTCGTCCCAACTTACGCGCTGCATGGGCATACTTTTATTATACCGCATTTGCGGATAAAGCAGCCTGTCGCTTTTATCATTTACCGTGTAATGCAGGTTAAGCCCCTTGCTGCAAAGCATACCTTTGTTAACCGGGTGATCTTTATTGCCGGTAAGTGTTACGCTGCCGTTCTTTTCCTTATTAACAACCACGCCACAGCCAACCCCGCAATAACAGCAGGTACTGGTTAATTGATCTGTAGATTGTTTTTTGAGGGCCATAACTTAATTTTATTTCGGATACTTATGCCACGCTGCCTGCCATCGGGCTGGCAACATTTACATCTACTGTATTTGGTTTTTGAAATCGGGTGATGAGTATGATCACCGATACTGCTATCACAATAAAGCCTATGCAGGTAAAGGCCTGCACATAGGTAATCGAGTTCGACTTAAATAAAAAGCCGAACATCATGCCTCCGAAATTACCGCCAGCACCTACAATACCGCTAACCAGGCCCACATTTTTGGAGTTTATAAAAGGCACAATACCATAGGTTGCCCCGTTTGACATTTTCAGAAAAAGCGCGAATGTGAGCATCGTAATTATAGCTACCACAAGCGAGCCTGCCTGTGCAAATAAGATGAGGCCGATACCCTCTAAAAGCAGCATACCTGCCAGTAATAATCCCTTGCCGCGCATGCCAAATTTGCCGCCTACCTTATCAGATACTATACCGCCAAGGGCACGGGCAAACAAGTTCATGGAACCGAAGATACCAGCCCAAAAACCTGCGGTGCTTTGCGACAGATGGAACGAATCAACAAAATGCAGCGAGGCCACGTTATCAAAAGTTAGCTCCATACCGAAACACATGGCATAGCCTATAGTTAACGCCCAAATTCTCCAGTCGGCAAGCACCGACCAATCTGTTTTCGTTGATTTACCCACATTATAACCCACCTCATCGTAATTACCATTAGGGGTATCTTTAGTATATTTCCAATACAAAAAGGCTATTATCAGCATCATTACTCCCGGCACTATCATCGCATATCGCCAGGCCTCGGCCTTGGTATAACCAAAGCCCACTATGGCTGCGAATATTAATGGCATCACCATATTGGTTACGCCGCCGCCCAGGTTACCCCAGCCGCCTGTTATAGCGTTTGCAGTCCCCTTTAATTTAGGCGCGAACATCATTGAGGTGTGAAACTGGGTAATAACAAACGATGCCCCTATTACGCCAATAGCCAGGCGAAATAACAAGAAGGTTGTATAGCTGTGCGCCAGCCCTACCAGGAAAACCGGCAGCGAACCTATCAGCAAAAGCCTTATGGCTGTTTTACGCGGGCCCCAGGTATCGCATAGCTTACCTATTAAAAGCCGGGCAATTATTGTTGCCGATACCGACGCGATGATACAATTGCCCACCTGCGCTTTGGTTAAATGCAGTTCGGCACGGATGGTAGGCATTAGCGGTGCCAGGCCAAACCAGCCAAAAAAGCAAACAAAAAACATAAGCCACGTTATGTGGAAGGTTTTCATTTGCACGCCTTTCAGCGAAAATATATTGAGTTTACTAAGTTGATTTTCCATAATAAATTGAATTGTAATATTTATCCGATAGTCACTGGGTTATTTATCAAATTGAAAAAAGAAGGATCATGACAATACGATTCCAGAAGACGCATTTCGCCCCCTTGATCTTAGATCATCTATGATATTGCAAAGAATTAAATCAATTCTATCCCCTAAGCGCATGATGCTTGTATGAGACATCTGTTTCAGAGAAATAAATTGATTTTATGATTTGATAAGTGCTATGGCGTGAAATATTTACTGTTTTCACAGAAGCATTCGCCAAAATTTGTGGAGGCGTTGATCTTTTTGACAGAGCCCGGGCCGTGACGGTAAGAAAACACGACGAAAACAATAGAAATAGCGCGATCATGCGCTGATTTAATACATTTTTGTACATTTGAGTAAGTTTTTTATTTGTTAAAGCAATGAAAACTGTTTAACCCTGTCTGGGAATGCGACCTCCCGGCAGGGCTTTTTTATGCATTATATTTTTATTTTATCCATAAGTAAAGAATTTCGACCTAAATTTTACATTTACTGTGATAAATATAACTCATTTAATATTTTTAAACAATTTTTTGATTTAAAAACAATCACTTTTATGATAAAAGCAACAACCATCATAAAACAGTGTCAAAAAATGAGATAATTACAATAACAAAAATCAGTATTTAATTAAATAGATAGTTTTAAATAGATTAAACAGAAATAAAATTGCTTATATTGTAAATAATGTATTATTTATCTCATTTTAAATGAATAATTAATCACATTTACGTCAAATGGCCTATATTGCACCAATTATTTACTGCCAAATTTTTAAAATAATAAATAACTGACCTCTATATGAAAAAAAAGCTAATTACATGTGACATGAATAGCTGCTTTTTGTGCAAAAACGTACTTCCTGAATGGAAAGGTGCAATTGCTGCCAACAAAAAGAATTTTTTCGTAAAAAAGAATGAGATCATATTTGAAGAAGGCGACCCGGTAAAGGGTATCTATTTCGTAATTAGCGGCAATGTTAAAGTACACAAAAAGTGGGGACAGGATAAGGAAGTGATCTTAAGATTTGCATCCAACGGCGCCATCTTCGGTCACCGGGGCCTCGACACCAAAATATACCCCATATCAGCTACCGCGCTTGAAGATGGAATAGTTTGCTATTTCGATCTTGATTTTTTTGAAGCCACCTTAAAGGTGAACAATGAATTCACCTACCAGCTAATGATGTTTTTTGTAAAGGATCTTCAGGAGTCTGAAAACAAGATGCGCAACCTTGCCCATATGCCGGTTAAGGGGCGGGTTGCCCAGGCCCTGATCTATTTAGAAAAGCAATTTGGCCTGAAAGACGATGGCTTTATTAATATCCGTTTATCCCGGCAGGACCTGGCATCTTTTATCGGCGCTACTTACGAAACCGTATTCAGGGTAATAAACGAATTGCTTAATGAAAAAATAGTAGTAGTTCATGACAAATACATAAGAGTTATAAACGACCAAAAACTACTGCTATTAACTACCGCCGAAGAAGCGTAAATAACTATTCTATCCCAATATACACCCGGCCATCCAAAACCCGCACCGGATACGTTTTTATCTGGAACTCATCACCACTCAAACATTCGCCGCTTAACAGCGAAAAGGTTTTTTTATGGAAAGGACAGGCCACCTTGGGCTCACAGCTATCACCCTCACTGCCTATCATTCCACGCGATAGAACCATCTGTTGCTTGTGCGGACAAAGATTCTGCGTGGCATACCATTCGCCGCGGCGGGTAAAATTATATATAGCTATTTGCTCATTACCATGTTTTACACACGCTCCGCCATTGGCAGGTACATCATCTGCATAGCAAGCTAAAACCCATTTAATATCTACTATCGTTTCCATTCCAATTTCGTTTAATATTATTAGTTAATCCAAAACTTTAATTACCATTTAGCTTTGATCTGCTCACGCATTGGTTCAAACTTAATTGCCGGGTCTTTTTCTTCTGGCGCATTAACAAAATGAACAAAGCGCTTACGCAATTCCTCACTCTCCACTACCTCCTTCCATTCGCAATGGTAGGTATCGACTAAAGCCTGCATCTCCTCTTCCAGCTGTTCATTTATACCCAGGCTATTATTAATGACCACATTCTTTAAATATGCAATACCACCATCCATCTTATTTAACCAGGTTGCCGTACGCGTAAGCGGATCAGCTGTTTTAATATAGAACATCAGGAACCTGTCTAAATATTTTATACAAGTTGCACTATCAATATCCGTTGCCAGCAACTGCGCGTGCTGTGGTTTTGAACCGCCGTTGCCGCATACATATAAATTCCATCCTTTTTCGGTGGCTATAATACCAAAGTCCTTTGCCTGCGCCTCGGCACATTCACGCACACAGCCACTAACACCACCCTTTAGTTTATGCGGCGATCTTACCCCTTTATAGCGTTCTTCAATTTCAATAGCGAAGGATACACTATCATGTAAACCAAACCTGCACCAGGTACTACCCACGCAGCTTTTAACAGTACGTAATGACTTACCATATGCATGCCCGCTTTCAAAGCCCGCTTCAATCAACTCTTCCCAAATTGCAGGCAGATCATTTACGTGCGCTCCAAACATATCAATACGCTGACCGCCCGTTATTTTGGTATAAAGCCCATATTTTTTTGCGACCTGCCCAATAACGATCAGTTTATCAGGTGTAATTTCACCACCCGGAATGCGGGGCACTACCGAATAGGTGCCACCTTTTTGAATATTAGCCAGATAACGATCGTTACTATCTTGTATGGTATGCTGCTTCACGATCACATCGTTCCATAAGCTGGAGAGAATGCTTGCTACTGCCGGTTTACATACCTCGCAGCCATCGCCCTTGCCAAAATGATCCAACACCAAATCATAATTTTTTAGCTTGTTGATCTTTACCATATCAAACAACTCCTGGCGCGAGTAGTCGAAATGCTCACATATAACATTTTTAACATACTGGCCGTTGGCTTTCATGGTACCGGCTATCAGGTCTTTAACCAGCGGAACACAACCACCGCAGCCCGTTCCGGCTTTGGTACATTTCTTTATTTCATCAACACCTGAGGCACCATCATTAACTGCCGAACATATGGCCAGTTTACTTACTGCCTCGCATGAGCATATCAGCGCGTCATCGGGCAGACTCATTACACCCGCACCTTCAGCGGCCTCGCCACCTCTCGACCCTAATATCATATCTTCGGGGTTAGGCGGCAAAGCAATCTTATTATTTACGGTTTGCAGTAGCATATTGTATGCTTCAGCCTCGCCAACCAAAATACCACCCAGTAAATACTTACCATCGTTACTGATATTAATGCGCTTGTACACGCCCTTATGGGTATCCTCAAACACAATAGTGCGGCAGTTGGGCTCGGTAATAAAGGCATCGCCAAAGCTTGCCACATCCACACCGATCAACTTTAGCTTCGTGCTCATATCATAACCATAGAAGAATTTATCGCCCCCGGTTAAATACGTTACTACAATGTCGGCCATTTCATAACCCGGAGCAACCAGCCCGTATATCATGCTGTTGTAAAGCGCGCATTCACCTATCGCGAATATGCACTCATCGCTGGTTTGCATTTTCTCGTTAACTATAATGCCACCACGACTACTTGTTTGCAGGCCCGCAAGCTTTGCCAGCTCGTCGCGCGGGCGTATACCTGCCGATATAACCAACATATCTACCGTTAGCGAAGTATCGTCATTGAATTTCAGCGATTCTATTTTATACTCACCGGCAATTTTAGATGTGCTTTTGTTTAAGTGTATAGTTAATCCAAACTGTTTTAGTTTTGATTGCAGCATGGCGCTACCGGCCGAATCGATCTGCCTCGGCATAAGTCGCGGCGCAAATTCAATAACATGGGTGTCTTTAATCCCCAGATCTATTAATGCCTTAGCAGCCTCAAGCCCCAATAAGCCACCACCCATTACCGCGCCCACCTTTGCATTAACCGCGTATTCTTTAATCAGGTCGAGATCATCAATGGTACGGTAAACAAATACGCCATTTTTTTCAACACCTTCTATATTGGGCACAAATGGAGATGACCCGGTTGCCAAAACCAGGTAATCATATTTTATTACAGCGCCTTTTAAAGAGTGTACGGTTTTATTAATGCGGTTAATTTCCTGGATAGGATCATCAAGATGGAGAGCTATGCCATTATCGGCATACCAGGATGAAGATGAAAGCGACAGATCATCGGCAGACTTGCCGTTAAAGTATTCACTGAGATGCACCCTATCATAAGCGATCCGGGGCTCTTCGCCGAAAACAATGATGTTGAACTGATTTGATCTGGCTACAAGTTTTTCACAAAACTTATAACCCACCATTCCATTTCCAACTACAACAATTGTTGGTTGAGACATAGCAGTTTATTTAAATGTTAAAGCAATTAATCACCATAAACACATTTCTGTTGCGACCAAAATGCGTTTACTTAACAATAATACTCAATTATATAATATATATCAATATTTTGAGCGATAATTTTTACAATTTTTAGTAATTTTTATGATTTTAACAATATTTAAATTGTTTTACAATTAATTTTTATCAAAATTTCATGATGTAAATCATTTTATAAGACTTAAATTTGATAAAATCAATCAAATAATCGATTTTGATTAAAATAAACAAAATTAAAGTGACTTTTTAACGAAGAGACAACACATATATAATGGAGAACAGTAAAATATTTCCTGAATTATTTGTTTTGGGCGCCGGTCCGGGCGATCCTGAACTCATTACTATGAAGGGATACCGGATTTTAAAGGAAGCAGATGTTATATTATATGATAATTTAGCCAATAAGGAGCTTTTAGCTCTTGCGAAAGCCGATTGCGAACTGATTTACGTTGGCAAACAACCCTACGGCAGTTACACGCCACAGGAAACCATTCATGAAATGATAAAACATTATGCCTTTACAAAGGGCAAAGTGGTAAGGTTAAAAGGCGGCGATCCCTTTATTTTTGGAAGAGGCTTTGAAGAGATCATCTATGCAAGGGAACAAGGCATTAAAACCCATTTTATACCGGGCATCACCAGCATGCAGGCCTCGGGGTTTGAAGACATTCCGCTTACGCATCGTGCTATAAGTGAAGGCATATGGATGATAACCGGCACCAAAAAGGATGGCACGCTCTCATCAGACCTGAAACTTGCCATGCAAAGCAACGCCACAGTTGTTATTTATATGGGGATGAAACAATTGGCCGTGATTGCCGCAACCTATATAGAACAAGGCAAAGGAAAAACCCCGGCAGCAATAATTCAGCATGCTTCACTTCCCCAGCAAAAAATAGCCACAGGCTTTGTTGAAGATCTGCCGGAAATGGCGGCAAAGGATAATTTAACCTATCCGGCTTTAATAATTATTGGCGAAGTGGTACACTTTCATTCAAAAACAGCATAAACTTATGAAGATCCGCATTAAAGGCAACTCATTGCGTTACCGCCTCACCAAATCAGATATTGATTATTTTTCCAGCAATAGCTATATTGAGGAAACCATTTGTTTCGGAACCCAAAAACTGGTGTATGCTTTGCAACAATCGCAAGTAGATGAACTAACGGCCGATTTTAACGATCAAAAGATTATTTTATATGTACCTGCAGATATAGCGGAAGAATGGACGACGACAGATCGCGTGGGTTTTGAGAGTAACAATAGCTCTTTATACCTGCTGATTGAAAAGGATTTTAAATGCCTGGATAATGTAGCAGAAGATCAAAGCGATAATTACCCCAACCCGCTATCAAGTGCTTTAGCAAAATAAAGGGCGTTTATCACCGTCGCTGCATCAAACACATAGGTCTTTTTCAGGCTTTGGTTGTTCCACGGTTATTTATGGTAACTTAGGTCGATTTGGAAATCATATTCGACAAATTAATCGACAGCTACCTGGCCACTAACGTAGGTATAGTTAAAGATTTTCTTAGTCAGGAATTATCGGCGCATCTGGTGGATAATATTACCGCGCTTTATACAGGTGAACAGCTCATTGCAGCCGGAACAGGAAATGAACTACTGGTAAATCATGACAAACTCATCCGGAGTGATAAAATTTATTGGCTGGACCGCATCCATAACGACATTTATGAAAATGTTTTTTTCGATTTGATGGACAGGTTTGTAAGCCACCTAAACCAGAGTTGTTACGCTGGAATAACCGGCTATGAATTTCATTATACGCTTTACGAAAAAGGAAGCTTTTACAAGCGGCACCTGGATAATTTTAAGCAAAATGGTAACAGGGCCTTTTCAATGATCATGTATTTAAACAGTGAAGTTGATGGCGGCGCATTACGCATTTATCAAGATAATAACATACAGGACATTTTACCAAATGCAGGTAAAAGTGTGTTTTTTAAGAGTAACGAGCTGGAACATGAAGTATTAATAACCCACCTGCCAAGGATGAGTATTACAGGTTGGCTTAAAGTGGCCGGGTAATTAATAAGTTGAATGATTTCAGTTTTAAAAACCTACGAGATTATTTTTTTCTTCAAAGTAAAGCTTCAATAAATCGTTTGACTGATCCATTGGATAAAATTTCATTCCCTCAAGTTTAAACACCTCGTTATGCCGTGAAGGAATTACTTTATTGTTTCCAGATTGTTTATCATAAAAAAATTTAAAAGTATTTTCCGAAACTTTAATTAACGAATAATATATTGAACTCCAATCAAAATCTATAAAACCAAATATATTTTTTCTAAAGTCAAAAATCACGAAAGGCGTTCCTGATAGTTGCTCATCAAGATTATATGCAAGTTTTCGCACAAACAACATATCATCAAAAAATACAACGCTATTTGATCCACTATAATCAAACCATTGATCTTTAGGATTTACTTTAAGAATTGGAGCATCCTTATTTTGATAAATTGCTATCAAACCCGATTCAGCACCCATCCGATATTCAGTTATAGTATAAAATAAACAAGCATATTTCTTGTCTTCACTTTCTACGAGTTTGTCACGAATATAATGATAAGGGTAAACTCCTCTTTCGGGAGTTGGTAATTGTTGACAATTAATATCCCAACCTTTATTATCAAATTCAAATAACTTTTTAGGAACATTCATCTATGTTGTAGTATTGGTGGTAATGTACATGATTTATTCCTTTTTGTCAGTCCTTTTCTTTTTCGTAGCCACCGGTTTAGGCTGGGGCCCGGGAGTTTTTTCATCCGGCAATTCATGTATGTACACATCCTGTTGCGGAAACGGTACCACAATATCATTCTCTTTGAATGCGGTATCCATAGCAGCTATAACTTCGCTTCTTACAGCACTGCCATCTTTATAGTCCCGTACCCAAAACTGCACTTTTATAGCAATTGAGCCCGGGTTAAAATCCTGAAACAATACACCAGCCTGGGGATGCGCGTGGATACGTGTATTAGCAGCAACAATATCCATTATTATCTTCTTTGCTTTTTCCAGGTCGGTATTATAAGCAACCCCAATTACTATCTCCATTTGCCGTTTACTACCGGCCAGTGTCCAGTTTATTAAGTGGGCGTTAAGCAGATCGCCGTTAGGTATCACTACATCGGGGCCATCCCATTTGGATATGATACTGCTGCGGAAACCTATTGATTTAACCGTACCGCCTTGCCCCGAGATCTCCACAATATCGCCCACGTTTACCGGCTTTTCAAACGCTATAATGAGCCCACTTACCAGGTTATTTACTAACGTTTGCAAACCGAGGCCTATACCTACACCCAAAGCGCCAATTATTATGGTAATTTTTTCGAGCGGAAAGCCTGATGCGGCAAGGGCCAGAAACAAACCTGTGCTTATAATTGCAACACGTATCAATAAAAGCCAGCTGCCTACACCCGCTTTTCTGCTCTGACCATCGTTAACGGTTTTATTTCCCGGCGTATCAATACCTTTTTCGGATGCGAAATAGGAAACTACTTTCGAGGCTATTACCGATAGCGATATAATAAGGAAGAATATGAGAATATTATTTATAGTGAAGGAGTAATTGCCGATTGTACGGTCATCAAAGAAAAAGTCCTTCAATGGATCAGAAATAAACCTGAATATATAAAAATTGCGCCCAAATAAAACAAACCAGCCTATTATCAAAAAGAAATAGAACAGGGCGGGCACCTTTTCGCCAACCTTATCAAAATTGATATAGAATAATTTTTTGTCCTGCTTGGTATATACGCCCGAGGCCATGTACAGTCCTTCATTTATCAGCCTAACGGTCCATAAAAATAAAATACCTATAATAACATTTAAATAACCGGCAATAAGCAGTGTTTTTGAAAAATTATACCTGCCGAACAGGTTGGCAAAAACTGATGTAAACTCGAGTATCACCAATAACGCGATAAAATATAGTATCAGTTTTTCGCGCAGTTCCTCCTTCCTGCCTTTTATTAAAACCCAAATACCAAAAATGCCCCCTGCCGAGGCAAGTACAACCATCCCCCATCGCTCAACCCTTGAAGCCTGTAATATTAAATTATCGGCGCAAGCCAAAACAAATAGAACAAGAAAGGTTAGCCAGATCATCATCCACTGTTTTGATATAAAGCCCCGGAATATAAAGCTTAAACAAATAGCAGGAACGATCCATAGTATGCAATTGAAAATAAATGGCGGATCGGGGAAAATGAACTGGCCCAGACTTAGTATAATAACCAGGGCTGATAACGCTGTGTACCTTAGCACCAGGTGGCCCTTACTAACATCTACAACCGGAGAACCTTGCTGGCTAAGTATACTTTTTAATGATCGTAAAAAAATGATCGCGCCCCCTATTAATACAAAAATAATGAATATCCTGCCGGGATAGTTTTCCGTATAGAACAAACAATTAAGCTGGGCCTTAACAGCGGAAAAATGAAGTATATCGTCAAAGGGGCGTACATAACCGACATCACCCCATAAATTAGCAAACTCCCTGTTAAACGTTTTATACGAAAGCTCATTTTGATAACCCTCAATTTCGGCAAGTTGTGTGCTCAGGTTAATAACTCTCAAATTAGCTTTATCCTGCAGTTTGCTTACGTTGTTAATAGCATATTTCAAAGCTGTATCAACCGGGCCTATCTCTTTAACTACAATAATAAGTTTCTTCAGGTATTTTGCAATTTGTACGGAGTCCTTCGGGAAATCATACACTGAGGAATCCGCATACAATGAATCCAGTTTAAACCGGTAAGTCACAAGATCTTTTTCATAGGTATCAATTTCCCTTTTGCGCCTGTTGGTTCTGTGCAATAATTCAATTAATATTTTTGATGTGGTTGAAAGGTTACGGTGGGTTTGTGAAGTACCCATGTTTACAAAAATACCGTCTCCTACAAATTTCGACCATCTTTTTACATCCTCCAGTTCATTGTCGATCTCTGCGGAGTCGATACCTGTTTTAATATAAACTTTAGCTTTCTGAGTGATCTTTTTTATCTGTTCAACCAGTTCCTCCTGCTTCATCTCCTCCTTTTCGCGGTTAAATAACGCTACACTATTTTTAGCTTCATCATTACCTATTTTCCGCATCCTCGAAACAAAATCTTTTTTTCCGGTATCAACGGTCAATGAATCTTTAGGAAGAGCTACCTTTTGGGCAAAGGCTGAAAGTGAGAAAAAGATAGAGACTAAAACTAACAGGCATGTTTTGCTGTATCTATATCTTTTATCACGGTTTATAGTGTGTAACAAGGATATAGGATTATTAGAGCCGGATGATTCATTAACAAATACAGCCATACGGTTTTATTAATTGAGAAAGTAATTTAGCTAAAATTTATATAATAACAGCGTTTAATAAACAATTGACCAGCCGGTTTGGTTAAGGATTGTACCTCAGTATTAAATTAAAACCTATGAAAATAAAAAATTGGCAACTTGCATTAGCGCTTGGTATTGGCACCGCAGCGGTTGCATTGAATTTTACATCCTGCGTTTCTATACCAAAGGGCGCAAAAGCGGTAACTCCGTTTGATAAAGACAAATACCTGGGTAAATGGTACGAGATAGCACGTATGGATTTCAAATTTGAGAAGAACCTAAATAATGTTACCGCAACTTATTCACTCAAAGAAAATGGTTTAATAAAAGTTGATAACCGGGGCTACAACTACATTAAAAATGAATGGAAGCAAAGCATTGGCAAGGCTAAATTTGCAGGCGATAACAATGTTGCGAGGCTAAAAGTATCTTTCTTCGGACCGTTTTATGCAGGATACAATATTATAGCTATTGATAAAAACTATCAATACGCATTAGTAGCCGGTAATAATTTAGATTATCTTTGGATATTATCACGAGAGAAAAATATCCCCGAAACGGTAAAAGCCGATTATTTAAAACAAGCTCAAAGCCTTGGCTATAATACAAGCAAACTTGTTTGGGATAAACATGATAAGTAAGGAAATTACGCGCTGAAAAAGGAGCTTATATGTAATAAATATTTGTTTAATTTAGGGCTAAATTCCATATATTAAGCTATATTGCTTAATATGAAAATACCAAACCATTGCAATTGGTTGATATTTATCAACTTAAATAAAATACCGATTAAAACATCAGCACATTTTCGTATCATTTTAATTACGCTCAGTTTACAATTCTTTGAGTATCTTTGCAGCCTCAGGCACTTTAGGCGAATTCCTTTCTAACTTCCCTGCCCCTTACGTTACAACATGAGACAACTTAAGATAACCCAATCCATTACCAACCGTGAATCGCAATCACTTGATAAATATTTAAGTGAGATTGCGAAAGTGGATCTTATTACCGCACAAGAAGAAGTTATCCTTGCGCAAAAGATTCGCGAAGGCGACCAGGCAGCTTTAGAACGTTTAACTAAAACTAACCTGCGTTTTGTGGTATCGGTAGCAAAACAGTACCAAAATCAGGGCCTTACTTTAGGCGACCTGATAAACGAAGGCAACCTTGGTTTAATAAAGGCTGCTAAACGTTTTGATGAAACCAAAGGCTTTAAATTTATATCATACGCTGTTTGGTGGATCCGCCAATCAATACTTTCGGCTGTTGCTGAACAATCGCGCATTGTGCGCCTGCCATTAAACCAGGTAGGTTCATTAAGCAAGATCCGTAAATCATCATCAAAACTGGAACAGCAGTTTGAGCGCGTACCAACGCCTGAAGAACTGGCTGAAGACCTGGAAACTACTGCTGAAAAGATCTCTGACGCTTTATCAAACTCTGGTCGCCACATATCTGTTGATGCGCCATTTATTACCGGTGAAGAAAACACCCTGCTGGATGTATTGCAAAGCAGTGATGCCGCCACCGATGATGACCTGATGACAGATTCACTTACCCAGGAGATTAAACGCTCATTAGGTATTTTAGCTGAACGCGAAAGACAAGTGATCATATTATTCTTTGGGTTGAACAGCACATCTGCGCATTCACTGGAAGAAATAGGTGAAAAATTTGACCTTACCCGCGAGCGTGTTCGCCAGATAAAAGACAAAGCGTTGCTTCGTTTAAGACAAAATTCAAAATCGCGTTTACTGCAATCATATTTGTAAGCAATACGTGTAATACAATATCCAAAGCCATAAGTTAACCGCTTATGGCTTTTTTGTTGGCCTATAGCGCCATTTTTTGTGCTTCTGCAAGCGCCCGCCTGCGGTTTTACAGCAACTAAATCTATATTTATTAAAAATAATTTACTTCGGCTCTAAGTTTTCTCAATCCCGTGCGACTAATTCTATAAAAACTAATAATTGAAAGATCAATTTCTGTTACTTATTACTGAGAACGAGGGCCTCATCTTTAAAGTTTGCAATATGTATTGCAACAATAAGGAGGATAAGGAAGATCTTTTTCAGGACATTGTTCTGCAATTATGGCGCGCATATCCAACTTTTAAAGGCGAATCGAAAGTTACCACATGGATGTACCGCATTGCTATTAACAATGCCATTACACGGTTAAGGAAGGAAACCAAGCGGGAAAAATTTACTGAGCTTGATGGTGACGCATTCCAGGTACCACATACCGATAACGGTGAACTGGAGGAACGAATAGCTGCCATGTACGAGGCCATAAAAAAGCTAACAGAAATTGAACGCGCTATCACTATGTTATATATGGATGATTGCAGTTATAAAGAGATATCGGAGATCTTGGGCCTGTCTGAAACTAACATAGGCTTTAAGTTGAATAAGATAAAGTTAAGGCTAAGAACACTTGTAAATACTTTATGATATGGAATTAGATGAATTTAAAGTGTACTGGCAAAAGATCCAGCAGCAGGAAAACGAACAACAAAAACATACACCCGAAACATTAAAACAACTCATTATGAAAACTATAACTACGTTATCAGAGATCCAACAGAAAAATATTTTCTGGAACAATTTTGCAAAGGCGGTATGCCCGGCTTTAATAGCTATACTGTTGGTTAACCTTGGTATAAACTATTTTCTGCCGTCTTCTATCACCGGGCATAATTTTTTACAATCCATTCCCTGGGTTATCATCATGGTTGTATTTGCCATTATTACCATGTGGGCATCTAAAAAAAATGAGGAGATCTTTAATATTGATACCACCACAAACCTAAAGGAAACGCTAACCAAAGCTATCCGCGACTTTAAAAAGTTTCAGATACTATCAAATGCCATTTACGTATTCCTGTTTCCGGCCTATTACTGGGCGTTTATAAAGCTATTGCTGAACCCCATGTTAAAACTGACCGATCATACAACATTGTGGGTTTGCATTGTATTAACTATTCTATCGTATGCAGCCAACTTCTGGTATTACATGGCAAAATTTCATAAGCGCTTTAAAAGTATGGAAGCTAATTTGAAGGAGTTGGGGGAATAATTGGTTGTCGGTGGGGACACCGACAACGGGAGAATTGAGGTATTATAGCAGAGAGCGATGGCCTGTGTGATTCACTCCCCTGCGAGTTAGTGTGTGGACACATCTTTTTGAATAAAATTGGTTTGCAGATCCACTCCGTTAGGAGTGAAATATTGGTAGAAATTATATACGAAGGACATTTTTCGCTCCGTTAGGTGCGATATCAATGGACCATGTATGACTAACAGGCATGGCTGGACTAAAAGCGGGCTATGTTATGTACCTACGGCACATATAAATATTTCAAACCTGTTTTTCTACCAATATATAACCCCTACAGGGTTTAAGGGACAACTTGTGTACACACAGTAGCTCCCAAGGAAGGGATTAAAAATTAGCACAGCTGGTATTCGTTCCTAAAACTTAAAACCAGCCCCTATATAAGGATAAACCCCTTCTTTTGATGCTCCCACTACCACCTGCACCATAAACAACTGTGCCGGTAAAAAATACAGGCCACCGCCGTAGCCATCGTGCCATTGGTTGGATGATTCACCTGGCGACCATACCCTGCCTATATCATTAAAGCCGATGATACCTACTGTACCCGGTAACAGGTACGAAGCATACTGAAACAATTTAAGGCGCAATTCAAAATCATCATAGGCTATGGTTTTACCGGTAAAGCGCCCGATGTAAAAGCCCCGCAGATTTGAACTACCCCCAAGCTTGAATTGTTGGTAAAATGCTGCGTTTCCGAATGTAGTTCCACCACCTATCCTGTTGGCAATAACAAATACCGAATCCTTGCCGGGGTTGATGTATGAACTAAATTCAGTTTGTACTTGCCCGTAATCATGGTCGCTGGCGTTAAGCTGTTTCATGCCGGTGAAACTGGTAGTCCAGTTAACGCCATTATGAGGCAAGAAACCTTTATCGCGGGTATCTAATACTACACCTGCAACCACACCGGCATAAGTTTGTGTGCTGAAGACATGCTGATCAGGGTGTTGCTGATTATATACATTTAAGTACCTATCCTGATTATCATCATCATCGCCATTATAGTATTGAGCAGCCAGGCCCGCGCTTACTGTCCATTTTTTATCGTAGACGTGCTTCAGCCTTACATCAGCATTAATATAATCGTACACATCGCGATAGTAGTGGATTTTCTCCGACCCCTCATTAACAAAAACGCTGTTATTACCTACCCCAAAAAAGTTACTGTTGTAATTAGGGCCTTTGCTTAGCACGTTTACTACCAGGTCATTATTAGCAACCACCTTTTTAAATTCGCCAACGTAGTTCAGTAATAATGAGCTCACCCCAAAGCCATAACTAACTGTTAAGCTTTGTTTTGAGGCATAAGGATCTTTCCTGAAACCCTGTTTTTGATAAGTAAAATTGGCAATTATCTGGAAGCCATAGTCATCGCTATAAGTAAACACAGGCAGCGGCAGCAGGTAATCGTATTTGTAGTCAACAATATCATGCTTATTTACACCCGTATCAGTTGAGGTACGCAAGTGAGCTTGTGATGATGGGGGTAAATTGTTTTTCTGGTCGGAACGATCATAAATATACCTGCCTCCTTTGCCGCTTATGGTGCTGTCGACAGTATAAGTATCTTCATCGCTGCCGCCGATCATTCGCACTTTTATAGGCGAATTATTGGTACCATGCACGGCAAATATATCATTACCCCCCATGCCATAGATCCTGATCTCATTGGTAACATCGGGGTCAAAGGTGCGCTGGTAGATCAATTGATCCAGTTTGCCTTTCTTTTTAAGCGCGTTTATTTTTAGCGCTATTTTGCCATCAGGCTGATTGGTAATATCAATATTTTCACGTTTTGAGGTTGCCAGTACAGTAACCACCTGCGATAAGAAACGATAATATCCTAAAGCCTGCTCATTTAGTACGTTTCGTCGGGCAATTAACTTGCCGATGATCTCGGGGCCGCTTTGCTTATAAATGGTATCGGGCATTTTTCGGATAGCATCGGCAATTACCTGGTCGGTGAGTTTGCTTTGTACGTAGGCTATTTCCTCTTTCCAGTCCTGCTCATTCAATCCGTTTAAAAAATAGCGGTCGAAATTGCGGGCATTTAAATTCCAGCGATTAATAGAGCGAATATGCTTACCATAGCTTTGAAACTTAGCCATAAGCAAATACCTCGAAACCAGCCACGGCGCAACGCCATAAGCATTATTATAAACCTGGTCGCGGTCGCGCGGCACTGGCAGATAAGTATTATTTCCGGCACTGTCTTTCTGTTTTTCAAAGCGCCACTGGTCTTCGTGCCTGTCCCAGTCGCCGAGCAACATATCCAGCAGTCGCGCTCTTAAAACCAGCTTCTGATCAACACGGGTATCATTATCGGTTTCAACTTTGGTTTTTACTTTGGGTACGTTATCCGTTTTCTTAACGTCCAGCGGTTCGCGTTCTTCAAACAAAAACACCTGGTTGGCAAAATCCTTGCGGTATTGCCCCAGCGCGGGGTCATCAGGAACATAAACAACAACAGGGTGCGCATGCGGGATACCCAGCGCCTGAGCCAGCGGAGGCACCGTAATGGCTGCGAATGGATGTTCGGCCGAGATCTGATCCTGCACTATTGCTGCAGCTATGGTTGGCCTTAATGTTGCAGGCAAAACCTTATCCGGGTACTTTTGTATCGTTCTTAAAACCCACTCCTGCCCTGTTGAATCCTGCAAACGCAATGATTTTGTTTGCATACCCCCCCCCAATTGCAAGATCTTTAAACCACCTTTTTCCTGACTGATATGGAACACCTTCATCTTAACCGGGGTCGACCATAATGGCCTGTAGTTTTGGCCCAGTAAAAAACGCTGCGTTTTGCTAACCTTGTTGTATTGCGGCTCAATGGCCACGGTTATACTATCCTCAGTTAAATGGGATTGGGCAATGCCTTTAAAAGTATAACAGCATAAAAAACAAACCACTAATACTTTAAATATGGGGAGCTGTTTTAAAATTTTATGCATAGAATGATGATATAAGGGTACAGGTATTTATGGTTATTTTAATAAGCCAACCATCAGGCTTATACCTTTTAATTTATTAAAACGGACATCCCGCTGCGGGGTGCAAATTTTCTGTATCTTTTGTAAGTACAGCTTGTTTGTGGTGAAAGGTTACTATCCAAATGCTGTCGAAATCGCTATCCTTCCATTTTGGAGGATTATTGATCCCCAGGTATTGTAATAAAGGCGCTATGTTATTATGCTCCCAAACAATAAATATGGTACCGTTTTCATTTAATAATGCTTTACTTACGCCTTTATAATCTTCTTCATCAAAAGCTGAATTTACAGATACATTATATTTGGCCACAAACGGTGTGATGGTTTGCAGCATGCGTGCGCGTTTGGTTTTTTTACCCATGTTCAGCTCCGGCACATATATATTTTGCGGGATGCCAAATTTATTATAAAGTACCGCAGGCAATTGTAATGACCTGTTTATACCCTGGCAGTTGAGATTTTCCCCATCTTCGGGCCGCTCTGCATGGCGTATAAAAACAAGTTTAAGCGTTTTATTTTGTGCATTTGTATTACAATTTGATAAACTAAACGCCATTAAAAACAGTAGGAATACCAGGTTGATCTTTTTCATAGTGTGTATTCCCAAATTTAACATATTAACTTAATTTATTATGCTAATTAGTTTAATTGCGTGTATAACACATCGTACGACAGGGCATTCTTTTTAAACACATTTTGTTCGTGCAGAATACTCACCCTAAGGCCTTTTAAACCCGACACCCCCTGCAGGTCCTCAATATCAAAATATTCCGTATCATCGGCCAGTATTCCGGCTGATCGCATAATGTGCAGGTAGTAGCTGTATTCCGTTTCCTCTTCGCTTTTTGAATAAATAATGGTGAGCTTACCCTCCTGTGTTATGCGCTTCTCTGTATTCTTTATATGCGCCTTATCAATCCGCTTTTTGATCACCTCGTAGCGTACATTGTACGCACCATCAATATCAAAATGTTTTTCATCCATCCGGAAACGAATAGCAATTGGCGTACTGAATACCAATATGAGCGATGTTACCCCCAACGGATAAGGAAGCGTAGACCGGAGGTGATATTGCTCGATCTCCATTTCGGCGGTCACCAACAGTTGCCATAAGCGCAGGCGGCGCCAATGCTGATCGCTGTATGTCAGCGTAGGTGCAATGGTAGCACCTATATACAAATTATGCTCTACCCCATCGGTTTTAAAGCGCTCGTAATAATGTGGGTAATACTTTTGGATCTCCTCTTGTCTTTTATCTAATACTGCTGTCAGTATGCCGTTTATGGAGGTTAATGTTTGTTCGTAGTAGCGGCGGTTTAAATGAAACTCACCTGTTAGTGCATCAACCTGGTTAAAGTAATTTTCAATGCTGGCGGTTGTAGTTTCGTTGTAGCTATCCTTAAGCAGCGGATAGATGCGGGTTTCCAAATATTCCTGTATGTATTGCTCTGTATCAGCCTTAATACCAGCCGACAGGTCATCAACAAAAGCCTTTAATTCAACCAAGTTTTGCTCTACTACCTCCGTATATTTATAGGCGTGCAGTTGCTCAATTATTTTAACAAGCTGATTCAGTTGATTCAGCAAATCATTCCTTACACTTTGGTTACGGGTGATGGATGAATTACCTATATCAACCTGCCCATATAAGGGGTACACATTTTTAAATACGATCTGTTTTAGCGTGTATGGCTCTCCTGTATAATAACTTTTGATGTAATTTCTTGCTTCGCGGATGAACTTCCAGTTAACGCTGGGGTGTAATGTGGTGTAATTATTCTGAATGATGGCCTGAATCTTGTTCTGTAACTCGTTTATTTTACGGTCGATAGTATCGACCAGGTAAGGCATTACAATATCCAGTTTGTGCGCATTGATGCTATTTAGCTCCCTTGCCCTTGGCGAAACCAGTTCTAAAATGCCCAATAACACCCCATCTTTTACTACGGGTGCCAAAATAAAGCTTTCAACATTTTGCACGCTAAAATGCTTCGCCATAGTAGTATCCTTACTACTGGTAATAAACGCTTTAATATCCGATACAGCAAAATAGGCATGATCCTTCATCAGGCTTTCGTATGAGCCACTGCAAAGCAAGCTTATACTGTCGTCCTCCTCTTTATTCATCAACAAAAAACTGTGAATCTGCGAACCGAAGATCGCATTACTGAATTTATCTTCATTTTTATCAAATAAAGCAAACCCAACAAGCAGATCAGGGATTTTAAATATCGATCTGAAAATTAATTCCAGACTTTGTTGGATCGCCGGGGCGACCGCGCTACCGAGCAGGCTATCTTTTAATATAGATACCGCGTTTTCAGTAGTTACATCAAACAAGGTCATGATGGCGAAACCCTTGAGTATATAACTTGAAGCTGGAAATGTTTCTTTCCATAGCCCGATGTTGTCGTAATTATCCAGCAGCAGGTTAATATCCGCGCCCGATAGAACTGGCGCTTTTTCGGTTGTTATAACCTCTATAAAATCCGCATTATACATAATACGGTAATGCTTTATAACCCCGTTAGCGGTTGGGATATCATAAAATAGCGGCTGACTAAAATCGAGCGTGGTGCCGTAAAAGCGGTTGAGTATGAGGCAACAGGTAGCTATAAATAACTGATCGTCATCAAATCCCCGGATATTGATCTCAAAGTCGGGACCTGCTTCCTCCAAAATACTCCTGAACCGCTCGGTATAATTGAACATTATGCCCTGATAAGGCAGGCTTACCGCTTTTATCTCATTATGTGTTAAGGCTGCTGGAAAAAGGTCGGCCAATAAATGAGAAATTATAGTAGTGTTTTCTTCCAGCTGACTGATGCTGCTAATACCATCTTTCAATTCAGGGTGACCGGCAACTTCATGCAATATTTGTTTAGCCTTCGCGCTATACAGCCCATCTCCCGAGGCTGCAATTTCCTCGTATCTCTCAATAATTTTATGAAAAGAAAGCTGAATATTAAGCGGTGTACCAGGAAGTTGCGGAAGAATCATAGTCAGCTGAGGTGTTTTAACAAAAATATAAAATTATAACCGTGCAATTGGTATGTGATAGTTTTTGACAAATAAATGAGAGCCTCACCTTTGGAGAGGGGCTGGGATGAGGTTCAATCAGGTTTCTTTAAGAACGACATGGACAATGCCGAGCCAACACCCAATACCGCGCCCCCTGCAACATCACTGGGATAATGAACCCCCAGATACATGCGCGAATAACTAACTGAACCCGCCCACAGGTAAGCCGGAACAATTACAAACCATTTTGGATAGGCCATACACAAAGCTGTTGCCGTAGCAAAAGTTGAAGAAGTATGCCCTGATGGAAATGAGTAGCTGCCCGCCCTGTAAACAGGCGTTATATTAATATTTTGAATAAATGGCCTGCGCCGTTTAACCAGTGTTTTTATGAGCAGGTTTAAACCATAGGATACGGCTGTACTGCTGGCAACAAACAAGGAATTTTGCCTCATTTGCTGATCATGACCAAGCACGCCGCCGATAAATAAGCCCGCAGGTATGCCAATATCACCATAACGGTAGGTGTTTGAAAGAAACATAAATACATCTGTTTGCTCCGGCGTGCGGTTATTTTGCAGGTCGATAAGTACGCGGTCATCAAACTGCTGGATGGGAGATTGTGATTGCGCCTGGGCAAAAGTGTAGTTTGAGCAAAATACAAATTGCAAAAACAACAGTAACATAACGTGTATATATGCTCTTTTTATCATCATCTAACCAATTTGTTTCAGCAATTTATATATCTCCAACTGCGATTGAACGGCGGGTGTTCCCGGTTCTATCCTTACATTCTCAATGTTCTCATTTAGTAATACTGCTTGTACGTTATCATTAAGCTGTAGGTTGATGATGGATAAGATCTCAGCTTTGATCTGCTCATCATAAATTGGGAAACACACCTCAATACGGTTATATATGTTCCGGTTCATCCAATCGGCCGAACCGAGGAAAACATCCGGATCATTATTATTATTAAATATGAACACCCGGCCATGTTCCAGGTTTCTGTCCACAATGCGCCTGATGGTAATATTTTCGCTCATACCTTTAACACCCGGTATCAAACAGCAAATACTGCGGATAATCAACGAAATCTTAACCCCTGCCTGCGATGCATCATACAATTTACTAATGAGTACCTTTTCTTCAAGGTTATTCATTTTTAGGGTGATGGCTGCTGGTAATCCTTGTTTTGCATTGGCTATTTCACGGTCTATCAGTTCAATAAAACGGATTTGCAGGTTAAACTGGGCAACCAGCAGGTTATTAAAGTTCAGCTCATGCTCCGAAGATGGCTTTTTTCGCTTACTCAGAAACATAAACAGCAGCTCCATCTCGCGCATTAGTTTAGGGTTACAAGTGAACAGGATATGATCGGTATAAAACTTGGCAGTTTGCTCGTTAAAATTACCCGTAGCCAATAATCCCGAATAAGCCACCCTATCACCCTCCATAGTTTTAACCAGCGCTATTTTAGCATGTACCTTTAGCGCCGTAATGCTGTAGATGATCTCTACACCCGCATCCTTCATTTTCCTGGCCCATTTCAGGTTGTTAGCCTCATCAAAACGGGCTTTAAGCTCTATTACTACCTGTACTTTTTTGCCGCTCTTAGCGGCGCTTATAAGAGCATTAACTATTTTGGAGTTACTGGCCACCCGGTAGAGCGTAGTGTATATCTCTATTACATTTGGGTTGATAGCGGCCTCGTTAAAAAACCGCAATACCGGGTGATAGCTCTGGTATGGGGTGTTAATCAGTATATCCTTATTTTTTAATTGCGCTGCGAGGCCCGGTTCAAATGATATTGCTGATGGATTAATAGCGGGCCATGAATCATAAGAGATTCCCGGCAGGTTGATATTTAAGGAGAAAAAATCTTTTAAATTATGATAAACACCACCCTCAGTTACACTGGCACCTTTTAAATCGAACTGATGTTTCACAAATTGCAGTATGCGCAGCGGTATCCCCGACTGGTGCAGAAAACGGGTAGCTAAACCAAAATCGCGCTTTTTTAGCTGCTTCTCTATCTGGTCTGATATATTGCCTGAATATTCGTCCTTCAGATCCAGTTCGGCATCTCGTGTTACTTTTATGCTGTAACAGCCTTGTATATTACTTCCAGTGAATACTTTATCCAGATTATGCCTAACTATATCATCCAGGAAAGCGATATAGATGTCTTTATCAATTTTGATGGTTGAAAAACGTGACAATTCATCTGATGGGATATTGAGCAGCATTATCTTCTCTTTCCCTTCATTATCCAGCAGGTTAACCACAAAATACAGCTTGTTATTTTCCGGGAAAAAGTGTGCTTCCTGTTGCAGGTCAATAGGCTGCAGAAAGGCCAAAACCTCCGCTAAAAAATATTCGGTAGTCTCTTTTTTAACAGCTTCGGGGAAGGGTTGATTATATAACAGATGTACGCCCAGTTTCTGGAACTGCGGTATCAGTTGCTCCCGCAAAATGCGTCCAAACTTTTCCTGCTGCGCGTTAATAGTATCTATAGCCTGTTGCAAAACAGCTGATTGTTCATCAACATCTATGGGTGTGTTGTCATCTTCGCCAATCCTTTGCAGCGCATGCAGCACAGGCATGCGTACGCGGTAAAACTCATCCAGGTTTGATGAAAATATACTCAGGAATTTCAGTCGCTCCAGCAATGGCACATGGTTGTTGGCGGCCTCATACATTACCCGCTCATTAAACGAAAGCCAGCTCAGGTCACGGTTAAAAAAACGGTAGTTCATTATTTATTTTTAACGTGGGCCACCGGCGGCAACGGATGATTGAAAAATATGAACGCTAAAATGAAAGCTAATACTGAAACAATGAGCCCGAACATAAAAACATTATAAGCAACACGGAGTAAGTGATATTTGCGGCCCAACACAACCCCCTGCGCATACAAGTCCTTTATCAGGCTTCCATACAGAAAGTCCTTTTCCTCCATCATTTTCTGCATGCCGTAGTTAAAATCTTCCAGCTTCATTTTATAAAAGTTGCCGAAGAATAACAGGTTAACCCTTTTCTCATTCACATCATCTAAAGTAAAAGTGCCTTTGGGGATTGATGGCCGGGTGGATAAAATAGAGAAGGTCATGGCAATGAGGCTCACCGTTAATAAAATAAACGAGGGAACGATCAGGTAACCGTAAGCATCCAGTCTTCTCAACACCAAACTGATGATGGCCGATAAAATAATGGAGTTAACAGTGATCATGATATGTGCCTTCCTATCGGCCATATCGCTCAGGCGCTGGTGATTGCTTGAGCTGATCCTAAACATGGTTTCAATCCCTTTATCGGGTTTGTCATCGTCCTTATTTTTGCCTTTATCCTTCTTTTTCTTTTTGCCTTGCTCTTGCTCTTCCACTGCTTCAGCAACCGCTAATGGTGTTGATGACTCCTGGATAATAGGAACAATGGCGGGTGCTTCAACCGGTTCATCCTCCTCATTTTCAGCCAATTTATCTTTCAATTGCAGCAGATTTTTTTCTTTGGTATCGTTAAGCAACAGCCTTGCATAATCGGTATGGTAATGCTGCGCCTCCAAAAACTTAACCGTTTTTTCGCGCCATTCAGTTTTACTCATATCTGCATTATGCAGTATATTATATTCTTTTAACAGTTTTTTATCTTTCTTAAAAAAGCTATCGGTTCCCAGGTTATACAGGTCGGCATCGCAAATGATCTGCTCCAGCAAAGTACCTGGCGATTGCGGCATTTTTGTAGCATTTATGCAACCTGCAATCAACTTTATATCTGCATCGTCAAGTTGATGGCCCTTAAAATATGCGGTCGCTATTTTGATCCCTTCATCTTCGTGGTTAACAATAGTAACCATGTATCCCAGATCGTGAAACCAGGCAGCGGCAGTTACAATAAAATAGTCATGATCACTTAACTGGTAATGATTAGCAATTTTGGCAGTGGCGTTTACAACATCTTCGGTATGGTCTATATTATGATAATGAAAGCTTGTGGTATCATGTGCCCTGTAATAGTTTAACACGTAATCTTTTACTTGCTCCAGTAATTTATGGTAGTTCATAGTGATTGAAAAACCTAAATATAATAATGATTAATGGTAATTAATTAAGCATTAAATAATTTGGCATTATGTGAGATATGCTGCGATACAAACTCTTCTGTATGCCAAATAAAGAATTATGCGAAATATATTAGTGATACCAATTGGGTTTGATTCACCTGATGGTTATTTATCACACATTGTTCACCATATATTGTGTATTGATTATCAGTAAATTATATTTTAGCTTTGATGTATAAACCACGCATCATGAAAAAGCTAATCTTCATAACCGCCTTGTTTTTAGTTACATTAAGGGTTTTTGCACAGGATTGCGCCAAATACTATTACATGCAAAAAAACAAAACCTTTGAGATGACCTATTACGATAATAAAGAGAAGGCAACCTTAAAAGCCGACTATAAAGTAGACGACGTTACCCATATAAAAGACACCACTGTAAGTACCGTAACAACCCAGATGTATGGCAAGGACGGAAAAGAAATTGGCAAAACAACTATGGATGTTAAATGCAACGGTGGTGTAATGTATATAGATGTAAACGCAGCCTTACAAAAGGCAATTCAACCGCAGGATAATAAAACCGGCGTATCGATGACGTTTAGCCACTCTTATATGGAATATCCCGCCGATCTGCATGTTGGCCAGCAGTTCCCAGATGTAAGCAGCACCATGACCGTAGGCACAGCCGACAATCAACAAATATCTACCACCAAAACTACCGACAGAAAAGTAGAAGCGAAAGAAGATGTTACCACACCTGCCGGTACATGGTCGTGCTATAAGATCACATCAAAAAGCATTACAACCACTACCTATAAAGGTGCTGTAGCTGATGAGATGAATAAAATAAGTTCGGTATTTAAAAAGAAGCCAAAAGAAAATGAAACCACAGTTTATTATGCCCCAAATTTTGGTATTGTAAAAATGGAAATGTCAACCGGCTCAGTGGTACTTACAGCAATAAACTAAATCAAGAAAAATATGAGGTTAGTTTATTAGGCTTGGGTGGTTATATGCATCCAATCTTCAACTGCCTTTACCGTATCGGTATAAAACACCTTATAAGTATTCTCAGTTACATAGCCGATATGTGATGTACCTAACACATTATCCATTTTGCGGAAAGGGTGATCCAGGGGCAATGGCTCGGTATCGTATACATCTATCGCCGCACCGGCTATCTTTTTTTGCTGTAAAGCTTCTATTAATGCTTGTTCACTAACCAGTGGCCCACGCGATGTATTAATAAAATATGCGCTTGGCTTCATAAGCTGAAGCTCCTCTTTACCGATAATCCCTCTTGTGCGGTCGCTTAATACCAAATGTACGGTTACAAAATCAGCCTCTTTAAACAAGGTTTCCTTGCTTACCAATTGCGCACCTGCTTGATTTGCTTTTTCTTCAGTCAGATTTTGGCTCCAGGCAATTACATTCATGTCAAAGGCTTTGGCATAAGCTGCTATTTTACTACCTACCCTACCCAGGCCGAGTATACCAATAGTTTTTCCTATAAAATCGGTGCCGATGGTAGTTTGCCAGCCGTTTTTAAAGTTGCTGCTTTCCTGCGGAATGTGGCGCGCTATAGCCATAAGCAATGCCCAGGTAATTTCGGGTGCGCCATTTTCAACGTAACGGGTATATTTAAGGGTAATGCCCAGTTCCTCAACCGCCTTTACATCAATAGATGCATTGCGCATGCCGGTAGAAACAATGAGCTTTAAATTAGGCAATTGCGATAGTATATTCAGTGTAAGCGGTGTCCTTTCGCGCATTACACATACTATGTTAAAGGGTAGCAAACGTTCAATCACTGCCTTTTCATCAGCTACATGATCATGAAAAACCTGTACTTCGGCTTTTGAGGTTACGGCCTGCCAGTCGGCAAATTTAAAGGCGACCTGCTGGTAATCATCCAAAACAGCGATCTTAAACGGCGGGTTAGTGTTCATAATTAATAAATGAGGTAGCGTAATATAATACAAAGTCAAAGTAAGATATGTTTGGGGGAATATGCAAGTTGGGATGCGGATAAAACTTCATCAGGTGGGTTGGCCAGGCGTGTCGAAGTTCGCGTTAGTGATAGAAACGGCTACCGGCCTTGTGGCTAATGCCTGCGCAGTATGAGTGGATAGCACGGGCCGCAGGCAACGCCCAAAAGTATTTATAAGGGCGTTACCTGCGGCCCGTGCTGTTCAGGGCTACGCTTCGCTCCGGCCCTCCTCCGTCGGGCTAAACCCTTACCATCACTAACGCAAACTTCGACGCGCTCCGCCGACTCACCCGATCTACGCTACGCTGGATCACCCTCTCTACCGCAAGCGGTAAAGAGGGTAAGCTCCGAAACAAAAAACATCCCTCCCTCAAACTTTTATCTTAAATTTTAGTTATCGAATTATGGACACAAACAGACTATCACCCACACTTGCAGCTGCCTTAAATGCCCAGATGACTAATGAGGCGCACAACTCACAGATATACCTGGCTTATGCCTCATGGGCGAGCGATAAAGGGTACGACGGCATTGCGAATTTCCTTTTCAGGCATGCCAATGAGGAACGCAACCACATGATGAAATTTTTGGAGTACATTTTGAAAAGGGGTGCTAAAGTGGTAGTTACAGCTATCCCTGCTCCCGGCAATGACCCTACAAGTGTTAATGATTGCTTTGAGAAAGTATTTAAATATGAAGTGGAGAATACCACCTCCATTTACAACATTGTGAACATGAGCCTTGAAGAAAAAGACTGGGCCACATGGAACTTTTTACAATGGTTTGTGAAAGAACAAACAGAAGAAGAAACACTGGCAATGGACCTGTTATCGAAAATTAAAGTGGCCGGTGGCGAAAATGCTAATCCCGACGCGCTTTACACATTGGATCTGGACTTGGGCAAAACACCTGATGATGCAGTATTAGCCCAGGATGTAACTGTGGAAAAACCGTAAATAATAGCTATAATATCAAAAAGGCTCCTGCAGGTAATACTTGCGGGAGCTTTTTTGTTTAGGCATGCCCTGTATCTGCATGCCCCGTATCTGCACCTGCCTCATCATCGTGCCTTTCTACAGTGATGGTACACTCCGTAACCAGGGCTGCGATAGCGCCAATGGCTGCCATCATAGGCATCAGCAATATGCCCACTACGCCAAAAGTTAGCGGGAAGGATGCCAGTTCCTTACCCGATTTATCGGAGATGGTTATCTTTTTTATATTTCCTTCGGCTATCAGCTCCTTCACTTTTTTAAGCAGGTTCTCGCCATTTATACTGAATGATTCTTTCGCTCCCATGACTTTATAATTATTAATGTTTATTAATTTGAAAGTAATATTTGTTTGACTAACATATATTACGCGTTGTTACACTGTAGCATTTATTATTTTTGTGCGCCTTACTCATTATAATGTATAAAGTATTATTCATATTTCTTTTATTATCCTTTAAAGTGATACCTGCTTCAGCTGGTATTGACTGGAAATTGAATACCGAGAAGGATGGCATAAAAATATACACCAGCGTTGTACCCGATTCAAAAATAAAGGCCATTAAGGTAGAATGCGAGGTTACCGCGACAGCTTCGCAGTTGGTTACTATTTTAATGGATATCAAGAATGCACCTGAATGGGTATATCATACTAAATCATGTGCATTGGTTAAGCAGGTTTCACCATCGGAATTATATTACTATTCAGAAGTAACCTTACCATGGCCTGCTGAGAACAGGGATTTTGTATCGCACTTAATGGTTACACAAGACCCGGACACTAAAATTGTGACCGTCGATGGCCCGGTGGTAAACGACCTTGTACCGCAAAAAGATAAGATAGTACGTATAAGCCACTCTAACGGTAAGTGGGTAATAACCCCGTTAGGCAACGGCCAGATAAAAATTGAATACAGTTTACATGTTGATCCGGGAGGCGACCTGCCTGTATGGCTTATTAATATGTTCGCTACCGAAGGCCCGATGCAGATATTTAAAAACCTGAAAGCAGAACTGCAAAAACCCGCTTACAAAAACGCGAACCTGCCGTTTATCACTAATTAAATATCACTCTTTCTTAACGGCGCTGTTTTTAATAAAGATAACCGCCATCAGCGAGCCCAAAAAACCAATTGCCGCCGATATACGCATAATATTGGCATAAGCAGTGATAAAACTTTCGTGATAATATTTTCCAATAGCTGCCTTTTCAGCTAATTGAATATCGGAAGGTACTTTGGCATTACCCAGATCGGCAGCTTGTGCCAATACTTCCTGCTTTTCTTGTGCTTTTAGCTTAACTTCTGCTAACTTATGCTGCAACGCGCCCGTAAAAAACAGCACCGCCAGCGCGCCGAAAATGGCATTGGCAAACACGTTGGCTATACGTGTAACCGCGTTATTTACGCCAGATGCCGTCCCCGAAAAATGCTCGCTTACCGAACCCATTACCGCCGTGGTTAAAGGAGCAACGGTAAATGACATACCTAATCCGAATACAATTACTCCCGGAAAAAAGGTTGTCCAGTAATCCGCAGGACCGTTGGTTTGTTTTATGAAAGATAAAATGAGCAAGCCCGCCCCTGCCGCGGCTGGCCCTATAATGAGCAATAGCCTCGGGCCATATTTATCGGCAAGTGTGCCTGCAAAGCGGGCAAGGGAGATCATCATGATGGTAAAAGGCAAAAAGGTCAGCCCCGATTGCAGCTGACTATACCCCTGCACCTGCACCATATTCAGCGAGAGAAATAGCATACCTGCGCCCAACCCTGCGTATAGGAAAAAGCTAAGCAAATTTGCACCACTGAAGGTCGCGTTTGCAAACAATTGCAAAGGCATCATGGGGTGTTTGCTTTTGGCTTCATTAATTACAAAAGCTATCAGCAGCAATACCCCGGCACTTAGCGTAGTATATACCTGCCAGTTAGCCAGGCCAACAGCTGGAATACGCAAAAAACCAAAGGTTATAGAAGCCAGACCTAATGCTATGGTAATTGCGCCCGGAAGATCCAAAGAGTGATCCCTGGTTTCATCCCGGCTTTCTTTTACTTTGAGCCAGAGCATTAGCAGTGCAGCAAGGCCTATGGGTACGTTTATAAAAAAGATATACCGCCATAAACCCGCATCTCCCAAAGCACCACCCAATACAGGGCCGCCCATAGTTACCACCGTTGTAAATGCCGACCATGTACCAATAGCCTTACCCCGCTCCTGTTCATTTATAGATGATGAGATGAGCGACAGGCTGCCCGGGATCATTAAAGCCCCGCCAATGCCCTGTATGATCCTGAAAACGATTAATAATGTTACTCCCGGTGATAAGCCGCAAGCTGCCGAGCCGGCTATAAAAATTAATATACCGGCCATAAATACCTTTTTGCGCCCCAGTTTATCGCCCAATGAACCTCCGATCAATATAAGCGAAGCCAGCATCAACAGGTAAGCATTCAGTATCCAGAACAGATCAGCACCGGTAGCTTGCAGGCTTTTTTGCAGTGATGGCAGCACTACGTTAAGCGCCGTACTATCAATAAATGCCATAGCCGAAGCCAGTATGGCCGAAACCATAACCCATTTACCTGCAGTACTGCGCAGCGCTACTGTACCCATAAAATTGTGCTTACCAAGATAAAAGTAAAGCAATTAGATGGGATAAATGTTTGTTGGGAGTAATGTATTAGTAGTCGGGTGAGGACACCGACCACGGGGCTGGGAGTAATCATATCATCTTCCATACCTTCTTTGCGCTTGCGGTAGAGAGGTAGCAAGAAAAACAAACCATCTTTGCGCGCAGCGGAGAGAGTGGCGACGAGTGTAACGAAGTCGGGGTGAGTTAGCTCTGCGATAGTGTCCGCTTGCATATTTTAACTCACCCGATCTACCCTGCGCTGGATCACCCTCTCTGCGGCAAGCCACAAAGAGGGTTGGGGAAATTCTTTTTCAATTCCCTCCCCAGGGGCTACTGTGTGTGTACAAATTGTTCCTTAAACCCCGTAGGGGTTATATATTGGTAGAAAAACAGGTTTGAAATGTTTATATGTGCCGTAGGTACATAACATAGCCCGCTTTTAGTCCACTCATACCTGTTTTTAATACATGGTCCAATAATATCGCACCTAATGGAGCGAAAAAGATCCTTCGTATATAATTTCTACCAATATTTCACTCCTAACGGAGTGGATATGCAAACCAATTTTATTCAAAAAGATGTGTCCACATAGTAGCTCCCAAGGAGGGAATCGCTCAGACCCTTCTTATCTTCAATCTCCTTCCGTAATAAATCTATTACTACCATAATTTGTTAAAATACCATTACTCTTAAACATTAGATTTGTAATGAGCCTATCAACTCAAATCCTTTATAAACCATTATACCTCATGAAGAAAGTCATCTTACTATTGCTTGCCACCGTTGGCGGAACAGCTTTTTCTTTTGCACAAACCGATAACACCACACAGGTTAAAATAAGTAACGGGTTATTACAGGGCGTTGTTGAAGCCAGTGGCATACATTCATTTAAAGGTATCCCCTTTGCGCAGCCACCTGTTGGAGATCTGCGCTGGAAAGAACCGCAGCCGCCTAAAGACTGGGCAGGCGTACGTGTTGCCGATCATTTTGGTCCGCAGGCTATGCAGGCACCCATTTATAGCGACATGATGTTCAGGAGTGATGGTAAAAGTGAGGACTGTTTATACCTGAATGTGTGGACCTCGGCTAAATCACCCAAAGAAAAACTGCCCGTATTGGTATATTTTTATGGCGGGGGCTTTTCAGCAGGCGATGGCTCAGAATACCGTTATGATGGCGAAGCACTGGCTAAAAAAGGACTTGTTACCGTAACTATTAATTACCGCCTGGGCATTTTCGGTTTCTTCGCCCATCCGGAATTAACCAAAGAATCACCGCACCATTCATCAGGTAATTATGGTTTGATGGATCAGCATGCGGCTTTGGTATGGGTACAAAAAAACATTGCAGCATTTGGCGGCGATCCTGATAAGGTAACCATCGCAGGCGAATCGGCGGGCTCAATGTCGGTATCGGCACAGGTGGCATCACCATTATCTAAAGGATTATTCAGAGGTGCAATTGGTGAAAGCGGCGCGGTACTGGGCAATTTATCTCCTGCACCATTGGCTGATGTTGAACAAACAGGCGTAAAGTTCGCGCAAAAAGTGGGAGTAGCTTCCCTGGATGATCTGCGTAAGATCCCTGCTGACAAATTAATGCAGTTAGCTGGGTTTACACACTTCTCCACCGCTGTCGACGGCTATTTTTTACCTGAAATACCGCAGGCTATTTTTGATGCAGGCAAACAAATGCACGTGCCGTTATTAGCCGGCTGGAACTCTGCCGAAGTAGAATACCATTCTGTTTTAGGCAATGATTCGCTTACAATTGATAATTATAAAAAGGCGCTGCAAAAACTATATAACGATAAAGCCGATGTCGTATTTAAAGCTTATCCCGCAGCAACTGATGCCGATGTAGCGCAGGCCGCAACCGACCTGGCCTCAGATCGTTTTATAGTGTTTGCCACCTGGAAATTTACCGATGTACAAAACCGGACCAGCGGAAAGCCTGTTTACCGTTACCTGTTCTCAAAGAAAAGGCCGCCAATGGTTAACGGGCAGGGTAATGGCAAATCGATGGGTGCATCACATGCATCAGAAATTGAATACGCGTTGGGCAATCTATCTACCAATAAAGTTTACGCATGGACGCCCGATGACTATAAAGTATCGGAAACCATGCAAACCTACTTTGCCAATTTTATAGAAACAGGCAATCCAAATGGTGGCGGTCTACCGCAATGGGATAAACTGGATAACGCGAACCCAAAAACAATGGTGATTGATGTGAACAGTCAGCTAACGCCGGTAACAAATACAGCACGCTATATTTTACTGGAAAGTTTTTCTACTAAATAATTATTTTTATTTCCTGAAAGTATGTAACGAGGTGATTGTCTGCATGATATTTGGTTAACAGGATATTTTTTCTAATATTTAGATGAACATTTTCTGTTAACCCTTAAACTTATTGCCGCATGATTACGCCTAACCACCTTTCCGTACTTGGAATAATACACACTGCCATCAGTGTGCTCGCCATCATTTTCGCTGTTATTGCCTTGCTGCGCGATGGTAGGATCAACCCTAAAAACACAATGGGTAAACTATATATCTATTTTACGGTTGCCGCCTGCTTAACCTCATTGCCGATCATGAAAACCGGGCACTTTACCCCGGCGCATAGTTTGGCAATACTAATATTGGTATTGATACCAATTGGCCTTTACGCTAAGTCAATAAAATTTCTGGGTAAAGGTGCTGATTATGTACAAACCATAGCCCTTTCAACAACCATATTCCTTTCCATGGTTCCTACAACGGTTGAAAGTTTAACAAGGCTACCCATCAGTCACCCCATTGCCGATGGACCAAACGCACCTGTTATACAAACAGGGCTATTGATATTCTTTGTACTTTATATAATTGGTGTTGTTTACCAGGTTATAAAAATACGCTCCGGTAAAAAATCAAAACCGGATGGTACAGTGGGAATGGCGTAGTTGTTATATTGCTGCCGCGGGTTACGCTACGCTAAACCCTCGGCAGCAATAAGCATTCATTTTGTTTCTCCTGTATTCATATCAGCACACCACCTGACCACCACAGACTTCATAAATTATTCACCAACCCTTTCTTCAAGGCAAAAAAACTGTTACAATCCATAAATATCCATCTTTAAAACAGGCATTTATCTCCAAAAACACCTAAATAAGTCAATCAGGGCACATTTGGACCGATTATTGCGTTTTTTCATTAAAAAACACAGACCATCATATGAATACTTATAAAGAAAACGACCTGGTTATTTATACCGATAGCGAAGGCAACCGTATTGATACCTTTGTAATATTTGATACTGACACCAAAACAGGTCTTACCCATATCAATCATTTTAACCTTAAAGTGAAAACCGGTGATTTAGTAATGCATCCGCGTGCAGCAAAAGGAAATGCTATTCCCATGGCTGATATGCTTAGCTTTAATCTTTTTCAACAATTAAAAGATAAGTTTACCCAGCGCGATCAGGTTAAAAAAACCAGCCAGGCGCTTGTGCTATACACCCCTAATACAAGGGCGTTATTGGCTAAGGCATCGTAAAGAAAAATTATTATTGTCAGATCTTGAGTCAAGATAATCAAGTCATGACTCTTATATCTTAATTCCTGATTGTATTTACTATCGTTTTACTAAGATCTCATTAACTTTTCTCAGTCTGAAAGATAGAATCACATTAACTATACCTGTTATAATAAAGGCCGAAGCGGCCCATAGTACAATTGTCATAGCGCCAAAGGCGGGGTTAAACATAACTAACAGCGCAAATAAAACAATTATTACGCCCGACAGCAGCATCCAGCCCGAACGGCGCATTACACTGGCAAAGCTAAACAGTGAAAACCCTCTGAACAGGAACCACAACCCTACCGCAAACGGTAATACGGATATACTTAATTTAATATCGAAAATAAGTATAAAGCCCAGGGCCACATCTATCAGCCCTAATAGAAAACGCCAGCTCCAGCCTACTACATAACGGTTTACATAAGCATGTACAAGCTCGGTAATACCACCGAAAACTATTACTATCCCAAAAAGTACACTGAGCACCACAAGGGTTACCAAAGGCGTATTAATCATATATATACCCAGTAATATGAACAATATACCGCGCAGTAAAAACAGCCACCAATGCTTGATGTCACTTACTATTTCAGATGAAGTTGTCATAGTGATAAGAGTTTATAGCTATAAAGATAACTATATAATTATCAACATGTTCTATCCCTTTTAATTTTTATGAATTTATCAATGAAAGGATATTACCTGCCGGATCCTTAAACCAGGCCTGCGTTATACCGGGAAAACGGGCTATCCCCTTTTCATCCGTTTTTAACTGGCCCATATCATAATGCTCAAAACTGATGCCCTTAGCAGTTAATTCGTCAACTGCCTTTTCCACATCAGCAACCGGAAAATTAAGTATGGTATAGGTTGCAGGGGTATGATTAGGCTTTGGATATATTAAAATCTTATTATTATTCCCTTCAATATGCAGGTTAAGTAGCCCCATCATCTCCTCGCTCACACCCAAACCCAGTGTTTGCCCGTAAAATTCCTTTGCCTTTGCTATATCATTAACCGAAAAACTGCTAAATGCCTTTGTGTGTGTGAACATGATATTTAAATTTAAGTGTGTAGATGTTATATATATATTATTCATTTGCCTCCGCTTTATTTATGGTGTAGACGGGCTGGGTCACGGAATCTGCACCATAGTTCTCTCTTGAGAGGGGTCAGGGGTGTATTATACGTTATGTATGAGGGCGTTGCCTTCGGCCGGGCTTTTCACTCATACGCCTGCAGGCCTTAGGCGCGAGGCTGGTATCCGTTTCAATCCCTAACGCAAACTTCGCCGCACTACGCCTGCTCACCCACTATTTTCCGTTATCCAACGGTAAAAGAATAACTACTTTTCCTTCGGCTTATACGATAGTAACACCGTTCCGCTTTTGAATGTTTTGACTGATAGCAACTCCAGATCGAGCTTTTGTTTCAAACCTTTAAACATCACACCGCCATCGCCCAGCACCACCGGGTCAAGCATCACTTGGTATTCATCAATTAAACCGGCATCGGCACATTGGGTTACAATGCTGCCGCTACCTAAAATGGTCATATCATGTGTTGATGCTTGCTTTAGTTTTCTAATTTCATCAACCAGGGTGCCATTGATAACACGTGTATTGTTCCAGCTTGCTGTTTGTAGTGTGGTTGAGAAAACGATCTTTTCAGCAGCGTTTATACTTTCAGCTTGTTTAGGCACCTGTTCCAGTGCCAGGGGTGTAGGCCAAAAACTCACCATCATTTCGTAGGTGATCCTGCCAAAAAGCAATACATTTTTAGCTTGCATTGATTCAGCCGAAAACTCAGCCTCCTCAGTGCCATGCCTGTGCCAACTGATATCACTATTTAAGCCTTTGTAATAGCCATTAAGCGATGTAAAATTAAATACAGATAGTTTTGCCATAATATTGATCTACAATAGATTTATACAAATCTATTAAACAAAAAATGGGAAAACAGGGGTAAACGAGCCAACATAAAGGGTGCATCGGGACTATTTCGGGAAAATATTTTAAACAAATCATGCTGCGTATCGTTCCAACATTAGATATAGACGTACTAAAAATTACAAGCAAAACGTTACAAATATCAACAGAGCAGGCGAGGAACTTCATGAAACAACTTTATACGCACAATTACGGATTAGTTATTTTGGCAGCGGGCAACTCGTCAAGGATGGGCCAACCCAAGCAATTAATAAAGTATCACAATAAAAGTTTTTTACAACACGCCGTAGACGAAGCCAATATGGCCACTAATAACAAAACAATGGTGGTAACCGGCGCTAACCGCGATCTGCTTGAGGTTGAACTGCGGCAGTTACCGGTACATGTGATCTATAATGAGCAATGGGAAACAGGCATAGCATCATCCATTAGCAGCGGAATAGCTGGCTTATATAAAATATTCCCTTATCTATACGGCATAATTATTTGCGTATGCGACCAGCCTTTTGTTTCATCCCCCCTGCTTAACAAACTTATTGAACAATATAAACAGGGGCATAAAGGCATTGTCGCCTCACATTATCACGATACACTCGGCGTTCCAGTATTATTTGGCAAAAAATATTTTGACGCGCTTTTGGCTTTAAAGGGGGACGAAGATATTCAAACCCTATTAAATGAATATACTGATGATATTGAACAAATTGAGTTTGAACAGGGCAATATTGATATTAATACCATGCAGGATTATGAAGCCCTGCTGAATAGTAATAAGGATGTGGCGTAGGTCAGCTGTAGACTGAATATACACTGGCTTCTTTAATAAACCGAAGTCAGTGATCCAACTATAAAACTCAGCATGGCAAAAAAGAAAAAATAACAAATCCGAAATCAAACATCCGAATTCCTAAATTCTCTACTTCCCAAACGGTGGCCTGCCGGTTAGCTGGTGGTACAGTGGCAGATCTTCCCTTGGTGTTGCTGGTACGTGGAAATGAGTGCAATAATATACCTGCAAATGTAGTTCATCTCTGCCATTACGTATAATGGCAATATCAGGCAGTTGTTTCACACTATCGAAAAAAGGCTTAACATCGTTATTTACACTCGCAGGGCTGCCCTGGTCAATGATAATCGCATCTTCACCGACAACTTTATTAGGGTCAACTAAAAAAGCAAGGTTACGCGGGTCATCGTTAAAGCAGATAATATCCTTTTGGCCTTTCAGTACCCAATCAACCTTACCGGTAAGCCACCAACGAGTAGCCCCCACAAATATTTTGTTATTATTCATCCAGCCTTCTTTTTGAAAACGGGTCAGGATATCATCATAGTCGATCCCCTGTATGGTTGGGTCAATTTCTTTCTGTTTGGCCTCGGGTGTTTTATCAACCAGGCTCACCACCCATTTAGGGCCATAGCTTTGCCAAAATCCGGTAACCTCATCAATGCAAAGCACACCAATGGTAATAAGGGTAAATAGTGCCGAAAAAACTAACCAGCGTTTGGTTCCTCGTGCTTTCTGCGGATCGCTGATATTTTTATCAATGGCATAACCTAAAGGCATAAACAACATCATATAACCGGGAGCCTGCCAGTGAAAGTGATATTGCAGATCGGACCATAGGGTAACTGTTGTAAAAAACACCAACGGCAAAATGGCCGTCCAGAATAAGAAGCTATAAGATTGTGATAGCGTACGTTTTTTAAAGGATACGATAAGCTGATTTACCAGCGGGAACCAGAACCATGGCAATAACCACAGGCATTGCCCGCCTAAGCTGCGCAAAAACCAAACAGGGTGCAAGCCACCGCTTGAGCCTGCCCTTGAGCCCTGGAAAACAAATGATACCCAGTTGTTCTTATAGTTCCAGTAAAGTACCGGGAACGCTATTATAAGCGTAATAAGCATGGCAATATACGGACCGGGATGCCTTAACCAATGGCGCTGATTTTTATTGGCGCTCACAAATATAAACACGCCTGCAAACAGGAAGATCACATGATATTTACTTAATGTGGCAAGGCCCATGCAGATACCTACCAGTATCCAAAGCAGGTAAACCTGCCCCGCACCGCGTTTGGTTTTGCCTTCATCCGTAATGGATAGTACATCAACAATAATATAGGTGCTCAACAACCAAAAGAACATTAAAGGTGCATCCGGCTGAAACCAACAAGCGATAGGTACAGTAAATACCGCGCTTAGGTTCATCACCAATACCGCCCAAAAACCGGCCTTGGCATTAAATAGTTTTTTAGTTACGAGGTATAACAGCCAGCTGGTACCTGCAAATAACAGCACCGACGGGAACCTGATACCCAGATTTGTTAAACCAAATACTTTTATGCTTAAACCACCCAGCCAAAAGAATAATGGCGGCTGATCGAAATAACTCAGATCGAGGTGTAACGCGCCACGGAAATAATAAGCTTCGCCGATGCCCAACCCGGTGTAGGCTGCTACAAACAAGCGTATGATAAAAGTGACTACAATTAAAAGAGCGGTATATAATGCGGCGGTGCCTTCAGTTATTTTTTTCATTTATTAAAAAATAGACCCTGGGGTTATTGGGTTGAAAAATTTTTTAAAATTATTACATATTATTCATGTTTTCCATAAAGTATTGAAATTAATCGGAAAGCAACCTTTAATATCAGGTAGAGATCCATTTACCAAGCGGTAATTTACTCAGCAAATACACCAATAACAACGACAGTATGAAGCATATAAGAGCCGTTAGCGGAACGCCAACCGATGGATGAAACAACGTATAGTTAATATTCAGTTCATCGTCTATAAGCCTTAAAATAAGCGCATGGCTCAAGTATATACCAAAAGTATAGCCGCCAATAAGGTCGCGGACCCGCTTAGCCCGTGGCGACCAGCTGATATTTGTGAGCTTGCCCAGCATAAACGCGCTGCCCGATAGTAATACGATTGTAGGGCTCACGGGTTCGTATATCATGGTGCTTAAACCTTTGTAGTAAATGCTGGTATAATAAGTGCCGATTACAATTACAGCTAATGTCACCAAAAATAATATGCCAAACCAGGTTCGGTTAAACTTAGCCGGAAAATCCTTATAAGCCAGGTAATAACCTAATACCAAATAACCGGCGTAACCTGCAAAATAATGCAGATCAACCTGCGGATCAAAACGCTTTAGATAGGGCTGGCTAATCATCATCACCCCAAACCAAACCAGCAGGAAATACAGTAATTCGTTCTCAGAAGCATTGCGTACAAATTTACCAAGCACAGGTATTAAAAAATACAGGCCGATGAGCATATACACATACCACAAATGGTACGAGCTGCCATATTTTAACTGGTGAAGCACTATTTTAACATTTGCCCAGGTATCGGCTGTAAAAGTAAAATCCTCATTATACCAGCCAAAAGCTACATATATCAAACTCCAAAAAAGGAACGGGACTATAATACGGCCCAGCCGTTTTTTAAGAAATGGAACCGGCTCCTGATCGCGGTTGAGTAGCAGCGCCCCGGTTATCATCACAAAAACAGGTACCCCAAAGCGAGAGATCGCGTTGTAGAAATCACCCCAAAACCAATAGCTGCCGGCCACTTTACCGTACTGCATTATTAACGGCGATGAGGTATGCACAATAACCACCATATACATAGCTATTATCCGCAGGTTATTTATCCAATCCAGTTGCTGGGGTTTGTTATCGGGCATGGGTGTTTGGCAAAGGTTAAAAGTAAGATAAATTTTAAAAATATGAAGTTATCGCGCTTCGTTTGACTCACCCCGACTTCGCTGCGCTGGTCGACCCTCTCTACCGCAAGCGGTAAAGAGGGTGAGGGGAATTTATTTATTTTATTTATCTTTCAGGATGCCATCTATTACTGAATTATGCCGTGGGCTTAGAAAACGTCAAACACCTGCGGAGATTTTACTATGGCAACAACTTAGAAACCGGGAACTTGCCGATAGAAAGTTTCTGCGGCAGCATCCTATCTATATAAAATCCATTCAGGGTAAAACATTATTTTATATCCCAGATTTCTATTGTGCCGAAACTAAATTGGTTATTGAGGCTGATGGGCCTGTGCATCAATTTAAAAAACAATATGATAAGAACCGGGATGAAGTTTTGGCTGCTTTGGGATTGAGAATTTTAAGATTTGAAAACGAAGAGATACTAAAAGACAATGAGGCTGTTTTGAATAAGATAAAAGCAATGTTATAAATTCACTTCTCCCTCCCTCTTTACGCTTTAGCGTAGAGAGGGACGACAAGCGTAGCGAAGTCAGGGTGAGTCAAAATCGCCGATATATCGCTCTTCTATATCCAACTCACCCGGTCCTCGCTCAGCCGCTCGACCTACCCTCTCTACCGCAAGCGGTAAAGAGGGTGAAAAAATACATTTACCCTTCCCTCTTTACGCTTTAGCGTAGAGAGGGTCGACCAGCGCAGCGAAGTCAGGGTGAGTCAACTATACGCCATGCAAAATCCGTATCTTAGCCTATCTATCTACACAACATGCAAAAACCAATTGCACTGATCCCTCTGCTCCTGCTGTGCCTAAATATATCCGCGCAGCGAAAACCTATTCCCACAAAAAAACCGCAGCAAACTACTTTCAACAACATGCTGGGTATAAATGCTTTTGAATGGGACTTTTTGCAAAATCCTAAAGATCCGAACGATGCCAGTAAAATATATGAGCCTAAAATGGCGATCATTAAATCATTCGGTGGGTTCAGGCATTACCTGGATTGGCAAAAGATAGAACCTAAACGTGGCAGTTTCACCTTCAATCCTACCAATAATGGCGGCTGGAATCTGGATATTATTTACCAGCGATGCCAGCAGGAAGGCATTGATGTTTTGGCTGATATAAAAGGCTGCTCGGATTGGCTGCAGCAAACTTACCCTGCAAACATGCGCGATGGTGAAAATGTGCCCATACCTTTCGGTGCTGATAAAGCAAACCCGGCATCATACATTGAACAGGCGAAAGTTGCCTTTCAGTTTGCTGCCAGGTATGGAAGCAACAAAAAGGTTGATCCGGCTTTGGTTACTGTTGATAGTAAACCACGGTGGACAAACGACCCGGTGAATGTCCCTAAGATCGGCCTCAGCACAATAAAATATATGGAATGTGATAATGAGCGTGATAAATGGTGGAAAGGTGATAAAGCCCATCAAACCGCTGAGGAATATGCCGCCAACCTCTCCGCGTTTTATGATGGCGATAAGGGCAGATTAGGTAAAGGCGTTGGTGTAAAAACTGCCGATCCAAACATTAAAGTGGTAATGGGCGGCCTTGCTAATCCCGACCCGAAATATGTAGAGGCGATGATCAACTGGTGCAAAGTACACCGGGGCTATAAACCGGATGGATCGGTTAACCTTTGTTTTGATGTGATCAACTATCACTATTATTCCAACGATCATAAACCCGGCACTACTGATATGGGTACTGTTGGTGTAGCCCCTGAACTATCAGAGGCAGGAACAATAGCAGATAGCTTTGTTAAACTGGGTAAGACTTATCACCTGCCGGTTTGGGTTACCGAGGCGGGCTATGATGTTAATAGCGGCAGTCCGCAGCGGGCAATACCTATTGGCAATAAATCGGCTCTGCAAACCCAGGCGGATTGGGTCATCCGTACCTCGTTTCTTTACGCACGACATGGCATAAACAAGGTATTTTTTTATGAGTTGTATGATGATAACAGCGATAACCCGGTTCAGTATGCTTCAAGCGGCTTAGCTTCAAAAACAATTGAGCGGCGACCAGCAGCAGATTATATCTTCCAGGCCAAAAACCTGCTTGGCGATTTTGTATATAAAGGCACTATAAACAATTACCCGCTGGTTGATGTTTATCGTAAAGGCAACAAAACGATTTACGTATTGATGGTTCCTGATGAAAAATATAGTAGCACAACTTGTAAATTAAGTTTAGGAAAATCAACATCGGCAAACGTATATAACTTCAACATTGGCAGCAATAATATGTTAATAAATAAGGTATCGGCAAGTGACCATATTTTGAGTATAAAAGCTACGGAAACACCTGTTTTTGTTGTGGTTACAAACTAATTGTTGATAAATACCTGGTGCGATTAGCCACTTAGTAACAGAAATTTAACACCGTATTAATATGACGACCGCACTTTTGCTCCATATTATTCATGTGACGTATTCCAAGCCGTTCTTTATTCACTGGATTAATAAGATCAGTTAAATAGTTAGATAAGGAGAGCTTGCTCTCTTTATTTTTTATACACAAGCCCATCCCCCGAATTATGAAGATATTATACGCAATACAAGGCACCGGAAACGGACATTTAAGCCGCTCAATGGATATTGTGCCGTTACTTAAAAAAATGGGCGATGTAGATGTTTTGGTCAGCGGTACCCAGGGCGATCTTTCCCTGCCTTTTCAGGTTAAATATGTTTTGCACGGCTTCGGGTTTGTGTTCGGTAAATCGGGCGGGGTTGATATATGGGATACATTTTTAAAATCACGGTTCCGCAAATTTTTAAAAGAGATAAACGAGCTTCCTGTTGAAAATTACGACCTGGTGATCAATGATTTTGAGCCGGTATCGGCATGGGCATGCTATATGAAAAACAAGCCTTGCATAGGGCTTAGTCACCAGGCGGCAGTTCTTTCAGAAAATGCACCCAAGGCCGATGATACCGACATGATCGGCAAGCTCATCCTGAAAAATTATGCGCCTGTAACCGCGCAATATGGTTTTCATTTCGCCAAGTTTGATAAAAATATATTTACCCCGGTAATAAGGCAGCAGGTACGTGATCAAAAAATTGAGAACAAAGGTCACTATACCGTTTATCTGCCTGCTTACGATGATAAAAGGCTCATTAAGCGCTTAACCGAATTTAAGGATGTGCAATGGGATGTTTTCTCAAAGCATAACAAAAAAACATTCAAACATAAAAACGTATCTATACAGCCAATTGATAACGAACGCTTTATAAAAAGCATGGCGCAAAGCGCGGCGGTACTTTGCGGCGGCGGCTTTGAAACACCTGCTGAAGCGCTGTACTTAAAGAAAAAACTACTGGTGATCCCCATGAAAACCCAGTATGAGCAGCAGCTTAACGCAGCCGCATTAAAGAAAATGGGTGTACCTGTTATAAAAAGCCTTAAAGCCAAACACGATGAGGTTATCCTCGACTGGATAAATAACGGCCAGGTTATTAAGGTTGATTACCCCGATACCACCCAGCAAATCCTCGACATGGTATTTGAAAAACATGCACCTGATTTTCAGCATCAACTGGCGTAATTATTAAGTCTCTTTGTGACCTTTGTGAAAACCTCTGTACCCTTTGTGGTTTAATTTACCACGGAGATCACAAAGATTTTCACAAAGAAACACGAAGTGCAGAATTTATTTCAGAAGCACCTTTGTAGCTCCATACCCAAACTTCTCCTTTCGGGCATCCATAAAGGTTTGGATCTTGTTGTTTTTACTTAATGCCTTATGCAGCTCGTGCCGTAAAACGCCATTGCCTGCGCCATGTATAAAAGTAATTTCGGGCAGTTGATGTACAATGGCAGCATCCAGGGCTTTATTAAAATGCTGCAATTGTATATTCAGTATCTCGCTGCTTTGTAAAAACAGGTGATCATCACGCAGCTTTTCAATATGCAGGTCTACTTCAGTTGTAGGCTTTGTAACTTCAACTTTTTCTTCTGGCGATTTAAAGAAGCTTTCCTTTAACTTTTGCGCGTCAATAAACAGCTCTGGTTCATCCAACTGAATCAGCCAACCCAGATCGTTCAGCAAAGGCAGTTTCTTTTTAGTGCCCGAAAAATCTTTAGCCTTCAGTTTATCGTTGAAAACTACCGGGTCGGCGGGCTTGATGTTTTGTGGGGTATAAAAGGTTATATTGAATATAAATTTCGGCCACAATTGCAGATCAGCCAATTGGGCTGAATATATTTTTGTAGCAGATTTCGGCGCTGCCAAACCCGCAAACTCACCTTTAAAGGATGTTATCTTTTCGGTTGTTAAGGCTGCAAGCAACTGGTACGATGTATCATTGATCAAATAAAAATGCACTACCGAGTTTACCTTTGGGTCGTTAACCAGGCCAAGGTATACACCTTTGGTTTGAAATTCCGCAGCAGGTATCTGCACCTCATTACCAGCATCGGTTTTACCTTTTGAACCGGCTGGTTCATAACCGTGTACACTGGTAACTTTACTGGCTAATACAGGGATCTCAAAGTCGTCATCACCGGTAACACCAATCATCTGGTCGTCAATTATACGGGTAACAAAGCCTTCCAATTTTTCGTCAACAAACCGCACAAAATCACCTAATTTATATTTCATATAGCAGAATAATATAGCGCAAAGGTATCTAATATATACTTAACAACCCGTAACCAAACATTGGTATTAGTTAATTGTTAAACCTACCGTTGGACCATATTCATAGCTGATGCTTCCTTTTCGTTCCAAACATTTAAATACTTTATTAAATTTTACCCGCATGGCCTCTACAACAATCAAAACACTCGACGAATCTGTTCTTAATCACGTTTTTGTACATAATTTAAATAGGATATATTTTGGCAAATGCTATTTAGATAAGCACTTGAGTCATTTAATAAGTATCGCATCCTTCCCGGCATTGCAAATGGCTATGGAAGAGTTTTGGGAGGATATTAAAAGGCAGATAGGACGAATGGATGCCATTTATGAGATTATCGGCGAAACCCCATCCGATAAAAACTGTAATCCTATAAAATCAATCGTAAAAGATAATTTTTGTTTGGATGAAGATCAGCCTTTGCCGATACTGCTGGATATGGACATTATTGCCTACCTGCAATTGCTCGAACATATTAATATTTCGGCCTGCAGCATGTTGAAAATGATCGCTTCAAAATTAAAGATGGAGCAGGCAGCGCAGCTTTTAACCGAATGTTTTGATGAATCAATAGATAACGATCATCTTTTTATGCTCATCTCCAAAGAGTATGTAACTACTGAATAAGCATTTTTCACACAGGGAAAATAACAAAAAAAGGCCATTCACATAAAGCGAATGGCCCACAATAGTTATTTAATACCCCTATTAAAATAACTACAGCAAAGTAAAAAAAATAATTCCGGCTAAACAAACTAATTATTTATTAACCGTAGTTGTAATATACTTGTTACTAATTGCAACAACATTGCAGGTCAATTCAACCTTTTAATTAACGCCTTTTACTTTATATTTACACTTTTAACCCGACTCATTATTTTTATTATTTACAAGGATGTACAAGTACTTCATCGCATCAGCTGTATGCTGTTTTTTCTTAACCCAGGTGAAAGCGCAAACGTTATACCTGCCTCGCGACATTAAAAAAGCTTACGCAAAAGAAACCAGGTCGGCAGATGGCCGCCCGGGCAAAAAATACTGGGAAAACCATGGCCGGTATGATATAAAGATAACTGCTCTCCCCCCTGACCGCACCATAAAAGGCACCGAACAGATCACCTACTTTAATAACAGCCCCGATACATTAAAGCATCTTAATATGAAGCTGATCATGAATATCCACAGACCGGGTGCTGTAAGATATGGCCATGTTGATGCTGATTATTTAACAAAAGGCATGCAGGTGGACTCAATGTTTGTTAACGGAGCCAAAATAGAATGGGACAATGAGCCTGTAAAAAACATAAGTAAAAAACGCGGAAGAATGGGTAATGAAGTTGGTAACACCACCAATAAGTTTGTTGAATTACCTACGCCGGTGCTACCACACAATTCGGTAAAACTGAACATCACCTGGCATTATGAGCTGGCAACAGGCGAAGGGCGCGAAGGTGTAATAGATTCAACTACCTATTATATAGGCTATTTTTACCCCCGTGTATCTGTTTATGACGATTATAATGGCTGGGACAGGCTCGATTTTAACGATCGTCAGGAGTTTTATAATGACTTTAACGATTATACCCTAAGTGTTACCGCGCCTAAAAACTTTATTGTTTGGGCTACCGGAACCCTGCAAAACCCAACACAGGTGCTGCAACCCGAATACATCAAACGCTTGGAGCAATCCATGACTACTGATTCAACAGTGCATATTGCTACGCCTGCTGATCTGGCGAAGAAAAACATCACAGCGCAAAACGATTTTAATACCTGGATTTGGAAAGCAACTAATGTAAGTGACCTGGCTGTAGGTATCAGCGATCATTACGATTGGGATGCTGCCAGCACCTTGGTTGATGATGCAACGCACCGCCGCGCCAGTATGCAGGCCGCTTATGCTGATAAATCAACCGATTTTCACTCCGCGGTTAAATTTGGCGTACATACTTTAAACTGGCTATCGCACAACTGGCCGGGTGTACCGTATCCATATCCTAAAATGACCGCTTTCCAGGGCTTTGCCGATATGGAGTTCCCGATGATGGTGAATGATAGCCATACTGACGACATGCACGATGCGCAGTTTTTGCAGGATCACGAGATGGCACATACTTACTTCCCTTTCTACATGGGTATTAACGAAACCCGTTACGGTTATATGGATGAAGGCTGGGCAACCACTTTTGAATTCCTAATAGGCAAATCTGAAACAGGCGAACAGGCGAACATCGAAAACTATAAAAATTTCCGTGTAAAACGCTGGATAAATGACCCTTCGACCAGCGAGGATCTGCCGATCATCATCCCTACCAGTGAGTTGACAAAAGGCTATGGCAACAACGCTTATGTAAAACCATCATTAAGCTATCTTGCACTAAAAGATATGCTGGGTGATGTGTTATTCAAAAAAGCACTGCATACTTATATGGATAATTGGAACGGCAAGCACCCTATCCCCTGGGATTATTTTAACAGCATGAGCACAGGATCGGGAAAAAACCTGAACTGGTTCTTCTATAACTGGTTCTTCACCAATAATTATATCGACCTTAATTTACAGAACGTAACTAAAGATAATGGCGGTTATGTGGTTGCAATCCAAAATATCGGCGGATTTGCCGTGCCTTTTGATATTAAGGTAACTTATGCCGATGGCAGCACACAAAGCTTCCACCAAACACCAATAGTTTGGCAAAGTAACCAGCAGCAGATTTCAGTACATATAAAAACCACTAAAGCCATAAAATCAGCAACGCTGGATGGCGGTATATTTATGGATGCGGATACGAGAAACAATAGTTGGAATAGTAAATAAGTAATACTCCTGCATGTCATTGCGAACGAGGTACGAGTGTGGCAACCTCGTCGCTTGCATATTGAACGCGACGAGATTGCTTCGTCATTCTTCCTCGCAATGACATATTTATTTTATAAAAACAGAAAAGCCAGGCTAACACCTGGCTTTTCTGTTTTTATAACCCTGATTTTACTTAAGCATTCTGAATAGAATTATTCCAGTCATCAGCAGTAGTTTTTACTTTTGTTTTTGCGTGATCGGCGGCATCTTCGCCATATTCTTTTGCGTTATCTACCGCGTTTTTTACTTTTGATCTTGCTGAATCAGCCAGTTCTTCATGGTATTCAGCGGCATCGTTTACAGCACCATTGAATTTTGATTTTGCTGTATTATAGGCGTTATTGCCGTATTCTTTAACTTCCTTGGCAGTTGCCTCCGCTTTACTTTTGGCTGTATCAACCAAATCATTAATATAATCAGCAACACTTCCTCTTAATCCCTCACCACTATCCGGTGCTAATAATAAACCAAGTGCAGCGCCTGCTGCAGCACCCACTAAAAGTGCTGCTATAATCTTTGTTTGATCTTTCATGATTTTCTCTCTTTTAGTAGATGAATAATGAATTTACAACAGATTTAATGGAGGGATGTTTAGATTAATTTGTTAAATAAATAATAGGGCACAAAAAAAGCATCCGCTTTTTGAGCGGATGCTTGAACGATTGATGATTATTTATTTATATAATTAAATAACTTTTACATTTACCGCATTAAGGCCTTTTCTGCCGTTTTCTACTTCAAATTCAACTTTATCGTTTTCACGAATTTCGTCGATTAAGCCTGTAGAATGAACAAATACATCCTGACCACCATTGCTTGGTGTAATAAATCCGAATCCTTTTGTTTCATTAAAAAATTTTACTGTTCCTTCTTTTTGCATTATTTTATTTATTAAAGTCGGCAAGGTAGGTATAATAATCCATATACACTAATTGTTTAGCGTTTAGTGTTTTGTAGATGATAATTTAAAGATGTGTTTCGGCGCTGGATATTCAATATTCAGCGTGCTGATATTATAATATCCAATATATTAACACCTAAGCTATCTCCTACTAATCCCATCAACTAAATTTATTTTGAGCATACTTCGGGATATGCGGCTAAAAATCCTATTTTTAGCGCCTCAAAATTGATACATCAATATCAATGATTTATGGTAAAATTTATATAAAAAATGAAAGTTTTAAAATTTGGGGGAACATCAGTAGGAAGTCCTGAAAGAATGAAAAAACTGCTGGATATCGTTGATCCGTCTGAAAGGCAGATCGTGGTATTATCGGCAGTATCCGGTACAACAAACAATTTAGTGGAAATTGGCCAGGCTTACCTGGCCGGTGATAAGACCGGGGCAGCCGAACTTATTAAGAAGCTGAAGGATAAGTACGAGATCTTCATTAAGGAACTATTGGCCAAACCTGAGTTTTACGCGCAAGGCAAAGAAGTGATAGATTATCATTTCGGGCTGCTAAGCAATTTTTCAAATGATCTTTTTACTACCATAGAGGATAAGATTATTTTGGCGCAAGGCGAGCTTTTATCAACTACATTGTACCATGTGTACCTGAAAGAGATCGGCGTACCATCGGTATTACTGCCTGCGCTTGATTTTATGAAAACTGATGAGGACAGCGAGCCTATAGTTGATTACATAACTGAGCACCTTACCCCTTTGCTGGATAAACACCCGGATAATAACCTGTTTATTACCCAGGGCTATATTTGCCGCAACAGCTTTGGCGAAATTGATAACCTGCGCCGTGGCGGCAGCGATTACACCGCGTCATTAATTGGTGCAGGCATCCGCAGCGAAGAAGTGCAGATCTGGACAGATATTGATGGCATGCACAATAATGATCCAAGGATAGTGAAAGGTACTAAGCCCATCGCCCAACTGTCATTTGATGAGGCTGCCGAGCTGGCTTACTTTGGCGCTAAGATATTGCATCCGCAAAGCGTTTTCCCTGCACAAAAATATAAGATCCCGGTTCGTTTGCTGAATACGATGGATCCGCAGGCAACAGGCACACTGATCACTAATAATAGTGAAAAGGATAAAATTAAATCGATAGCAGCGAAAGATGGCATTACGGCTATAAAGGTACAATCGAGCCGAATGTTGCTGGCACATGGCTTTTTACGCAAACTGTTCGAGGTGTTTGAGCGCTATAAAACATCTATCGATATGATCACCACTTCTGAAGTTGCTGTATCCTTAACTATTGATGATACCACACATTTAGCGGAGATCAGCAAGGAGCTTAACGCTTTCGGATCAGTTGATGTAGATATTGACCATACCATTATTTGCGTAGTAGGTGATTTCGGAGCCGAAAAGCATGGTTATGCTGCCCGTGTACTGGAAGCTATAAAACACATCCCTTTAAGGATGATATCATATGGCGGCAGTGATCATAACATGTCGTTACTGATAAAAACGGAAGATAAAACCGAGGTATTAAGGAGCTTGCATAACAGGCTGTTCTAATATCGGATTTCTGAATTTCGATTTCGGATTTAATGAAAAATATTACCAAGCGTCATTGCGAGGTACGAAGCAATCCCAAACTATACAGGGCGGACCTGCTAATCGGGGATTGCTTCGTACCTCGCAATGACGGGTTGGATAAAAGCACAAGAATACAATGTTTAATACAGATACAATAAACAAATTTCAATCCTTAGAAACCCCGTTCTACTATTACGATATGGGCGTTTTAAGGCAAACTTTAGAAGCCTGTACCAATGCGTCGGCTAAATACGGTTTTCATGTGCACTATGCCATGAAGGCTAACTTTAACCCGAAGGTGCTGGACATGATACAATCATTTGGTATTGGTGCCGATTGTGTGAGCGGCAACGAGGTAAAAGCTGCCATTGAACATGGCTTTGCAAAAGAAAAAGTTGTTTTTGCCGGTGTAGGTAAATCCGATAAGGAAATAAACCTGGCGCTTGATGCTGATATCTTCTGCTTTAATGTTGAATCGGTACAAGAACTGTTCATCATTAATGATCTGGCGGCAGCAAAAAACAAAAAGGCTAATGTAGCCATCCGCATTAACCCAAATGTAGATGCGCATACCCATCATTTTATCACCACCGGACTTGATGAAAATAAATTCGGTGTAAACATCTGGCAACTGCCTGATGTAGCTGATGCATTACGCAAGTGCGATAACCTGAAGTTTTTGGGCATCCATTTTCATATCGGTTCACAGATTACGGATATGGAGGTGTACAAAAGCCTGTGCACCCGCATTAACGAAATGCAGGATTGGTTTGAAGATCATGGTTTCCCGGTTAAGATTTTAAATACCGGCGGCGGTTTAGGCGTTGATTATTACAACCCGGATACCAATGCTTTCAGCGATTTTGAGAGCTATTTTAAGGTATTTAAGGATTTTCTGAACATTAAACCCGGTCAGGAAGTGCATTTTGAACTGGGACGTGCCTTGGTTGCCCAAAGCGCTGCGCTTATTTCAAGGGTACTGTACGTTAAAAACGGCTTGAAAAAGAATTTCCTGGTGCTGGATGCCGGTATGACGGAGCTGCTGCGCCCTATGCTGTACCAGGCTTATCATTCTATTGAAAATTTGAGTCAGGAGTCAGGCAACAACATAAAATATGATGTGGTGGGCCCGATATGCGAAAGCACCGATTGTTTCCGCAAGGATGTTGACCTGCCGGAGTCATTCCGTGGTGATCTGATCGCTATCCGTACAGCAGGCGCTTATGCCGAGGTAATGGCATCAGGCTATAATCTGCGTGACAGGGCGCTGTCGGTTTATTCGGAATAAAAAATCTTTAAACCGCGCCCGTTCAAGCGTCCACGCTTGAATGCTGTATTTTGTAAGCGTCAACGCTTACAGTTATAATAAGATTTTGAAAGGCTTTTAGCGTGGACGCTAAAAGCCTTTTACGTTCAAGCGTGGACGCTTGAACGGGCGCGGATGTCTTGTTTTATCACGCAGAAAGGGGGATATTAATTTCAATTGTAATTAATATCTTTAGTTCAAATTCATTTTAACTAACTCAAATCATTAATCACCAGCCCTTAACATGAAATTTATTTATTCAACTTTAATTTTAACTGCCCTTAGCACATGCCTGTTCGCGCAATCAAAGCGCAGCGTATCTGTTATAGTAAAAGATTCAACTGTAGAAAAAAGGGATACCGTGCCCGACAAACCGGTTATAACCAATCACCAGGTAACTGTTGATGGTAAAGCCATCAGCTACAAAGCCACCACCGGTTATATGCCCATGCGCGATAAGGACGAAAAGCTGATCGCTAAAATATTTTACGTAGCCTACACCGCTACTAATAGCGATAGCAAGGAAAAACGTCCCGTTACCTTTGTATTTAATGGTGGACCCGGCTCGGCATCTATATGGCTGCACATGGGCGCTATATCGCCTGTACGTGTAAAATTCGCTAATGATAAGGGTGATGCACCGGGAGCGCCTTATGAGTATGGCGATAACCCTAATACATGGCTGGCATTTACCGACCTTGTTTTTATCGACCCCATCTCAACCGGTTATAGCCGGGCTTATAAAGGGGTTGATGTAAATCAATTTCACGGTTATAATGAGGATCTGGCCTCGGTAGGTGATTTCATCAGGTTATATATTACCAAAAATGAACGCTGGGCAAGCCCTAAATTTATTGCCGGTGAAAGTTATGGAACTACCCGCGCGGCTGGTTTATCAGGTTATTTAGAGGATCGTTATAACATCTACTTAAACGGTATCACGCTGATATCTTCTGTATTGAATTTCCAGCTGATCGACTTTAAGAATGGTAATGATATGCCTTATATCTACTTTTTACCAACTTATGCCAACACTGCCGCATATTACCACAAATTGAGTCCGGAACTGGAAAGCATGACGCCTGCCGACCTGACCAAAAAATCAGAAATATTTGCCAATGGTACTTACTCACGGTTTTTAAGTCTCGGCGATCAGGCACCGGCAGCCCTTACCAGCTTGGTAGTTGATTCACTGAACTATTTTACCGGTATCCCAAAAGATTTTATCAGGAAAGCCAATGAGCGTATTACAGATTTCCGATTCTTTAAGGAAGTGCTACGTGATGAAGGCAAAATTGTTGGCCGTTACGACAGCCGTTTTAGTGGCGAAGACAGCGACGATGCAGGCGAATATCCATCTTACGACCCAAGTGATGCCAACCTGAACGGCTTGTTTGTAGGCGCGTTTAATGCTTATGTACGTAAGGACTTAAATTACAGGAATGATATCCCATACGAAGCTGTAACCAATGTTTGGCCATGGAGCTTTAAAAACTCCGAGAACGCCTACCTTGATGTATCAGAAACCCTGCGCAGCGCCATGACCCAAAACCCGCACCTTAAAGTGAATATGGTTTGCGGTTACTATGACCTGGCTACCCCGGTTTACAATGCTGAATATGTGATAAGCCATATGGGTCTCCGCCCCGATCTGCGTGGTAACATTGTAACCAATTATTACAAAGCTGGCCACATGGTTTACGTAAGTAAGGAAACTGATGAGAAACTAAAAGCGGATGCTGAAGTGTTTTATAAAAGCGCGCTGAAATAATCGGTATAAATTGACTTACTCTCCACGCGTCATTGCGAGGAACGAAGCAATCCCCGATTAGCAGGTCTGTCCTGTATAGTTAGAGATTGCTTCGTACCTTACAGCAATGACGCTTTTTTATAAATAGTTTTATTTAGCCCAAACCTTATTCTCCACTCTAATTCTCACCGTAAGCATAATCGCGTTTAGCACTGTAAAAATTACAGCTGTATAATACAAGTGGAACACCATTGGAATGACGATGATCTCACAGATCACGATGAAGTAATTCGGGTGCTTAAACAGTTTATAAGGCCCCTTTTTAACCGGACCACTACCTGGCACCCGAAAGATCTTTGTGTTCCAGTATTTGCCTAATGATGATAACGCCCAGAATTTAAATGCAAGCAGCAGAATAAACAGCAGTAAGAAAATGTAATCCATTGATAAGCCGGGGCGAAATATATACTCCCCTATCATGGAAATAATGAACAGCGTATGCAACGCTACTATGTATGGGTAATGATTTTTACCATACTCGATAGCGCCTTGTGACCGCAACCACTTTTCGTTACGGCGGGCGATATAAAGTTCAGACAAACGCTGGGTAATGACGAAGATGATGAAGGGTATAAAGTACATTATTTAAACGTTATAAAGTTTATTAATTCCCCTCTTGAGAGGGGGCGGGTTGAAACGTGTGGTGGCAGAGGGGTGTGTTTCATCGCTTGGCTAACACACCCCTCCGCCCCTCTCAAGAGGGGAATCGCGCATAGCCCACGCTTTTATTTAATTCTTCATTTCCAGCAACACCATCTCACTCGAAAACCCGGGCCCCATGGCCATCATCAAGCCGAAGCCGTCATTAAAACCTTCTCGTAAAAACTTCTCCAATACATACAAAACTGTAACGCTCGACATGTTGCCATTATCATTCATCACCTCACGGGTCTTTTGCAGGAAATCGCCCTCAATAGGCAAGGCATCTTTATAAGCATCCAATACTTTTTTACCTCCGGGATGAAAAATAAAATTTTTGATATCGGCCAAAGTAAGATTATGCTTAGTCAAAAACTCGGTAATATCATGCAATACATTTTCATTAATAAACGTAGGGATATCTTTAGAGAACAGCACCTTGAAGCCTGTATCCTGAAACTCCCAGCCCATTACTTCCAATGAATCATAGTACAGCTTACTGCTGGAATCGAAATAGGTTATTTTTTTATTTTCGGTATGATTATCGCCCTTTACTATGCAGGCAGCTATCCCATCAGAAAATAAGCTCGAGCCTATAAAGTTACTTTTACTGTAATCATTCTTTATCAGCGTAAGTGAGCAAAGCTCAACAGCTACCAATAACACTACCGCATCGGGATCAGCTTTTGCCATAGCATTGGCCTTTGCCATGCCAGATACACCACCACCGCACCCTAATCCCCACAACGGCGACCGCCTTACATGCGGATTAAGTCGCATTTTATTGATGATTAGCGCATCCATGCTAGGCGTTGCCAGGCCGCTGGTTGATACGAATACCAGGTCGGTGATATCATCCTTGCTGATGCCCGCCTTCGCCACACAATCCTCAATAGCCTGTACCGAATATTCAAGCGCGGTATTGATATATTCAATGTTACGCTCCTCAAAGGTGGTAGTGCTGGTATAATAAGAAATCGGTTTACAAAAATTACGGGTGATGATCTCCGTATTATCAAAGGCAAAAATAAGTCGCTTAGTCTGCGGAAAATTAACCGAGAACATACGTTCCGCCTGGGCTTTTACTTCTTTTTGAGTGGTTTTATGGGGCAGTTCTATTTTTGAGACAGCTGTTATTGAAGGCATATAGTTTTATAATAAGTACGTAGCATTTAAAACACCAGTTGCCTTCTTACTTTTAAATAATTAAAAAACCGGGAATAAAATTAAATATACTAATACTAACACCTAATAACGTATTAAGTTCTTTTTAAAACACCTAATAATACTGAGTGCTCTATAAAACAAAAAAAGCCGGACTAAAGCCGGCTCATATATCAAAGATCAAAATAATGATCTAATCATCCATATTTTGATTCGCCAGATATTTATCCAGCGAGAGCGGCCCTGAGCCGAGGATCAAAAAAACAAATAACAAAGCTAAAGCAATTACGGAGAGCCATAATTGCGTATTGATAGGCGATATCAACATATCATTCACAAATACAGCGCCTACAACAATCGGGATCTGTAAGATGCAGGTAAAACGGGTTAAGATACCCAAAGCTATCATGATACCACCCACCATGTGAGCGAAGGTTACATAGTAAACCAATATCATTAATGCTGATGCGGGAAAGACGATAGAGTCCTGAGATTCGATGATCCCCTTTAAATCTGCCGTGTTATCCATAAAAGCCAAGCCTTTAAAGAATAAAAAAATACCGAGCGCAACCCGGACTACATCTAAAAGTTTGGGGTGATGGGTATCACCCCAATTTTCGATTCTGTGAACCAAATCCATAGCATACCTCCTTTTTATTTAACTGTTTATAATCTAAATCAATTAAGGCAGACGTAGTACTAAGGGGTTCGCACCTGGCTAAAAAACCGGGTGTGGGCCTCTTATTTATAGCGGGCGCTTGGCTGCTCCCATGATGATATAAACATCAGCATACCCATCAGGAAAATAACACCGCCGCTATATACAAGCCATGGTACTGAATTAGCTCCGTATACATAAGCCCAAAAACCATCAGAATCCACTACGTTGTCAGTTTTTCCGTGATAGAAAACAACACCAAATACAATCATCCCTATGATTGCTATGATCATTATCAAAATGCCCGCTTTTTTCATTATTATTCCTTAGTAGTATAAAGATACAAAGTTAAAAATGTTTACCAATCATCATAAATAAAAATTGCTACTCTTATTACCTCTTTTTGCTTGCATTGGTGGGGTTTACTCACCTCGACTTCACTACGTTTGTCGACCCTCTCTGTCGCAAGCGACAAATAGGGTGAAGATTAATATACATTAAAACGCCTTTTGACCTGTAAATATTATCCTTTTGCCCTCGCTATGCGCGTTAAATTCAGGGGCATACATACTTTGTACAGTGGCTATCCCGGTTGAAAAATTACCCGGTTGAGCAACGCGTAACTGGTATTCAAACACATAATTCCCCTTTTTTAAATAGCTAATAAAAAAGTTGGTGGCTACATCCTTGGTTACCTGGTAATAGTACAAACCGTCCTGATATTTGTAGGTTGATAACGCATCAACCGGTTCGGTACCTGCGGGGCGCATATCTTTTAACTGCACATACTCAAAATCACGGCCCGAATTTAAATATACGACCACCTTAAGTAAGTCGCCTGTTTTGGGTTGATGCTGCGCATCAACCGCGGTAAGCACCGTGCCGCCATCGGTTTGTTTAACAATAAAATATTTCCTGTCGATATGAATATCGGTTTTAGATGGGGTAATCTTATCCAGTTGCTCCAGGTATTGCCAGTGCAACGCTCCCCAGCTGATGGATTTACCGTTGTTCTTTATCTCAACCTTACCATAAGCAGGCTTTATTTGCTCATCGGCCCAGCTGGTTTTAATGTAGCCTGTGCCGGCATCTGCTTTAATATCGGGCTTTAATTCTTCAAGCGACTTACCTCCTAAAGTAATTGCTGAAGTTGCATCAGGCGATAGCCAATCCTCCTGTTTCATCAGCAAAGTATAGCAGGCGGCGGCGGTTGCTTTGGTGGTTTTCCAGTCGCTGGTTTGTTTGCTGCGCAGCAACCAGATCTTCATTTCTTCAACTGATTTTTGGTTATTACCAACTTCGGTAAACAACTCAATCATCAAACTTTGTGTTTCAATTGGCGATTGATACCAAAAATAACCATAAGTATTTCGTGCCCAATACATCCCCAAGTCATCCGATTGCTGCGCGGTTTCTTTCAGCGATTTAATAATAGCCTGCGCTACTAATGGTTTGTCATTACGCTGCATAGTTAAAGCAATTAAGCCCTGTTGATAGATACTTTGCGATACCCATTGTTTTTCGGCACGGCTTAAATAGTTGGTAAAGGCGCTTTTTACTGCCGCGCTCATTTGCTTGCCACTGTAATAACTAAGGGCATACCAGGCATGTATCTCTGTCGAACCCAATCCACGGGTTTCATATTTTGGTAATTTCCTGGCTGCCTTATCATCAGTTAATAATTGGTCATCGAGGTATTGGATCGCCTTGTCACTGATCTCTTTCAGCTCCTGGTCTTTTTCTATAGCGATGTTGAGGTGGAACAGCTGCCCCATCCCGGCTACGATATGCTGGGTGATATAGCGATCGGCCTCATTGCCGCCAAACCAGGTAAAACCGCCATCGGGTAATTGCCTTTTTTGCAGCTTATCTAAATTCAACTGCATCTCATTGCTCATTTTATTAAGGTCGAACAGCAATGCAATGCGTTTCTTTTGTTCCGATTCGCTGGTGGCATCCTGCAGCCACGGTGTTTCCTCTAATAAAGTTGATTTCAGGTCCTGGTTCTTTTCGAGATTAGATAAAAGCTCTGTGCTATTGGTATTCTTCCATTGATCGAAAACCCGTTTTATCACCGGCATATGGTTTACCAAACTGGTGGCTAAACTATTGGCATAATACCGGCTGAATACCTGCTCCGAACATTCATAGGGAAACTCCATCATATAAGGCAATGCCTGCACGGCATACCATGCTGGGTTTTGGGTATATTCCAGCGTTAATGTTTTACTTTTCAGGGTGGTGCTGGTGTTGTTGATCAGTTTATCAAAAGTATAATCGCGGGTTTGCCCTGCCCTCACCATCATCGGCATTGATTCGGTTACCAGCATGCGGTTTGGTAAAACAGGCAGCGTGTTTTCCTCGCCATCGCTATAATTACCGGCATCGGCAATAATGCGATAGGTTAGTGCGTCCAAGCCTTGCGGAATAACCAGTTTAAAAGATATGCCTTTGTTGGTGTTCGCCCCTATCGCGACCTGTTGTGTGCTATCTGCCCCGTTCAGCAATAAGCTAACCGGCTGCATGGTTAAGGCATTAAACAATTGTATAGTTACTTTCCCTTTCAGTTCACCAGCTGTTAAGTTAGCTAACCTTGCTGATACGGTAAGCGTATCACCCTCCCGCAAAAAACGCGGCATATTGGCACTTATACTCAGTTGTTTTTGGGTGACTATCTCATTTTCTATATAGCCGGTTTGCAATTGCTGCGTATGCGCAAAGGCCTCAAAGCGCCATTTAGTAAGCGATTGCGGAATGGTAAAGTCTATTAGTATCTCACCTTTATCATTGGTACGTAATTGCGGGTAAAAGAAAGCCGTTTCATTAAAATTTTTGCGGATGATAGGTTGTTTCAGTTTGTACGGGCTGGCTTTGAATTCTGATGTATCAGTTTTATAAGCCTGTTCGCCATAATCATTTACTACTTGTACACCTGCAACTTTACCGTTTAACGCTATAAGTAAATCTTTATTAAATTTAGCGCCGGGTGCAGTTACAATTTCACGCATCTGGACCGGGGAATTAATGCCGCGTATCATAACATTAACAGCTCCTCCTGGCGCACCACTCCTTTTTTGTATCCCATAGCCAACCACTGCCACTTCATTTAATCCGTGTCCGTCTTGCAACAATCTTACATTTAAGTTCTCGCTTTTCGAAGTGGTTATTTCCTGTTTTACATAACCAACATAAGTGAACACAACTGTCGCATTAACTGGCACTCGTATTTTAAAATAGCCTACAGAGTTTGTTGTTGTACCTATACTTGTACCTTTAATATTTATGGAAACACCCGCCAATCCCGGGCCACCACTATCTCTAACATACCCGCTTATATCATAGCCATTCTTTATCAGTTGGGCATTTTGCAAATAGTCTTCCCTCAATTGCTTATCTGCCTGTAATCTTTGCTGATATTGGCGGTAACCATTATTGTAACTCCCATAATAATCGTAACCAAAAAGGTTTAGCTGTTCATAATCGCGGTTTATGGTGCTATAATTAAAATTAGCATAGCTTATTGGGTTGGTATTTATAGCATTTACAAAGTCATAGCTATTCCACGCGAAATAGTTAGGTTGATATTTTTGCTGAGGATCCAGCGCATGGCTCCAGTTTTGCCCCGCTGTAATATCATCTAATGAGGCATCATATAGCGATGCAACCATTTCAGTTGCCAGTTTCTCATTGTTCGCACCGCTTACCTGTAGTTTCCATTGCTCAGCCTGGCCGGGCTCCAACTTGTTATTAAAGGTGAGGAATTTGATCTTCAGGTTATTATCAGGGTTTACCAAATATATTTTTTCATAACTGCTGTAGATCCGGTTATGATAAACGGTCAGGAACTGAACCGCTGGATTTTTATCAGCAACCCCTACCGACACTTTTACGCTTTGCTGCCTTTTATCAACAGTTATCCATTTTGATGAGATGAGCTTTGCTCCGCTGTAATACTCCATCAACACATTTATCTTTTCATTCAGCCCAACCAAAAACTCGGCATTGCTGCCTGGCTTTACCGAATTTAATACAGGAATTACCCATTCATTTGTATTGGTTGCCTTCGGCGGATCAGCCATAAGGGTTACATATTTTGTAATAGAAGTAGTATCGCCTTTTTCGTTCCGCGCGCTTATTACCACCTGGTAAATACCAGATGCCTGTTTCCTGAGCTGATCGAGGCTGATACTATCCTGTTTGCCGGCATCCGTTTTTAAATCCGCACTGCTAATAAGCTGCGCACGCTGCCAGGTTGCCTCATTGTCTTCATTGCCATAAGCATAACCGGGGAAACTGGCTTTAAAATCAGCTTTGCTTAAAAGATATTTATCAGGCGTTGTCCATAGCCTGTTAATAAATAACTGGTCAGAATTTTTTAGCGCATATATTTCTACCTTGATCTCTCCTTTTTCCGGCTGATTATTCAGATTGCTGATCGCTACAGGCACTTTATAAGTATCTTTTGCAAACTGCCGGGCAGGTATATTATCGATAATTTTGATATCATTATTACCTATGGTTACCGTGGTTTGCCCTGAATGCGTTTCATCGCTTTCATCTGTAACATCGGCATTTATGGTGTAGGTGTAATTCTCCACGCTTGCACTTTCGCCGGGTGTTACCTTAAATTTTATGGTATAATTACCCTGGTTATCGGTTAAGATGGTATCAGTTTTGATTTCAGCCGTTTGTCCGTTGTAATTATACCGGTATGGCACACCACGCTTGTAAGGAATAAACCTGTAGCTTTGCGCCCTGATAATATGATAAGCCACTCTCGCCTGCGATAAACCATAACCTGAAAACGCCGTTACTTTACCCTTTACCGTTACCGAATCATTGAGCTTATAGCTTCCCTTCACCGGTAAAAACTCTACCTGGAAAGTTGGGCGCTTGTATTCCTCTACCTGCACATTAATATCACCATCAGCAGTTTGCAGGCGCACAGTGCCATTCAGCATGGTTTGAGGGATAATAAAGCTACCGTTAAATGAGCCAAACTCATTGGTTGTTAATTTTAATGAACTTACCTGTTTGTTGTTCACATCCATAAAATCAACTTCCTCCGCCTTACCCGGCATTATTTTGCTTTTGCCCTTTAGGGTTTGCAGTTGCAGGCCCTTAAAATAAATGGTTTGCCCCGGGCGATAGATCTGCCTGTCGGTAAATAATACGGTCTTATCTTCAGGATCGTCATCATCGTCAGTTTTATCCTCTGCACCATTTATATATTTCGACTGCTCGCTTAAAGTATCTCCTTTAAGAATAAATTTGATAGATAAACCATTCTTTTGCGCGTATTTAGTGGAGATGAATTTGCCATTCTTATCTGTATTGCCGCTGTCGTTCAGATCTGTCCAGTATGTGTTTTTGACTTTATCATCATAAGCAGAAACTTTGGCATTTATTGAAACCTGTACGCCGTTTAACGGCTTACCTGTTTCCCTGTCCATCACACGGAGCTCCAGATTATCATCAGGGTTCTTCCTGGCTGTATAGGCTATATTGCTTACCCTGAAATCCGTCAGCCCGGTTAATGTTTCCTCATCTGATGCGCCATCTTTAATCAGCAACACATAATTGCCCGGCGACAGCGCATCCAGCTTAAACTCTGCCGAATGCCTGCGAAAATCACCGGGATCGGTCCACTTCAAATCCTGGCTTTGTACCGGTTTAAGTTTCTTTAATAAATTGATGCGATATTGGGGTAAAGTGCTGAGGGTATCGCCTGTATTGTAGTCCTGTAATTGTGCCGATGATAACCGGTAAATAAGCACGTTAGCCGAGGTAATATTTTTGTAGGTCAGCAAAGCCAGTAAGGGTTTACCGGGTGTATTGATATTCTCAACCGTTGCCGATATTTCCTTTTGTTCGATACCTTTCATTAGCGTAGCCGCATTTTTACCGCCCAAACTTTGCGGGTACGCTGCAACCGCTTGCTTAAAATAATTATAGGCGATGGAAAGGCTGTCTAAACCCTGGTAGTATTGGCCTTGCAACACCAAAGCTTCAGCGCTTATTGGTTTTTTAGCAAATGTTACCGCTATTTGTTTTAATGCTGATAAATACAACGAATCCTTATGATTTACGTACGATTTACCATATAAAAACTTCAGGCGCTGCAAGTCGATATCGGCCACCGCCTCATCCTGGTGCATTTGCAGGTGAAAGGTGGTGGCCTGCTGTAAATATTTTATTCCCTGGTAATAGGTAGATGATGTATCGGTAGTTTTAACAGGTAAAGCAACAAACGCGCGACTATCACCAAAAAACGCGGGATCATTCAGCGAGAATGGCAATTTAGGTTTGGTGAGGGCAGGTTCATCGCTCAAATAAAAATCGAAGGCCCGCTGTACCAGCAGGTCATATAATGTTGGGCGCAGGTAACGGGTGGAAGTATCACCTTGTAATACACCGTCAAGCACGGTAATGGGTGTAGCCTGCTCTTGCTTAGCATCCGCCAGCGACTGCTTGTATAAACTGCTTGTTTCGGCTATGATGGTTTTAAGGTCCCATTTATTAAAATCGGTATCGGGTTTTAGCAGTTGGCTGCGCTGGGTAAAGCGATAGCGGTTTTGGTCGTAATATTTCCAGTACATTTCGGCCAGTAAGGATTGTAATACAGGCTTCGCCGGATATTTCGCATCATGCGCATCTCTTCTTAACCTGCTGATGATAGCCGGATAAGCCTCTTCTTCCAGGTACGACTGGAAAGTCATGCGGTAAATAACCGCCTTAATTTGCTGGGGGGTATTTTTATTCTGCCGGGCCAGCTTTTCCAGCTCGTCTACTTCTTTGAGGGCCGATTTAGGTAGGCCTATGCCCGCGAGGGAATCGATTCGACTGCTGATAGTTTCATATTTATTCTGTGCCCGGGCATTTGTAATAAGAAACAGCAAGCCCGCTATCAGCATTATTTTAAGTGATCTTAGATAGGGTGAAGGCATAAAATCCAAGGTTTTAGATGTTTTTTTTAATATTAATAAACAATTATAACTACAGGATGCAAAGCGGGCTTAGATTCCATAATTAAATTTTAATTATTTTTTATCTGATGGAGAGAATCAGTTTTATGATGAATTTGTTTTACAATATCGTAACAATAAAAGCAATACCTTTATACTAACAAAACAAAAACCACATCATGAAAACGAACATCGGAATTTCTGAAGAAAACAGGAAAGCTGTTTCAGAACAATTGACCAAATTACTGGCTGATGAATTTATTTTGTATACCAAATCAAGAAATGCGCACTGGAATGTGGAAGGCCCCGACTTTCATACTATGCACTTATTTTTTGAAAGCCAATACGAACAATTAGACGATATAATGGATAGCGTTGCCGAGCGTATCCGCAAAATTGGCCACTATGCCCCTGCTACACTTACCCAGTTTTTACAACTGACGCATTTAACCGAAAAGGGTGCTGACAAAAACGACAGCTTTAGCTTTCTGAAAGAATTACTGGAAGACCACGAAAGCATTATTGAATTTATACGCGGCAACATTAACCCAATTGCCAATGATTTTAATGACGCCGGCACCAGCGACTTTTTAACCGGACTGATGGAAACCCACGAAGGTATGGCATGGTTTATCCGCGCACACTTTAAATAGGCTATATTAATACAAGACCTATTATAACAAAGCGTCATTGCGAGGTACGAAGCAATCCCAAACTATACAGGGCGAACCTGCTAATCGGGGATTGCTTCGTACCTCGCAATGACGCGCTGAGAGAATTATAGGCATTGGCTTAAATCATTCAAGCCGATGCCTTTTTATTTTGTGCCGATAGTACGTCTTTTATCTTTTCGTTCCCCTCGATAGTCCTTAACCCTTCTTCATAGCCAATCATATAAATTTCGTCGGCGGCGTCGGTATCAAAAATGCCGTAGCCACCCAGTCCGTGAGGCTCAATAACTACATCGCATAGCATTTTATGGGTATTAAGGCTGGAGTTGATGGCGATCATTGCTGCCCTATCCACCAAACTACCGAAGGATTTTATCTCGGTAACTACCGGCAAATGGTTGCATGATGAACCGATGATCAGGTCGCAATTGCCTATCAAAGGTTCAACCGGGAAGTTGTTGAGTATACCACCATCAACATACATATGTCCGTTAATAATAATGGGTTTAAAAATACCCGGCAAACAGCAGGAGGCCAGTATTGCTATATCCAGTTCGCCCTCGGTAAAATAAACCAGGCGGCCCTCACCCAAATCAACCGAAGAAATGGTAACACGGGTTTTAAGTTCCTTAAATGAATTATGCGGGATATATTTCTCGATCAAAAATCTTGCATTTAAAATAGACAACAACCCACTGCTTCCAAAAGCAGGGCGCAGCATTTTAAGCAACTTTGCATCTTTTATTATCTGTAAGATCTCCTTAGGCGCATAACCCGCGGCATAAAAAGCAGCGCCGATTGCCCCGGCACTTGTACCCGAGATATGCGAAAACTCGATTCCCCGATCTATCAGCGCCTGCATCACGCCTAAATGCGATACACCTCTTATTCCCCCACCCGATAGGGCCAGACCTATTTTTTTAGCTTTATGTTGATCGTTACTTGTATCCATTAATATTTATGAGCCATTAATTGTGCCAATGTATATAAAATTCACCTTATTTTCCTGTGCAATGAATTAGGATTTTCTAAAATATTGGCCCAATTCGATATTATTCATTAATCTTGGTGATATACATTTATTAAGCAGATAGCAATAAGAAATATGAATAACCCTACACCCGAGATCCTTAAAACCAAACACCATTTTGAAATACTTGACGGCTTAAGAGGCGTAGCAGCTGTGTCCGTAGTGTGTTTTCATTTTATGGAGATCGTATTTTCGGATTATAGTCAGAATTTCATTGGGCATGGTTTCCTGGCTGTCGATTTCTTTTTCTGCTTATCCGGCTTTGTTATCGGCTACGCTTATGACGATCGCATTGCCAAAATGGGTGTCTGGGAATTCTTTAAATCGAGGCTGATCCGCCTGCATCCTTTGGTTATTATGGGTTCGGTATTGTGCCTGCTTACCTTTTTGTTCGATCCATTTAGTGCTTATGCCGGTTCATACAGCGCGGGTAAGATCACGCTGGTATTTTTGAGTTCTCTTTTAATGATCCCAATGCCTATAATGCCCGACCGTTATTTTAACCTGTTCTGTTTCAATGCTCCGGCATGGTCGCTATTTTGGGAGTATGTGGCCAATATTTTTTATGCCTTTTTGCTGATCAGGATCGGCAAACGATTCCTGTTCGTATTAACTGTATTTGCAGCCGTGGCGCTTTGCTATGTATGTTACCGGTCAAACTCGCTGATGGGCGGCTGGAGCGGCGGTACCTTTTGGGATGGCTGCGCGCGCATTGCCTTTTCATTTTTAGCCGGGCTGCTGGTTTACCGTTACAACTGGATCATCAAGAACAAACTGGGCTTTATCGGCCTTACCATATTGCTGATGCTGGCCTTCCTGTCGCCGGTTTCAAAATGGAACTGGTTAAGTGAGCCTTTTATAGTAATATGCTATTTCCCGCTAATCGTTGCATTGGGTGCAGGCGCTACATTGTCTGAAGGCTTTAAAAAGATCTGCGTTTTCTCCGGCAACATCTCCTACCCACTTTATATGACACATTATGCCTTCATCTGGGTATTTGGCAATTATTTTAGCAGCCACAAACCAGGTACAAGCCAATTATTCTTTATCATATCAATATCCATGCTGCTGTTAATTGGCATAGCTTATTTAGTGATGGTGTTGTATGATATACCGGTAAGGAAGTATTTGAGCAATAAGAGGAAGCCGGCTTGATAACCGTAAATCTGTATATTTGTGTATGGGCACATTAAGGTTACATGATCTTTCTACTCCAAAAGAAGAAATTATTAAAGAACGTGAGCAGCGTTTTTTAATAATTTCCTCCGCTGAAAAATTTCATGTTTTGTTACACCTGAATAAGGTTGCAGTAAAACTGAATGGTGGCCAGCCTTTAAAAAAACCACAGGGAAAAGGAATTATCATTTCCAAGCCTTTATAATTATGCCTTTCGACAGGGGAAATTCCGAAGCGTTACTGCCTTATTATTTAATCACATACGGCACGCGTGCACCAGCATATGGTTTGCATCTATTTACAGATATTTGAAAAGTGAGTAATCCTGTGCATAAAATGAAAGGAATTAAAAGGTTTAATAACAACGGGCTTTCCGAGTTTTTGGGCCTTGGTGCGGACTCTGGTTCTTTCATTTTTAAGTCGGCTGACAACATCCAAGTTTCTTATCCCGAGCCTCATCGTAAGGAGATGTATAGTTTGGGTATTATTACCGGCGGAACGGCAGAACTCCGTGTCGGCTTGAATAATTATTCGGTACAGGCTCCGGGACTTATCGCCATCGGTCCGGATGAAGTCAGGCAATGGACGCTTAACCAACCTGGTATTAAAATTACTGGTTTGTTTTTTACTGAGGATTTTGCAATCTCAGGGCTTACGGATGCTTTATTTCTGAAGCGTTTACCTTTTTATCAAAAAAGCGGTCATCATGTTATCCCTTTAAATCCTAAAGAGCTAAGTGCATTAAAACCACTCTTTCAGCAGATTGAAAAAAAACACAGATCGACTGACCTGAATAAGATGGGGAGTATTCAGGCAATCCTCAGGGTGTTACTATTAGAATCAATGACTTTACAAAGAATCAGCGATCAGCTTGATCAAGGTAACCTTTCTCAGGCGCATCACGTGACCATAAGATTTAAGGAATTACTGGCTGAACGATTTGCTGCACACAGGTCTGTAAGCTATTATGCAGAACAATTGTTTATAACTCCCAAGCATTTGTCACAGACCGTAAAAGAGCAAACAGGCAAAACCGCGGGCAAAATGATAGATGAACTGGTTTGCCTTGAAGCAAAAATACTATTGCAAATCGAGGAACTTAATATTTCACAGGTATCCCAGCAACTGAACTTTGCCAACCCGTCTTTTTTCAGTAAGTTCTTTAGGCGAAGCACAGGACTAAGTCCACAGCAGTACCGGTATAATCTCCTGCAAAAATAATCCGACATTTAGACAAGTTTCTCCGCTATTCGGGGCTTTTTCTTCTTTCCTGGCACGCTAACTTTGCTATCGTACTAAACAACAGCCATATGAAAACAAGGAAATTAGGAAAGAACGGACCGGAAGTATCTGCCATTGCTATGGGCACCCGCACCGATGCCGGGAGTTTGCAGGAACGTGAAGAAATAAAAAAACTGACGATTGAAACGCTGCAGTATGGAATTGATTCAGGTATCAATTTTTTAAATACTGCAGATTTCTATGGAATGGGTTTTAATGAGCTGAACATAGGCGAGGCGATCAAAGGGAGAAGGGACAAGGTTTTTCTGAGCGTTAAAACCGGTGCGCTGAGAGATCCTAAAGGCCATTTTTTGGGATTGGATTGCAGGCCGGAGGCAATCAAGAATTTCTGCGGCTATTCACTTACGCGACTTGGCGTTAATGAAATCGACCTTTATCAACCGGCCCGTATAGACCCAAATGTACCCGTTGAAGAAACAGTTGGTGCGATTAAAGATTTGATACAAGAAGGCAAAGTGCGGTATCTGGGCCTTTCAGAAGCGAATGCCGGTCAGATAAGGCGTGCGCATTTAGTGCATCCAGTGTCAGCACTGGAAATAGAGTACTCATTGGCAACCCGTTTTATTGAAAATGAAATTCTGCCAACGGCAAGAGAACTCGGCATAAGCGTGGTGCCCTACTCATCTTTTTATTACGGTTTTTTAACAGGAAACCTGCATTTCCCGTTACCTCAGGGAGACTACAAGAACATGTTCCCCAGGTTTCAGGGAGAAAATCTAGAACATAACCTGAGAAAAGTAGAATGGCTTAAAACATTTGCTGCTAAAAAAGGCGTGAGTGCGGGTCAGTTAGCCTTGGCTTGGCTGACCAGCCAGGGCGATGATATTATCCCCATTGTTGGAATGAATAAGCCCCAGCGGGTGGAAGATAATCTGAGTGCTCTTGAAATTGTGTTTACTGAAGCAGAATTGAAAAATCTGAACGAGGCTTTTGTACAAGGAGCCATTAAAGGCGAGCGTTATCCTGCAGCATTGATGGGCTGGGTCGCTTCGTAATTAAATAGGAAGCCGCTTTTTTGCCGGCTTCCTATTTAATCCAGACTGGGCAGAATTTGAACCACTTCTCCTCTCAATTAAAAAGTTTATCATGCCAGATTACTTATTGTGGTTTTAAAAATCTCTCCAATGTCAGCCAGTCGATAAAGCGGTCGGTCCAGGTATCGGTGGGTAAACCTTGTTTTTTTAACCCGAAACCATGGCCACCTTTCGCATATATGTGCAATTCGGCGGGGTGTTTGGCTGTTACCCAGGAAACATAAAGCGAAGTAGCTACCAGTTGCAGGTTGTAATCGTCGTTGGTCGCAGCGGCAATAAACAGTGGTGGCGCGTCTGCTGGGATGTTGTTTCTTTGCACATCGGATGATAACTCGCCACCACCGTACATAAAACCTACAAAATCAGGACGGTTTTCAGGGGTATAATTATAGGCTGTGGAAGCGGAAATGACGCCCCCTGCTGAAAACCCTATGATGCCTATCCGATGTGGATCTACCCCATATTCTACAGCGTGGGCACGTACGTAGGTAAGTGCCTGCCGGCCATCAGCAACCGCCATGTCAACAATAGTTGAGCGGTTAGCGCCGGCACTTTTGTTGGCACGGTCGGCAATTTCCTGTTTATACGGGTCGCCGCCTTCGGTATGTATCAGCCTGTATTTTAGTAAAAAAGCAGTAATACCCTTGCTTTGCAGCCATTTTACTACTGCATAACCTTCCTGCATGATAGATAACGAATGAAAACCTCCACCCGGGCAAACAATAATGGCCAGGCCTGTTGGCGCATGTGATGGATCGGGCGGATAAACGGTAAGGGTTGGTTTACTGACATTAAAAATCGCATTGGAATGATACATGTTATTAGCGTTTTCCTGTTCGCTCCATGTCCAGTTTTCAGATCCCGGCGCGACGCCTGGGTATAATGGAATAACTTTTTGCTGAGCTTTTGCCACGACAATAACCAGCGACAATAAAATAATTACCAAGATTTTTTTCATGTTTATTAGGCTATGCCATTGGAGGCCATTAAAATTAGATTTTTATATTGAATTTGAAGTAATTAGTAAAGGATAATCAAACTACGCTATCCAAAGCCCCCTAACTCCAAATCACTATGCCCGTAGTCTCCGACTACACTCACGATGCCTTCGGCAACTCCACATAAAAAGTTGTGCCGTTGTCTGCATGGCTTTCGTACCAAATATTGCCGCCATGGGCTTCAACAATTTGTTTGGAGATGGCCAGACCAAGACCAAATGGCTCTTCGCCTGCTGTACCCGGGCGCTTGGTGTCGGTAAACATATCAAATATCTTGTTACCCATTTCTGTGGGAATACCTATCCCCCTGTCAGCTACGGAAATAACCACTTTTTCGGGCTGCGATTCAAGGCTGATCTGTATTGGCGAGCCAATGGGACTGAACTTAATGGCATTGGCAATTAAGTTACTCATTACACGCCATAATTTTTCGCGACTGGCGGAGATCGTAACCGGGCTGCTATCCAGTGTTAGCTGTTGATCTTTACTGCTCGCCTTATTCTCCAGCAGATCAACGCAATAACGCAGCATCTGGTCAAGATCTACCATCTCCATTTTCAGTTCTTCGGCGCGGGTGTGCACTTGCAGCAAGTCATCCACCAGGTCGAGTGAATTATTGCCCGAAGTTTTTATCAGTTCAAGCATCGATCGGTCTTCCTCTGTACATTCATTGTTTTCAAGCATCAGCTCGGTAAGCGATGTGATAGCCCCGATAGGGTTACGCAGGTCGTGCGCCACTATCTTCATCATACGCGAGTTATCGGCCTGGCTTTGTTCCAAAGCATCCAATGTTTCTTTCATTTGCACGTATTGCTCGTGCACCTGCCTGTTCAGGAGTTTTGTTCGCCCCAAAGTGCGTTTTATTATTATAATTATAGTAATGGCAAGCAAACATACAACCGCTGCCAGTATAAGTAATATATTTTGGTATCTTGATCTGTCGGAGAGCGTTTTGATCTGTTGGTCTTTATAGGCATAATCCAGGTAATCTATACTTGATGCGTTGTTTAGTTTTGCCTGTTCATCGTTAAACATTACCAATTGCCTGCTGTAAAGGGCCGCCTGTACACTATCATGGTGCGAGGTATAAAGATCGAATAGTTTACGGGCCATTATCTGGCTGTAAATGAGATAGCCATTATTGCCTGCTACTGCCAAACCGTGCTGATAGTATCCTGCTGCCTTAACGGGATCGCTTGCTGCCAGCCGATCGCCCATATCTATCATCATATCCATACTCACATAATAGAGGTTATGGTTGATAGCCGTGTTTATTGTACTATCAAGTAGCGCCAAACCCGTTTTGCGCGGCCCATGGGTTATCACACCGTCAGCCACTAATTGGTCAATTGCAATTAAGGTTCTATTGTCGTGATATTTTGCAGCTATTTTTTTTGCCCCGGCAATATAATAACTCATCGAATCGCGGTTGAATTTCGCGGGATAGTCCAGCAGGTAATTACAGATGACCAGCGACATGATAGAATCCTGTTTTAACTTGCGGCCTAAGTTTAAGGTTTCTTTAAATTGCTGTATGGCACGCCCGTCTTTGCCCATTTCGTTATAAACCATGGCCATGTTCATTAAGGCTTGTACTACGTTAGCCGAGTCATGCAGCTGTGTATAGCTTTTAAAGGCTTCGTTGTAATAGCGCAGGGCGAGCTGCAAATTCCCCTTAATATCAAACACTATACCCAGGTTGTTTGAGGCATCTGCTTTGCCTTTAGCATAATCCAGGCGATTGGCTATCTGGCGGGCCTTGGCGGTGTATACAAATGTGCTGTCAATATTCTTTTCATACATGAGCATAGCCAGCCTGTTGAGGGCATCAACATAACGCGAGCTATCGCTGATATGACTTAGCGATTTCCTGATATTAGCAACTTCACCTGATTGAGCATAGCTTGCCAGTGTGATCAAAGTAAATATTACAACAAGAAACGCTTTACCTTTCATAACTGTGCCACATATGCCAGCACCATATTAATAATACTTAGTGATATTAGCAAATGGAATACAATTAATGTAGAAGAAAAACTAACTATAAGGCAACATAGACTTATTGCTGACGCAATATTACTTACTACAGTCAAGGCATAACAATTCATCCCCACCTTTCGGCAGTATTATATATAGCTCAGTACATCAATAATTATCCTGTGCGGGATTATTCAGCCACCAGGTCGCCCAATGAAACGTGCAATAGCGCGCAAAGTTCATGCAGCCCATCCAGCGTAAGGCTGTAGGTGTGCCCAAGCCAGGTACGGAGCGGCAGTATCTCCCTGCGCATCAATCCCTTAAAATGTTGGCGGCTCCAACTATTCTGTCGTAAGAGAGATTCGATGCGCTCAGCTATCAGCCGGCGGTTATCAGTATGCGCTATATCTGCAGGGCTAAGCCTTACCAGGATAACATCGAGCAAGGAAGGGCGTTGGGCTGTTTCCATAAGTTCAAAATTTAGCGTGGTGAATAGTTAGTGGGTGAATAGTTAAAAATAATAAATAACCATATAAACTACAAATTAAGAACGCATAATGTTTGTAAATAATTATCCACAAAGTTTAACTATTAAAAATTCAACTGTATTTCATGTTATTTATTATTTCGAGCTCTCCTGATCTATTTTCCTCATATTATATATTATTTTTATATTTGGCTACTAATCAATTACAACCGAGTGTATTATTCAACCTAATACAATTATTATGAACTTATTTTCCCGGAAATCATTGTTAATTTCGTTTCTGGCTGTCTCCATAATATTATTTACTTCCGGCTGCAAAAAGAGTGATGTTACGCCTACCCATCCGGCAACTGTTTATAAAGTGCAGGGCTTATGGGCTGGTACCGCATCTAACGATGCTGCTATCACTATACCTTATTTTCTCACCGTAAAGGCCGATGCCACCTGTTCATTCGAAGGAATTTCTGCCGGTGATGTAGAAAATTTCGGCGTAGGAACCTGGACGCAGAACAGCACTACATTTACGGCCAGCCTCACTACACTTTATGGCATAACAAACAACATAGGCATTATACAAACCGTAACCGGGGCATTTGATAGTAAAGCAGTAACGCTAACGTCACTTACCTGGAAAGATGTTTCGGCCGGAGCTACAGACCAGGGCACATTTGCGCTAACAACATCTAATTAAAAAATAGCATAACTATTCTTTAGGCCTGTAGAAAGTAGTGCCATTAACCTCATTGGTTACCTGCATTTCTTCGGTAACAGCCTTACCGTTCTTTTTTACAAGTTTCAGGTATCGGTTTAATATTTTCTTTTGCTCTTTAGTGCCTGTTTTAAGCACTTCCTGTATCTGACCGTTAAAGGCGCTTACAAAAAGAGTGTCGTTGCCAAAAGCCCCAAAACACGAGATTTTAGCAGCAGTAAGATCATCCACATCGTTTTGGTAAGAGGGAATATCAAGTTTATATACTAACTGTTTATCATCCCACTTATAATATGCTGAGGCATCCCCTTTAATAAGCGGGACATTATCATTTATGCACCAGCTGCAATTCCCCTTTTTTATCGCCCCGGGAAAAAAATTGTAATTATAATTGACCAGCAACTCATCACTACTATCGCCGCTGAATTCAAAACTCATGGTTATTGCCTGATTCATGTAAAGTCCCCAGCCGTATATATGCGCTTCATTTACAAGGTCAAGGCAGCGGTAAACTTTCCCGTTGATTAATTTATAAAAGCTAAAGCCATCAATATAAATCCCGGAACCATGATCGTAAACGCGCCTTAAATAGAAAGGTTTATTTTTAGAAAAGCAATTGGCCACAGCCAAAGTTGGCGAGCCATAAAACGTATCAATTTCTTCCATATAAATTAAATACCAGCTCCCCTGCTTTTCTTTAAATACACATAAATACGGACTCGTTACGTCCCAGCCTAATAAAGATATGAGCTCATTGCCGGTACCGCTATCCAGATTAACAAACATAGGATCAAGTACACGCCCATAACTTGGGTCTACATGTTGGGCATGAGGGTTAACAAGCGTATCGGGTGCTAAAAAGCTTTCAAACTGATGCAATAGTGTACTATCGTTGTTAGTGTAATTAAAATTACGCAGCTTATCTATCCATGATGAAGGTATTTTTATATTGACATTATAGTCTTTAGGAACATCGGCATTATTTTGAGCATGAGCACCAAATACACACGAAATGATTAGGATAAGGGTAAAAATGCGGCGCATTTGCAGGTTAATATTTGGTATGAATTTACACAAATATTAAACGTTAAACAAAAAGCCTTAAATCTTCTGATCCAAGGCTTTTGAGGAGTATTTTAATATTATAATTTACTTTTTATCAGTAAGTTGAGTTAAATAATCACTCAACTTCTCTATATTCTGTTTCAATCCTTCATCAGCTTTAAAGGTTTTTACTACGCGGATAAATTCTTCGGCAGTTTCAAAAAGCATGTGCCAGTTCAGATGTGTCTTTTCGCCTTGTTCCTCAAAATCAATAGTGGCAATAAAGTTGGGAGCTATATGCTCAAAAACGATCTTTTTATGAGGTACGATCTCTTTAAATATGCTCTTGTTCTTATAGTCTGTACCATCAGGACCATGCATAACCAGGAGCCATTCGCCGCCGGGGGTCAGGTCCATTTTGGTTATAGTATTGGTAAAGCCATTTGGCCCCCACCAGTTAGCAATATGTTCAGGGTTAGTCCATGCTTCCCAAACCAGTTCAACCGGGGCATTCAATGTTCGTGAGATTATGATCTCCCTGTCTTTTGTGCTGCTGTTACTTTCCATATTTTTCTTTTTTAAGTTTTTCTAAATACGTTTCCAAGGCATCTAACTTACTTTCCCAATGCTGCCGGTATTGGTCGACAAAGGCCGATACCTCGCTCAATTTATCCAGCTGCGCCTCACAAAACCGCTCACGGCCCTGCTGCTTAATTTTCACCAGGCCGCAATCTGCCAGTATTTTAAGCTGAAGGGATATAGCCTGCCGGCTGATGTCGAATTTTTCGGCAATAGTATTTACATTATGTGGCTGGCTGGCAATCATATTGATGATCGCTCTTCGGGTTGGGTCGGCTATGGCCTGGTAAACATCTCTTCTGGCTATCATATTGCGCAAGTAAGTGCTTGCAAATATAAATGCAAGTATTTACTTGCACAAGTTTTGGAGGGAATATTTTACATCATTCGATTGATCCGGTTTTCCGGCAACAAAAATCACTGAAAAAGCCATAAAATTTTACGCAATCGTTTGTGCTGCAATATGCACGGGTGTTTATTTATATTTAACATTGTTGAACCAATTGCAACATCTATTTATTAAAAACACAAACAGTAAACTTATACTATGGAGCGCAGAGATTTTCTAAAAACCAGTTTGATCGCAACAGCAGGCATCACCATTTTGCCATCAGGCACTTTATATGCAAGCACAAACGGTAAAGTGCGGCTTGGTTATATTGGTGTGGGTGCACGTGGCATGAGCCATATTTCCGAAGGTTTGCTTCGTGATGATGTGGATATCGTTGCCATATGCGATATACAGGAAAGATCCCTAAAACATTGCCGTGAATATATTGCCAAGAAAGGCAAGCCTGCCCCTATTGAGTATACAGGCGGACTGGATGCTTATAAAAGACTCCTCGACCGTAAAGATATTGACGCGGTAATTATAGCTACTCCATGGCAGTTTCATCACCCTCAGGCCATTGACGCCATGCATGCCGGTAAATATGTAGGCTGCGAAGTTATAGCCGGTTTAACGGTTGATGAACATTGGGATATAGTACATACCTCGGAAAAAACAGGCATGCCCTATATGACATTGGAAAACGTATGCTATCGCCGCGATGTAATGGCGGCGCTAAACATGGTTAGGCAGGGGCTGTTTGGCGAAATAGTGCATGTTGAAGGCGGCTATCAGCATAATTTACGTAATGTTTTGTTTAATGATGGCAATTATGGCATAGGGGCAAAATACGGGCCAGATGCCATAAGCGAGGCCCAGTGGCGCACCCAATTTAATATCGATATAGATGGCGACCTGTACCCAACCCATGGCGCGGGCCCATGCATGCATTATATTGATATTACAAGGGGCAACCGCTTTACCAGCCTGTCATCCTTCAGCAGTAAAGCAAGGGGGCTGGCCAGTTATGTGCAGGAAATAGCCCCGGGTGATCCCGCTGCAAAAATCAACTATAAAAATGGTGATGTGGTAACCACCATGATCAATTGCGCCAATGGCGAAACCGTATTATTAAGTCACGATACCCATTTGCCACGCCCCTATTCATTAGGTTTCAGGGTGCAGGGCACACAGGGTTTATGGATGGATGTGAGCAACACAGTTTATATCGAACATAAATCAAAAGAAGATGATGCCTGGGATTCGGCAGATCAGTGGTTTCAGAAATATGACCATCCATTATGGAAAAAATATGCCAATGATGCCGCGGGCGCTGGTCACGGTGGGATGGATTGGTTTGTGTTTAATGCCTTTGTTGAGTCGGTAAAGCAGAAGAAACAAACACCGATAGATGTGTATGATTCGGTAACCATGAGCGTTATCGGGCCATTATCAACCAAATCAATTAAAGAAGGCAACGCGGTACAAGAATTTCCGGATTTTACTAAAGGAAAATGGAAAGACCGCAAAAACACATTTGCGTTAGACGATAGCGGGTTTTAAATATAATAAGTTCAGTTAATTTAGTTAATAGCCCCGGCTATCAATCCCGGATAAGCACCAGCTTTCCGGGATTTCTTTTTGCATTATGTAGGTATGCAATCGTTTGTGCGGTGTCAATCACTGATTATCATACTGTGTATTAATACCTTGGTTAAACATCAAACTAAACACTAATGAAATTAAAATTCAAACACCTATTAACAGTCATTTTGCCGTTTACGATTGTATTACATGGTTCCGCGCAACAGCAAAGCTGCCCTAAATGGGGGCCATATGTTAAAACAGTCGGCATGGGCAAATACAGTAATGAATTGATGATGGCCGATGTTATGATACCTGCGGATGGACTTGCTCCTTTCACTTATGCCTGCAGTGTGCAATTCGGCATTGGTAAAAGCGGCGGATATTGCGGCATACAATTAGCCGGGCCAACGGAGGGCCGTATCCCAAACAATATCTTTTCTATCTGGGATTTCCCTAATAAGATCCAGATCTCTTCGGCTTATAAAGCTCCTTTAACTTTTGTAGGTGGTTTTGGCGGTGAGGGAACGGGGTTACATTCGCATGCTGACTTCGGCTGGAAGCCTAACCAATGGTATACCAATATCGTGAGGCGGTGGGCGGTAAATGATTCAACCACACAGGTTGGTTACTGGATCTATGACCATACCGAAAAAACCTATATCCACTACGTAACCTTTACGGTGCCCGAAAAAAACGCGATGCTGCACAGCGACATCGGCAGTTTCCTGGAAAATTTTGCTGATGATCAAAAGCACACCCGTACAGCAGTGTACCGATCATACTGGATGCTGACCGATCAATACAAATGGGTACACCCTGACACGTTGGTGGCTGAAGCAGGAGAAGGATCATGGAAAGCAGAGCGTTATGGCGATGACGGCGTTAAGGCAACTTCATGCGGAACAAGTCCGTGGCAAAAGAAAACCAAATATGCTGTAAAGCAAAAAGATCAACCTGAAATTATTCCTGCTGATATCTATGATCTGGCCGCTTATTACGATCACTCACAAAAGAAGATATTTGTTGACTGGAGTGTACTGAAAACAGCTACCCCACAGTTAAGCTACGAGGTGCATATATTTGATAACAACACCTATACAGGTAACCCTATCGCATCAATAAAAGGCATTGACCCGGACTTGACCAGTGTAAATGTAGCGGTAAATAACATGAACCTTAAAAGCCAGGATTATTACATCACACTACAGATAACAGACATCTTCGGGCAGATATCACCGGTTAAGAAATTTGTATTGGCGGAGTTGAAACCTTAGTGAATGTTTAGGCTTAGCTCCGTGTTCCTTTGTGAAAATCTCTGTGATCCTCTGTGGTAAATTAACCACAAAGGACAACAGAGATTTTCACAAAGGGCGCAAAAGAATTTATACTGCTATTTATGATATACAGGAATGTGAAACTTGGTAATGTCAACGGCCACCACCGAATCTTCTGTATGGGGCGTGCCTTCCGGTGCCCATTCGTATGGTATGGGTATTGCGCGGTATACAAGACTGCTAGCCTGCACACTTTTGCTATTACTGCTTAAAGGCGAAGCGTTCAGATATGGGGTGAGGTATTCCCAAACGATTCTGCCTGTCGGTGTAATTTGAAAAAACCTTCCATTCATACCTTCGTCAATTAATGTATTTCCGTTTGGCAGTCGACGTGCACTGCTTACAAACGAACTGTAGAAACTCCAAACCGGCCTGCCGGAGTTTTCGGCCGTGTACTGCCAAATTATTTGTTTTGTTATGGGGTTTATTTCCAATATGCGGGAGCCTGCATAAATACCCAGTGATGCAGGCGGGAAGCCTGCCCCTCCCTGATCGTCAAATACAAGCAGGTTTCCTGCACCAGGTAATCCTGCCGGTATTATTTGCGCGTCGTGCTGCCCTGAAAGTTGGTCTACCGGGCGGGGAACATTGCTGTTTAGTAAGCGCGAGTCCGGCGAATAACCGCTGCCGGGGTAATACGGCCCAAGCCGCCAAACTATTTTTCCGGTTGCCTTGTTAATAATCGCAATAAAATTACCCTTACGGGAATCAATGATAATATTGTCAGGGTTAAAACGCTTATCACCTGCGCTATACCATTTGTTTGGCCCAAGAACCTTCATATTGTTTATTTCAAGGAATCCCCAAACGCTGCCGCCATCACGGGAAAGCAGGCGCCGCAGGTATGCTATTCCGTCAGCAGAAAACCCAAACTCATCCAAATGTTCGGATGCAACCCATTTCCAAACAATGTTACCGTTAGGCGAAACCTCATATATCCCCTGGTCGCCAATCTCAAACTTGCTCAATTGTTTTACCTTATGGGGTATGGCAACCAGCAACAGGGTGTTTCCATTTGCAAGGCGCCGCCAGTCGTGGTTTTGGCGTGCCGAACCACCCGGTGCCTGTGTACCCCATTCCCATACTTTATTGCCATCCCAATCAAGCTCCGCAACAGTTTTATTGCCGAAGATGCCGCTCCTAACATCCCCATTGCCCGAAAACTGCACCAACACATGCCCGCGTTTACCGTTAATAAGCTGTGGATCTATCACCTCCCCCGGCACACCGGGATATTGCCATTGGTGCACCTCGTTCCCATTCATATCTATCAAATGGGTTTTGCAGTCGGTAGCAGTAAAACTTACATAGCTGTTGTACGCAAGTGAGGGGCTGTAAATGGTTACACCTGTTGGGTAAACCGTTGGCTGCGGCTTTAACGCGACCAAAAATGGAATAACCGCGGCAACGGCAACCGAAAACAAGGCACTCCGCCTGTGTTTTAAAATGCCTTTTACCAATAGACCAACGGGCACTACCTGTAACCATACGTTTGTTTTTATAGCCATGTCTTTTTTCTAATTGAGTTAACCAAAACAGGTTGTTTTTGTGAATTTGTGGGGTAAATGTAGCAGATATCAAATACTCTACCAAATTGGTAGACATTTATTGTAAAAAACAAATATCTACTGGCGCCATTCGTGCCAAACCTATTACAAGGCAGTGGCCGGTTGTGTTTCCTGAATGTATTTCACCACGCTAAAAACGGTTCTCATTTGATGTGTAAAAGCAACCATTTTTGATTTTGAGGGCATTTGGGGCATTTACAGGTATTAAAGTGTACCAGCTGTGCTAATTGTATGGTGGTACAGTACAGCAACGGTCAAAACAAAAAAGCCTCAAATCTTTCCGACTTAAGGCTTCTCAAATTTGTGATCCCGGCTGGATTTTGTTCGAACCAATTTTTGAATCAGCTTAAAAAAAATATCAGAGTGGAAATGTAGTTCTTTATAATAGTACTTAGTCCATAGGGTAAACTTCTCGAACCCTTTTTTGCAGATTTAAGATTGTTAGCCGCATCTTGATTAATATAGAATATTAATTTATAGTTTTTTTACAAATAGTATTCCAATCAATGACGCTTGATTTTACTGGCAAATGTACCTTCTGAACAGTTGGTATCCAAAACGAGGAGTTTTGATGAAGTTCAATTAGAAATTGAAAAAATAGAACTGGAAACAAACCAAAGAATAACTGAGGTTTTATCTTCGTGTGATGAGGAAGTTTATATAAGAGTTTTGGATTTTAATTTTACAAGAAACGAGCGCGAATCGGCTTACCCCGTTCAAATAGATGCTCTTAAATTAAAAGTTGCATATCCAAATAATGTGCCACCTCAAATAAGAGAGTTTAATCGAATTTTTGGGGGAGTTCATTCTTCTAGTATTTCGGATACATAAACAATGGTTTCGCTTACATAAGTCTTGCCATTATATACTTTTTCTTTCTCTATTGGGTTAATCTGTATTCCAATTATCAAAAATTTGCTTTCTTCATCGTTAATAGTAATTGATATTTCATCATTTTCTTTTATGGTACCTCCACTATTCTTTAATATAGTATCAATATTAAGTGTTTTAAATAGGTTTAGATTCTTCTCTTTATCCTTGATAATATAAAGTGTTGATGGATTTATTGTCATTGTTTTTTAAGGCTATCTAAATAATGTTTATTACCACAAATTGTATCGTCTAATATACTAAACCTAAATCTCTCTCCATCTGAAACTGTAATATCCCAAGTATCATCATTATTCTTAATTTCTATAAAATCAGATGATTTCCATTTCTTACCTGTTTGTGAGGTCAAGTACGTTAGGCTGTCGTCAATAAAGTTAACATTTGAATAGCAAGTATCTGTTTTATGTTTGATTTTATTAAAGTAAACCATTTCTGAGCAATAGTTGCCGTTGTTTGGTTCATTATCTTTTTCACTTTGGTCAGTAAATCCAAAAACACAGGCCACCAAACTAAGGACAATAAAAGCTACACCAAATATTGTTGGTAACGTTTCTTTTATATTTTTCATTGTTTTATAGATGTGTCTAATTTAGCTTGCCTAACACTATCGATTTCAGATTGAGTCATTTCATGCCCACCATATTTGGCAAATGGATCATTATTGGTTGCAGTTTGAGAATATATTGTTGGAGATATCCTAAAGAAGTTACCAAACAATCCTATAAACTCGGTGCTATGATCTTTATATACAGAGTAAACAAACAGGTTTACGGGCCGTCTAAGCCCCTCATAGCTTGCTCTGCCCCTGAATGTCTTAAAGGCGCTAACGGATGGATTCGTGATGATTAGAATAAGAAATACAATCCCCGTTCCCAGGAGTATTTTGTTTTTACGTGAAAGTTTCATTGTGTGTCGTGTTTGTGGAAATAAAATATGGCGTGGACTAAACATCTGCGCTGCCACGGGACACGACTCCCAACCATGCACAAAAAAATAGCCACGCCATTTGCAGGCGTACTAAGATTTTGTATTGCATGGTGCTAAATTGTCGTGTAATTGGCAGCAATACTCAACGTAGTACTATACGTTCAATATATTTATGTAACCAGGTGGTTACTCCGAATTATTTAATTTCATAATCTGGCGGATTAAGCGGGTTAAAAATCTTGTTTATTGCGTTAAAGATAGATATAATAATAAAGCGCAACAAATGTCACCCCGCAAGCTCCGCCAGGGGCTTAAAGTAAATGACACCGTTGCGCCTATAGGATTGCTGTTATAATTGGCAGGTATATTGTGTAAGGGTTCGGTAGGTAAATATACAACTTGTGGGAATACTATCAATAGTTATAAAATAGTTACATTTGTGTATGGGCAATAAAAAACAAACAACCAAAAAAGATAAAGACTTATTAAAAACAAATCCTAATCACAAAGAAGATTTTTTAAAGGTATTGGCTAAAGCGGTGGAATGCAAAGCGACTGTTAAGAGTGCATAGTTTAAGTGCAGTTCAAAAACTTGACATGGTACTGGAACTGTTGAAAAACGATACGGAAAATAATACCGTTGATTATTTATATACCTGTATTAACCCAACAGACATGTATAGCCTAATCATATCCCGTGAAGAAATAAAGCGGATAATGATAAAGCTATTATCCGACAACTTTACATATGAATCATCTACTGAAGCTTTCGTCTTAACATTTGAGGGGTTATTTTTTATTGAAAATGGTGGTTACGAAGCTAAATCTTTGTCCGATGCCTATGACGCCGAAGAGCAGCGGCTTGAGATTGCCCGATTAAGGAATTTAGATGAGCAGTCTGGTCTGAATCAGACCCGGTTAAATGTTTTGACTTATTGGCTTGTAGTTGGGACAATCGGAGCAACAATTGTTGCTCTTCTAATTTTAGGCTGGCAAGTTTGGATCTATTTTCATCCCCAAACCACCGGAATAAAATAATAGTTAACCATTTCATGATACACATCTCCCTAATATCATTTTAAACATCATTTGCCCCAATCCACGATTTGAATACCTGAATGAGCATTCATTCGCATAAGCCTGTAAATGTTGCCTGCTAACATGTATATGCGTTCCTGAAATGGTACGCTTTAAGTGGCTAAAGAAACCCTCAACAGTATTCGTGTGTTTTTCACCAACTGTAACACGATCATTATTGTGTTTAACTGCTATATGCTCATATTGCATGCCAACCCATTTATAAGAAGTAAAGCCGTCCGTAATTAGTTTACTGCCTTTTTCTACATTATCGGTTATAAGCTTGTATATACCCCCTGAGCCAACGTTATCAACTACAAACGATCTAACTTCGCCACCTCGTTGTACTATGCTCACAATCGGCTGTTTCTTAATGCCACGACCCAATAATTTTTCTTGCTTTTTAGTGTGCATATTCTTGGGGTTACCACCAATATACGCTTCATCAACCTCAACTGTCCCGGTAAGTAGTTCAGACCCATTGCTCATTAGTTTTCGTACTTGATGACCCATGCGCCAAGCTGTTTTATAAGTAACGCCTAATTGTCTTTCAATCTCCTTTGCGCTAACACCATTACGGGTAGAAGTCATTAAGTATATGACATAAAACCAATCAACTAAAGAAGTACGTGTCTTTTCAAATACAGTTCCGGCAGTAGGGTATAACTGGTACTGGCAATCTTTATCAGAGCATTGATAGGCCCTGCGTCCAGGTATTCGCTTAAAGGTGGTTTGTTGACTGCATTGTGGGCAGCAAGGTATTTTTGAATACCTCATCTCAAATATCTTATCTAAGCAGATATCTTCATTTGAGTATTCTTTTCGGAATTGATTGATTGTGTATTTCATGGCTACATACACCAACTGTTCTAATGGTATACATGCCATTTTACTTAACATAATATATATCATGTTGGTCATGATTTTAATAAAAGGCTTCTTTTAAGGGGCAAATAAAAAAGTCGTCATACATAGCCTGTTATTCTGTCTTCAAACTTTTTATTGGGTTTGCCAATGCGGCTTTTATGGACTGGAAGCTTACCGTTAGCAGTGCGATCAGCATAGTCACAATAGCCGTAACGAAAAATATCCACCAGGCAACATCAGTATGGTACTGATAGTTACGCAGCCAGTTTTGCATAAAGTAATAAGCTACAGGCGAGGCAATAATTATTGACACAAGCACCAGTATGGCAAAATCTTTTGATAACAGTTGCCATAGGGCGAACACTGAAGCACCAAGTACCTTGCGTATACCTATTTCTTTAACGCGCTGTTCGGCCATAAATGATGCCATGCCAAACAGCCCGAGACAGGTGATAAGTATAGCCAGCCCGGCGAAGGTGGTAGCCAGCTTACCTATGCGTTCTTCATCGCTGAATTTTTTTTCATATTCCTCATCAACGAAGTGGTACTCAAATGGCTGTTGCGGGTTTTCGGTTTTTAACACAGCAGCGATGTTGCTGATAGCTTTGGCGGGACTCATTTTAGGGTTGATCCTTAACAGTAAGCTGGCTCCCGGCTGTGTCGCCAAAAAATAAACCATCGGTCGCACCTGTTCATAAGGCGAACCGTTAATAGCGTCTTTAGTTACTCCTATAATCCTAAACTGTTTGCCGTAAAAAGTTATGTACTCGTGCGTTGGTTTTTTCAGGGTCATTAAATCAGCTGCGGCCTGATTAATGATCACCGCTGATGAATCGGAAAGGAATGATCGTGAGAAATCACGACCGGCGCTAAATCCCCAGCCAATGGTTTTACCATAATCATATGTAATATTGTCCTGGCCAATGTTTACATCCACATTAAGGTCTTTTCCAGGCCATGCAATGCCATTAGTAGTGCCAGGAACGTTTACAGGTGGAGCATCTGCTTCGGCCATTTCAGTTATGATGCTATTATTTGCAAGCGCATGTTTTATGGCATCAAAATGATTATGGATTTCCCAGGTTAGTATGGGTATGTCAACCAATCCATCCTGGCTATAGCCCACAGGGCGGTTTTTGGCGAAAAGTATTTGCCGGATAACTACAGCGGTACCGATAATGAGCACAATAGAAACGGTAAACTGAAGTACCACCAATACTTTACGCGGGACTGATGCCAACCGACCAACCCGAAATACCCCTTTCAATACCTTTACGGGCTTAAATGATGAGAGGTAGAATGCCGGATAGCTGCCTGTAATGATAGCAGTGATAATGCTAAAGCCAATTCCGGCGAACCAGAACGCCGGGCTGTCCCACGGTATGGACATTTGTTTTTCGGCTACCTCGTTAAAGGCCGGAAGACTTAACTGCACCAGCAGTAATGAAACTAAAAATGCCAGCAGCACGCAAAGTAACGACTCGCCGTAAAACTGGTATACCAATTGGCGGCGGGATGAACCAATCGCTTTGCGAACACCTACTTCGCGCGCGCGTTTCTCAGACCTGGCTGTACTCAGGTTCATGAAGTTAATACAGGCCAGTAGCAGCACAAATACGCCTACAATACCAAAAAGCCACACATATTGTATTTTGCCGCCGATATTTTTTCCGTCCTTAAACGCACTGTACAAATGCCATTTACTCATAGGCTGCAGAAACAGCGCCGGTTTTGTTGTAGCTACCAGCGGTTTTAAATGCCGGAGCCTTTCATCCCTAATTTTTAAAGATACCTTCTCAAGGTCGGCATTGTCGGCCAATTGAACATATAAATTAACAATGCCTGGCCCCCATGGCTCCCGCATTCCGCTCAGTCTGTAATCTGTCGCATATCGGTCCCAACAACCAATGAAAGCCATACCTGCAAGCGTGGTATTTTCGGGCAGATCTGCATAAACGCCGGCTACTTTCAGGTTATCCATGTTGTTTAGTTTCAATATTTTAGCCATAGGGTCTGCATTCCCAAAAAATGCCTTAGCTGTCGACGCGGATATTATTATAGATGATGGTTCCTTTATAGCATCGCCTCTGCCCTCGAGCATATTTAATGTGAAAAGGCCCGGTCCGCCGGTTTCCATAAAAGCTCCTTGCTCATTCAGTTTTTTGTCGTTAAAAGTCAGTATATAATCTCTCGGCTCTGTGGACATTACTACAGACTTAAAATCGCTGCCATAGCTTTTGCGTAGCTCGGCCGCCAAAGGGTACGGTTCATGGAACGAGGTTTTCACTTCGCCATTATTGGTCACATTTTGTAATACCTGAGCTATACTGCGATAATTGCTGTGATACCTGTCAAACGATACTTCATCCATAATCCAAAAACTGATGAGCATTACCACTGCCATGCCCACTGCAAGACCACCTATATTGATAAGCGACAATACTTTATTCTTGATAAGGTTGCGCCATGCAATTGTTAAATAATTCCTGAGCATGTGATTTTGATAGTGATTAATATAATAATTTATTAAACTGCTCTCTCTAAACTTCCCCCGAGGGGAGCATAGAGATATAAATTTACGGTTATTACTCCGCTTTCAAACTTTTAACCTGGCTGGTAAGCACAGCTTTTATAGCCTAAAACTTATAAATATTAGTAAAACTGAAGGGTTTGATCTTTAACAAAAGCCGGAAGTCAATTTTAAATAGCTTTTGAATATGACACTTAGTTTTTACAGAAGTCAAAATATTATTTTGACTTACTAATGTTATGCCATGCGAGCAATATTTTGATAGTGAGATATTTGCGTGAGATTACATTAACCAAAACCGTTCGGTTTTGATACAGCTATTGTCCGTTAATGAAAAGAAAACATAATTCCGCCTAACTAAGCATCCACGCTTAGCTGTATTAAGTTTGGAGTGTCAACACACCCGCGAAAGTCGATACATATAATAAAAAAGCCGCTTTACTTTCGCAAAGCGGCTCGTGATCCCAATAGGATTCGAACCTATGACCTACAGATTAGAAATCTGTTGCTCTATCCAGCTGAGCTATGGGACCATCCTAAAAACAGGCGACTTTACAACCGCTTTATTTTTTGAAAGTGCAAAGATGCAAAAATATAGCTAAAAAGGAAAATTAATTGAATTGTATAAAGTTAAGATTCTATTATTATCCTAATAGGATTAAATGTTAACCGCTGTGAAATTGGCAAAAAATAAAGCCTCCTCGCACTCGCTGCTTGGAGGCTTAAACCTAAACCTTATCACAATAAGTAAGTAGTGATACTTACCATATGAAGATACAATTATAGCTAATTTTATGACTTATTACAACTCATTTTATATGTAATTTGTTTAAATTACACTCCGCTAAAGAATAATTGTATTATATTATTTAAAACATGGGTAATATTATCCAGTACAATAATATTTCTCATGTTTTTTACAATTGGGGGGAAATATTTTCGCAGAAAAAAAATAAAAAATCAGCTTTTCATTTTTACCTGGAGAAATTCATGATCTGTGATGGAAAAATTCAAGGGTGAACTTAAAATTCCAAAAAAAGAACAGACTGTAATTACCCGATATAGCCGAATCATTTATTCGTCTTTTTCCCTGTACCTAACCATAGCAGCGCATTAATTATCAATTTTTCTTCCATTGGGCTGTCAAAAGTATGCGAAAGGTCTTTATTGGTATGGTGTTCATAATCAATATCATTATGGCCCATGTTAAAGTATATCATTTTATAATTTCTGTTTGTCCACACTACCGGGTAATAGCCGCTGTGCCATATTTCGCTCTGTTTTGGCCCGGTACCCAGCGGAAAGCTGGTTGAATCAATGGAGCATAATATTTTTATATCCGGGTTTTTCCGCAGATCAAATTCCCAGCGGTACCATTCATTTGGCGCTGATTTAAAAGTTTCAGGCAGATCCCTGGTAGCCGGGTGCTGACGATCTTCTACACGCAATATGGCCGATGTTGGCCGCCAGGTATTGCTTACATACTGCCCCGACCCTAAAAACACATTGTGGTACCAATCCCAGTTAGCGTTTACATCCGATGGCGTTAAGGCAAAGGCCGAGAAGTGAAAACCCATCCACCCTCCCCCGTTTTCCATATATTTTTGAAAGGCTGCGCGCTGGGCAGGCTCTTCGGGCCGGGTATCCAGGAATATCACCACCTGGTAATGTGAAAGGAACCCGGCGTTAAGGTTATTCCAGTTAGAGGTTGAATCATAAGCGAAATGATACTCAGCCGCCAGTTCAGGGAAACGTTTGTTGGCTTCATGCACAAAGCTGATGTGTGCCTGATCGTTTTTGGCCGTGTAAAATGCTATTACCTTAAATTGTGGCTTACTGCTTTGCGCGTTGATTATTGTAAAACAAAAAAGAAAACAAAGAGCTATAAATATTGGTTTAATTTTGGTAGCTAAACGCATGATTTGTGGTTTAATGATGATAAGCTAAAGATATAAAACTTAAACTTGCAGGTAACCACTACAACATCACTACAAACAACTACACTTTTCCAATTATCGCTTTATACAATTAAACCTGATTAATTACTACTGGACTGTATGTAATTTTTCTCTTGTAGTTCAAAAAATTGCTTAAAAATTTCATCGTAAATACATATAATTGCATAAAATTGCACGCAACCATTAAGGGTAAAACCAATTTGCATTGATGTGATTAAACGATTTTGCAGTTAAAGAACCCCATTTAGCTGTTTTTTTGTTTTTTTTGAACATCAAATAAATTGTCTCTGAAATTTGTAAATCATTTTTTTGACCTCGAATTTTATTTTTAATGACCCTAAGTGTTCTTTTTACAATAAGTAAATCATACTTTTAACCGATTTTTTTAAAAACATAATTTATGATCATAATTGCTGACGGTGGCTCAACCAAAACTAACTGGTGCCTGGTTACCGAGGAGGGTAAGAAAGTTTATTTCAATACCGAGGGTTACAATCCTTATTTTTCAAATGAAGAATACATTATTCAGTCGCTGAACGAGAATCTTCCGACCGACCTGGATAAAGATGCTATAACCGAAGTTAATTACTACGGTGCGGGCTGCTCAACAGCTGATATGCGCCAGATAGTTGAAAATGCGATGCAGGCAGTATTTACCAAGTCAAAGATCAATGTAGGTCATGATTTGTTGGCCGCAGCAAGGGCTTTATTAGGCACTACAGAAGGATTTGCAGCAATATTGGGTACAGGAACAAACACCTGTGTTTATGATGGTAAAGAAGTTACCGCTAATATTGATTCAGGAGCTTATATTTTAGGCGACGAAGGCAGCGGTTGCTATATAGGTAAAAAATTATTAACCGATTATATAAGAGGCTACATGCCTGAGGCTGTACGCAAAAACTTTTGGGAAACCTTTAAGCTTACTCCTGACGATATAAACGAGATTGTTTATACACAGCCAAGGGCTAACCGCTTTTGCGCAAGCTTCAGCAAATTTGTGTATGATAACATTGTGAACATTGAGTATTCAAGAAACATTGTTCGTACATCATTCGAAGACTTTTTCCGCAACCTGGTGACACATTACCCGGATTATCAAAAATATACTTTTAACTGTATTGGTTCAGTAGGTTACAACTTCCGCAACGTGCTGGAAGAAGTTGCTACCGAAAACGGCATGGTAGTAGGCCGCATCATCCGCTCGCCTATAGATGACCTGGTTAAATACCATTTGGAGCTAGCGCCGTCACAATTGTAGTTGGCAGTTAACGGTGGACAGTATGCTCCACCACAAAAAAATAGCGATGGGTTTCAAACCCATCGCTATTTTTTTGTGGTATAATTTAATGACTCAATGACAGCGCAGCGAAATAGCGTAATAACTAATGACGCGAAGCAAATGCCTAAGAGGCCAGCTCGTTCTGAAATATCTTAGCGTATTTGCGCCTGTCGAATTTATAGAGTTTGGCGGCGCGGTATGAAACGCCCTTTTGCTTCTCGGCAAGCTCCTTTAAAAAGCCGTAGCTCAGCATTTTTTTACGGAAGTTACGTTTATCCAATTGCTTGCTCAAAACGGCTTCATATAGAGATTGCAGTTGTGTAAGCGTGAATTTTTCGGGCAGCAATTCAAAAGCTATTGGCTCGTAATTTAATTTAGCACGAATTTTTTTGAAAGCTCTTTTAAAAATATCGGTATGATCAAACGCCAGCGTAGGCAGGTCATTAACCGGGTGCCAGAATGCTTTTCGGGCATATTGCGTTATCGGCATCAGATCTTTTTGCCCGCCGATGCGTATCAGCGCAAAATAAGCAATGGTTACTACCCTGCCCTGCGGGTGCCTGTTCACCTCACCAAAAGTATGGAACTGGCGCATAGGCAGATCATGCAGGCCGGTTAACTCATACAATATACGCTGCGCGGCAGCGTCTACACTTTCGTCGGGGCCTACAATATTTCCTGGCAGCGCGTACCAGTCTTTAAAAGGTTCTTCGTTACGCTCAATTAGCAGTACTTTAAGCTCTCCCGCTTCAAAACCAAAGATCACGCAATCTGTCGAAAAGACTGAATCAAGATGAGGTAGATGTATTTCCAAAGACTATATAATTTAATAATTAAATATCGTTTAAAGATATGTGATAATTCCTAATCCAAAAAATATAAATAAAATTTAATGTGTAATATATACACACTATCTTCGTGCCAATTAATTGTGTGTTGTAAAGATGCAAAAAATATCAAAAATTGCTGTTTTAACCTCCGGTGGCGATGCTCCCGGAATGAACCCCTGCATAAGGGCCGTGGTAAGAACTGCTATATATAACGGCTTAAACGTTGTAGGTGTTAAACAAGGTTACAAAGGCCTGATTGAGAATGATATGTACGATATGAACAAACGTTCGGTAAGTAACATATTAAATCTTGGCGGAACCATCCTGAAAACTGCACGCTGCCTTGAATTCCGTACGGATGAGGGCATGGAAACTGCTTATCAGAACCTAAAGGCCCAGGGTATTGATGCTTTGGTAGTAATTGGCGGCGATGGTACTTTTACCGGTGCGCTGCGTTTCTCAAAAAAATATTCGGATATACAAATTATAGGCGTACCCGGTACTATTGATAATGACCTGTACGGCTCAACTTATACACTTGGTTTCGATACTGCTACAAATACCGTAATTGAAGCTATTGACAAAATACGTGATACTGCCGATGCGCATGACCGTCTTTTCTTTATTGAAGTTATGGGTCGCGATTCAGGGGCTATCGCGCTCAGAGCAGGTATATCATGCGGAGCAGAGGCCATTTTATTGCCTGAAGTTGAAACCGCTATTGACGACCTGATAGAAAGCATTAAAACTGGTCACCTGAATAAAAAATCATCGAGCATAGTTATTGTTGCCGAAGGCGATAAGCACGGCGGCGTGTATGACATTGCCAAGATGGTTGAAAAAGAGGTAGAGCACTACGATATTAAAGTAACCATATTAGGTCACCTGCAACGCGGTGGCAGCCCATCAAGCTTCGACCGCATTTTGGGTAGTCGTTTGGGATTTGCGGCGGTTAACGCGCTTATTGCTGGCGAAACACAACAAATGGTGGGCTTACGTGCCAATGAAATTGTTTTAACATCATTGCATGAGGCCTTAACAAGTCACGAATTTAAACTGGAAGATGATTTGATGCAGATGGCGCACATTCTATCTATATAAGTATTGATGATTGCAGTTGTATTTAGCGGATCACACTATGCCCACTGGCGACTGGCGGACAAAGGAAAAACTATTGCTTCCTTTAAAACCAATGGCATAAATCCCTATTTCAACGATGAAAAGCATATCACACAACTCCTTAGCAAAAACATCAACCTTATACACCACGCCGAAGAGATAAAACGTATTTATTTTTTTGGTGCCGGTGCCTCAACTGAAGATCTGAAAAGAACTATCTTCAACGCCCTGTCTGCCTTTTTTAAAAATGGCAAAGTAACTGTTGAGCACGATATTTTGGCCGCGGCTATTGCCTGCTGCAAAAATTCGCCGGGCATTGTGAGTATTTGCGGCAGCGGATCAAACGCGGCTTATTACGATGGCAAAAAAGTAAAACCCAACAATTACGGGTTAGGCTATATTTTGGCAGATGAAGGATCGGGCAACTGGTTGGGCAGGCAGCTGATAAAAGGTTTCATGAACGAAACTTTGCCGGATAACCTCAAAACAAAATTCATAAAACGCTATGAAGCCGATCGAACTAACTTGCTCGAAAAGGTGTACAGGCAAAAACAACCGGCGTTATTCTTGAGCTCATTCAACGATTTTTATTACGATAACCGCGATGACCAATATCTGCAAAATGTAATAAAAAAAGGATTTAGCAAGCTAATAAATACATATTTGCTACCTTTACATAAGCAACATCCCGAAGCTTCAGTGCACTTTGCAGGTTCTGTGGCTGCAAACTTCCAGGATCACTTAATTGAGGTAGCCAATGACGCTAATTTAAAAATTGGAACAATTATAAAAGAACCTATAAATAATTTATTAACGTACTATTCTAACAAAAATTAAAAAAACATGAAAATAGGAATCAACGGCTTTGGCCGTATCGGTCGTTTAGCTTTCAGAGCTGCAGTAGAAAGACCAGACATTGAAGTTGTAGGTATTAACGACCTTGTTGAGCCTGATTATATGGCTTACATGTTGAAATATGACTCAACTCACGGTCAGTTTAAAGGCACTATTGCTGTTGAAGGCGGCAATTTAATAGTTAACGGTAAAACTATCCGTGTAACTGCCGAAAAAGACCCTGCAAACCTTAAATGGAACGAAGTTGGTGCTGAAGTTATCATTGAATCAACCGGTTTATTCTTAACTCAGGAAACTGCTCAAAAACATATTGATGCCGGTGCTAAAAAAGTAGTAATGAGTGCACCTGCAAAGGATGACACCCCTACTTTTGTAATGGGCGTTAACCATACACAATTAAAAGCGGAACAAACTATCGTTTCAAACGCTTCATGTACTACCAACTGTTTAGCTCCTATCGCTAAAGTATTGAATGATAAATTCGGTATTGAAGAAGGCTTAATGAGCACTATACACGCGGTTACTGCAACTCAAAAAACAGTTGACGGCCCTTCGGCTAAAGACTGGAGAGGCGGCCGTGGCGCTTACCAAAACATCATCCCTTCATCAACCGGCGCTGCTAAAGCGGTTGGCCTGGTGTTGCCTGAACTTAAAGGTAAATTAACAGGTATGTCATTCCGTGTTCCGGTTGCCGACGTTTCTGTTGTTGACTTAACCGTTCGCTTGAAAAACCCTGCTACATATGAAGATGTTAAAGCAGCTATGAAGGAAGCTTCAGAAGGTTCAATGAAAGGCATTTTAGGTTATACTGAAGACGAAGTAGTATCAGAAGATTTTAAAGGTGATACACGCACATCAATATTTGATGCTAAAGCAGGTATCGCATTGAATGATAACTTTGTTAAAGTTGTATCATGGTATGATAACGAATGGGGTTACTCAAACAAATTGATCGACCTGGTTCAGGAAATCGGTAAATTATAATATTTATCAATTATATATGGCAAAGCCGCTTGATTTATCAGGCGGCTTTGTTGTTTTATAATAATTGTATGTGAGGACACAGACAATGGGGAAATAATACTTCCATCCCGTTGTCTGTGTCCTCACAGACAACTTAGAATTAGCTCCTACAGACAACTTACATATCCATCAAAATTTCACTAAATTTGATTATGGACGCATCAGCAGCATTAGCCATTTTCAGAAAAAATTTGGAAAAATATGTGGTATTTAACGAGGCCGAATGGATCGTTTTCACGCAGTATTTAAAATTCAGCAAGATAAAGAAGAAGCATTACTTTGCCGAGCAGGGCACTGTTTGCGACAAGGTGGGATTTTTAGTCACCGGGACAATGCGTTACTTTCATGTTAAAGACGGGCAGGATATTACAAGCTATTTCAGCTTTGAAAATGAACTGGTAAGTTCATATAAAAGCTACCTCACAGGGTGCCCGAGCTTTTCTTATGTACAAGCATTGGAAGACTGTAATCTGATCACTTTTACGCGGAAAGACATGGACGAAATGCTGGAAAATCCATTACTGGCTTATAAAATGGAACGTTTTGGCCGTTGTGTAGCAGAATACACCATTTGCTGTTACGATGACCGCATGTCATCCTTCATCACCCAAACACCTGAAGAACGCTACCTCGACTTGTTTAATACTGGCAGAGAGGTTTTACAGCGTATTCCTCAGCATTATATAGCTCATTATTTAGGCATAACGCCTGTTTCTTTATCACGAATTAGAAGACGGGTAATGGAAACGGTGAAGTGATTTTGTCTATCCCATGTGTCATTGCGAGCGATAGCGTGGCAACCTCGTCGTTTGCATATTGAACGCGACGAGGTTGCTTCGTCGTTCCTCCTCGCAATGACATTTACTAACCCTTTTTCTTATCTTTTGTTAACGTTTTGACATACAAAGCACTCATACCTTTGATTATATCAAAACAGAAAAGAAAATGCATACTATATTAGGAGCCGGCGGGGCTGTTGCCAATGCACTTACCCGCGAATTAGTAAACAATAACCAAATCATCCGTTTAGTTAGCCGCAAGCCCATACAACAGGCAGGTAAAAACATCACCTGGCAAAAAGCCGATCTGCTGAATTATAATGAGGTGTTAGAAGCTGTAAAAGGTTCAACCGTAATTTACCTGACCGCAGGTTTGGTTTATGATAAAAACATCTGGAAGCAGCAATGGCCGGTGATCATGCAAAATGTGATCAACGCGACTAAGGCAACCGGGGCACGTTTAATATTTTTCGATAATATTTATATGTACGGTTTGGTTAACGGACCAATTACCGAGGATACACCTTACAACCCTGTCAGCGTAAAAGGCGAGGTCCGCGCTAAGATAGCCGACACTTTAATGGCAGAAGTTAAAGCCGGAAACATCAATGCCAGCATAGCACGTGCAGCCGATTTCTATGGCACCGAAAATCTAAACTCCTTTTTAGATATGATGGTGATCGATAAGTTCGCCAAAAAACAAAGGGCACAATGGATGGGCGATGTAAACAAGCTGCATAACTTCAGCTTTATACCAGATATGGGCAAGGCGGTTTACCTGCTGGGCCAAAAACAGGAGAGCGATAACCAGATCTGGCACATGCCAACCCCCGCTCCCCTGCCGGGCAAACAATTTATTGAAATGATAGCCGGAACTTATAATGTCGATCCTAAATACTTTGCCATTAAAAAATTCATGCTGCAACTATTCGGGTTGTTTGATCCGTTGGTGAAGGATACTGTTGAGATGTATTACCAATATAACCACGACTATAATTTCAATTCCGCTAAGTTTGAAAAGGCATTTAATTTTAAGCCGACAACTTATAAGGATGGATTTAAACAACTAGCACAAACGCTGTACAAACCGGCATAAATCGGTCATAATTTGATAAAACAATATTAATCACATTATTATCCGTTTCATAAATTTATAGCCTCAGTTATAAACTTATGAAACGGATATTTTTTATGGCACTCCTGGCAAGCCTCACCTTGCACAGTTTTGCCCAAAGTGGCTTTGTAAAAGTTGATGGCACTAAATTTACCATCGATGGTAAACCCTACCGTTACATCGGTGCGAATTACTGGTATGGAGGTTTATTAGCTACCAATGGTGATAAAGGCAAGACCCGCCTTAAAAGCGAACTCGATTTCCTGAAAAAGAATGGCGTAACCAACCTGCGCATAATGGTTGGTGCAGAAGGTTTAACCACCTATCCCTACCGTACACCCAGCGAAAAGGCATTACAACCCCAGCCCGGCAAGTTTGACGAAAATATCATGTACGGGCTTGATTACCTGCTGAATGAAATGGGTAAGCGCAATATGAAAGCAGTTTTGCACTTCACCAATACCTGGGATTGGAGCGGCGGCCTCGGTCAATACTTGCAATGGAACGGTTACGGAGAGCAGCCCTATTCAAAATACGGGGGTTATACCTGGGATAAGAACCAAAGCTATGTGGCGCAATTTTATACCTGCCAAAAATGCATGGACGAACTGGATGCCTACATCAAATATGTTTTGCACCGCAAAAATAGCATCAATGGTAAAAAATATACGGACGACCCAGCGGTAATGGCATGGGAGATCATCAACGAGCCGCGCCCTATGATGCAAAACGCTGTACCCGCTTTTGAGGCTTGGATGAAGCATGTATCGGCATTAGTAAAATCAATAGATCATAACCATTTGCTTACCACAGGCAGCGAGGGACAGATCGCTTCGTTTTATGACATGAACATTTTCAAAGCCATCCATGCTGATAAAAACATCGATTACCTTACCATCCACATCTGGCCAAAAAACTGGGGCTGGTTTAAGGATACATCCATCAATGTAAGTTATCATACCATTATTGATAGTGCCACGGCTTACTTAAACCGCCACGTACAGATAGCACAGAAGTTGAACAAGCCCCTGGTTTTGGAAGAGTTTGGCTTGCCGCGCGATAGTCAATCCTTCAGCATCAATTCAACCACCAATAGCCGCGATCATTTTTATGATTTCATGTTTGGCTTGGCGATGAGTCACCCCGAGATTGGCGGTTGTAACATTTGGGCATTTAGCGGCACAGCCCGCCCTATCCCCGGGCAAGTATTCTGGAAAGATGGCGATGAATTTATGGGTGATCCCGGAGGTGAAGAACAGGGGTTAAACTCTGTGTTTGATTCGGATAATAGCACCTGGCAGGTGATCAGGAAGTATAGTTTGAAGAACTAATTGATAATGTCATAAAAAATAATTGTCATTTCGAACGAGGTACGAGGAGAAATCTTTTGCGCGCGTTATTTCTACCGCAGAAGATTTCTCGCTATTGCTCGAAATGACATGGTGGAATTTATTCCGTTTTCAAACTCTTAACAGGATTAGTCAAAGCCGCCTTTACAGTTAATACTGATACGGTGGCAAAAGCAATAGTAAACACAGCTAAGAAAGGTATCACAAAAAGTACCAGGCTGATATCAATGCGGAACGCGTAGGACTGCAGCCACTTGCTTATGGCGTACCACGCCAGCGGAATGGATACCACAAACGCTATAATAATCAGGAAGGCAAAATCCTTATACAGCAACTGCAAAATACTGTTTACCGATGCGCCCAGCACCTTGCGGATCCCGATCTCTTTGGTGCGCTGCACAATGGTGTATGATACCAGCCCAAATAAGCCCAGGCAGGCCACTATAATAGCGATCATGGTAAAAATGCCGAATACCTGCCCAAAGTGCTGATCGGCTTTGTATTGCTCATTAAAATGCTGATCGAGGAAAAAATAATCGAACTGATCGCCAGGGAAGGCAGCTTTCCAGTTGTTTTGCAGCACTTCAATAGTACGCTGGATATTGGTTGAGCTTACTTTAACTGATACATCGCCCCTTACATCAGGTATGCAGCGGAAGATGATAGCATCATAAGCATCGTGGAGCGATTGCTGGTGAAAATTATCCACCACACCAACAATGGTATAAACCTTACCCCAAAAATCTATCCGTTTGCCTAAAGCTGTTTCAGGTTTATTAAAGCCTAATTGCTCCACTCCTTTTTTGCTGAAAACTACCGCGCCGGTATCAGTTCCAAAATCTTTTCCGAAAGCGCGACCTGCAATTACTTTCAGGTTGTAAGCCGTCAGGAAATCATAATCCACACCGATGATACGATATTGTTTACCTTCCTTTTCATCAGCACCCTTTAGTTTTATACCACCCGCATTCCAAAACACCGGGTCGCCAGGGATGGTGGTTGATACCGTTACACTTTTAATATCAGGGTGTTGCAGGCACTCATTTTTAAACTCTTTCATGTTGCGGTAAAAGGAATCAACCCTTACCAGCGGTGGTTTTATCACCAATGTTTGTTCTATCTTCATGCCCAGGTCCTGCTTTTGCATATAGGTTACCTGTTTAAAAACAGTAAGCGAGCCAATCAGCAGAAATATAGATGCCGCGAACTGGAATACTACCATCCCTTTTCGTAATAAGGCACCGCCTGTTGTAGCTGATAACTTCCCTTTCATCACATCAACCGGCCTGAATGATGACAGTACGATCGCCGGGTAAAAGCCCGAAAATACAGTGCCCACCACCAGCATGGCAACAACCGTTAACCAAAATACCGCGCTGGTAAACAGGGTAAAACTTAAATGCAGTCCTGATATGCTACTAAAAACCGGCAAAAAGCAAATGATCAGTATAAAAGCAAATATCAATGCCAGCACATTCAGCAATACGGCTTCCAGCATAAACTGTAGTATCAATTGCCCTTTTGCCGAGCCCAGCGTTTTACGTACGCCCACCTCCTTAGCCCGGTTAATGGCACGGGCGGTAGCCAGGTTTATATAATTTATCCATGCAATGATGATAACAAATATGGCGATGCCCAGTAACAGGTAAACCGACTTGCCATCGGTATTGGGCTGCAACTCGCCCATGCGGTTGGCGCTTAGGTGGATGTCTTGCACAGGTATCAGCTTATAAACACCCCCGTCACCTGTACTTTTATATTGATCATAAGCCTTTTTTACAATAGGCGCGAACTTTGCATCAACTACATTTGGATCGACACCCGGTTTTAGCATTACGTAGGTAATACAACCATCATTTAGCCATTGCTCATCAATAGGGTAGTTTACTATTTTTAAAAAAGTAGCATACGATGCCAGGTAATCGCATTTCATGTGCGTGTTTTCGGGCCACTTTTTCATCACACCGGTAACCTTAACCGGTTGCTCATTATTAATCATAATACTTTTCCCTACTGCGTCTTCACCGTGAAAAAGTTTATTAGCAATCTCTTCAGATATAACTACTGTATTGGGTTCCTTTAAAGCAGTCTTTGGGTCGCCATTGACTAAGGGGAAAGAAAACACGTTAAAAAACGAGTTACTCGCAAAATAAACATGCTGGATCACCAGCTTCTGATCCTTATAACTGGCCTGGATATCACCTGAGCCTACTATTTTCACCACATCATCAACCTCAGGCAAAACCTTAATGGCATTACCTACCGCAAAAGCACCCGATGTCCACTGCGTGCTTAACTTACCATTATTATACCTGTCCTGGTTTACGCGAAAGATGCGGGCCTTATTTGTATGAAAATCATCAAAGCTGAGTTCATAAGTAACATATTGAATAATGAGCAGGCAGGCTGCCATACCAATAGCCAGGCCGGCTATGTTAATGAACGAAAAACCTTTGTTTTTGGTTAAGTTGCGGAAAGCAACCAACAGGTAATTTTTAAACATAGCTATAGGATTTATATAAATTCAGCCAAAAACATACCTTGTTTATAAATAACTGATAATTAGCAATTTACATGAGACAATCAGAGTAGAAACTGTTCGGATTCGATACACTTCCCGTTCGTTAACGAACTAATATTTTAACTTTTACAAAGTTCATTATCAACAATATAGCAGTGCCTTTGATCGTTAAAAATAAAACACTGGCTTATGATACTATTTGCATATGCAGGGAACATGAATGTGGATGAATTTGCAAAGCTCGTCCCATCAGCAAAAAAAATAGGAGTAGCAAAACTACCGGGCTATAAGTTCATATTTAATACTACAGCGCCAGATGAATCATCAAAAGCGAACGTGGTGAGATCGCTTGAGCCCAATGCGGCAGTGTGGGGTATTTTGATACAGATTAATGATGAAGAAAGGGAAAACTTTTTTAACCCCGATCCGGTTACCAACGACCTTGAATTAGAACTTGTAAGCTGTGTTACACAAAATGAAATTACCTATCATGCAGAAGTATTTACTGCAAAACCACATGCCGTAAATACGCATTTACTGCCTTATGACTGGTATCATCAACGCATTATAAAACTAACCAAGGATGCTGATCTGCCAAAAGCATATATCAGCCAGATAACTGCCATGGCTTTTAAAACTGATCCGGATGAGGAAAGAAGAATGAACCGACTGAAAAGATTCGGGCTGTAGGCTTACATTAGTGATATATGTATTACTTTAGCTATATGGGATTATTCAGCACATTATTCAAAAAGGCAAAAGTACAACCTGAAGGACAGTATATAATAACCCTTACTGAAGAAGCTATAAAAGTAGCGTATCCTAACAGGCCAATCGAATCAATTCTATGGTCTGAAATAAATACAATTCCTTTAATAAATACGGATGCAGGCCCATTTCAACCAGATATTTGGTTAACACTAAAAGGGGATACTAATAGCTGTACTATACCTCACGGTTCTGATGGATTTGAACAGATTTATGATATCGTATCTAAATACGATGGTTTTAATTTAGACAACTTTATCAAATCGATGAGTTGCGGTGATAATGCTGAATTTCTGTTATGGAACAGACCTGAATAATTCTCTTTAGGTAAAATTGTTTAGCCAGCTCCATGTAAATCTTTAGGACTTTCCGTATCTCCCGCTTTCCAACTTCCACAACAATCTGCATATTTGCACATACGCACATTTGCACATCATACAACTATGATTCATAAAAAAACAAGAAAATATATACCGTCCGACCTTGAAATGAAATGGGAAGCTTTGGAACCACTTTTTAAAGACCTTTGCGACCGCCCTGTCAATTCGGCACAAGAACTGGAGCTGTGGCTGCAAAACCGCAGCGAACTGGAAGCTGCCATTGAAGAAGATTTCGCCTGGCGCTATATCCGCATGACCTGCGATACCAATAACGAAGAACTGCTGCAAAAATTCCAGTATTTCGCTACCGAGATAGAGCCCCAAATTGCCCCTTACAGCAACGAACTGAACAAAAAACTGGTAGCCAGCGAATGGGTTGATAAACTGGACGCGGAGAAATTCTTCATCTATTTCCGTGGCGTGAAAAAATCGCTGGAATTGTTCCGCGAGGAGAATATTCCTATCCAAACTGAGATCCAGGTTGAGCAGCAAAAATACCAGGGCATCAGCGGTGCCATGTCGGTACATATTGATGATAAGGAGTTCACTTTGGAGCAGGCATCCGTATTCTTAAAAGGTACCGACCGCGCTAAAAGGCAGGAAGTTTGGGAAAAGATAACCGCCCGCCGCCTACAGGATAAAGAAACACTGGATAAGCTTTTTGATCACCTGCGCAAGCTAAGGCACAAAGTGGCGCTGAATGCAGGTTTCGAGAATTTCAGAGATTACATGTTCCAGGCATTGGGCCGTTTCGATTATACGCCGCAGGATTGCTACGCTTTTCACGAAGCGATTGAGAAAGAGATCGTGCCTATCCTACGTGAGCAGGCCGAAAAACGCAAAGATGCGCTGGGATTACCTGCGCTACGCCCGTGGGACATGGATGTTGATGTATCCGGCAAACCGGCATTGAAACCGTTTAATGGCGGCGCTGAACTGATAGAAAAATCAATCCAATGCTTCACTAATATCAACAGTTATTTGGGTGAGCGTTTAGAGATCATGAAAGATAATGGTTTGTTTGATGTGGAGAGTCGCAAGGGCAAAGCACCGGGTGGTTATAACTATCCGCTGTCGGAAACCGGCGCGCCGTTTATATTCATGAATTCGGCTAATACCTTCCGAGATTTGACCACTATGGTTCACGAAGGGGGGCATGCGGTACATACTTTCCTTACTGCCGATCTGGAACTGAACGACTTTAAACATTGCCCATCCGAAGTTGCCGAGCTGGCATCTATGAGTATGGAGCTGATATCAATGGATAACTGGGATGTTTATTTTGACAACGAAGAAGACCTTAAACGCGCCAAACGCGACCAGCTTTTTGATGTATTGAAAACATTGCCCTGGGTGGCCGTTGTTGATCAGTTTCAGCACTGGATCTATACTAACCCTGATCATACCGATGCCGAGCGCCGTGATGCCTGGATCCAGATCTACGAGCCATTTGGCGCAGGCTTTGCCGATTGGAACGGTATAAAAGAAGCCGAAGCTAACCTGTGGCAAAAACAACTGCACATTTTCGAGGTACCATTTTACTACATTGAATACGGCATGGCCCAGTTAGGCGCCATCGCAGTATGGAAAAACTATAAGGAAGATCCTGAAAAAGGCTTACAGCAATACCTGGATGCACTAAGATTAGGCTACACCAAAACCATCAAAGAAATTTACGAAACAGCAGGCATTAAGTTCGATTTCAGCGCAAGCTATGTAAAAGAACTGGCTGAGTTTGTAAAGGGTGAGATGGATAAATTGTAATTCGGTTTGCAGTGGGCGGTTCGCGTTTGCAGTAAAAACGGCAACCCATTCTACCAAAAAACCGCGCGTCATTGCGAGGTACGAAGCAATCTCTAAACTATACAGAGTGGCAATAAAGGCATATAACCTGCAAAGCTGCTCTGTCCGCGTAGAGATTGCTTCGTACCTCGCAATGACGCTTTTTTATGGCATTGATGCTCATGCTTCGGTTGCATTAGCATAACACCCCTCCCATTAAAATGCAAACATAATCCTCTTTCATAAGTTAATATTACCTATGAAAAAGATATTAATAATATTTAGCCTGATACTGTTTACTTCATTTAGCTATAGCCAATCATTTAAACAGGTAAAAATTGACAGCCTGGTTTCGGTAGCATTACCGCCCACATATATTACTAAAGACACTTTAAACCAGCGCATCTTTAGCGCGAATGCTTCTTTCGGATATGTGGTAGTTATCCGCGAGCCAAATTCTAAAACTGCCATTCCATTAAAAAAAGAAAAAGACCTTAACAAAGTATTTAAGGATTATGCTAATGGAATAATGAAACTATCCGGTGGTACGGTTGAAAATAAGCGCGATACTACAGTAGGCACATTAAAAGGCCTGGCATTTAATTTACGTACCGATAATGGCGATGGCTCTGTTCAATACCGCAAATTCCTGCTACTGTATACACACGATGTAACCTACACCTTTGAGTATTACTACGATGAAATGAGGGCCGCGTTAACCAAAGATGAGGTAAAAACTTATTTCAGTTCGATAAAACTTTCGCCGGAACTGCAAAGGAATGACCAATACCTGATGACAGCAAGCATCGGCTCAAGTTTTTTTAATGCCCCCAAAATAATGATGTGTATAGGAGCTGGTATAATTATAGTTATTACCATCGGCATGGCAGTACGTAGAAAAAAGCGAGTAGACGATGAAGATATTACGGATTAATTCCTTTTAAAGAAGCGCAAGGGGGTGAGATTCCTTCCTTAGGGAAGCAGGCAATATCGTTAAGTTAAGGAACACCGTAGGTGTTAAATGTTGGTAGCAGAAAAACAAACCAAAAAACTCGTGCCGTCAGGTACGAAACTGGCCATTTGCATACCTGACGGCATACTATAGATTTTATATTTATCCTTTCTACCAACATTTTGCACCTAACGGTGCATTTGCTATCTCTTAACTTAATGACATCCGGGGGAACAAAAGGCAGGGATTTTTCCGGTTTGAATATTGTAGGAAACCTCTCCCGTTAGATGAACTAAAAAAAGCCTTTATTTCTTCTTCAAATCCAGCAATCCCTTGTTCCATTTTTCAGAATGAATGAATTTTTGGTTATCCAGCAAAACGATCAAAAATACAGTGGTGATTACACCAATAGCCGAGCCTGCGGTAACATCCTCAAAAAAATGCTCGCTCAAGTACATCCGGGAATAACCTACCAGCATGGCTATGAGTAAAAGTGGAAGTCCATATACCTTATTTTTACACCAGTAAGTAAACAATAGTGCAGTTGTGAATGCACTAACCGTATGCCCTGATGGAAAGCTATGCAGTTTCAGCATATCAACCCCGGCAACTAAATGTATCCGGCTTAGCTGATCCTGAAAGTATAGTGTAGGCCGTGGTGCATCAAAAATATGCTTAATTACCTGGGCAGTAAGGGCGGTTAAAGCATTAATAAGTACTAACAAAAAAGCCTTTGCATAGTTAAACAGCGATAATATTAGCGTTAAAACTACAACTGTCCAAAAGTTACCTAAATCTGTAAGATATGGCGCAATAGCATCAGCCCAGGGGTAATTATGGCTATTAACAGCAAAGTAGATCTCCTCGCGACTAAAGGTTAATTTTATAGCTAAACAGGCACATAAAACGACCAAAAAGGGGATAAAAAAGAACCTTATTCTGTACAATACATCTTTTATGCCTATATTCATGGTGCAAAATAAGCATATACTTATTCCCTGCAAAAAAATGATTATGTTTGGTACGACTGCCTCTTAATTAAAATTATGTCTAAAAGTATATTTCGTACAAAATCTGTTGACAAAATATTGGCCGATGTTGCAAGCGGCTATAGTGATGGTGAACACTCGGGCAATCATCTTACCAAAGCTTTAAACGTAAAAGACTTAACCCTGATGGGCATTGCCGCCGTAGTTGGCGCGGGTATCTTCTCCACCATTGGCGAAGCATCCTTTCATGGCGGGCCGGGCGTGACCATACTCTTTGTTATTACCGCTATTACCTGCGGCTTCTCAGCCCTCTGCTATGCCGAATTTGCTTCACGCATACCTGTTGCAGGCAGCGCCTACACTTATGCCTATGCATCTTTTGGTGAGCTCATCGCCTGGATCATCGGGTGGGATTTATTAATGGAATATGCCATAGGCAATATAGCCGTAGCCATATCATGGAGCACCTATTTCGTGAACCTTGTCGATAATATTAGTATCGGAAGCTTTAGTCTACATGTGCCTGCTTATTTTACCATGGACTATTTTTCAGCCTTTAAGGCCCATGAGCAGGTGCAGCAATTAACCGCAAGCCACAAGCTTACTGATATAACAGACGCGCTTAAAGAGGGCGCGCAGGCCTGGGCCACAGCCCCAGGCATAGGCAATTTTAAACTGATAGCTAACCTACCCGCCTTATTGATAGTAGTTATTATTACCTACCTGGTTTATGTGGGTATAAAAGAAACCAAACGGGCAACCAACGGTATGGTTATTTTAAAAATAGCCATTGTAATAGGTGTTATAGCCGTAGGCTTTTTTTACGTTACACCGGCCAACTGGCACCCTTTTATGCCTAACGGCTTTAGTGGGGTAATGAAGGGTGTATCGGGCGTGTTCTTCGCTTATATAGGTTTCGATGCTATCTCAACCACAGCCGAGGAATGCCAGAACCCGCAGCGCGATCTGCCTCGCGGAATGATCTATTCACTCATTATTTGTACCGTACTTTATATATTGATAGCCCTGGTGCTTACCGGCATGGTAAGCTATAAAGATCTTGCTGTTGGCGATCCTTTAGCGTTTGTGTTCACCAAAGTAGGTTTAACCAAAATCAGCGGCATTATATCCTTCAGCGCTGTTATTGCTACCGCGAGTGTATTGCTGATATTTCAATTAGGACAGCCACGGATCTGGATGAGCATGAGCCGTGATGGTTTATTGCCGAAAGTATTTTCGCGGATACATCCTAAGTTTCACACCCCATCCTTCGCTACCATTGTAACCGGCTTTGTGGTGGCTATACCTGCACTGTTCTTAAATCTTACAGTAGTAACCGATTTAACCAGTATAGGTACATTATTTGCTTTTGTGCTGGTATGTGGTGGTGTATTGTTGCTACCCCGCGAAGCTGCTGTAAAAGGCCGTTTTCATTTGCCTTATATCAATGCCAAATATATTGCGCCTGTGGTATTTATTGCCGGTGCCATCATTTTCTGGCAACCGATGATAGACCTGTTTACCGGTGCCAACGCGCATGAGAACTTTCCTTTCTTTTTGTTTATCATTTTATCGGCGGCGCTAACCATTGCCTCATTTGTTAAAAACCTTTCCTTGATACCCGTTTTAGGCTTACTAAGCTGCTTTTACTTAATGACCCAGCTGGGTTATGATAACTGGATCCGTTTTATAGGCTGGCTGGTTATTGGTTTGGTTATTTATGTAAGCTATGGCTATACCCACAGCAAACTGGGCAACAAGGCATCTGCAACCCACCAAACTTCGGTATGGATAGCTTTTGTAGGTGCGTTATTAGCTATAGCAGGGGTATTTATATTTGTGCATGGTAATGATACACTGGTAGAAGTGCTTGATGTGATTGTAGCGGGCTGTGTAGGCTTTTTAGCGGTGTACCTGGTATCGGCAGCATTCTTTAACGCGTCGGAGCGCAAAAAACCCATATAAATGAACTTAACAGCAATAATAGGTTACCTGGCCGCCTTTGGTACAACTGCTTCATTTTTACCGCAGGCGGTTAAAACCATACAAACCAAGGATACATCGGGCATATCGTTACCTATGTATATCCTGTTTACCTTAGGTACCCTGTTATGGCTTATTTATGGTGTGATGGAACCCAGTCTGCCTGTGGCTGTAGCAAACGCCATTACGTTGATATTCGCGGCTACTATATTGGTTTATAAGATTAAGTATAAGTAAGGATAGAAATGAGCCTCTCTATTAGTCTAAGTTTAACGTAGTGTAACTTAGACCTAAAATGTTGTAAGTTTCCAACTCCTCCGCTGGTAAAAGTTTAACGTAACTTAGACCAGCATAGATTACAGATAACGAATAATTATACATTTGAGTTATCTAAATAAGTAGCTATTCTTTAAATCCCTCATAGTGAATTGGACAATGTTTTTCGGAGGCGTGGGCATGCTCATTGCTGCATTCTTTTTGAGACGGCTGAGTATATGGGCTTATGGTAAAGATGGCGAAGAACGAGATTCCTATGATTCATCAAAAAAGCTCATTGACAAATTTGAAATGGGGCTTTTGATTTTGATGGGGCTTTTTGTGATTTTTTGTTCCCTGGCTCCTTAAATAGTTTGTGCTAACTCATATAGCCTCCACTGGTCTAAGTTTAACTTAGACCAGTGTTCTACTATAACCCCGCAGCAAACGACAACCCCACCGTTCCATCCTGATAAGTAGGCATGATCATGGCGCTTTTGCCGTGTTTGCCTTTATGGGTTAGCGCATTGCGAAGGTATGGGTATACAAAATAGGCAGCTTTGGTTGATATTACACCTAAGCCCGCCCCGGCAACAACATCACTAAACCAGTGGTCGCGGTTATACATCCTGAAGATACCGGTGGTTACGGCAGCCGTATAACCAATTACTGTATATATCGGCGATTTTTCAGAATACTCCTGTGCTAAAAACTCAGCGCCCATAAAAGCAATAGTGGTATGGCCCGACGGGAAAGACAGGTAATCCTGCCCGTTTGGCCGTAAGCGATGGGTTACACGCTTGGTTATTTCATCTGCTCCGCCTGCTATAAGGCCCGAAAGGCCTAATAAAGCGGTACGATCAATAAAAGTATTTTTGCCTTGAACACCAATTAAATTTAACCCATACACCATCACTATTGGCGTAAAAAGGAAATAAGTTTCGGCCTTGGTATTAAAGTTGGGGTTGGTTTTTTCTATTTCGCCCTTAAAATAATAGTCAACGTTACGCACCGGGGTAATAAAAAACGACGATACACCATAAGCTATAGCAATAGCAGGCGGTATAAATGATAAAGGATTACTATGCAGGCGCTTTACCGTATCAGGTGCCGTAAAAAGGTCTTTTTTTACGGTATCTAAACGGTTAACCTTCTTAGCAGTATCTGCCGTTACCTGGGCATTGGCTTCAATCGAAATAAAGCAAAATAAAACAAATATTATTTTTCTCAATGGATGATATATTATTGATTTAAATATGCCGTATGATATGCTAATATCCGCTTGAATTCTGTAGAAAAACTGAATTTTATTAACACTAATTTAATACATATGTAAAAAAATGGCATCCCGGCTATATCCAGGATGCCATTAATATATAATAAAGTCTTATTTATATTTAATGCGCGAAAGCTCAACAGTTTCAGGCGCCGCCAGCATTAATGGCACTTTTTCAACTGTAACAAAGCTCAGATCGAGGCCAAAACCACGCTCTTCTGATAAGCTTACTTTTTTCAGGTACAGGTAATAGCCCATAACAAAGCTTTCGTAAAACGACAGGTTATGTGAGCGTGAAAGCACTTTTTCTATCACCACAAACCTAAAATCGCCTACTATATTATGTTTATTGAGCGAAGTATATTTACTGGTGATATCAACCTCTCCGTTTTTAACCAATTCTTCCACCACTTTTCTAAACAGCAGGTTTATCTGTTGCTCAACCCTGAAGCCCAGTTTAAAGTCGATTCTGATTAATTTGTTAGGCACTAAAAAGTCAACCTCATACTCGCGTTTGTAGGGCTCATCAACCACATCAACGTGTACCAGCCAGTAAACATCGGCCCGCTTAGGCTGCTTTTGCAGTATAGAGTAAATGATCTTTGATTCTATCTCCGAATCGAAATTAGCACTGGTTAAATAAACCAGTTGTGATGCATATTTTGGCACGCTCTCATCATCGCTTAGTTCTTTAAGTATGCTGAAATAGTCGTCTATCTCAATAAACTTAACATACCTGTTCCTGATCTTGCGGGCGGTGTGCCATGTCCACATTACCGAAAACAGGAAGGTACCTATAGTTAAGGTAAACCAGCCGCCATGTATAAATTTAACCAGGTTACTGGCCAGGAAAGTAGTTTCAATAGTGAGGTAAACCGCCAGGAATATATAAATAATATAATCGGGAACTTTTTTCTTTTTAAGGTATTTTGATACCAATATGGTGGTCATCAGCATGGCTACGGTAATACTCAATCCGTAGGCAGCGGTCATGCTGTCAGAGTTGCGGAATAGTAATACAACACCTATACATCCTGCACACAATAACCAGTTTACACTCGGCACATATAATTGTCCTTTCTGTTCAGATGGGTAATTGATACGTACTTTGGGCCATAGGTTTAAGCGCACGGCTTCAGCTATCAGCGTAAATGAGCCTGATATCAGGGCCTGACTGGCAATAATAGCCGCTACAGTTGCAATACCAATACCAAATATCAGGAACCAGCCTGGCATAAGGGCGTAAAAAGGGTTAAATCTATCCAGGTTCATTACCCGGCCTTCGTGCTGCAGCAACCATACGGCCTGGCCCAGGTAGTTCAATATCAGGCATGTTTTAACATATATCCAGCTTACCCGTATGTTACTGCGCCCGCAGTGGCCCAAATCGGAGTATAGCGCCTCTGCTCCCGTTGTACAAAGGAAAACAGCACCCAAAATAATGAAGGCATGCGGGTATACAATTAATAATTTTAGCCCATAATAAGGGTTTAAAGCTTTAATTATTGACGGCATCTGCGCTATGAATGAAACACCCAGTACACCCATCATGGTGAACCAGATGAACATAATAGGGCCAAAGGCTTTACCAACCAGGGATGTACCAAATTGCTGGATAAAAAAGAGGCCCGCTATAATCGCTATTACTATGTATATGGTAGGGATATCGGGATAAAGCGGCTTAAGCCCTTCAATAGCCGATGCTATGGAAATTGGCGGTGTTATAATACCATCGGCTAATAATGCGCAACCACCTATAACGGCGGGCAGTATAAGCCACTTTGCCTTTCGGCGCACTAATGAGAAAAGGGAGAAAATACCACCCTCGCCTTTATTATCTGCCTGAAGGGTTATAACTACATATTTTAAGGTAGTTTGCAGCGTCAGCGTCCAAATAATGAGTGATACGCCTCCCAGAACAACAAGTTCTGAAATTGGATCTTTACTCCCCACAATTGCTTTAAATACGTACAATGGCGAAGTTCCTATATCGCCGTAGATGATTCCCAGGCTAATCAATAACCCTGGAATGGTTAGCTTTTGCAGATCTTTATGACTCGACACTTTATATATTTAGTGCAAAAATATTAAAAAATTCCGTTAACATCTTTTTTGGGCGAATAAACGTATAAAAAACAAATAATCAGGCCGATTTTGGCCAACAATGTTAAATTTTGTTAAAAAAAATTATTAAATCGTCAGTATTTGAATTGATGATTGCTTTATTTATATTTTTGCAAAACATTTACTTAGTAGGATGAGGCGATTTTTTACAAACAGATTTTCATGTAACATACTTATTGCTGCTGCAATTTGCATGAATTTCGGTTTGGCATATGGTGGTAGCTTTAGCAAAGACACCATTTATATGCACATGAAAAAAGCTAAATCAAAAAACTCATACCTTAAAAACGGGTTGCCATTTTCGTTGCCGCCATTAAAGCCCGGCCTTACTTCATATGTTAAAATTAACATTCCGAAGGCTGATGACAAATTACTGAGCGATGTGGAAATATTCCCTAATCCGGTAACCGATCAGCTTAACTTAAAATACTCGTTATCACGCAACTCAAACGTGAGCATTAAAATAATGGATGTTTTGGGTAATGATATTTTAACTGTTCTGCAGCAAAGGGTCGACCTTGGCGAACAAAAAGTTAGTTACTCTATCAGCAACAGGCTTACCCGTGGTTTTTACTTTGTACGCATAGTTGCCGGCCCCGAATCGGTGATCAAAAGGATCAGCGTACTGTAAGCCCTCCGCCCTGAAAAGGGAGCAATTATAATTTTTATACTTCATTTCTTTTTCGCGCTACGGGTGACTCACCCTGTCTGCGCTAAAGCGCAAAGAGGGAGTTATAAGAAACCCTTTTTTCATCCTCTTTACCGTCAGGTAGAGAGGGTCGACGAGTGAAACGAAGTCGGGGTGAGTCAAACGAAGCGCGACAGAGTCTTCTTGGTTTTATGTTAACTACTCTTTCCCAAATGGCACCGAGATAGTATATAGCACCCGTACAGGTTGGCCATTTTGCATGGCCGGTTTCCACTTTTGGTTATAATCTTTTAAAACCTGGATAGTTATACCATCAGCCTCAGTATTAAGCGAGTGCACTATTTTTGGTTCTGTTAAACTGCCATCCTTTTCAACAACAAAGCTTAAAGTCACCTTGCCCGCGTCAGAACTGTTATACTGGTGGTTCGTATATTTGATCATGTACTTCATAAACACACCAATTCCTCCCGGTGGCTCGGGTATGGTTTCCTGATTCGTCGTTTGGGAATGTCCGGGTGCGGTGTCGGTAGGTTTATTGTTCTGCTGTGCTTTTGCAGTTATTACAACCGACAGCAGCAAAAGAACAAGCAATGGTTTTCTCATTCGATAAATGTATTCTCAATTCAGCCCGAAAACAAGTGGTAACCAAATTGTTACTGGTTCATATCGAATCAGTTGGATATCAGAGTAGTCGGTGTAGCTTGGTGGAGCGCGTTGCTAATAATTTCTGAACCCGAATTTCTTGAATTAGAGAATTTATAGAATTCTGCTAATTCCTTAATTCTGTAAATTCGGGTTCAGATAATTGGGGCGTTGCCTCCGGCCCGCGCTTTCCGCTTATACTACACAGGCATTAGGCTCAAGGCCGGTATCCGCTACTATCACTAACGCTGAACTTCAACGCGCTCCGCCGACTCACCCCGACTACGCTTCGCCGGACATCCCTATCTACGCTAAAGCGTAAAGAGGGAACTATAAAATCTTCTTTACCCTCTTTGCGGCTTGCCGCAGAGAGGGTCGACCAGCGAAGCGTAGTCGGGGTGAGTCGCCGGAACGCGAAAGATAACCCTCCAATGAGTAAAATAACTCAATCAACCACTCTCCTAATCAACCCAATCAACTAAAAATTCCTAATTTTACCGCCATGAAAATAATTGCAATTGGCCGCAACTATGCTGAACATGCTAAGGAACTAAATAACCCGGTGCCTACCGCCCCGGTTATCTTTATGAAACCTGATTCGGCATTAATAAAAGACAACAAACCATTCTACCATCCCGACTTTTCGACAGATATACACCACGAGATTGAGCTTGTGCTCAAGATCAGCAAAGAAGGCAAACACATCAGCGAGAAATTCGCTTCAAATTATTACGATGAGATAGGCCTCGGTATTGATTTTACCGCACGCGATATACAAAATCGTCATAAAGAAAAAGGCCTTCCCTGGGAACTGGCCAAAGCATTTGACGGTTCCGCACCCATCAGCAACTTTGTGCCGAAAACACAGTTTGCCGATCTTTATGATCTGAATTTAAGGCTGGACATTAACGGCGAAACGCGCCAGAATGGCAATACAAAAGACTTGCTTTTCTCTTTTGAGAGCCTTATCGCCTTCGTATCCAAATACATCACCCTTAAAAAAGGCGACCTGATTTTTACCGGCACCCCAGCGGGTGTAGGCCGTGTAAACGTTGGCGACAGGCTGGAAGGTTATTTGCAGGATCAGAAAATGCTTGATTTTTACGTTAAATAGGCATGGTAAAAAAACTTCTGGCTTCTACCCTGCTATTTGTGGGTTTTTTATGCGCTGCTTACACGCAGGGTATTGTACAAACCAAACCGTACCCAACCGACTACTTCCGCTACCCGCTTGATCTGCCACCAGCAACAGCCGGCTCATTTGCCGAGCTGAGGCCAAACCATTTCCATTCAGGCCTCGATTTCAGGACCAACCAGCGCGATGGCTACCCCGTACACGCTGCTGCCGATGGTTTTGTATCGCGCCTGCGGGTGCAATTTGGCGGCTTCGGCAATGCGGTTTATATAACGCACCCCAATGGTTATACTACGGTTTATGGTCACCTGCAAAGCTTTAGTCCGGAGATAGCGAAACTGGTACATGACTACCAGGTACAAACCAAATGCGATATTGTAGACTTTAACCTGTTGCCATTACAAATGCCAGTTACAAAAGGACAAATTGTAGCGCTCTCCGGTCACACCGGCGGAGTTGCAGGGCCGCATTTGCATTTCGAAATCAGGGATACGCAAACCGAGCAAACCATTAATCCCTCATTATTTGGCTTAACTATACCTGATAGTAAACCACCTATTTTGGGTACTGCCTGCATTTACCGTTTTACCAGCGCACCATTCAGCGAGAAAACTAATCGTGAGCTTTTACCGGTGGTTGGTACCAACGGGCATTACCGACTGCTAAAACCACAGTTGATCACTGTAAATGGCAACGTTGGTTTTGGTATAACTGCTTTCGATATGAATAACACCTCAGCAAACCATAACGGCGTTTATTCTATCGAACTTAAGGTTGATGGCAAAACAGTTTTCACTTTCGCCGCTGAACGTTTCGCTTTTGATCAAACCCACGCTATAAATGCTTATATCGATTTCCCGGAGTTTTTAAACTCGGGCCGCTTTATACAAAAGTGTTTTATACTGCCCGGCAGTAAGATCACACTGTACCCGCAATCCATAAACCGTGGTGTGGTTAGCTTTACTGATGATTCGGTACATGATATCGAATACGTGGTGAAGGATATTGCAGGCAATGCCTCAACATTAAGCTTTAAAGTAAAATCACAAAGCAAAATGGCGCACTTTGTGCAAGCCTATAAGGCTTTGGGCACGCTTTTCCATTACGATCAGGCTAATACATACACTACTGATAAGATGAAGGTCAACATCGCGGCAGGAAATTTATACGATGATGTCGATCTCATTTTTACAACGCTGCCTAAAAAACCCGGCGCGTTTTCAGCTACCTATAAGTTTGGCGACCGCTATACTTCAATAAACGATAGTTATGATCTATGGATAAAACCCGACAGCAATATCGGCCGTTTTGCCAACAAAGCCGTTATTGTAAATAATGGCGTATGCGAGGGCGGTGTTTATGAGGATGGCTATATCAAGTGCCAGCCAAAATCATTCGGCGAGTTTTATATTAAACTGGATACCGTGCCGCCGCACATCAGCCCGGTAAATATTATGAATGGCGCTAACATGGCAGGCAAAAAGGCTATTTTTATGCGGATGAACGATAACCTGTCGGGCATAAAAACCTATTTGGGGTATATTGATGGGCAGTGGGTTTTAATGCAGTGGGATTTTAAAAGTAAAGTACTTAGTTATACCTTTGATGATAACCTTTCGCACGGCAAACATACCTTTGAGTTAACCGTTACCGATCAGAAAGACAACAGTTCAACCTATAAAGCAGATTTTTACAGATAATTATGGCAACACTTAAAGAAGGCGACAAAGCCCCGGAATTTACCGCAAAGGACCAGAACGGAAATACCGTTTCCTTAGCAGATTTTAAAGGCAAAACAGTGATCCTGTACTTTTACCCGAAAGATGATACCCCGGGCTGTACTGCCGAAGCCTGTAGTTTCCGTGATAACTATCAGTCGCTGTTGAGCAAAGGTTTCCAGGTGATTGGTGTGAGCACCGATGATGAAAAATCGCACAAAAAATTCGAGACCAAATACAGCTTGCCATTTCCGCTGATTGCCGATGAGGACAAAAGCATAGTTGAAGCCTACGGCGTTTGGGCCGAGAAGAACATGTATGGCAAAAAATATATGGGCACCGTACGTACCACCTTTATTATTAATGGTGAAAGCGTGATCAGCCATGTTATTAATAAGGTGGATACACAAAACTCATCGCAGCAGGTGCTGGATTTGGTGTAAAACTATACTGCCCAAGCGTCATTGCTGTAAGGGTTTAGTAATTCGGTAACAGAATTAGGTATTTATTTTTTGTTGTTTAGGGATGCCATCTCGATAGGTTTTTTGCCATTGATCCCTTGATGTGGTCTTTCCCAGTTATAGTAGACAAGATA
>Ga0302309_10000086_pt1 | contig 126481 bp, 120 predicted proteins | sample III_Palsa_N1_1_FD_200453 | JGI IMG/M metagenome (GOLD analysis project Ga0302309, IMG submission 200453) | Peat permafrost microbial communities from Stordalen Mire near Abisko, Sweden - III_Palsa_N1_1 | ecosystem: Environmental > Terrestrial > Soil > Palsa > Peat permafrost | place: Sweden...
GCAGCACCGTTAACTGGTCAGGGTCATATGGCTTAAAAACTACTTTCGCTCCCATGACTTTAAGTTACGAAAATCGTCTTAAAATAAAAAAAGGCCGCCTCACTTTTGAGACAGCCTCTTTTTGTTTGATTGTCATTGCGAGGAACGAAGCAATCGCATGCAGGAAAAGCGAATATGCATAGTTCGCGATTGCTTCGTTCCTCGCAATGACATAGTTTAATAAATCTATTCCCCTTGTCATTCTGAACGGAGTGAAGAATCTTCTTTGGTAAGCAAAGTATACTATGCAAGGTTTAGAAGATTCTTCGTTCCTCAGAATGACAAATTAAATGGCTTTTTCTTTCGGCGATAGATCAAAAGGAATTACAACCTTAAAGCTGATGTTCCGCCCCATGTTGAATATTCCGGGTTGTACACCTGCCGGTACGGTAGCATTATCGAAATATTTCAACCTGCTCATGTTTGATTGATAGTTCACATTGGCCAGGTTGGTTCCTTCAATAAATAATTCAAGTACCTTGTTTCCTTTTGCATTTACAACGTTGCCACCTATGCCTGCACTTAACAGGTTATATCCAGCGGTATAGGTTTCTGTTCCGTAAGCGGCAAAGAAACGATTCTGCGCAGAGTAGTGGTCGAATCCACCAAAAGCGTATAGGTTTTTAAATGTTTTTCCCAAGCCTTTTGCAAAAGTGCCACGCAATTCAGAGTGGGTATGCAACGGTGGGATGAAAGGTAAATATTTTAAACTATCAGGTACTTTAGCACCTGTGCCTAAATTAGTACCATAAGTTAGGGTAAGCGCGTTTTCAAAATGCAACCACGAAACGGGATGAACGTCTAAACTAAACTCGCCGCCGCTTATGCGTGCCTTGCTTTGTACATAAGTAAATTTACTGTACTGTCCGTTTGGATTACTGTCGCCATTGGCATCAACGCGTTCTGGGTTTCCGTTGGCATCAAGTATCTGCTCCTGGAAAATATAGTTTTGGATGTGATTATCAAAAACCTCGGCGCTCATCGAAACATTTGGCAAAGTAAGGAATGCGCCCAAATCTTCCTGAACACTAAATTCCGGTTTAAAGTCGGGATTCCCAACGTGATATATTTGCGATCCGGGATCAGCGCCGTTGGCTGATAACTCAGCAATACTTGGGGCCCTAAATCCACGTGCTATATTTCCTTTCAATAAAAACGCATCTGAAAAATTATATGCAGCGCCTAAACTTCCTGAAACACCTGAGAATGTTTTATTTAATGCGCCAAACTGTTGGGTTACGTTAGCAGTACCTGTTGGGTTTGGTCCGGTATATAATGTCGGGAAATACTGTTTAGCGGTATCAATATATGCGGCCTTTCCTGAAAAGGACCGTGTATCATACCTGGCACCGCCTGAAAGATCTAGCTTTCCAAAGCTTTTTTTCATGATAAAGAATGACCCGATATCAAATTGGTTATATGCTGGTATTGGGAAATCTGTGCTAAACCCTAAGGAGTTGACTTGATACATGCCGTTAACACCAACGGTAGTTTCATAGCCTTTGCCAATGTTAAAGTCGTACTTAACGTCATATGTCCAGGTGGTTAATTGTAGGTTCAGTCCCGGTACGCTTGCGCTATCGGGGTGTGTAAACTCCCGGCGGTGACTGTATTGATAACCAAGATTCACAATTAAGTTACCGCTACCTATGATAAAATTACTGTTATCATAAATGCGATATAATTGTACATGTTGGTGTAGTGTTGGTAAAGAATAAGAATTTAACTCCGATTCGGGTACAATTGGCCTATAGGTATCAGCCTCAGATATTTGTTTGGTAAACTGGCGGGTAAGCGAATCGCGGCTACCATCAGGTATCGCCTGCTCATCATCAAACAGGGAAAAGTTCAAATAAGAATATCCCCATGATTTATTTAAGCCAACCATAGCCCTCGCATCTTTTTCCTTAAAATTAGTTGCATATACGCGGCCATCATGTTGATTCTGATAATCCTTGGCCATTTTATCTGATAATATAGTACCCCATACGATACCGTTATTATTGCCCTGCAACCGCAATGATTCGTTAAATAAACCATTATTGGTACCATATATTTCCTGCACCGATCCTAAAATCTGTCCCTCAGCAACCGGAGGCGGCGATATTAAGTTAACTACCCCGCCAATCGCGTCAGAACCATAACTTAAGCTGGCCGGGCCTTTTATGATTTCTACACGGTCAACCGAATTTTGGTCAACCTCAATGCCATGTTCATCGCCCCATTGCTGACCTTCCTGGCGAATCCCATCAACAGATGTTACTACCCTGTTGTAGCCAAGGCCGTGTATAAAAGGTTTTGAAATATTTGGCCCTGTAGTAACCGCGCTAATACCCGGCAGGTTTGCAATTTCATCAATTACGTTTCCTGATGCTGAGTGTTGGTCGATATAAGTTTTACCTACGGCTACCATCGGCACCGGGTCTCTTTTTAATTCGGTGGCACGGCTTACACCCGTAACAACAACTTCAGCTTCTTCTATTGATGATACCGACAATGCAACATTTAATGTGGTTGTAGTTGAAAGATCGACCTTTTGGGTATAGGCGGCATATCCAACAAAAGTGACTGATACCAGGTATACTCCCTTGGGTAAATGGTTTAAAACATATTTACCGCTTGCGTTGGTAGATGTGCCAGTACGCAAATCCGGTATAGAAACCGTAGCGCCCGGAATAGTGGTTCCTGATGCTTTATCAGTTACTACGCCCGTTAGTATGCCTGTACCCTTAGTTCCAGGTGGTAATTTATCAATAGCGTTTGCCGCCGTCGATATAAAAAGCAGTATGTAAAATATCGATGAGAGTCTTTTTATAAGTTTCATAAAAAATTTAAACAAGTAAAAATCCGGTAAATGACCGCATGGGTCGATTATTATTAAGAAAGATTTATTCCAACACACCAATCGGTTCAAAAAGCTAAACGCAATTAATGGTAAAAGAATACTTAAGTATGAAAATTAAGCTATTGGGGGAGAACGCCCCGCGGATAGGACAAGGGCGATGCTTATAAAATTGTGTTTAACCGCCTTGTAATAATAATTGCTTACGGTAACCGGCGCAAAATATACTGCACTAAATACTTCCATAGCGTTATGATGCATAGCATCGCATAATTGGCAGTTTTCGGTAACGGTTTGCTTGGGTTGTGTATCAGGGCTGTGATATGCTGCTTTATTGCTTGTTGTATTAACCGCATGGGTATGCGAATACACCATATATTGCCCTGCAACAAAGCAAAACATCAACATCCAGGTAAGGATTATATGGGATTTGTTCTTTTTCAAGTCAGCAGGGCATTTAATGCTTTACGCAAAAGTAGATAAAAAAATCTTTAAACAAGTATCAATTGCAATTATGTTGCAATTAAACGGTTTGCAGTCTGAGGTTTGCAGTTGGCCGGAACGGTTTGGGCTAAAAAAATGCAAACTGTAGACTGCAAACAGCAAACTGCTCATATCTTTGTTGCATGACACCTGCCGAAATTAATTTGAAATGGAGTATGCTCCAGCAACGTATTGCTGAGGATTTTGATAATGAAAAACCCGATCTTAAAGTGATGCTATTCCTCATCGGCGTGCAGGAGCTGGGGCAGGGCCCGCGAAAGTTCAGCAAGCGCCAAAAGGAGGAGCTGATGCATATAGCCAATTGCAAGCTATTTAGCATGATGGGTTTTTACGAATTGGAGGGCCTGGATCAGGATGGCTGGCCACACTGGAAACGTGTTGGTGTAATCCCTAATTATACGTTGCTTGAACAGGAAATGGTGTTGAAATCACTAATAATTGATTATTTCGATTCGATGGAAAATAACTAAATTTCGGGAAAATTAAGCTCTTGCTATTCCAGCTTATTGGGAAAGCTTAATGTAATTAAGGAGGGAAAATTTTTACCCTCTTTCCGGCTTGCCGAAGAGAGGGTCGAACAGCGCAGCGTATTCGGGGTGAGTTGATTGTGCGCCACGGCATTTGCGCCAATGCTGCTCGTATAATTTACTCACCCGGTCTTAGCTTCGCTCGACCACCCTCTCTTTTGCTTGCAAAAAAGAGGGTAAAAAAACATAAAAACCTACCTTTACTTAATGAAATTTAGGTAAGGTACTGATAGGGCTACTAAAGATATTTTAACTGACAAATTCTATAACATGAAAAAACTTTTTACGCTATTCATTTTACTGATCACAGTAACGACAGCTTTCGCCAAACCGCCCAAAAATCAATATGTGCGTATTAAAACCACTTATGGTGAATGCATCATCCGTTTATATAACGAAACCCCGCTCCATCGCGATAACTTTATAAAGCTGGCCAAAAAAGGGTTTTATAACGGGACACTTTTTCACCGGGTGATACAGGATTTTATGATACAGGGCGGAGATCCTGATTCGAAAAACGCGAAGCCTAATATTGAACTGGGTAATGGTGATGTTGGGTATACCATCCCTGCAGAGTTTCGCGATAGCCTGTTTCATAAAAAAGGGGTTTTAGCTGCTGCGCGGGATGATAATCCTAAAAAAGCATCAAGCGGCTGCCAGTTTTATATTGTACAGGGTAAAAGGCTGACGGATACGATGATCAACAAAGCCGAAAAACGCAGTGGTCGTAAAATACCAGAATGGCAGCGGGCTTATTACCGCACCGTAGGTGGTGTGCCGCATTTAGATGGTAACTATACTGTTTATGGCGAAGTGGTTGCCGGTTTAGATATGGTGGATTTGATAGCCGCCGTTAAAAAAGACGCTAATGACCGCCCGTTAGTTGATGTACCGATGACGGTGGAAGTGCTCAGTAAAAAGGAATGTAAGCAGATGGATAAATTGCTGCAATTGTAATATAATGTAATATCTTCCCTTGTCATTCTGAACGTAGTGAAGAATCTGTAAAGTAGTTTACGCTTGTACAGATGCTTCGTACCTCAGCATGACAAGTCTAATTATAAAACCCTTTGTCATTCTGAACGTAGTGAAGAATCTTCTTCGATTTGCACAGCGAATATGCATGACTTAGAAGATTCTTCACTACGTTCAGAATGACAAAAAAATATTTGATTTTAACACATGAAAATAATCACCTATAACGTTAACGGACTACGAGCTGCAATAAATAAAGACTGGTTGGCATGGCTCCAGGCTACCGATGCCGATGTGGTTTGCCTGCAGGAAATAAAAGCTACTAAAGAGGATATAAAAGAATTGCTATTGGTGGAGCAATTGGGTTACCAGCACTACTGGTTCCCGGCGGAGAAAAAAGGGTATAGCGGTACGGCTATCTTTTGTAAGCAAACGCCAAAACATATCGAATACGGCTGCGGCATTGCCGATTTTGATCGCGAAGGCCGTTGTATCCGGGTTGATTTTGAGGAGGTATCCGTAATGAGCGCTTATTTTCCATCAGGCTCAAGCGGCGATGAGCGACAGATATTTAAATATCGTTTTTTAGATGAGTTTGGCAAATACCTTACGCTGCTAAAAGTAGAGCATCCCAATTTGGTTATCTGCGGCGATTATAATATTTGTCACCGCCCTATTGATATTCACAATCCTAAATCAAACGCCAACTCTTCCGGCTTTTTACCCGAAGAGCGTGCCTGGATGGAAGAGTTTATTGAATCGGGCTTTGTAGATACCTTTCGCCATGTAAACAAGGAGCCGCACAACTATACCTGGTGGAGCTACCGTGCTAACGCCCGCGCTAAAAACTTAGGTTGGCGTATTGATTATGCGCTGGCAAGTAAAGAGTTGGAAGGCAATATTAAACGTGCCGCTATATTATCTGAGGCTAAACACTCCGATCATTGCCCGATGTTGGTGGAATTGGAGTTTTAATGTTTGTATAACCCTTTTGTCATTCTTCACTTCGTTTAGAATGACAGAATTTTCGTTTTTAATGAGAAATTCTGTCCGCTCATTGCCGCGGGGGCTACTACTTTTCTCTTGATAGAAACAAAAAGTCAAGACGGAAAAAACCTTCTGCCCACAAGGCCAACTCCCGGCCCGGTTTTCTGTCGGGCCTTTGCGCTCATTTGATTTTACTTGTCATTCTGAACGGAGTGAAGAATATTCTTCGATTTGAATATTCGATAAGCATTGGCGGATAGATTCTTCGGTCCTCATAATAACAAAAGGAAGTGTTTCACGATGAAACAAAACAGATAGCTTTTTGGTGCAAAAACAAGTAAAAAGTGCTTGAAAATACTTCAAAAACAGGTAAAAAATCATGATTTTTAGGCATTTTTTCATCAAAAAACACTCTTTTCAACCAAAAATCGCTTCAAAACAAATGTAAAAACGCTATTTTTAGCCTTAAAAACGGCGTTTTTTGATCTAAAAGTGTACCAAATGTACCAATGTGTTCCACCTGTTTCAGTGGTACAGTTGCTAACTCTTATAATCTGAAATACTCAATTGATGACCGCAAAAACCATACTCGTGCGGTTGGTTGGAGCAGATGATAGTAAGCCTGTTTAGCGCGAATTTTTCTACAAGGCCGAGGTACCAGTCTACCCCCTGAGCATCCAGGTTGCTGGTGGGTTCATCCAGCATTAATATAGGAGTATCGGAACAAAAAGCAAGCGCCAGCTTAAGCCGCTGCTTCATGCCGGATGAGAAGTATCTGATCAGCTTGTTTTTATTGGTGTCCATAGCCAGCAGATCGATAACCGCTTTATTATCCATGCCAGCTTTATAGCTTTTGAACTTGAAATGAAGATCGATCATTTCCGCAAGCGTAAATTCCTCTATCATTTCCATATATGGCGCGGCAAGGCTCAGGTATTGGAAGACATCTTCAACAAGTACTTCTTTGCCGTCGAGTTCATAGCTTATTGTCCCTGCGGATGGCGACAAGCTGCCATTCAAAACCTGTAATAGCGTTGATTTGCCCGAACCATTCGAACCTAAAATGGCGTAACTTTCGCCTGCCTTAAAGGTATATTCTACCCCTCTGAATATCCACTCGCGGTTAAAACGGCGACCTATGTTTTGGAGGGTGATGTTCACTAGTTGATAGTTGATGGTTCATAGTTCATAGAAAGCAAATGACGTTTGATATTTATACCATTAACCATCGTTTATGAATCATGAACTGAATTAAGAATTCCCAAAGCCCTTCATAATACCCCTTTGCGAGTTTGATACGAAATTAATGATCTCGTCGCGCTCAACAGTTGGGTTAAATTCGGCTTCAATAATATCCAATGCTTTGGTGATGTTGTATTTTTTAAGGAAGATGATACGGTAAATTTCCTGAATCTCGTTAATGGTTTCTGCCGAGTATCCCCTGCGGCGCAAGCCAACAGAGTTTATGCCTATGTAAGATAACGGCTCACGACCAGCTTTTGTAAACGGAGGAACATCCTTACGAACCAATGACCCGCCGGATACCATACAATGCGCGCCAATTTCAACAAATTGGTGTACAGCAGATGTACCACCGATAAAAGCATGGTCGTATACATTAATATGCCCTGCAAGTTGTACCGAGTTAGCTATAATAACATTATCACCTATAACACAATCATGCGCTACGTGTACGTAAGCCATTAACAGGCAGTTGTTGCCGATGGTAGTAGTGTTTTTATCAAGCGCGGTACCGCGGTTTAGGGTAACGCACTCACGGATAACGGTATTATCACCGATGGTAACTGTGCTTGGTTCGCCACGATATTTCAAATCCTGTGGTGGTGCAGATACTACAGCCCCCGGGAAAATACGACAGTTCTTGCCTATCCTTGCCCCATCCATAATAACAGAATTTGAGCCGACCCAGGTACCCTCGCCAATTTCTACATCCTTATGTATAGTAACAAATGGCTCAATCACTACATTGTCGGCTATTTTAGCCTGAGGATGTATATATGCTAACGGTTGTATCATGCTATGCTTCTGTTTCTTTTACTTTAACTATTTGTGCCATTAGCTCGGCCTCTACAACAATCCTGTCGCCAACCATACCTACACCTTTCATTTGCGCTATTCCACGGCGTATTGGCGAGGTAAGATCGCAATAATAAATTATAGTATCGCCGGGTACTACTTTACTTTTAAACCGGGCGTTCTCAATCTTCAAAAATAAGGTAAGATAATTTTCCGGATCAGGAACGGTATTTAATACCATGATGCCACCTGTTTGTACCATGCCTTCTATTTGCAATACTCCCGGAAATATCGGTGCGCCCGGGAAATGTCCGCGGAACAGATCCTCATTCATGGTAACATTCTTTACACCAACCACGTGAGTTTTCGAGATCTCCATTATTTTGTCGATCATCAAGAATGGCTGTCTGTGCGGCAGTTTAGCCATAATGTCTACCGTATCATATACAGGTTTGGCATTAGGGTCATATGCTTTAAAGCGTTTTTTGCTTTTTTCTTTTTTTATCAACGCCTTAATTTTTTTAGCGAAGGCAACGTTTGCGGCATGCCCTGGTCTTGCTGCCATAATGTGACCCTTTAAAGGTGTACCCACCAAAGCAAGATCGCCAATCATATCCAGCAACTTATGGCGGGCCGGTTCGTTCTGATAACGAAGATCGATATTGTTAAGTATACCTTGTGGTGCTACTTTTATATCCTTGCGGTTAAATATTTTAGCCAGGTGTGCTAATTCAGCTTCATCTACCTCTTTATCAACCACAACAATCGCATTGTTCAGGTCGCCACCTTTTATCAGGTCATGCTTAAGCAGCATTTCCAACTCATGCAAAAAGCAAAATGTACGGCATGAGGCGATTTCTTTCACAAACTCAGATATAGTAGAGATACTGGCATGCTGGCTACCCAATACATGTGAGTTATAATCAACCATACAAGTAAAACGGTAGTCATCATCCAAAGGCATGGCTACCATTTCAACCTTGCGATCAGCTTCGGTATAATGTATGTTGTAAGGTATATGATAATATTCACGGTCGGCATCCTGCTCAATAAAGCCGGTAGCATTTATGGCATCAATAAATTTGATAGAACTACCATCCATAATGGGCGTTTCTGGTCCATCCAAATCAATCATCACGTTATCTATCTCCAACCCAACCAAGGCAGCTAACACATGTTCAACGGTACTTACGCTGGCGCCATTTTCGGTAATGGTTGTTCCGCGTGATGTATCTGTAACATTATCTACGTCGGCATCAATAACTGGCGAGCCCGGCAAATCTACTCTTCTGAATTTATAGCCATGGTTCTCCTCCGCTGGATTGAAGGTCATGGTTACTTTTTCGCCGGTATGTAAACCTGTGCCCGAAACTGAAACAGGCGCTTTTATAGTCCTTTGTTTTACGTTCATAACTTAAATATTAACTGCAAGGTTAATCAGTCTTTGCTTTTTTGCAGTTCTGCAATAATCTTTTCTAATTCTAAAACTCTTTTTTCCAATTCAGGTAAACGGGTTAAAGCTACCTGCGATCGCATGTGCGAACTATATGTTGAGGCTGGTGAACCCGCCCATTTTTGGTTTTCTTCTTTTATAGATCGGCTTAAGCCGGATTGTGCCTGCATTTGTGTGCCATTAGGCACATTAATATGCCCAACAATACCCACCTGCCCGCCTAAAATAACACGCTCGCCTATTTTAGTACTGCCCGATACCCCTGTTTGCGCAGCAATAACGGTATTTATACCAATTTCAACATTATGGGCTATCTGTACCAGGTTATCCAACTTTACACCCTTGCGTATAATGGTTGAACCCATGGTTGCCCTATCTATTGTTGTATTCGAGCCTACTTCAACGTCATCTTCTATTACAACATTGCCTATCTGGCTAATTTTTTTGTACGATCCATCGGCGGTAGGTGCAAAACCAAATCCATCGCTCCCGATTACCGCTCCCGAGTGGATAATTACGTTGTTACCCAGTTTGGAGTCAAAGTAAACTTTTACGCCAGAGAATAGTGTAACGTTATCACCCAAAATAGCATCGTCACCTATATAACTGTTAGGATATATTTTGCAGTTATCACCAACTTTTACATTCGGCCCGATATAGCTAAAAGCACCTATATATACATCTTTACCAATTTTGGCGGTTGGGTGTATAAAGTGAGGGTCTTCAATACCTGATTTGTCGAGTTTAAATTTGTTATAGATCTCTAATAATACCGATATAGCCGTATAGGCATTTTCAACACGGATAAGTGTTGCCTTAACCTTTTCGGCCAATTGCTGATCATTGTTAACAATAACAATCGAGGCATCTGTAGTATACAGGTACTGCTCATACTTGGGGTTCGCTAAAAACGAAAGCGAGCCTTCGGTAGCTTCTTCTATTTTAGCCAGCTGACTAACCGCAGCCGAGGGGTTACCCTCAACTGTTCCGTTAAGCAAAGCAGCTATCTGTTGCGCAGTAAATTGCATCCGGCAAATTTAAGGGTTAAAACTAAAGTGGCAAATTTATAATTGGTTGGTTAAGTGGCCTGTTTATGCTTTAATTAATGCAGATAATTTAACCTTTTCAGACCGTTAAAATGCAGCTAATCAAAGCTGTTAAAAAAATATCACCCAAAAGCCCCACCCAACCCTCCCCGGCAGGGAGGGCTTTTAATAAAGACTGAAGCAAAAGTCTCCCCAACTGGGGGAGATTTAGAGGGGGCTTTTGTCGAAGTTGTTTGGACAAGATCATTAAACTAAATCCTTTGGATAGCATAGAATATATTTTTTTACAGTTTTAGCCAATGCTTCAAGGTTTGAATTATCGCTGGCAGCTGTAATATCCTTCACGGTCCCGTTCTTCATCAAAATAAGTATGCTTCCATCTCCGGTTTTATAGGCATTGTTGCGCACGTCATCTGTAAAAACAAAATACGATGCATCATGAATGCTTATGCCATACTTTTCAGCAACCTTAGCCGTCAAATCGTCTACTCTTTTTTGGTCCGGCAGTTCATTCGTTATGTCTACGTGATATAAATTTCTTTGTATCAGATCACGGCATAATTTCGATAAAACAAAATCTTTGCTGCCTTCCCAAACCTTTATCGCGGCCATAATATCAGTGTCATCCAGGCCGGCAAAAGTCTGCAGGTTCCTATCTTCCAAAATAAACACCTCACTATTGATGCTGTTTACCAGGAAATGGTTTAATGCCGGGGTGCAATTTAGTTGGTCGCCCTTTACAGCTACTTCGCGGGCACGTTTTAATATCTTAGTTAACTGCACTTCTGCGGCTATCACTGTTTTATGCAGATATACCTGCCAGTACATTAGCCTGCGGGCAATTAAAAATTTCTCTATCGAATAAATACCCTTTTCTTCAACCACAACATGGTCATCAACCACGTTAAGCATTTTAATAATACGGTCGGAGCTGATGACGCCTTCGGATACCCCGGTAAAAAAACTATCCCGGTTCAAATAATCCATCCGGTCCATATCCAGCTGACTGGATACTAATTGGTGCAGGAAGTTTTTTGAATAAGTACCGTTGAATATTTCAATTGCCATAGTTAAACGGCCATCAAATTGTTTATTCAGCTCATTCATCAACAGTTTTGATATATCCTCGTGCCAAACCCCATCAACTATGATTTGCTCTAAGGCATGTGAGAACGGGCCATGGCCAATATCATGTAATAATATGGCTACGCTAACGGCTTCTTCCTCAGCTTCGGTTATAATTTGGCCTTTATAGCGCAATGTTTCAACAGCCAGGCTCATTAAATGCAATGCGCCCAACGCATGGTGAAAACGGGTATGTAGAGCGCCGGGATAAACCAAATGCGTCATGCCCAATTGTTTGATATACCTTAATCGCTGAAAGTAAGGATGTTCTATCAGATCGAATACAAGGTCTGACGGGATGCTGATAAACCCGTAAACCGGATCGTTTATAATTTTCTTTTTATTCAATGTGTTTATATATCCTGCAAAAATGTGAAGTAAAGGTACAACGTTGTCTTATATTTGTTAAAATTTTGTTAATACCTTTAATAGCAACAACAAATGCCCTGCTTAAAGGTTATAAGATCAGAATTTATAGCGCTATAGAATTGAAAAACGCTGTAAACTTTTGAATCATATTAATTCTGATTCAGACTTTAACTATATACCATGCAAGATACAACCATATTGTGGGCGGATGACGAGATTGATTTGTTGAGACCCCACATTTTATTTTTAAACGAAAAAGGATACAAAGTAACCACCGTAACCAACGGTATGGATGCTGTGGAAGCCTTCAAAAATAATTTTTTCGACCTTGTTTTTTTAGATGAGAATATGCCCGGATTAACTGGACTGGAAACATTATCGCAAATTAAAAACATTAATAATGATGTGCCTATCGTGCTCATCACTAAAAATGAGGAAGAGTATTTAATGGAGGATGCTATCGGCTCCAAAATTGATGACTACCTGATAAAACCCGTACACCCAAAGCAAATACTGCTTACCATTAAAAAACTTACAGATAACAAGCGCTTGGTAACTGAAAAAACAACCATGGCCTATCAGCAGGATTTCCGTAACCTGGGTATGACGCTTAATGATAACCTAAGCCACCAGGAGTGGGTTGATGTTTACAAAAAGCTAATTTATTGGGAGCTTGAGCTGCAACAATTGCAGGATAATGGCATGCACGAAATTTTAACACTGCAAAAAGCCGAAGCCAATACCCAGTTCTGCAAATTTGTAGAACGTAATTATCTGGACTGGATTAAAAATCCGGATACGGCGCCAACAAGTTCGCCGCAGTTATTTAAAAAGAAGGTTTTCCCTAAACTGGATGGTAAAGGCCCAGTGTTTTTTATCTTGATTGATAATTTAAGGTATGATCAGTTTAAGATCATTAACCCGATTATCTCTGAATACTTTAGATTAGAGGAAGAGGATACCTATTACAGTATTTTGCCTACCGCTACGCAATATGCCCGTAATGCTATCTTCTCCGGTTTGATGCCGTTGGAAATGGAGCGCCGTTACCCCCAAATGTGGCAGAATGATGAGGACGAAGGCGGTAAGAATTTATTTGAGGCAGACTTTATTGCCGACCAGGTGAAACGTGTGGTTCGTAAAGACATCAAACTGTCTTATCACAAAATCCTGAATATTGACGAAGGTAGGGCGTTGAATGAATCAGTAAGCAACCTGATGAATAACGACCTGAACGTGGTTGTTTACAACTTTGTGGATATGCTGTCGCATGCCCGTACAGACATGCAAATGATTCGTGAGCTGGCGAGTGATGATTCTGCTTATCGCTCATTAACACTTTCCTGGTTTGAACATTCTCCACTGTTTGAGCTACTTAAGTTTTTAGCATCGAAACAAGTTCGTGTAGTAATTACTACTGATCATGGTACTATCCGTGTAAGAAAACCAAGTAAAATTATAGGCGACAGAAACACTAATACCAACCTGCGCTACAAACAGGGCCGTAATTTAAATTTTAATGCTAAAGATGTATTCCACATCCGCAACCCGCATGATGCTATGTTGCCTAAGTTGCATGTAAGCTCAAGCTTTGTGTTTGCCAAGGAAGACGGTTATTTTGTTTATCCAAACAATTACAACCACTTTGTTAATTTTTATAACGAAACTTTCCAGCATGGCGGTATCTCATTAGAAGAAATGATCATACCTATTGCTACCTACGGGCCTAAATAGGCAATAGCCAGTAACCATTTGTCATTCTGAGCGGAGCGAAGAATCTTCTGCACCAAGCATATTCGTTTGTAAGTCGAAGAAGATTCTGCACCAAGCATATTCGTTTGTAAGTCGAAGAAGATTCTTCGCTTCGCTCAGAATGACATTTAGTTAAGTTTTTTTATTTTTAGCGCATGGAACTGCTCATAAATAGCCTCAATGAATTGGATGCAACAGCAGCATCTATCTTATCTTTTGCATCTAACAACCGTGTTTTTCTTTTTTATGGCGATATGGGTGCAGGTAAAACTACGCTCATAAAATCTTTATGCAAATCATTAGGCGTTACCGATAATATCTCAAGCCCTACATTTGCCATTGTAAATGAGTACAGGGCGGCAAACAATACCATTTATCATTTTGATTTTTATCGCCTTAAAACAGAAATCGAAGCCATGGATATGGGTTTTGAAGAATACCTGTACTCCGGTAATTATTGCTTTATTGAATGGCCGGAAAAAGTGCCTGAGTTGTTACCTGAAAACTATATCAGCATAAACATACAGGTTGTTGCGGATGGTGCCAGATATATAACTGTTAAGCATATTTAGTTTAACAATAATCCTTTTTTTTCCTATCTTCAACATCCAGAAAATAGACCAAAATGAGTTCAGGGAAATACAGTGGGTTTTCTGATATTGCCAAGCAGGCAATGATGCAGCCGCAGGAGTCGATGCTGGAGGTTAAGGCTCAAAAAAACCAATTATACATAGGTATTCCAAAAGAAGTTTCCTTTCAGGAAAATCGTATTCCGCTTACACCTTTGTCCGTCGCGCTATTGGTAAACAATGGGCATAATGTAATGCTGGAAAGCAATGCCGGGCAGGCCGCCAACTTTTCGGATAAGGATTATAGCGAGCAAGGAGCCTTAATTGTTCACGATACCCGAAAAATTTACGAAGCCGATATCATCATCAAAATAGCCCCACCTACCTTGGGCGAAATTGAAATGATGAAGCCCGGGCAGATTTTAATATCTGCCCTGCAAATCTCAACACTAAAATCTGATTGTTTACAGGCCCTGCTTAATAAAAAAATTACCGCGCTTTGCTTTGAGCATTTACAGGACGAGGGCGGATCATTAACAGTTGTGCGCGCCATGAGCGAAATTGTTGGTGCAACCTCTATTCTGATAGCCGCTGAATACCTAAGCAATGTTTTTGAAGGCAAAGGCCTGATGCTTGGCGGCATTACCGGTGTACCACCCACCGAAATTGTAATATTAGGTGCCGGTACAGTAGGCGAATACGCAGCCCGAACAGCCATATCGTTAGGTGCCGAGGTGAAGGTGTTTGATCCGTCAATTTATAAGCTTCGTCGTTTGCAAAATAATATTGGCACACGGATCTTTACATCTGTAGTGCAGCCCATCGTTTTAGAAAAAGCGATTACCACCTGCGATGTAGCCATTGGCGCCATGCGAGCCGAAGACGGTCGCAGCCCTTGCATTATATCAGAAACAACTGTTAGCAAAATGAAACGCGATTCGGTAATTATTGATGTAAGTATTGATCAGGGTGGTTGTTTTGAAACATCTGAGATTACAAATCATACCCATCCGGTTTTCCGCAAGTATGATGTGATCCATTATTGTGTACCAAATATAGCATCCCGGGTTGCGCGTACCGCTACTTATGCTTTAACCAATATTTTTGCCCCTATTTTGTTGGACATCGGCGAACAAGGAGGCCTTAAAAATGTGATATGGCAAAATGCAGGTGTGCGCAATGCCGTATACATTTACCAGGGGCATTTAACCAGTAAATATATTGGCGAGCGGTTCTCTATTCCCACAAAGGACCTTGATTTGCTTATCGTTTCACATAGATAGTTAAAAATATGAGGCGCATAGTCTGGTTTGTTTTAATAGCAATAGTAATAAGCACCTTTGGGATAAGTAAAACAACCGCGCAGCAGCTTTACAGCCATGCATTATTAATAAGTACAAATGTGGCTTATCAAAATGAAATTAAAGCCGATTCAGAAAAACGTCTCGTAGAAATAAAAAAATATATACCAGGTATTGTGCTGGATATTCGTTATGCCACAACTAACAACTTTGCACATCAAAAAATGTATCCGCAGGCAAAAGCCTATGCAAGGCTGCCGGTTGTGCTTGCATTAAAAGAGGTGGAGGCGGCATTAAAACTTCAAGGCCTAGGCTTGAAAATTTATGATGCTTATCGCCCATATGCGGTTACCGTAAAGTTTTATGAGTTAATACGCGATACCGATTTTGTTGCTGACCCGGCAAAAGGCTCTAAACACAACCGCGGATGCGCCATTGATTTAAGTTTGATAGACCTGAAAACATGCAAAGAACTGGATATGCCAACCGGGTTCGACAGCTTCAGCAAAAAAGCCGCATCAAATAATACTGACTTACCAAAACAAGAGATTGCAAATCGTGCGCTGTTAAAAAAAGTTATGCTAGCACATGGGTTTACCGAATTACCAACCGAGTGGTGGCATTTTGATTTTAATGGTTGGAAAAATTATGAACTGCTTGATGTTCCCTTTTCCGATCTCTAATTGCTATCGCCCCGGTATCCCCTGCGAATAATTATCTAAAATATAGCTTTGAGGTATCTCGTTTACATGATGTTTTTTGCCGTAATACCGCACGGTGCAATCTACATCGCCCGTAGTTTTTATAGTTAGGCAGAATAGTTGATCATGGTCTCCTTTATCCAGTTCGTCAAATGGCGTATCACCTCCCAGTGCCGATATTAATGGAATAATTGTATCGTAATTAGCCACTATCAGCACATTCTTACCAATAAAGTTCAGCTTTATAATTTGTGCGAACTTTTGTACGCTATCGGTATATACACGGGGTAAAATTTTGTCTCGCGTAGCCAAAGGTTCCGCGGTTTCTGCCGATATTTTTTTAGGGGTGATGTAAATAACCTGCACACCCTCATGCTTAAGTGTTTTAAACAGGGCAACCGCCCGTTCTTTACCAGTGTCTGATAATAGATCTATTCCTTTAGCTTTCTCAGCGTTGTTCACTATCCAAACATTAGTTTTTTGTGCTAAGGCACTAAAATTGCTAAGGAATAAAGCAAAAGGGATAAGTATTAGTAGTTTGCTCAAAAAAAGTACTTTTTTTATCATGGAGTTAATGATTTAAAGTTTAGCACTAAGAGTGATTATTATACGTGGCTTGTTTATTATATAAAGCTATCATAATAAAGCATATATACCCTTTATTACAAATATATTTGATACGCATGAAGATTTTAAGAAAAGCATATTTAAAGCGGTGGTGGAAAATAATTATGGCCACATTTATGGGCTTTATAAATGATAACGGGCTTAAATTAAGTGCTTCGCTGGCATATTATACTATATTTTCTATCGCGCCTTTATTAGTACTGGTACTGGCGCTTATCGGACTTTTTTTAAGAGATCCTACAAACCGGGATTTGTTGTATGTACAAGTACAACATTTTATGGGGATACAAGCATCCGTTCAAATAAAAGATATTATTAAAAATTATGGCATACACAGCAAAAGTGGCCCGGCGTTAGTTTCAGGTATTATTGTATTATTGATAGGCGCCAGCAGTATGTTCGTCGAAATACAAGATTCATTAAATATCATCTGGCGGGTTAAGGCTAAACCTAAAAAGGGGTGGTTAAAATTAATTCAGAATAGGTTTTTGTCGTTCTCGCTTATTGGTAGCCTTGGTTTTTTGTTAGTTGTATCGCTTATTGTAAATATATTAATTTCTGCTTTGAGCAATAAGATACAATATTTCTTTCCTGGTATACATATTATAATATACGCTATAAATCTTGCTATTACGTTTATAGTAATCACTACGCTTTTTGCTATTATATTTAAAGTACTTCCCGATGTTAAAATTTCATGGAAAGATGTGAGATCGGGGGCAATATTTACCGCCTTGCTATTTATGCTGGGGCAATATTTAATCGGGCAATATATTCAATACTTTGCTAATAGCTCCGCTTACGGAGCTGCGGGCTCAATCATAGTAATACTTACATGGATATATTATACCTCAGCTATATTATATATAGGTGCGGAGTTTACGCAGGTTTATGCGGAAGCAATGGGGAGTAAGATTGAACCGGCAGAGTATGCTGTAGCCATACAACAAACAGAGATTGAAATGGAAGTTACTAAATTGCCAACCCAGCACCCTGATATAAAAGGCAATTTGAAAGAACCCGGGTAAGCTAATGCCATAACATGGTTATTGGGGTATTTACCATCTTGGCTGTACCATCATTGTGTTTTAACGGTCTATTTTATGTAGATTTAATCAACCAATTATAACACATGTTGCGTAATCTTTTAAATAAATTAAAGCGGGTGCATTTGTTAATGCCCGTGTTTATTTTTGTTTTTTGCTTTTCATCTGCACATGCCCAATATTTTGATCTGTCCCCAAAACAAAAGCATATAAAAATACCCTTTCGGCTGGTTAGGAATATGGTTGTTATCAAGCTGAATATAAATGATAAGGGGCCATTTAATTTTGTTTTAGATACGGGCGTTGGCTTGATGATAATTACAGAGCCGGATTTAGTTGACTCGATCAACCTGAAATCAAAAAGAATTGTAAAAATAGCCGGATTAGGAGAGGGGGATGATGCAGAGGCATATATAACCGCGGCACTTAATGTTCAGATTTCGGGTTTGGTAAGCCATGATGTAAATGCGGCGATATTAAAAAAAGACCACTTTAACCTTTCTAACTATGCCGGTATGCCCATTGGTGGTTTATTGGGATATGAGTTTTTTGACAATCTTGCTATTGGCATTGATTTTAGGGATAGCACACTTGATATATGCCGACCAGCTGATTTGCATCCGTTTAGAAAAGGGAATAAAATTCCTATAACCATCGAAGACCGAAAACCATATCTGCATGCTACTATAACACTCCCAAATGGAAAAAAAATAGATAGTAAATTAGTTATTGATATAGGAGCGGGTCATCCTGTATCAATTGAGAACATGGTTAAGAACAATGGTTTACCTAAAGCATTTATAGCGGCTAATTTAGGGATCGGGCTAAACGGCCCTATTGATGGCTATTTAAGCCGCATAGATGAAATACAAATTGGGAAATATAAAATTGAGAACGTATTGGCATCATACCCGGATGACACAAAAAGACAGGTGGAAACTACGATACCAAGAGATGGAAACCTTGGCATGGGGATGCTTAAAAAATTTAGGGTGATTTTTGATTATCCGGATAACGCCATGTACTTAAAACCCGGGCCATTGTATAAAGAACCCTTTGAACATGATATGAGCGGAATGGAATATTATTCAGATGGGGATGGTTATAAACATGTTATTATAAGCAGAGTTGAACCAGGATCGCCGGCAGATGAGGTTGGGTTGGAGAAGGGCGATGAAATTGTAACAATTAACTTGATGCCTGTTTCAAAAATGAGCTTAGAGGATATTGATACTATTTTTAAATCAAAAGACGGGCGTGGTTTATTACTTGAAATATATCACGATAATAAATACGATAATATTATACTTACTTTAAAAAGAAGAATATAGATTAAAATAACCTACATCACCACCGGTTACTTTAACTGGCTTATATTTTCAAAAAAGGCGGTTTGCAAATCCAGCAGCGAACGCACATTTATTTTTTCGCCATACATATCAAAGCATAAAAATTTTGAATGTTGTAAGTCATTGTTTTTGGCGCGCTCAAAAAAATTAAAGGTTTCAAAAAAATAATGATTAGTAGTGATATTGCTTTTTCTATTGGTTTGCGAGGTGTTTAGCCTGAAGCCAATGCTGTCTATCCAGTTATGCACACGGGAATGCAGGTTTACACTAATGTTGTTCATGAGTTAATGTTTTATTTACACTAACGAAAAACATAGCTAAGTGTTTCAACTAACTGGAAATGTATTTCGAACAAATGTTAAGATTTTTGTGGAAAACTTTGTTGGTTTTTTAATCTATATTAAAAAATTGTAACTAATTCAATCGTTTCTCGTAGAACAGGTCATTAAGCCACAATTAGAGCTATGAAAAAACTAAAACTTACTTTATCAATCTTATTTGTAATTGCATTCACAATAAGTGCATGTCGTAAAGACAAAACTCCCGGCCCACAGGGAGATGCTGGCGTAACCGGAGCAACCGGAGCGACCGGCCCAGGTGTTGGAGCACAGGGTGTAACCGGAAATACCGGCGCAACAGGTGCTACAGGTGCTGGTACAACCGGTGCAACAGGAAGTACTGGTGCAACCGGCGCTACAGGGGCAACAGGTGCTAATGGCAGTAACGGCGCAACAGGTGCTACAGGCGTTGGATCAACAGGCGCTACTGGCGCAACAGGTGCTAATGGCAGTAACGGCGCAACTGGTGCTAACGGCGCAACAGGTGCTAACGGAAGTAATGGTGCAACAGGTGCCAACGGAGCAACAGGCGCGGCTGGTTCGGCAGGAGCTGCAGGTTCGGCAGGAGCAACAGGTGCTACAGGCGCAACAGGCCCGGGTGCATCAAGTTATCTGCTTACCGCTCAAAGTATATTTACAACAGGTTCTACTTTTACCATTCCCGCAATCACACAATCAATTGTTGACGATGGTGTAGTATTAGTATATTACAGGCCGACTGGCAGTTCTGGTTCTTATTACCCATTGCCTTTCAATAATAACTCAGGTCTTATAATAAGCCTTTACTCATACAGTGTGGGTACCATAACTATTGAAAGCAGCACTAACATTAACAATAACTCTGCAGATTTGAGAGTAATTGTTATACCAGGTACATCGCTTACAGATTTGGCGATAACACATCCGGGCCTGGATGTTAACAGCTTATCAAGCGTAACATCATACTTACATTTAAGTAACTAATATTCAATAATATTTGTTGAAGGGGCTGGATAATATCCTGCCCCTTTTTTTGTTTTTATGTGTAACAATGCTATGATTATTAATCAATTATAATATTTAAATACAACCTTTGCGCCGTACAGTTGTATTAATACAACTCAATGAATATTATTTAACGTATGAAATCATCTTTACTAACTTTATCAATTCTTTTTTTCTTCTTTATTAATGCGCGAGCGCAAAGTACGCGCGAAGTAGGCGGAACAATTATAGATTCTACCAAACAATCCGTTCCTGGAGCAATTGTTAAGGTTGTTTCTGACAAAGGTGATAGCTCATTAACCGCAACGGACCCCAATGGCAAGTTTGATTTTCCTGCCGTTGGAGGCACAAAATTTACACTTAGTATCAAATCTATCGGTTATCAGGCAATACGCAGGCATTATACTTTTGATGCCGATACTAAACCGGTAGTGTTGGCTCCAATTATTTTAAAGGCGGAGACAAATACACTTGCAACGGTTAATATTGTGGCTACAGAGCCAGTTGTTTTTAAAGAAGATACAACAGAATACAAAGTAAGCGAATATAAGGTGCGAGATAACGCACCGATTGAAGATGTTATTAAGAAACTACCAGGTGTGGATGTGGATGTGAATGGCAATATCACAACCCAGGGTAAACAAATTACTAAGGTGCGAATTAACGGTAAAGATTTTATGGGTGGTGATGTACAGTCCATCACCAAAAATTTACCTGCTGATGTTGCCGATAATATCCAAATAATTGATGATTATGGCGACCAGGCCAATTTAACAGGTGTTAAAACGGGCGAGCCGGATAAAATATTAAATATCACTATCAGGAAAGATAAAAACTATGGGCATTCGTTACAGGTAACAGGCGGTGATGGTGAAGACGCTTTGCCTCAAAGCCAGGGAATACCTGATGACAATCGTTATTTAACCACCTTAAATAGTTTTATTTTCAATGGCGATCAGCAAATAGCGGTATTGGGAAGCGTAAACAATACTAATGTTAATACCTTTTCTTTTGGTTCAGCCTCAAGTGGTGGTGGCAGCGGATTCGGCGGCGGTGCCGGCGGCAGCGGTGGTGGCCGTGGTAACGCGGCAAGGGGTTCGCAAAATTCTGGAAGTTTGACTACTACCCAAAACGGTATAACCGATGCGCATTCTTTGGGTGCGAATTTTCGCGATCAATGGGGAAAACACCTTGCCGTATATGGAAGTTATAGTTTTGCCGATAATACAGTTACTACAAACAGTACAAATAATCAGCAAAACCTTTCGCCTCTTAATCCAAGTATAAATAATCAAACAAGTACTGAAACAGACAAGGATGTTAACCATCGGTTTACATGGAATATGGAATATACTCCGGATACCATCAATTACCTGAAAATTACCCCAACATTTTCATATGCAAGTGTAAATACTATCGACAATGAAACGAATACGCTATTAAGAAACAGACCATCAACAAATGTTGTGGACTCAACCGTTTCCAAATATCTATCAAATTCTACGGCAACCTCGTCGGCACCTACTTATGGCTTAAATATTTTATATAACCATAAATTTCCCCACAGGCATAATTTTAGCGCTTATATTACTTTAAGCTCGGCCGTTAGCAATCAATACCAAAACCCAATAAATGATTATCTTGTTGGGGCGGCAACAACAGCGCCATACCAAATTATAACTACATATAGCCGTACTAATACGATAGGTGCAACATTATCCTACCTTCAACCTGTAGGTACATACTCATACCTGGAATTAAATTATGCGGTTAATTATGCTGCAACAACAAATAATCAACTAACGGACACTAGTTTAACTATACCGCCAAATGAATTGCTTTTACCCGATAGCGCTTTAAGTACCCGGTATAACTTTTCTTTTTTAACTAACCGAATAGGGTTAAATTATCGCTTTATACAGAAAAAGTATAACTACACATTAGGGCTTGCTGTTCAACCGGCTGAACTAGACGGTAACTCGTTGACAACAGGTGTACAAACACATATTAATACTTTTGATGTTATACCTACCGCCCGTTTTGTATATAATTTTTCGAGGAGCCATGCTTTTAGCTTAAATTATAATGGATCAAGCAGCTCGCCAAGCTTTACACAATTACAGCCAGTGGTCAATTTTTCGAACGCACTATATCCGGTTGAAGGTAATGCTGATCTTAAACCCCAGTTTACCAACAATTTTTCTATGAGGTACAACTCATTTGATTTTGCTTCAGGGAATATTTTGTTTACCAATCTAGCTTTTCAACAGATAAGTAATTATATAACTACTAATACTATTTCTTACCCCGGTAGTTTTCCGCGTGAAAAACGATTTGAAAATACCATATTAACCAAATATTTAAATACTCCCGGTGTTGGATATACAAGTGTGTCGGGTAACTTCGTTTACTCAAAACCATGGGAACAGCGTAAGTTCACACTATCGCTTACTACAGCTATCGCCTATACCTCAACAGTCGGCTATTTAACTGATGTAACCACTACCGATTCGCTTACACAAAAAAATATCGCTAAAAACCTGCAGGTTACCCCTGGCTTGAAATTTAGAGTCGACCTTCCGGAAGTAATTGATGCTCAGTTTTTAACAAACTATGCCATCAATCGTACAAACAATAGTGTTGTAGATTCATTAACCAGCGGTACTTCAAATATCCGCACCTGGAATATAGGCGTAAATGGGAAAAATTATTTTACCGACTGGACATTTAGCTATGATTACACAAAGGCTATTAACTATGGCTATGCCAGCTCATTAAAGGTAACCAACCCCAATATTTTGAACGTATATCTTGAGCGCCGATTCCTGAAAAACAACGCCGCTACTATACGTTTCTCGGTATTTGACTTGTTTAATCAAAATACAGGTTTTACCAGTTCTCAAACAGCTAGCTCTATTACCGAAACCCGTGTGAACAGGCTTGCACGTTATTATCTTGGAACATTCACTTTACGTTTGCAAAAATTTGCAGGCAAAGCCCCAAATCAAGATCCATCAATGCATAATTTTAGGCATAATGGTAATGGTTCAGGTGGCGGCGGCGGTCCGGGTGGTGGTGGCCCAGGTGGCGGCGGACCCGGCGGAGGCCCAGGCTTTTAATATTCCTATAACCAAAGAGGCTCAACTAATTTAGTTGAGCCTCTTTGGTTATAGCTGGTATGTATGTGTTCTTTATTTTACCATTACATCTCCAATAACACGGTCAAGTTCTTCCAGGTCAAATGGTTTTGCCAGGTAACCATCAGCGCCAGCGTGCTCTGCCAGCAATTGGATATCGCTATTAGCCGAAAAGTAGATTACCGGTATCTGTTGCAATGATTCTTCTTTCTTTAATGTCTGTGTAGCAATAATGCCCCCCTCGTCCGGTATCCAGTTATCCATCAAAATAACATCGGGTTTTATCTCGCTAATGCGCTCAACAATATTATTGCAATTTGTGTATGTATACACCTCCCATCCTTGCTCCTCCAAAATATAAACACAAATGGAAAGGATGTCCTCATCATCATCAAAAATGACGATCTTTTTAGCAGATTTATTCATTTTACACAAGTAGTACGTGAATCTATAGATAACTTTCCGAAGAAACAACTTTTCTTAGGAGCCCGCATAAATAACCAATAATATAACGCCCTTGTTTTATGTAAATTATACATTTAGCGCAAAGCGAAACATTCCTGGTGACTTTTAACCCTGTCTAGCAAAAATATTACAAATCAACTTGCGATTGCTGATAATTTCGTTGTTTTTGAATGGTATTAATTAAAGGATCATAAGCTATTTCTGTAGTATATTAAAGCAACGGATTACCATCAGGCCGCATCTCCCAAAATCTAATAACAAATTATCCGGCGTGAAGCTGTATAAAGCTATTGTTCGAAACTTTTAATTTGCTGCAACTGCTTTTTTTCGATTAGCTTTCATATAAAACACCAACCCGGCGAAAGCAAGAATAAGCACTGCCGGAATAATCAAGGTAACATGCAATACATCAAACCCGGCCAGGCTTTGTGCATGTGCAAGCTCGTTGGCCATTGGTGTGCCGGTAGCTGCCTTTTGATAGTTATCTAATACCGCACCTGTTGTCAAATGTTGCACGGTGTGCCTGTCATAAAAGCCACCCATGTAAATAGTATAAAATGAAACCGCAAGCATGCCGCCGCCGCCAAGCAGGTTTATGCCTAATGCACCCGATTGAGGAATATTCTCGGCTACAAAGCCTATCATACATGGCCAAAAGAAGGCTACACCAAGGCCAAATACTACTGCTGCAAAAAATATGGACTCGCCGTGTAGGGTTATTAGCAGGTAAATGCCCAATGCCGATAATATGGTTGATATAAGCAAAACGCCCTGAGGCGCCAACTTATGTACTATAGGCCCGGCAAATGCGCGGCATATTACCTGTATAGTAGCTACAAAGGTGAGTATTAAAAGGGCATTGTCTGTTACTGTTTTAAATAGCACGCCTGTCCATTGGTTGGTAAACAACTCGGTAATAGCGGTGCCAAACATGCAAACCAACATGAAAAGATAAAGCGGAGTAAGCACCCCTTTGTACATATCGGCAGTGGTAAAGCCTGCGGAAACGCGTTCTGTAACCGGGAAGTCGAGTTTTGAAAATAGGTAGCCATAAATAGCTGTAGGTATCAGCATCACGCCGACTTGTACCTGCCAGTTTAAACCAATATGGCTAAGTAGCAATACGAGTAACGATCCTAAAACAATGCCGCCCGGAAACCAAAGGTGAAAATAATTAAGCCTAGTGGTTTTATTTTGTGGATATAAGGCTGTTACCAGTGGGTTACATGCGGCTTCAACTGTTCCGTTAGCAATCCCGATTAATAATGTCGAGAAGAATAGTGTCCAATATCCTTGCGCAAAAATGGTAAGCACTATACCTAATAGGTGAAAAATAAACGCCATCACCAGCAATCGTTTCATGCCAATCAGGTCAACAATAAAACCCCCAATTACTACAGCCAGCGGAAAGCCCCAAAACGCCGTGGCGGTAATGGTTGATAACTCGCCCGCGTTCAAATCAAATTGCGTGCCCAGCTGCCCCATAATACCGGCCCTGATGCCGAATGACAAGGAGGTTACTAATAACGACAAACAACTGGCGACAAATAGTTTACTTGTTTTAATGTTTTGCATAACAGATTTTATTTCTGGCTGATTTATAATTAGCTATAAATTGTGATGCAATATAAATATTGTTAGCTCATTCAATGCTATACATCAATTTTTTTACTGGCTAAGAAAAGCTGTCAATATTGCATGCTTTATTTAACCTTTCGAAGGCGTCTAAAAACTATTAAATATTGTTTTTATCTAAACAAAAACAAAGCGTCATTGCGAGGTACGAAGCAATCTCTATGCTGTACAGAGAGCTTTTGTTGGTTCGCATGTCCTTTGTAGAGATTGCTTCGTACCTCGCAATGACGATAGTTTTTTTGAACAGTGTCTAAGCAGGGATATGTGTGGAATCTACTGCAGATGGCTCAATGATTAAGGTTCGTTTTGTTTTTAGTCGGGCCCTGCGTAAAAACATAAAATGTACCAGGCCAATTATTAAAGCAATAACGCCTTCGCCTAACATGGTGTTTTTTGTGCCGATTATTTTAGATACATAGCCAATTATTAAACCGCCCAAAGGCTGCATTCCAAAAAAGGCCATAGCATAAAAGCTGATCACCCTGCCCCGCATTTTTACATCAGCAGTGGTTTGTAGTAAGGTATTGCTGATGGTGATCTGCGACATCATGCCAAAACCTGCCAGCGCTGAGAATAGCAACGCGAAGATATAATGATTCTCGTGCGAGAATAAAACCAGCCCAGCGCCAAATACCAGGGTGTTTATAGCGAGTATTTTTTTAAGGTCATGCCCCGGCCTTATTGATGCTAAAAATATAGCACCCGAAAAGGCACCAAGTCCTATAAAGCTGTCAATTATACCAAAGGTTGACGCTGTGCCATGAAATACATCCCTTGCATAAAAGGGGATAAGCGTGCTGTATGGCAACACAAACAAGCTGATGAACATCAGCATAATAATTACAAATAATATTTCCGGTGTGCGTCTGATATAACTGTAACCCTCTTTAAGTTCGCCAAACACATTTTTTGTATGCGGTTTGCTTACATATTTTGGCAGCCTCATCATTAATAAAGAGGTTATTACAGCCACAAAACTTAAAGCATTTAATAAGAAACAGGCTCCATCCCCCACTTTTTCCAAAATGATACCTGCGATGCCGGGCCCGATCAGCCTGGAAAGATTTACCATGGAGGAGTTTAGCGCCAACGCATTTGGTAAATCATCTTTATCATCAATCATTTCATAAACCAATGATTGCCTGGCCGGCACATCAAATGCGTTGATGATACCTAAAAATACACTTAGCGAAAGTATTTCCCATACTTCGTAGTGCTTCAATAGTATCAAAACCGCTAACAAAACCGCCTGTACTAATGATAGTACTTGTGTGGTGAGTAAAACCTTATATCGGTTATACCTATCAGATACCACGCCACCATACAGAGAAAATAAAAATGAAGGGAATTGGCTGGCAAAAAGTGTAACCCCTAACATCAGGGTGGAGTGGGTGAGCGTATAAATAACCCAGCTCACCGCCGTCTTCTGCATCCATGTACCTATTAATGATACGGATTGCCCGCTAAAATATAACCTGTAATTCCTGCTTTTAAATGCCCTGAATGTGCTTATGTTCATCTATCACCCTCTAAAATTATCAAATCTGTTCTTTACTCAAAATCAACCAGTTTGGTTAATGGCCCGAGTGCTTTTTTAATGAGCTCTCTTTCTTCTTCAGTACACGTTTCACGCAATGCCTCGTTCAGCCACTCGTCCCTTTCACTAAGCACCTGCAAAATTATCGCCTTGCCTTTTTCGGTTAAGGATATGATCACCTTGCGTTTATCAGTTTCCGAAGCGGTGCGTGTAATAAATCCCTTCTCCAAAAAACTACTCAATATTTGCGACATGGATTGATTGGTTATTTTTTCCATAGCGGCAAGTTCGCTAGGCAACATGCCGTCTTCGCTGCATAGTAGTAACGACAGTGTAGAGCGTTCTGTAAGTGAAAGCTGTTGCCCAGTGATTGATTTTTTACGCAATTTTTTTACCAGCCGTGTTACAACCGTACGCAGGTCTGAAGCAAATTGAAGATCTTTAGCACTCATTTTAATAAATTAAACTAATAAGTTTACCTTACAAATATACAATGATTTTACCAGTCGTGCAAAAATCACTTATCATCTTAATGTTATATAAATTTAAAATGTTTTTAAGGGTAAATATTATTTCTTTATCTTGAACACCCTGATATACCGCTAACAGGTGTTAATAAGGTATCAGGAATAAATGCTGCCAAATGAACGCTACCGAAAACTACGAGCTTTTAATCAGCAAGATCAATACCTTCATCCGTAAGTATTATTTAAATAATCTTTTACGGGGATTGATATTTTTGGGTGCGGGTTTGTTTTCGGCATATGTTGTTATTACGCTTAGCGAATACTTTGGCAACTTCAATACCGTTTTTCGCACCATTCTTTTTTATGCTTTTATCCTGCTGAATTTAGGGCTTATTGTTTGGTTGGTAATCCCATCCTTATTTGCCTGGCTGAAACTGAGCAAGAACCTTACACATGATGAAGCCGCCGAAATTATAGGCAAACATTTTAGCAGTGTTAATGATAAATTATTGAATACGCTTCAGCTAAAGAAACAAGCTATCGATGATGAAAAACATCGCGCCCTAATTGAAGCCAGTATTGACCAAAAAATAGAGTTGTTAAAGCCCGTTAGTTTCCCTTCGGCAATCAACATCCGCGAAAACAACAGGTATTTAAAATGGATCATTACCCCGATTGCTGTTATTTGTGTGATCGCGCTTGCCGCTCCATCAATACTAACCGAAAGTACTAAAAGGCTCATCAGGCATAACGAATATTTTGCACCCGTATCACCATTTCAATTCGTGGTTCAAAATCAAACTTTATCGGCTGTACAAGGGCAGGATTTTAAACTCGACCTAAAATTAACCGGCGACAAGTTCCCTGCAGATGTTTATATAGAAACAGCCGGCAACACATTTAAGCTGGATAAAGAAAATATTTCCAGTTTTCATTATGTATTCTCTAACCTTCAACAAAATCAAATTTTCAGGTTAACAGCAAACGGGGTTACATCCGCATCGTACCAAATAAAGGTTAACCTGCGCCCGTCGTTGTTACATTTTGATGTGGAACTGAATTATCCCGCCTATCTGCACAAAAAAAATGAGACCATAGCCAATGCAGGCGATTTAACCATTCCTGCGGGTACATCTGTAAACTGGGCCTTTCATACGCAAAATGCTACCGGCTTATATTTTTCTTTGGGGGATAAAACACAATTGCTTAATCCTGCTAAAACTGATGTTTTTGAACATAGTGAACGTATAATTAAAAACACTGCTTATAAAATTAACCCGCTAAATACACTAGTAAAAAACAGCGATTCGGCAAGTTATCGTATTTCCGTTATTGCCGATGAGCCACCGACTATCAATGTGGAAGAAAAGCCGGATTCGGTAAGCAATAAAGCCATTTATTTTAATGGTAAGATACAGGACGATCACGGGTTTTCGTCATTGGTGTTTTATTATAAGATAGGCACGGATAAAAATGCGCATGCGTTTTCAAAAGCGATAAAGGCCGATCTGAACCAAACGCAATCTGATTTTTTCTACTACTGGAATTTAAAGGAGATAGGTATTAAACCCGGCGAACAGGTAACCTATTATTTTGAAGTAGCCGATAACGATGCCGTAAATGGCCCTAAGAAAGTACGCTCCGCCGAGCATACCTTAAATATGCCTGATGCTGCCGAGATAAATAAACAGTTAAACACGGGCACCGAGGCGGTAAAGCAAAAAATGCAGTCGGCAATTAAACTGGCCGGGCAGGTGGAGCGCGAATCGCAAAAACTGAATGAGCTGTTACTGAATAAAAACAATCTCTCCTTTGATGAAAAGAAACAGATAGCCGATCTGATGCAAAAGAAGAAAGATCTGGACGGCCTGGTAAAACAAATACAAGACGAAAACCACAAAAACGAGTTTAACCGCCAGGAAAACCTACAGCAAGACCCATCCATAACCGAAAAACAAAAGGAAATGGAAAAATTATTTAACAATGTACTCGATCCAAAAACGCAGCAACTGCTTCAAAATCTGCAACAACTATTGCAGCAAGATCAGAAAGATGCTACCCGGGAAGATCTCTCAAAAATGCAATCAGATAACAAATCGCTCAAAAAAGAGTTAGATAGAATGTTGGAGCTTTATAAAAAGCTTGCTTTCGACCAAAAATTGGATCAAAACATTAAACAGTTGAACCAATTGGCGCAGCAACAACAAAAATTAGCTGATCAAACAAAACAATCAACCGCTACCCCCCAGGCGGCACAGCAACAACAGCAAAAATTGAATGATGATTTTCAGGAAGTGAAAAAATCATTAGATGAGCTGAGTAAGGAGAACGAGCAAAACGACCGGAAAATGGATTTTGAAAATCCGGAAAAAGAGGAAAAAAGTATTGACCAGCAAATGCAACAAAGTAGTGATGATTTGAAAAAGAATGACGGCCAAAAAGCATCGCAATCGCAACAACAGGCAGCTAAGCAAATGCAGCAAATGGCTGATAAAATGAAGCAGCAGGATCAGGAAGGGGAAGATAACCAGAGCACAATTGACATTCAGCAATTGCGCCAATTACTGAAAAACCTCGTAAATAGCTCATTTGAGCAGGAATCGGTAATGCAAACGTTAAAAACAACAAACACAACCGACCTTAATTATATTACCCTGGCCCAAAAACAAAAAGATATTAAAGACAATTTAAAAACTGCTGAGGATAGCCTGTATGCGATAAGTCGCCGTGTGCCGCAGATACAATCTACAGTTAATAAACAAATTACCAGTATAAATGATCATATTGACCAGGCATTGCAAAATTTAGGCGATAGGCAAATAGCCGAAGCAGGAAGCAACCAACAATATACAATGACTGCTATGAATAATTTGGCACTAATGTTGAGCGAAGCGCTCGAGCAATTGCAAAAAGCCAAGAATGGCTCGGGTAAAGGCAAATCAAAACAGCAAACGCTGGGCGAAGTAGCCAAAATGCAGCAGCAGCTTAACCAAAATATGCAAAAAGCTCGTGAGCAAATGCAGAAAGAAGGTAAACAAGGGCAATCTGGTCAAAAACAAGGCCAGGCTGGCTCAATAAGTGAACAATTGGCTCGTATGGCACGTGAACAACAAATGATACGTGAAACCTTACAGCAAATTAATCAAGAGGATAATAAGGATGGAAGCAAAGGGTTGGGCAACCTTGATAAAATTTCGCAACAAATGGAACAAAACGAGCGGGATCTCGTAAACAAGCGTATTACCGATGAGGCATTAAAAAGACAGGAGCAGATCCAAACGCGTTTATTAGAAGCCGAAAAGGCTGAACAACAGCGTGATCAGGATCAAAAAAGAGAAAGTAATACGGGTAAGGATATGCCTCCCGGATATATTAAAGCATTACAGGATTACCAGCAGGTCAAGGCTAAACAAACAGAGCAGATCAAAACAGAATCCCCGGCGCTTAATTTATATTACAAACAGAAAATCAATATTTACTTTGATCAAATCAATGCCAAATAGTATGGAAGAGGCAAACGTTAAGGCAGCAAAACTATATACGTTACAATTACCCTCAAAAGAGGAAAGCATAACGCAACTAGAGTTATTGATAGAAAATTTATCCGATGCCTACAATGTCGGTGAAGATACCTTTGCCAATATGATGACCTGCTTAAACGAAGCGCTAATCAACGCGATTAAGCATGGTAATAAAATGGACCCCATTAAGAAAGTTATTATAAATGCCGAAGTTGATGGTAAGCGTATTATTTGGACGGTGACCGACGAGGGACCCGGTTTCGATTATGTACATTTAGCCGATCCAACTGCACCTGAAAACCTGGAAAGTCTTACAGGCCGTGGTGTATTCATTATGAAACATCTTGCCGATCAGTGCATATTTAATACATCAGGTAACGAAGTTGAACTGCATTTTAAAATATAATGCCAGCTATTAGTTTTTTTGAGGAGGACATCAGCTTCACGCTAAAAGATAAAGCTAAGGTAAGGCAATGGATAACCGATACCATTATTGCCGAAGGCTTCAAACTAAAGGAGCTTAATTATATTTTTTGTTCCGACGCTTATTTGCTGGAAATAAACCGGCAATATCTCGATCATGATACTTATACCGATATCGTAACTTTCGATAATTCCGAAGAAGAAGGAAAGATTGTAAGCGATATTTTTATTTCGATAGAGCGTATCCGCGAAAACGCGGCAAAGTTTAATGTTACCGAAACCACCGAACTTCACCGCGTAATAATTCATGGTGCATTGCATTTGTTAGGCTACAAGGATAAATCGCCTGCGGACAAGCAAAAGATGACACAAAAAGAGGATTTCTATTTAAATAAGCGAGTTTTTATTGGCTAATTTTATCGCATAAATCTCTCAAAACGCATTATTATCATGAAAACATTAGCATTCATTTTCGCTTTTATGTTTATTAGCAGCAGCAGCGAATTGTACACCTTCAAATTAAAAGATATTGACGGACAGAACTTTTCTTTAGCCCAATATAAAGGCAAAAAGATTTTGATCGTTAATACTGCCTCAAAATGTGGTTATACCCCACAATATGCCGAATTACAAAAACTTGCCGATACTTATAAAGATAAAGTTGTGGTTGTAGGTTTCCCGGCAAATAACTTTGCCAACCAGGACCCGGGTACGAATTCAGAGATCAAAACCTTTTGCGAAAAACGTTTTGGTGTTACTTTCCCACTTAGCGAAAAAGTAAGTGTTAAGGGTGACGATATTGCTCCGCTATTTAAATATTTAACCGAAGCACCAAACCCTGATTTTACAGGAGAAATAAAATGGAACTTTGAAAAATTCCTGATTGACGAGAACGGCAAATTAATCCACCGTTTCCGCTCACCCGTAACCCCAATGTCTCCTGAACTTACAAAATATTTATAAGCAGGTTTAAAATATCAGGCTGAGAGGCCAGAAAGCGATGAGCATATCATCGCTTTTTTATTGCCTTATTTTTAGATAGAAATGATAACAATTGTTTTCCTTTGATTGTTGATGTATTATTAAATATAAAACCTATGAAAGCAGCAGTATATATCCCAGGCCAAACGCCCAAATATTTAGATTTTGCAGACCCTATCCCACAAAACGAGAATCAAGTAGTAATCACAGTTAAAGCCGCTGCGATTAAAAATTTGGATAAAGGTATCGTTAGCGGTCACCACTATTCCAGTGGCGGTAGTACAGAACCCAAAGTAGCAGGAGTGGATGGGGTAGGTGTATTAGCTGATGGCACACGAGTTTACGGTTTTGGAGTACCAGGAATGATAGCTGAAAAAGCGTTAATCGATAAAAATAAAATAGTTAAGCTTCCGGATGGAATAGATGATATAACCGCGGCCGCCTTGCCAAATGCAGTTATGGGGGCGGGGGCCGCACTTCATTTTAGGGCTAATGTAAAAGTAGGAGACGTAGTATTGATTAATGGCGCTACCGGTGTTACCGGGTTAGTAGCGGTACAAATAGCCAAACATTACGGCGCGAAAAAAGTGATTGTTACCGGTAGAAATGCAGATGCTTTAAATCATTTGCTTACAGTGGGGGCGGATGAAGCGATTTCGCTTAAACAGGAGGACGAACAGATTATCAATAAGATTAAAGAAATTCATAAAACCACGCCGATAGACTCAGTGGTGGATTATGTATGGGGACATCCTGCCGAGTTAGTTCTTTCTGCATTAGGAGGCACCGGCGGTACAACTCACAAAGTAAAATATGTTACTGTGGGTGGTATGGCAGGCGATAAAATCCAATTATCATCCGGAACATTAAGAAGCTCTGATATTGAAATCTCAGGCTCAGGGCTTGGTAGTTTAGATGACGATGCCATGAATAAACTTTTCACTGAGCTGTTGCCTGATATGCTGCAATTAGCGGCTGATGGAAAGCTGAAGATCGATGCAGAAACGGCCAACCTAAAAGACATTGAAGCCGTATGGCACAAAGAAATACCCGGCGGTAAACGGTTGGTGATCGTAATTTAAAATATCATCTATAATAAAAAGCTGTCTAAAAACGGATCGTCATTGCGAGCGAAGCGTGGCAATCCCCGACTTACAGAGCGGCTTTGTATAGCTTGGGATTGCCACGCTTCGCTCGCAATGACGATAGTTTTATAATTTTTGTCAGCTTCTAAGAAACAAGAAAGCCATGTAGAAACTCTACATGGCTTTCTTATCATAATCAAATGATTTACATCGTTTGTGGCATTTGCTTCATGGTTTCGTTCAGGTCTAATTCTAAACCTTTAGCTATAGCCATTCCAAGGCCCATATCAGCTCTGAACCAGTGGCATAGTTGCCTGTTAACAATAATGTCGCGTTTTGGTCCGTCAATACCCTTCATTGAACCGGTAATGTTAGCAATCAAATCATGTTTTTGGTCTTCGGGCATTAAGCGGTACAAGTCACCTGGTTGTGTATAATGGTCGTTTTCACCTTCTGCGTTTCGGTCATACCAATCGGCTTTAGTATTACCTAAATCCCATGCTGGTTCTTTATATGCGTGATCAGCCTCTATATCGTCAAAGCTATTAGGAAAATAATTTGGCTTGCTGCCATGGTTGCCATCAACCCTCATCTGGCCGTCGCGCTGGTAGTTATTAACTTCAAACGGACAACGGTTTACAGGTATCTGCTCGTAGTTGACACCTAAACGATATCGGTGTGCATCAGGATAGGATAAAATGCGGCCTTGTAGCATCTTATCAGGTGAATAACCAACGCCATCAACTACGTGTGCTGGCGCAAAGGCAGCTTGCTCAACATGGGCAAAGTAGTTATCAGGGTTTTCGTTTAACTCTAATATGCCCACATCAATCAGCGGGTAATCGCCATGCGGCCAAACCTTAGTTAAATCAAATGGATTGATATGGTAAGTTTTAGCATCAGTTTCAGGCATAACCTGTATTTTTAGGCTCCATTTAGGGAAATCGCCATTATCAATAGAAGTTAATAGATCATGCTGTGCGAAATCAGGTGCTTTACCCCGCATTTCGGCGGCTTCTGCATCTGTAAAGTTTTTAATACCCTGTCGCGTTTTAAAGTGGAACTTCACCCAAAATCTTTCATTATGCGCATTGATCATGGAGAAAGTATGGCTTCCGAAACCATCCATATGGCGATAACCGTATGGCGTTCCCCTGTCCGACATTAGGATAGTTACCTGGTGTAAGCTTTCCGGGTTTAACGACCAGAAATCCCACATCATGGTAGCGCTTTTACTGTTGGTATAAGGATCGCGTTTTTGAGTATGGATAAAATCACCGAATTTTTTAGGATCTTTTATAAAAAAGACTGGAGTGTTATTACCAACCAGGTCCCAGTTGCCTTCTTCTGTATAAAACTTAACCGCGAAGCCACGAGGATCGCGTTCTGTATCTGCTGAGCCTTTTTCACCACCTACAGTCGAGAAACGAAGGAAAACTTTTGTTTCTTTACCGATAGTGTTAAATAGCTTAGCTCTGGTATATTTTGATATGTCGTGTGTTACTGTAAAAGTGCCATAGGCACCCGATCCTTTGGCGTGTACCACCCTTTCAGGTATACGTTCACGGTTAAAGTGAGCCATTTTTTCGTGTAAAATAAAATCCTGTAACAGAATTGGTCCGCGAGGGCCAACGGTCATGGAATTTTCATTCTCTGCATACGGGATACCTGACGCCGTAGTTAGTTTTTTCTTGTTGTTCTCCATAAATGTTTTCGGTATTTGTATAAACAAACTTCACCATAATAGTTCAATAGAAAAAATCAATAATTACTATATTTGTATAGATTTTATCTATATATGACCATTGTACAACTTGAATATATTGTAGCTGTTGATACTTACCGGAGCTTTGTATTGGCAGCCGAGAAATGTTTTGTTACACAACCCACTTTAAGCATGCAAGTGCAGAAGCTGGAAGACACGCTTGGCGTAAAGCTTTTTGACCGCAGCAAACAACCCGTATCGCCCACAGAGATTGGTATTGATATTATCGCGCAAGCACGCACACTGCTTGCCGAAAGCGAAAAGATCAAAGAAATTATAACCGACAGACAAAAAGAATTATCAGGTGAATTGAAGGTGGCCATCATTCCAACGGTATCGCCATACATCTTACCCAAGATATTGCGCGACTTCGTCGAAAAATATCCCCAGGTAAAATTGATCGTTTGGGAACAAACCACAGAGCAGATCATCCTGCAATTAAAAAATGGTACGATTGATTGTGGTATCCTGTCAACCCCATTGCATGAGGGCAATTTGAAAGAGATCCCCGTTTTTTATGAAAATTTTGTGGCTTATGTATCTAAAAATAGCAAGCTATCCAAAAAGAAAAACATATGCCCCGAGGATATTGATATGGAGGAGATATGGGTATTAAATGAAGGTCACTGTATGCGCGAACAGGTGTTAAATATCTGCCAGCGACGCAAGGCCACCAAAGGCTTCCAGCATTTTGAATATAATACAGGTAGTGTTGAAACACTCAAGCGCATGGTTGATCAAAACAATGGCGCCACCATACTCCCTGAACTGGCTTTATCTGATCTTAACGATAAACAATTGGATAAAGTTAGATATTTCCGTTCACCTGAACCGGCAAGGGAAGTAAGCATTGTTGTACAGAACAACTTTTTAAAAAGAAGAATGGTTGATGCCCTTAGAAATGAGATACTAGAGTTAGTACCCAAACGAATGCGCACTAAAAAGAAAAAAGAAGTTATTGATATATAGTCTATTATAAGCTTATTTATAATAATTCTAAGTAATTAAATTTCTGTGCATATATTTGCGCAATTTTTAATTAGTCTTAATAAGATATGTATATTAAACTTCCTTATAAAACAGTATGTTCTATACTGTTATTTGCAATAACTATTTTCAACTATAACTGGTCATCGGCACAAACAAATAAAGGTACTATTACAGGGGCTGTAATTACCGGTAACAATAAACCGGTGGAGAATGTATCCATAGCTGTAAAAGGCACAACTTACGGTACCAAAACTAACGAAGAAGGAAAATTTAAGTTAAAGATACATGCCGGGTCTTATACCTTAGTCTTCACCCATATTGGCGCAAAACCGCAGGAATTACCAGTTACGGTACAACCTGGCGAGGTTACACAAATACCTGTTGTAGCTATCAGCATTACAGGCAGCACCTTGCAACAGGTTACTATCAATGGTAATAAGACTAATAAGTTCAATACCAAGAGAAGTGATGATGTTGCCAAAATACCGTTGGATAACCTGGAGAATTCGCAAGTGTATTCTACAATAAGCAAAGATTTAATAACCGATCAGCTTGATTTTTCTGAAGATGACGCACTTAAAAATGCTCCCGGCTTACAACAAATGTGGAATGCCACCGGCCGTGGTGGCGATGGTGGAAGTTATTATAATTCAAGAGGCTTTATTTTACAGAGCCAGTTAAGAAACGGATTAGCCGGTAATATTACAAATACTGTAGATGCTGCTAATATTGAAAGTATTGAAGTACTGAAAGGCCCATCAGCTACTTTATTCGGTAGTGCATTCACCTCTTACGGGGGGTTAATAAACCGTATTACCAAAAAACCTTATGATACTGTTGGTGGTGCCGTAACTTACAGTGCAGGTAATTATCATCTTAACCGTGTAAGTGCCGATGTAAATACACCGCTTGATGCACAGAAGAACTTATTATTTCGTGTAAATACTGCATTTAATTATCAGGGAAGTTTTCTTGAAAATGGTTACAATCGCAATTTTGTTTTCGATCCAAGTTTGTTGTACAAAGTTAATAGCAGGCTATCCATATCGCTTGATGCTGAAATTTCATCCGGCTCAAATACCGCCAACACGATTTATTTCTTTCCATATGGTGCAACTATGGCCAGTTTAGGCATAAATAATGCCAAGCAATTAGATGCCAACTATAGGAGTACCTACTCAGATGGTTCCCTATCACAACATTCACGAAATGACAACTATTACGCAGAGGTAAACTACAAAATATCAGATAAATGGACTTCAAAAACCAACTTCTCTTCAACCAATAGTTTTTCTAACGGATATGATCCTTATTTCTACGTAATTAAAAAAGATTCTGTATCCCGTAACGATCAATCAACTAAAAATAGTAAAGACGGTTTTATAGAAGTACAAGAAAACATTAATGGCGATTTTAAGATTGGAGGTTTAAGAAACCGTTTTGTAGGCGGATTGGACTATGTCAGACAAAACTCAAATCAATACTTTTTTGGTACCGCAGCACCGTTTGATGTTGTTTCGACCCAACAATCTGCCGCCAGTTATGATAATTTTAACAGTGGTAGCCTTGGTGCTCTTTATGCTAACGGTGCCCCTGGTTTTACCTACCCCATCATATTTAAATCAAATACATACAGCTCTTACGTAGCAGATGTTTTAAATATAACCGATAGGTTAATCGCATCCGCTGCAATCCGTTTTGATCATTTTAATAACGAAGGTAGCTATAATCCAACTACTCAATTAACCACCGGCGCATATAATCAGAATGCATTTTCGCCGAAATTTGGTTTGGTATACCAGTTAGTTAAAAATCAGGTATCACTATTCTCTAATTATCAAAATGGTTTTACAAATGAGCAGGGTGTAGATTACGCAGGTAAGCCTTTCAAACCTGAGCAAGCAAATCAAATTGAAGGCGGTGTTAAGTTCGATTTATTTAATGGCAGATTAAGCAGTACCCTAAGCTACTATGATATAAAAGTAAACGATATTATCCGTCCTTATGACGCTTTGCATTCTATCCAAAATGGTAGCCAAACCAGCAAAGGATTTGAAGCTGAGATTATAGCTAATCCATTTAATGGGTTTAATATAGTGAGCGGCTTTGCTTACAACGCATCAAAATACGTAAATACTACTGCTGATGTAGATGGCCTGCGTCCGGGCACCGCGGCATCACCGTATTCGGCTAACTTGTGGTTAAGCTACCGCTTGCCTGCCACCGTGCTTAAAGGCTTAGGATTAGGTTTTGGCGGTAATTATGCAAGCGATAATGAAGTTGTTAATAGCCATACGCTTGGTACATTTACATTACCACAATACGTTGTATTTAATGCGTCTGCATTTTACGATTTCACCAAATTTAGGGTAGCCGTTAAAATGAATAACATTGGCGACGAAAAATATTGGATAGGTTATTCAACCTTTAACCCGCAACAATTACGCAGCGTTGTAGGTAGTGTAACGTACAGGTTCTAAACATGTTTTTTAAAAAAGTCATACTCTTTATACATCGCTGGCTCGGGTTTATAACTGGGCTAGTGGTGTTTATAGTGAGTATTACAGGCTGTATTTTTTGTTTTCAGGATGAAATACAGGATGCCGTGCATTCCTGGCGCAAGGTTGTTCCGGTAGAACGGCCGTATCTCGAACCATCGACTTTAAAAAGCATCGCGCTGAGTAAATATCCCGGTGCTACGGCCAATTATATGTATTACTTTGGGGTCGATCGCCCAGCCTCGGTTATAGCAAATGTGCCGCAAAAGGGATATACCTTTATTTATCTTAATCCTTATACCGGCCAGGTTTTACATACCGAAGGCTTAAAGGATAATTTTTTTACAGTGATAGAGGATATACATCTTTACCTGCTGCTGCCCGACAAAATTGGTAGTTTGGTGGTTGGCATATCGGTTATCCTGTTTGTATTGATCATGATAACCGGTGTCGTCCTATGGTGGCCCAAACGTAAAAGCGATCGAAAGCGTAGTTTTACGATTAAATGGAATGGCCGCTGGCGCCGGGTGAATTACGACTTGCATAATGTGCTTGGTTTTTATGCCACCGCCATTGTGGTTATTTTAGCCATTACAGGCTTAGGGGTTGATTTTGATTGGATGGATAAGGGAATTTATAAGGTTGCCAACCTGGGACAAACCTATGCCAATGAAACCCGGATTTTTAAATCCGATTCATTATTCAAATCAGCAATAAAAGATAAACCCGTTGTTGACCGTGCATTTTTAATTGCAGAAAAACAATCGCCGCAGGCACAAATGTTTTTGATCTCACAGGATGATACAAAAGCAGGGACTATAGGTGTAACTGCATTTGTGCAAAGCCTGCGCTATGGCAATAACGATTCTTTTGTGTTTGATAAATATTCAGGAAAGATGCTGCAGCATATGCCTAACGCTCAAAAAAGCCTGGGGCTAAAACTAAACGAGCTGAATTATGACATACACGTAGGTCAGGCTTTAGGTTTGTTTGGGAAGATAATAGCATTTTTAGCCAGCCTGATTTGCGCGAGCTTACCCATAACGGGCTTTATAATTTGGTTAGGTAAAAGAAAGAAACCCAAACCCGCCAAAGCGGTTGCCCACCGAAGGTTACACAAACAATTACAACAAAATAAATAACTGTAAAACAAGAAACCAGTATATGGCATTGCCATATACTGGTTTTAATATCATATAAGTTTAGTAGAGGTTATGCCTCTTCGCCGCGACCTTTAACTAATACATTAAGGAATAAGCCTGCTGAAAGTAAGCCTAAAACGCCGCCTACTAAAGCCCATATCATTCCTACGTCTAATATAGCACCGGTAAAAACACCTGTAACCAGGCCTAACAGGTAATATACAAAGTCGTAGCTTTTTTCTTCTTCTTGCTGATGTTTCATAATCTTGTTATTGCAGACCGCAAAAGTATATGATTAAATGATGTATAACAATATGTGTATCAAAAAAATTATATAATTAATAAAAATAAGACGCAGACATTACAATGTTGGTATCTTACTTTTTAGGATTGCTTAATAAATTAACAAATAATCGATAAGCTCCCGGCACTCCCGCAGGCAATTGCCTGAAGAACGCCAATGATGTATATACGAATCTTCCCGTACCATAGTTTGTTACAATTAATGATCCGTTGTTAGGCTTTTCACCCGGGTCGTTCATCTGCAACGGGGTTTGGTATTTAGGGTCGATGTCGCTAACAAAATACAAACCACGTTCCTGGATCCAGCCATCAAAATCGGCATCATTAATTTTATTAGGATAGTTAAGCGCCGGGTTAGTTGGGTCTAAAACAGTAACTTTAGCCGTTTCATCCGTTACCCGTTGATTAACCGGGCGGAATGGATACGGTCCAATCTGCGGAACAAGCACTCCTGCGTTGTTATTGTATTGCACAACCAGGTTGCCACCGTTTTTTACATACTCCAGTAATTTAGGCTGCTCAAATGGTAAACGCTCATTAACGTTAAATGCCCTTACACCTGTTACGATAGCATCATAAGCCGACAGATCACCGTTCATGATTTCATTTTCAGTAAGAATATGTACATCATAACCAACCTGCCTTAAAGCATCCGGTACCAAATCGGCAGCGCCTACAATATATCCGATCTTCTTGCCGGCAGTTTTTAGATCGATATTGATCAGGTTTGCCTGTGCGAGTGGGAAGTAAGTGATGGTTGGGATGTGGTTATAAGCGATGGTTTTTATCCCCATTGAGAATTCTTTGCCATTCGCGGTTACCACCGCTTCAAATACGCTTGTTTTAGGTTTGTCATTAGTAGGTTCAACTTTAAAATCTACCGTCCACTCTTCGCCTTTTTTCTTGTCGGCGAAATCTATTTTATTCGGGCTTATTTTCCAGCCATCTAGTGGTTTTATACTGATGCTGCCGTTTGCAGTAGTAAAGCTTTTCAGTTTTACCTCTACATTTTGCGGTTCGTTAGAGTTGAAAATGTAATCCCTAGCACCAATGTTAGCGGTTACAGGTGGCGCGATAACCAATGGCTCGTAAAGTTCGCCGCGGGCAGGATCAACGTGTTTGTATTTGATTGGGCGTTCAAACTCAATATTATGGTTTAATATATTAAATGTTATATAAACCGAATTAGGAACATTCTCAGGAAGTGATCTTTGTTCCGTGAACCCAATCTCATCTAAATAATCGGTATTATAGGTGCCGACACTATGAGGGAATTTTAGCCAATACGGTTGAGTTATTATGCCACCTGAAAACTTATTATTAAAACTAGTTATTGTATTTTTAGGTAATATTTGTTCGTTTCGTATGGCTATAGGCGCATGAGAAGTATTGTTATTAGAGAATAAAATAGGTCCAACCTTAATTGCCAAATCAGATCTTAATAAGACCTGAGTTTCCACTGGTATGCTATCTCCAATAACATAAACCGGCGCCGCTGAGTAACTCTCAAACCATAATCCCGCGCAAGCGGCAATTAAATCATCCAATTCTTTTGTTTTTTGTTCGCGCCAGTAATCATCTTTCACATCTTCAACTTTACCTAACAAATTAACCAATGCCAGTACCGATTTATCAGGACGATCAATATCAAATCCCTTTTGTATTGCCGATAGATCTGTTGAAATATCTTCAGCCCCAACTCTTGCCCAGGTGGTATTAACGCCATCCATCAAATCAGTTTTTGGGGCATCGCCTAAAATGGTTTTAAAGTATTCCACTGCTTCACCTCTTTGCTTGGCTGATCCAAAACCTTGTGTCTTATGATTAGATCTGCTTTCAGCGGCAATTTCGCCATAACCTTTACCGATAATTGGGTTGTATACGCCAACATCTAATTTAAATTGATCTGGGTTGGTCGTATTTACACTGCCGAAGTTGAAGGTGTTCCATAATAAGCGTTTCGCCTGCCAAACTTTCACATATTTTAACTGCTCCGGAAAACGGTTAGGATCAGCCGCCGCAGTAAATGCTTCCTGTGCTAATATTGCTGATGCAGTATGATGCCCGTGACCGCCTTCGCCGGTTGTAGGGAAACGGCAGATGATCACATCGGGCCTGAATTTTCTGATCACCCAAACTACATCACTCAATACTTTTTCTTTATCCCAGATTTTTAACGTTTCGCCGGGGCCTTTGCTAAAGCCAAAATCATTGGCTCGACTAAAGAATTGTTCAGCGCCATCCATTCTTCGGGCTGCCAATAATTCCTGTGTACGTATCAGTCCTAATTGTTCACCTTGTTCATTTCCTATCAAATTTTGGCCGCCATCGCCACGGGTTAAAGATAAATAACCGGTACGATAATGTTTTTCCTGTGCCAAATATGCCAGTAAGCGTGTGTTCTCATCATCGGGATGTGCGGCAACATACAGCACACTGCCCAATACATCCAGCTTTTTAAAGCTTTGTTCAATGGTTATGAGATCGGATGGGGGAGCAGTTTGTGAAAATACTGAACTACTTATAAATATGAATAAGGCAAAAGATATAATACGCTTCATAGAAACAAATATAAATGAAAGATAATCAGGCATATTTATTGTATCAATAAAAAAACAATTAAATGATTATCTGTTTAATATAGATAGCAATCTTTTGATTGAATATTTATATCTAAACACGGGCATATTACAATAAAATTACAAAAAAAGTTTCACATTAATCAATCGTTTGATTAATTTTGTGCCGTTAAAACAATGGACAAAGATAAAATAGATAAGAAAGATCATATCCTTGACGTGGCCGAGAAAGTATTTTCGGACCAGGGCTATGATGGCGCTTCAACCCGTTCTATATCAGGCGAGGCTGGAGTTAATATGGCTATGCTGAACTATTACTTCGGTTCAAAAGAAGGTTTGTTTTTAGCTGTATTCAACAGAAAAATTAATTCATTTAAGGATCTGTTGCAAGACCTCGGAAATGACGAGCATTTAAGTTCGTGGGGAAAAGTAGAAACGTATGTTGATATGTATGCAGAGCGGGTGGTGAACAATAACTGCTTCCAAAAAATGCTTTATCAGGAAATGTCAATGAATAAACGGACGGAACTTTCCGAGAGCCTTACCCGAATCCTTATGGAAAATGTGAATGAGTTTCATAAAATTTTGAAAGAGGGGGTAGACAACGGTGAGTTTAATGAGGATGTTGATTTTGAGATGGTGACAGCTACTCTTTATGGAACAAAAAACTTTATTATTAATGCACCTCAGTTAACATCAATGATGTTGGGATATGACATTTTAGATGAAAGTAATCTGGAGGAAAAATTCAAACCACGTATTAAAGCTTATCAAAAGAAATTGCTGAGAGCTTATTTAGTTAAGGAAAATGACAAAACACAAAACACCTATCCTGCATATGTTAAATAAACTAATAAAACCCCTTAAACTGTACGGCATAACAGCCGTTATACTTGGTGTACTGGCAAATGCAGCCAGCGCACAAGACAGGACCATCACATTGCCCGAGGCAATTTCACTTGGTTTACAAACCAGCAAAACGTTAAAATATTCGCAGGCTAAAATTGATGAAGCTGTATCTGAATACAATCAGGCAAAAGATAAATCGCTGCCAACAGGTTCGGTAAGTGCTACTTATGACCGTGCGCAGATACCTGAAAACTTATTGAAGTTTGGCGGAGAAACCATCGGTTTACCTACCAGCGCCAACGCTTACTTAGGCATAGCTTCAATTAACGAAACTATTTTCGGAGGTAACAAACTTAAATATGCACGCCAGTCTACCGATTTGTTAACACAGGTATCGCGTTTAAGTGCTTCTTCAGATAAAGATCAGATAACTTACGATATCATCAGTGCATATTATAACCTGTATAAAGTGTTACAGAGTATAAAGGTTGTAAACCAAAACATTGCAACCGTTGATGCGCAGATACATCAGTCACAACGTTTTTTTGATCAGGGATTGGTTACCAAAAATGATGTGTTACGTTTTGAATTACAGAAAGCTAACATACAATTAAACGGTATCGACCTTGAAAGCAATCGTAAAATTATCAACTACAATTTAGATATTTTATTAGGCTTGCCTGAAACTACGAATTTAAGTATTGATGAGATTAAAGACGCCGCTAAACCGGTTGGCCCTTTAAGCGATTATATCGATACCGCTTTAGTAACCCGCCAGGAATTACAAGAGCTGGATTTGCGTAACCGTGTTGCCCAAACTAATATTAAAAGTATACAGGCTAATTTAAGCCCAACACTTGCAGCATCAGCCGCAGGATATTATGTAGGCATTGCCGGTAACCCAATACCTAAAGTTGGTAATGATATTACGCCTATAACCGTTGGCTTAACTTTATCATGGGATTTTTCAGCGCTTTGGACTAACAAGAACAAAGTAGCACAGGCTAAAATTCAGCAAGCCGAAGTGGAGATCAATAAGGGTATAACTTCTGATAATGTAAGGAATGAAGTAAATCAGGATTATCAGAACTACATTACCGCTTTAAGCAAAATACAGCTTTTACAAACATCGATTGCACAAGCCGGTGAAAACAACACTATTTTACAAAACAAATATGCAAGCAATATAGCTTCAGCTACAGATCGTGCTGATGCTGAAACACTACTTTATCAAGCCCAAATAAACCTGGAACTTGCTAAAGCTGATGCAGGACTTGCTTATTACACACTATTGAAATCAACCGGAAAACTTAACAAATAATACAAACAGAAATTACAATGGCACAAAAACACAACTCAGAAGAAGAAGAACCAAAAAAGAAACCGAATAGGGTACTTCCGATTATATTAGGAATTGTACTGATAGGTGGTATCATCTTCGGGATAAAAGAATATATATATTTCAGCAAGCACGTTGATACTGATGATGCGCAGATAGATGGCGATATAAGCCCTGTTGTTGCTCGCGTTGGTGGTTATGTTGACAGTATATATTTCCAGGAAAACGAACACGTTAACAAAGACCAGTTATTGGTTAAATTGGATGACCACGACTATAAAGTAAAACTTGATCAGGCGTTAGCCGCACAAAAAGGTGCAAGTGCTGGCGTAGGTGTTAGTCAGTCACAAATCTATACAGTTTCTTCAAACTCATCTGTTGCAAAAGCTGGTGTAGTATCAGCGGCAGCAAAGCTTGATCAGGTATCAAAAGATTACCAGCGTTATGCTAATCTGGTAAAAGACGGATCAGTAACCCAACAACAATTTGATCAGGCAAAAGCCGATCTTGAGGTTGCACAGGCAAATTATAAAGCAGCACAGGATCAATATACAGCGGCAGAGCAACAAATTGGAACTACCAAAAACCAATTGACTGTAACCAACACCGGTGTTGCACAACGCCAGGTTGACGTTGATTTTGCAAAACTTCAATTATCATACACATCAATTAAATCCCCTGCAAGTGGCTTGGTTTCTAAAAAGAACATACAAATAGGCCAGTTAGTACAGGCAGGGCAAACTTTGTTTTCTGTAGTTAATGATAACAGCATTTATATAACAGCCAACTTTAAAGAAACCCAGTTAGATAAAATCCGTTCAGGCCAAAAAGTAGATATCGAGGTTGATGCCTATCCTGAAATGAAATTAGAAGGAACAGTATTTAACTTTTCACCAGCTACTGGTGCAAAATTCTCTTTATTGCCACCTGATAACGCTACCGGTAACTATGTAAAAGTAGTACAACGTGTACCTGTTAAAATTTTAATAAAAGCTGATAAAGAAACTTTAGCCAGGTTACGCCCGGGTATGAGCGTGAATGTTTCAGTAATCTACAAAGACTAATTAATTAATAATGGCTGAACAAGGTTTTAGAAAGTGGATCATTACTATCACGGTGATCATGGCTTCATTGTTGGAGCTTATTGATACCACGATAGTAAACGTATCCCTGCCCCAAATACAGGGTAACCTGGGGGCCACACTTGAAGACGTTGCATGGGTAACTACCGGTTACGCAGTGGCAAACGTAATTATACTGCCAATGTCGGGATGGTTAGGTAGTTTCTTCGGTCGTAAAAATTACTATATGGCGTCTATTCTGTTGTTCACTGTCGCATCGTTTTTATGCGGTAATGCACATAGTTTAGATGAGTTGGTATTATTCCGTATTATACAGGGTATTGCAGGTGGTGGTTTGATATCAACATCACAAGCTATTTTGATTGAGACCTGGCCTCGCGAAGAAATTGGTACAGCTACTGCCTTATTTGGTTTAGGTGCGGTTGTAGGCCCAACAGTAGGCCCAACAATTGGTGGCTGGATCACTGATAATTACTCATGGCCATGGATATTTTATGTAAACATACCTGTTGGTATGCTGGCATTTTTCCTAACCTATACCTTTGTGCGAACAACGCCGCGGGATGGGCGAAACAAGCCGATCGACTGGTGGGGTATCGGATTACTTGCCCTTGCAGTAGGTAGTTTACAAACCATATTAGAAAAAGGTGAGTCGGAAGATTGGTTTTCAAAAACATATATACTTATACTTACTATAACCGCCATATTAGGAACCTTGCTGTTTATTTGGCGAGAATTAAGTACCGATCACCCGATAGTAAACTTTGCCATTATGCGGCATCGAAGTTTCGCGGTGGGGATGTTTACATCCTTTGTGCTCGGGTTTGGTTTGTATGGTTCGGTTTTCGTATTCCCGATTTTCTGTCAGAGTTTGTTAGGGTTCTCGGCACAACAAACAGGTGAAATTTTGTTCCCTGGTGGTTTGTGTACCATTATATTGATGCCATTTATTGGTAAGATGCTCAATAAGGGTATCCCGGCGCAATTTATGGCTACCATCGGTATGTTCCTGTTTTTTGTATTTACCACTATGCTGAGTAAATCAACACTTAATTCAGGTACAGGCGATTTCTTCTGGCCGTTGGTGATAAGGGGTGTAGGTATGGCATTATTATTCGTACCATTAACCACTTTAGCAATTGCCGACCTTAAAGGGCCGGAAATAGGACAAGGTACTGGTTTAAATAATATGATGCGCCAGCTTGGTGGTGCTTTTGGTATAGCTACATTAACTACGATAATTCACATACGCCAGGGAGTACACCGCAATAACCTATTAACTAACATTAACCCATATAATAATGCATTTACATTGCGCTTTAATAATTTGATACAAAATTTTGAAGCCAAAGGCAAATCATTAAGCGATGCCACACAAATGGCTTATCAGGCTATTGAGGGTATGGTAATTAAACAAACATTGCTGTTAACTTATGCTGATGCTTATTGGATATCAGGTTTAGTAATGCTATTCTCAATACCACTATTATACTTGCAGCCATTCAAAAAAGGCCAAAAAGCAGCGGTAGATACACACTAAAAGATAAAGCCGCCCCGTTACTACATAGGGCGGCTTTCTCAAAAAAAATTAACAATTAAAAATTTGGTATAAGCCCCACAAAATCACAAATGCTTATTACTAAATATATATGGGAGCGGGGGTGTTTAATCTTGCTATAAAATTAATAGTTTTTAATTGTAAAAAGCAAGTTTGCAGTGTAATAAAAGACACAAAATGAAAAAATTATGAAATTTTATTATATAGCGGCTTTTTTACATCAATATCAATAAATAACCTTTCCACTTGCTGTAACTAATGATGCTATTCGTATCGCATCAAAAACCCTTTCCTCGGTAGTACCCATCTTTATTAATGAATCTTCGTGAGCGTTTACGCACAATTCACAACCATTAACAGCCGAAATAGTTAAGCTCATCAATTCAAAAAATTCTTTGCCGGTTACAGGCTTCATCATGATCTGCATTCTGATGCGTGCCGGGATCTGATTGTATTTATCTTTTTGGGTAAAATGTCTGAAACGGTAAAATACATTGTTAGATGCCAATAACGATGCGCATGCGGCAGCTTCAGCAATGTCTGCCGGGGTTGCACCTTGCTCTTCGGCATATTTGGTGTAATATTGGGTAAGCGGATTGTTGGTATTGTTAATAGCAACGCTCAGGCCTAATAAAGCGCATTCCTTAGCGCTTAAATGTTCAGAGGTTAATGTACTGCTGAAATTCAATTTAAAGTCGCGTATATAGCGCGATTCGCCTTTTTCAAGTAATGCAAGGCTCTCTGTACGGTAATCGGTATTCAACCCAATGCTTTGCAATAGTTCATTTATAGTTTCGGTAACTTCGCTCATCTTTTTGTGTTTAGTAATGCATAAAAAATCCCCGCGCCAGAGGCACGGGGACTATCAATATTCAAACAAATTATACAGTTAAAGTATCCTGACCTTTTTCCCAGTTGCAAGGGCAAAGCTCGTCAGTTTGTAAGCCATCAAGTACACGTAATACTTCTTTAACGTTACGGCCAACGCTCAAGTCGTTAACACAAACCCAACGTACAATACCGGTAGGATCGATAATGAAAGTAGCGCGGTAAGCAACTTTTTCATTTGGCTCTAATATACCTAATTCTTCCGCTAATGATTTTGAAGTATCCGCAAGCATCGGGAATTTCAAATCACGCAAATCGTCATGATCTCTTCTCCATGCAGCATGTACGAACTCAGAATCAGTTGAAGCGCCAATTAAACGTGCATCACGGTCACGGAATTCGCCATAAGCTTTGTTAAATTCAGCTATTTCAGTAGGGCAAACAAAAGTGAAATCCTTTGGCCACCAAAACATTACAGTCCAAACGTTATCCTCGTTAGTAAAATAATCAGAGTTGATAGTTTCAAACTCTTTTCCTTTTTCGATACTAACAACCGCAGTTTTAGAGAATTTAGGGAATTCTTGTCCTATAGTAATCATATTTTTAATTTTTGTTTTTATTTGTTGCAAATATACAAATAACTATATAGCTATTAGATATATACTTTCTATGATATATAGATTTTATCTATAGTTTTGATTTCAAAAATTATATTACTGCTGCATATGAAAATTATTATATTGTGGCATGAAACCTAAATTTGTCTTAACCGCAATTATATTGCTAAGTGCTAGTATCTTAACCCTAAGCTGTAAGCATAAAGCAAGCGCAGATGGTGCTGCTGTAAAGCAGTTCTTAACGAAGTTTAATGGATTTGTATCGGCAGGCAATGCCGATTCAATTAAAGCATATTTTGTAGAACAGGGCCTTAAAACTGACCGTATTGCTAAAATATTGGCAGGCAAAAGCGGAATAGTGGAGCAGTCTCCTACTATTTTCAGGCTGGACTTAATAACAGATGATAGTAAAATAACAACATCGCCCAATGGAATTATTGAAGTTTCAATACCTGTTTTGTTTTCACATAACAACATCGAAAGCGCTAAATCATTAATAATATTGAAACTTATTAATGATAAGGACGGCAAAATGAGGATATCATTTATAAATGTTTCCAGGTTTTTACCGGATTATATCGCCTATGAAAACCTTGTGAAAAGTAAAACACTTACCGACAAAGATATATATGAGCCAATAACTTTAAAGGCTTTTGAAACGGCAAAACAGTTAAAGGCCAAATATGATAGTGTTATTTGGTTTGAGCACATTAATAATAAACAAACTTATTTTTTCGTGGTTAAAGATAAATGGAATTTGGACCTCGCGTCCGGAGATTCCGCTAAAACCTATAAAATGGGATTGGTTGGGCCGGATTTGAAAGAACTGATACCAGTTGATTATGATTTGATTCATAATATTAACGGGACAATAAATGGATTAATTGAGGTTGAAAAGAGCAATAAGCACGGTTTTTATAATCTGCAGGGAAAAATAATTGTACCCGTAGAATATGACCAGATTTACCCGGTAACAAATGATAATGCATTGGCGGCATTGCAAAAAGGCGACGATTTTTATTGGTTGAATAAGGATTCTACTATTTCAAATAAGGTTAACATCAGTATTAGTGAGGTATTAGCGCAAACAAGTCGTTTAGGTAATTTTAACCAAGATGGTAGCAATATTGATAATGTAACTGAATTTAATTCACGCGAGCAACACGGATCGGTTTATATACCACCGGCCTATCTTGTTAACCTGGGAATATTTTCAACTATAGAACAGTTTAAAAATCCACTACGAAGAAACATTGATTTTGAAGATGTAAGTGCTAAAATTAATATAAAGCTTAGTGATAAAGCAACTGTGGAAAAGAACGATAATATTTTTGAGACAGCGTTTTATTCAATTCGTAATTATTTTTTAGGTGGCAGATCTGAATTTTATGATACTAAAAACTTAGTGATTGTAGATAAGAAAAGAAACAAGGTTTACAGACAAGAAATTATTACGGACTTGAGCATGGAAGACGGGGAAGAAGGTATGACCGGTTTATGTAACGAATATAATTTAAACCCATTAAACGATACCTTACTTGAAATGAAGGTTACCAGTGCGATAAGCATACTATTGTACAATGGCGATTATTTGCAGGAAGCCCCTGTATTTCATTATCTAACCTTAAAAAATGGGAAAATGGCGGAAGCTAGTACAAACCGCAAGTTTTCGTTTACTAAATTCCGGAAGATGGATGATTCTTATCTGGAAGGTTGTTATTTGTATCTGATTAAGCCGTCAATAGCTAGGGGAGAATACAAAAAAGAGCAGAGTGATCATTTACGAAAAGATGTGCTTCAGTACATGAAAAATGAAATATTCGCGGATTACCACTATAAATTTAAAGACTCTGTATGGAACGAAGTATTTGCAGAATCAATTGCCAATTACGAAGCCAAAAATGAATCCGTTGACGATTCACTAACTGAAATTGATAAATATAACATCAACTGGATCAATCAAAAGCTAAAGGCTACCGAATCAAAAAAACTGGCATCGAGATAAATGGTTGAAAAGACACTTAGGATAATTGCTTTCTTCTGGATTTTTATTTTGTGCGCCGGGACGCTGCAGTACCTTAATTTTAAGTCGGATTATAATTTTCTACACTTAAAGCAATTTGCAGTTAAAACCGGATTTTATCTACCTGCTTTTTATTGCCATATTTTTGGCAGCAGTATTATTCTGTTAGCCGGATTTTTTCAATTCTCAAAAAAGGTTTACAGCAATCGCAGGTTACATAAAGTATTAGGGAAAATATATGTGTTTGGCGTACTGTTCTTCGCAGCGCCGGGCGCTTATATTATGACACTGTTTATCAATCGTGGCACTGGCGTATTTATTTCTTTTTTTATCCAAAATACCCTTTGGATAATATTCACGCTAAGTGCGTGGCTACTGATTATGAATGGTAAAGTAGATGAGCATGTGCGTATGATGCGGAGAAGTTATGCGCTGGCTTTTGCGGCAGTTACTTTAAGGTTTTATATATGGTTGTTCACCATATTTGGCAATGGTGTAAGCTTTCCGAATAATTACCTGATCATCGCATTTTTAAGCTGGATACCTAATCTTTTACTTGTAGAAGCAATCAATTACTACGACCGTAAAACCACCTATACTTTAGTTAAATAAAAAGGCGATAAGATCATCTTATCGCCTTTAACATAAATACTTAATGAATAATCTATTTATTCTTCAGATCGGCTGCTGCTGGTTCATCCAGGTACCAGCGTATCTTGCCATGGGTAGGGGCAATTAATTGCGCAGGATAGTTTTCAATATCCCTGGCATCTTCCAATACATGATGAACCGCTATAGCCTTACCTTCGCCATAAACTAAAAAGGCTATGTTGTGCGCCTGGTTAATTAATGGGGCAGTAAAGGTGATGCGATACACTTGCTGATCCTCTAAAAACACTTCCTTCACGGTGGCTGTAGTTTCATGCAGAACCGGTGTGTAAGGGAATAAAGAAGCAGTGTGCGAGTTATCACCCAAACCAAGCAGGATCAGATCAAACGTTAAAGACTGCTCGTCAAAAAACAGATCAATAGCTTTTTTGTATTCAGCCGCGGCCTCAGCAGGGCTTAGTGATGTATCAACAGCGAAAATGTTAGAATCATCAATTTGCAATGGATCAAACAAAGCTGTTTTTGCCATTAAATAGTTGCTGTCTTTATCATCCTGCGGTACATTACGCTCATCTCCAAAAAAGAAATACACGTTTTCCCAATCAACCTTATTTTTAAAATCGTTTGAAGCCAAAAGCTCATACAATTTTTTAGGCGAGCTTCCGCCCGATAAGGCTACCGAAAAGTTACCATGTTTAGCTATAGACTGCTCTGCCAGGGTTACAAAATAAGTAGCCAGGTTAACCAGTACATCTTCGGGTGTATTGAAAATATTTAGTTTCATAGCTTATTTTTTGTCCTTTAACGGTAGTGAGAACCAGGTAAAACCATCGCGTGCTATTAATGCCTCTGCACTTTCAGGTCCCCATGAATTGGCAGAATAGTTAGGGAAGTTCAAGCTCTTCTTATTAGTCCAGGTGCTTAATATCGGCATGATCAACTCCCATGCAGCTTCTACCTGGTCGCCACGCATAAATAGCGTTTGATCGCCCAGCATAGTATCTAACAATAGGGTTTCGTAAGCTTCAGGAGCCTGACTGGTATAAGTGCCTTTGTAATCAAATACCATATCAACAGTATTTAATATCATATCCAAGCCCGGGCGTTTTGCCTGTACTTGTAAGCGGATACTCATTTCGGGCTGTATACTGATGATCAACCTGTTTTGTTGCCAGCTTTCTGCTGCTTCGGTAGGGAATACCTTGTGTGGTACATCCTTAAACTGGATAGTGATCACTGATGATGATTGGTGCAGCCTTTTACCTGTACGCAGGTAGAAAGGGATACCTTGCCAGCGCCAGTTATCTACAAAAAATTTAACAGCGGCGAAGGTTTCAGTGTTTGAGTCTGAGTCGACTTTAGGCTCATCGCGGTAGCCGGTAACTTCTTTACCTTCCATCCATCCTTTACCATATTGGCCACGTACGGCTGAATTACGTACATCGTCAGGCGAGAATTTACGCATAGCATGTAACACATCAACTTTGCGGTTGCGTATCTCATCGGCGCTAAAATTAACCGGAGTTTCCATCGCCACTAAGCACAATAATTGTAACAGGTGATTTTGGATCATATCGCGTAAAGCGCCGGCGCCATCGTAGTAATCGCCACGTTCTTCAACACCAAGTTGTTCAGTTACAGAAATCTGCACATGCTCAATATAATTACGGTTCCATATCGGCTCCAAAATGGAGTTGGCGAAACGGAATGCCATTATATTCTGAACGGTTTCTTTACCTAAATAATGGTCGATGCGGTAGATCTGCTTTTCATCAAAAATACCTGCCAATAAAGTGTTTAGTTCTTTAGCGGTTTCCAGATCATGCCCGAAAGGTTTTTCGATAACGATTCTTGTACGCTCTTTATCCTCGGCCAAACCTGCTTTTGAAATATTAGAAGCAATGATTGGGAAGAAGTTTGGTGATACCGCCATGTAATAAATTACATTGGCTTTAGTTTTCCACTCCGCGTTGCGGGTTTCTACCTGTTTGCCAAACTCTTTATAAGTTTCAGAATCATTGATGTCTGATACCTGGTAATACAAGTTTTTTGAAAACTCATCCCATTTTTTCTTTTCAGCCTTTCCGCTGCGCGAAAACTGGTTGATATCATCCAATAATTTTTTGCGGAAATCCTCATCGGTAAGTTTAGTTCTTCCTGTACCAATTATGGCGAACTGCTTTGGCAACCAATTGTCCAAAAACAGATTGTAAAGTGCAGGTGCCAGTTTACGGGCATTCAAATCTCCTGTACCTCCAAAAATGATAAATATTGTAGGTTGATTTTTAGTTGATTCCATGATATTATGTTCTATCGGCTAATTAAAGTTTAATTAATGATCGCTTTTAGGTACCCATTGGGTGTGGAAAGTTCCTTCTTTGCCAACCAGTTCATAAGTATGCGCGCCAAAATAGTCGCGTTGCGCTTGTGTTAAGTTTGATGGCATCCTTCCGGTACGGAAGTTATCAAAGTAGCTTATAGAAGCAGCATAAGACGGTACAGCGATACCAGCAGCAATGGCAGAAGAAATTACTTTTCTTGCACCCGGTACTGCTGCGCTAACTAATTTTTCAACTCCGCCATCTAATAACAGGTGTGATAGTTTTGCGTTGCTTTTGTAAGCGTTGTATATATCATTCAAGAATGTTGAACGGATGATACAACCACCACGCCATATTTTAGCGATCTCGTCTAAATGCAAATCGTATTGATATTCTTTAGATGCGTTTGACAACATGAACATACCCTGTGCATAAGTAATAACCATGCTGAAGTAGTACGCTTGCTCTAATGCCTCTAAAAACTCATCAGTATTGCTAACGTCCAATTTCGGAGCAGTTTTGCTGTATACTTTTGCTGCTTCTAAACGCATTTCTTTATATTTAGAAAGATCGCGCATGGATACCGCTGTATCAATAGTTGGGATAGGTGCCTGCAAGTCCATAGCCACTTGTGATGTCCATTTACCGGTACCTTTTGCTTTAGCTTCGTCCTTAATATCATCTAACAATAAATGATCAGTTCCAGGAGCTTTGTAGTGGAATATATCCTTAGTGATCTCTAACAAGAAAGAGCTTAAACGACCGTCGTTCCATTTGGTAAATACTTTACCTATGGCTTCGTTGTCCAGTTTTAATCCAGTTTTAAGCACTTCATAGGTTTCAGCAATTAATTGCATAATGCCGTACTCGATACCGTTGTGAACCATTTTAACAAAGTGACCTGATGCACCGGGGCCAATGTATGTTACGCATGGAGCACCATCAACTTTAGCAGCGATAGATTCCAATATCGGTTTCATTACATTGTAAGCATCCTTATCACCACCCGGCATCATGCTCGGGCCACGGCGCGCTCCTTCTTCACCACCTGATATACCCATGCCGAAGAAATGGAAGCCTTTAGCTTCGAGCTCATCAACACGGCGGTTGGTATCAGTAAAATGCGAGTTACCGCCATCTATCAAAATATCACCTTTATCAAGTAAAGGCAATAGCTCTGCAATTACATCATCCACAATTTTACCGGCCGGAACCAGCATCATTATAGCGCGCGGACTTTTAAGACTTTTTACAAAAGGTTCAACTTCGCTAAAACCTTTAAGGTTTTTATGCGTGCTTTCCTGCTCTAATAATTGACCTTTTGAGGCGTCTTTATCAAAACCGGCACCTTTAACGCCATGGTCACCCATGTTTAACAGCAGGTTACGGCCCATGGTACCAAGGCCTATCATGCCAAAATCGTATTTATCTGTTGTGTCGCTCATTTTGTTTGAGTTTGTTCTTTTTTTAAATCTTCCAGTATTTTTTTTGTGATCTTGAAGTCGGTATGCTGATATGCGCGCATGCCTAATTTTTTGGCAGCAAGCGCAAACATTTTCCTATCGTCAAAATACACGCATTCCTGTGGTTGAGCCATTGCTATGCCCATTGCTAACTTAAATATAGCGGGATCAGGTTTACGGATTTTGACTTCGCACGAAGAAACAAACGCGTCGAATACATCATGCAGTTTGAATTTTTTGATGCGATAGTCATTCAGTTCCTTACCCTCGTTATTGATGGCAATTATTCTGAAACCACAATCCTTTTTCCATTCTTTTAACCAGGCCAGCATGTCAGGCAATTCAACCGATTGCTCGAACATGAAGTTCTTAAAATCTTCGCGCGTAAAATCGCGCGGATGATTAAAAACTACCGTGTCCAGGTATTCGTCAAGGTCAACGCCCGATGCTTCATACACATTAAAAATGAAAGTATGCAGCTCTTTAACCTCGTTATAGTCGAGCCCGAATTTCCTAGCCGCTTCCTCGCGGGATTCGTGGCCCCAGCCATTGGTAAGCAAGATGCCGCCAATGTCAAAAAACAGGAATTTTATGGCTAATGTCTCCACCAAGATTATTTGTTTTTTTGATCCTCGATAGCTTGTAACAGTTTTTCGAAAGGTTTATTAAATTTATCAATACCCTCGTCTTCTAATTGCTGGGTGATCTTGTCGATATCGATACCTGCTTTTTTAATTCTATCTAAAGTTTCAGTTGCTTTATCCAAACCTTGCTCTAAAGTGTTAGCAGCAATACCATGATCAGCAAATGCTACGATAGTTTCCAAAGGAACGGTATCAACAGTATCAGGGCCGATCAAAGCCTCAACATATTTGGTATCTTTAAATGCAGGGTTTTTGCTGCTGGTACTTGCCCATAGCAAACGTTGTGGCTGAGCGCCTGCTGCAGCTAGTTTCTCCCAACGTGGGCAGCTGAATACTCTTTTGTATATTTCGTATGCTTTTTTTGCTGACGCGATAGCAACTTCGCCTTTCAGGTCACCTAAACCTTTTTCGTCCAATAATGGGTCAACTAAAACATCAATACGGCTTAAGAAAAAGCTTGCTACTGATGATATGTGAGCGATTTTGTGACCTGCTGCCAAATGATCTTCTAAACCAGAGATATAAGCTTCGGTTACGGCTTCGTAACGAGGTAAGCCAAAAAGTAAAGTAACGTTGATGTTAATACCTTTTGCTATCGATTGGCGAATTGCCGCTAAGCCCGGTTGTGTTCCTGGGATTTTGATCATTACGTTTTTGCGGGCTACTTCTTTCCAAAGCTTTTCTGCCTGATCAGCGGTTTCTTTAGTTTTTAACGCTAAAAATGGAGATACCTCTAAACTTACATAACCATCTTCTGCTTTTGATTCGCTGTATACGCCTTCAAATAATGCTGTAGCATTTTGAATATCCTTTACCGCAAGACCAAAAAAGATCTCTTCGTTATCAGAATGCGTTTTTGCCAGTTCAACAATATCCTTGTCATAATCGGTACCGCTAGTTATAGCCTTTTCGAAAATAGCTGGGTTTGACGTTACACCCCTGATGCCTTCTTCGTCGATAAGTTTTTGCAAGTTACCTGATGCAATAATTTCGCGATCTATAAAATCCAGCCAGATGCTTTGACCAAAGCTGTGTATTTGTTTTACTTTGTTAGTTTCCATTATGAATATATGTATTAATTAGTGCTTTTTTGTGTATTTAGCGTCAATAAGTGTACCACCTATTTGTGCTGTTTGTAGGTAAATGTCATAATTCTACGCCATTAAAATCTCTACATTATAATTTATAAATAAGCCGTTTTCAATTACCCCAGTTATCGATTTTATGGCATGCTCCATATCCTTACCAATATTATGAAAACGTGCATCCAAAATCAAGTTACCATTTTCAGTAATAATAGGGCCGTCTTTACCTTTTGCCGGCCTTAGCAGTAATTCACTAACACCTAGCTTTTTCAGTTCCTCTTCTACATGCAGTAAAGCCGTAGGGAAAACCTCGATAGGTACCGGGAAATTAGTGCCAAGCTTTTTTACCAGCTTACTATCATCAACAATAATATAATTTTTAGGGCTTGAGCTGATGAGCAGTTTCTCTTTAAACATAGCGCCACCTCTGCCTTTAATTAAACTTTTGTCGGGATCAACCTCATCGGCACCGTCAAACAACCAATCGGGTTTGTTTTCGAAAAGGGTAGTTAAGGGTATGCCCAGTTTGGCGCAAAACAGCGAAATTTCGATAGAGGTAGGTATAGCTTTTACTTTTAAACCTTCCTCTTTTATCCGTTTAGCAATAGCTATCAGCGCCACATAAACTGTTGAACCAGAACCTACGCCCAATATATCACCATCCTTAACCCTGGTGGCAATTTCATCAGCAACCTTTTGTTTTCCTTCAAGGTTGATAATGGTTCCTGACCATTCAAGGGTATTAAGTATGTCGCTTTGCCAGTTCATTGTTTAGTATCGAGTATTAAGTAGCAAGACTTTTTATAACATATAATAGCAAGTATTAAGCAGCATGTCTTGCTACTCGATACTTGCTACTAAGTACTTTCTATAATAAAGCTTTCGCTCTTTTAACTACGTTATCAACAGTAAAGCCGAAGTGTTTGTATAGCTCTTCTGCCGGTGCGGATTCACCAAAGGTTTCCATACCTAACATATCGCCTTCGTCGGTAGTGTATTTATGCCATCCCATTGGTGATGCCATTTCAACAGCTAAACGTTTACGGTAAGCTTTCGGGAAAACCGACTCTTTATAAGCGGCACTTTGTTTTTCAAATAATTCCCATGATGGCATGCTTACCACGCGGGTTGAAATACCTTCTGCTTCCAGCTTAGCCTGAGCTTCCATAATTAAAGAAACTTCAGAACCTGTTGCCATTAAAATCAAATCAGGATTTTTGCTGGCTTCTGATAGTATGTAAGCACCTTTTGTAAGATTGGTTGCTTTACCATATTTATCCTGGTCGATAATTGGTAAGCCCTGACGGGTGAATACCAATACAACCGGACCATCTTTATGCTCAACAGCTGTTTTCCATGCCTGTACAGTTTCGTTTGCGTCAGCAGGGCGAATAACCGTGATTCTTGGTATAGAACGTAATGATGCCAATTGCTCAACCGGTTGGTGAGTGGTGCCATCCTCGCCTAAGCCAATACTATCGTGTGTGTAAACGAAGATCGGGCTGATTTTCATGATGGATGCCAAACGGATCGGCGGGCGCATGTATTCAGAAAACATCAGGAACGTTGCGCCGAAAGGAATAACACCTGCTGTTAAAGCCATACCATTTAATGCTGAACCCATAGCATGCTCACGGATACCGAAGTGGAAGTTACGACCAGCCCTGTTTTCAGATGTAAATGAATCGAAATTCTTTAAGTTAGTTTCAGTTGATGGTGCCAAATCGGCAGCACCACCAATTAAATATGGGATTTTATCTGCAAGTGCATTTAATGCTTTACCTGATGCAACACGGGTTGCCATTTTAGGCTCAGATGCTTTAAATGTAGGTAATGAATCTGCCCATCCTTTTGGCAATTCGCCTTTAACAGCTGTTTCGTATTCTGCTGCAAGCTCTGGGTATTGTGCTTTATAATCGGCAAATAATTGATTCCATTTAGCCTCGGTACTTTCGCCTCTTGAACCTACTTTGTGGTAGTATTCTAATACTTCAGCAGGTACATTGAATGATTTATCCGGATCGAAACCAAAAAACTCTTTTACTAATTTGATCTCATCTGCGCCAAGTGGTGAACCGTGTGATCCGGCTGTTCCTGACTTGTTAGGGCTGCCATAAGCGATCAATGAACGAACGCGGATTAATGATGGTTTTTGTTTTTCACCTTTAGCGTTTGTTATAGCTAATTCTAAAGCATGTACATCGTTAACATCAGCAACTTCCTGCACGTGCCATCCGTATGCACGGAAACGCTCGCTTACATCTTCATTAAATGTGATGTCGGTTGCACCCTCGATAGAGATATGGTTATCATCATATAAATAAATGATGTTACCTAACTCCAGGTGGCCAGCCAATGAAGCTGCTTCTGAAGTTACACCTTCCATCATATCACCATCGCTACAGATGGCGTAGATATTGTAATTGAAAAGATCAAAACCCGGTTTGTTGTAACGTGCCGCTAAATGTTTTTGCGCGATAGCGAAACCTACACCGTTAGCAAAGCCCTGACCTAAAGGACCGGTTGTTACGTCAATACCTGGGCACAAACCATACTCAGGGTGACCGGCAGTTTTACTGTTTAACTGACGGAAGTTTTTAATATCATCTAGCGATAAATCGTAGCCAGTAAGGTATAAAAAGCTGTATTGTAATATACAGGCATGCCCGCATGACAAAATGAACCTGTCGCGGTTTGCCCAATGTGGGTTTTTAGGATTATAGGTCATGAACTCTTTCCAAAGTACGTGGCCCATTGGCGCAAGGGCCATGGCAGTACCTGGGTGTCCTGAATTTGCTTTTTGTACAGCATCTGCTGATAAAATACGAACTGTATTTATGCCCAGTTCCTCAATGCTTGGAATTGCTATTGTATCCATCTTTTAAAATATATAATAGTATTATTAGGTTGATTTGTAAAATTCCCCTTATGCCGAAGGGTTTGCTGTTTTAGTATTATGCTCCAACGTCCACAATCTCGAGCCGCCTTTTATCCCGTCTTCATTGGTAACAATTTTCATGTTATCATCCAGTTTGAAAGTCAGCTTATCCGCGTTACCACCACCTATGTATAAAGTGTCGTAATTGAATACTGTTTTCAAAACTTCAAAAACCTTTTCCATGCGTTTGTTCCATTTTTTTTTGCCGTCTCTTTCAAGCGCTTTTTCGCCTATGTATTCGTCATAAGTTTCTTTTTTTGAAATGGGATGTTGCGATACCTCTAAATGTGGTAATAAATGGCCGTCCATTAATAGGGCAGTACCAAAACCTGTACCCAAAGTAAGCACCATTTCGAAGCCTTTGCCGCTAACTACACCTAAGCCCTGCATATCGGCATCGTTTACTACTTTGGTGGGTTTACCTAATTCTTTGGTTAATCTTTCAGCAAAATCAACGTCTTTCCAGTCGTCAGTACCCAAATTAGGTGCTGTTTTTATTACACCGTCGCGTACATACCCCGGAAAACCAACAGAAACATGGTCATAATCAGGAAAGCCTGATACCAGTTTTTTAATAGAAGCAATAACATTCTCCGGGTTTGACGGTATTGGGGTTACGACTTTCTCGTAAGCTTTTTGCAATTCGCCTTTGTCATTAAGGATGGTTGCTTTAATATGGGAGCCTCCAATATCAATTGAAAGGATTTTAACAATGGCAGAAGTGTTTTTCATTTAAGAAAAGGTTGATAAACAAAATATATGTCAGGTGGGCCGTTAACGAGACCCAAATATCACACTTTTAATAATAAATCATTATTAAAAATGATATTATTTGCACAGGCAAATAAACACTATTAGAATACAATAGTGGTGGTTTTGTTTTTTTTAAGATAAAATGTACCGGTTTTTTACAAAGGAATTGCAAAAAAAGAACAACCAGCATTTAAATGAACGCTGAACGAAAAAATGTTTACCCCTAAGAAAAATAGAAATCTAAAACTTAAGATTGGTTTTAACCCAGGTTTGAACTTCTTCCTGGGCACTAATCTCTGCGGGTAGCTGGTCGTGAATTAATTTTTCAATTTTGTTGCCGGTGTTGGCAAAGCGGTAATCCCAAAGTATCATTAAACGGTTTATCAGGTAAACCATTTCGTTGCCTTCTTCTTTATCAAAGGGCGTTGCATCCGGTTTTCCGTATACATGCGGATCGTTATGGGAATAAGCGCTCCATTTGTAATCGGAATAATGCAAATTTCTTTTTGAGAACAAAATCATATAAATACCGGATTTTTCTAAAGGTACTTATAATTAATGGGTTTAAGGGGCCGATTTAAGCGTTTAATATACAATTTAATACTAATGTTATTTACATCATTAACCTTTAATTCAGTAATAACAAAAAAGGCGATACCGCTAAGTATCGCCCTAAAATATTATTTGGTTCTATTAGTTACTTGTTTGATCAGGTTGGTTCTGATCATCGTCTTCAGGTAAGCCTACAATCTTGTAGGTTTTATTACCATTTTGGTCTACCTGTGCTTTGTAATAAATACCATCAGGAGAAAGGTATAGCTTATCACCATTAACGCTTATCTTTCTGCAATTAGGTGGCAGCTGGGTAACGATGTCGCCAACTTGCGGAGCCGGAGGGGTATTATCAACCGACGGATCGTCCGTAGTATTTAACTCACCATCTTTACCTGCAACCTGGTAGCTTAGGGTACCATCATCTTTAGTTATCGGCGCATAGTAAACACCATCGGCCTCATAATATTGCTGGCCATTAATTACAATTGATTGCGCGTTTGAGGGTAATGTAGTTACTTCGGCGCCTACAGGTGGTTCAACAACAGTATATTGGTCATTGTCAAACTGGTAAAACAAACCGGCGCTATAAAAATATTGGTCATTACCATAATAAAATGGATAATAGCCATAGGGCAAAACACCTATGCTAAATCCAAGCCTTGGCGCATAGTACGAGCCATAATAACCGCGGTTATAGTGATAATAAGTATTGCCGCGTGCGGTAAAGCCTGCACGTACACCTACACCGCCTGAAAAACCACCGCTGTGGGTACGGCCATAGTATGAACCCTGGGTAGAGCCCACAGACGGACGATAACCTCGTGCAGCAGATCCGGACTGTGTGCTGGTTGGCACATGGCCGCTGTATTGCCTTGTTTGTGATATACCGTTAGTACTTCTTTGTGTAGTAGTAGTTTGGCGGTTATTATTATAGTTCCGTTGGCCTGAGTATGAGTTGCTTCTTTGCGGGGCAGGTGCGCTGGCACGAGGAGTGAAACTCCTGGCCGGAGCGCTTTGCGGAGCAGAGCGTTGGGGAGCAGGGCTTGAGTTGCCGCCACCATCGCGATGCTGAGCATTTGCAGGTAAGCTTAAAAACAGACCTACCACACCGGCTAATGCCGTATATGATAATGATTTAATTATGTTTTTCATGATGAGTAAGATTTATATAGCTGCACATCTATATGATGTATAACATATAGACGAACAATTATATGAATAGTTTAACGCTTTATAAAACCATGCTAATTGGTTGCATTAAAATTATAAAATTAATGCTAATTATCAAACAGGTTAACAAAACGAACTCACCATGCTGTTTATTGCTTAAATAAATTGTAAGCCAGCAAAATTTTTGTTGAGTACCAGGCTGTTATCAACATTTAGCCATTTGTCTAAAATGGTAGCATAAACATCTCTAAAATCTATTTGGTATTTAAGGTCACCATTATCAAGGGTTGAAAGATCAGGTGCAGGGTTGTAAATACCGGCTTTTTTTAACTTCCCACCATATAGCATAATGTTATTAGCTGTGCCGTGATCGGTTCCGTTGCTGGCGTTTTGCTCTACCCGGCGGCCAAATTCCGAAAAGGTCATCACCAGCGTATCATCCAGTTTATTGGTTTGCTTCAAATCTTTTATGAACGCGGCTACTGCATCACCATAAATTTTTAGTTGCCTGCCCTGCTGCCCTTGTTGGCCAACATGTGTATCAAACCCGCTAAGGGACACATAGTAAACCCTGGTTTGCAAACCTGAATTTATAAATTTTGATACCGTTTTTAATTGGTTGGCAAATTGTGTAGCTGGATATTCAGCAGTGGTTTTATAAGTTTTGGAGGTATTTTGAATATAATCTGCCGAAGAGTAGGTTTCTATCATGGTTTTGTACAGATAGCCTAAGTTATCTTCGTTTAAGTGCTCAGAATTCTGACTATGCACCAGATCTTTAAAAAATGGTTCACGTGTGGTTTGGAATAGCTTGTAAGGATCTTGTACAGCTATGGCTTTCATTTTAGCGCCTTTCATGGCTAATGATAGGGTATCGTCAACCTCTATCGCGGTATAGGGGTTTTGACTTTTGTTATTTTGACAATTGGCATCAAGATAACGCCCGATCCAACCGTTGGTTAAGAATTGATTCGAATCGCTGGCGGTTTGCCATATATCCATCGACCTGAAGTGAGAGCGATCAGGATTTGGGTAACCAACCGAGTTGATAATGCTCATATAACCCTGGTCGTAAATTTCTTTTAATGCCGACAAATTAGGGTTAAAAGCCTGCATATCATCCAGTGGGATCACATCAGTTTCTTTGATGGCGATGGTGCTGCGTTTTTGAAAGTAAATATCGTTGCAATAGGGCACAATGGTATTTAAACCATCGTTACCGCCCGAAAGCTGGATGATCACTAAGTTTTTATAGCCGGTTAAACCGCTCATGGCCATGGCCTCAAGTGGCTTCAGAAACGCAGGTACCATGAATGCGCCTGATACTAAAGCCGTATTTCTTATAAAATCTCTTCTCCTCATGATCCTGATATTTAGTAAAGCTGGTATTCCGGTGTTGAAACCAATTCAACTACCATTATTTTTAAATCATTATCCTCATTCACTGTATTTTGTACCGTGCCATTTAATGGCGGTTCCAATAAAAACTGCGCTATTTCAACTTTCGACATATCTTTTGGGATGTCACTAAAAAACTTATCCCAATCGGGGTCGGTCTGCACCCTTGTATTTACTACATGTTGTTGATTACGTACCGTTGCCAAAAAAGCCTCATCTTCAGGGTCGGTTTTGCCGGTAAAGTCAATTAACCCCTGATCTAAAACTGTTGAAGCGATTTTAAGCCGGTACATTAATGATGAACTGTCTATCCAGTTTCGCCCGCCCGGCCATCCCGCCACATTTGGCGGATAAAATAGCTCCTGCCCTAAAGCACGCTGAAATAATAACAAAACATCGGGTTTTTGATAGGTGACATAAAACTGCCTGTTTAAGCCCACTATAAAATCAATTGGCGATTTAATGAGGTTGCCGGTATTGTTATCATCATAAAACCAATCGGCTGTGAACACAAATTCAAGCAAAGGTTTTATCTCATAATTGGCGTTGAAGAATACATCGGTCATCGCGTTAATATGCGCGTTATCCGGGGTTTCATTAACCAGGTATTTGTATAGCTTGGTGCTGATAAACCGGGCGGTTTGTTTTTTAGAAAGCAGGATATCAATAATATCCTCTCCCTGAAAATTACCTGTTTTACCCATAAACGTTTTCACGCCGGTATCATGAAGAAATGGGCGCATTTTAAATATGCCATCTTTATCAAAACCCCATCCAGTAAATGCGCGGGCTGATTCTTTTACATCCTGCTCTGTATAGTTACCGCGGCCGATGGTAAATAATTCCATTAACTCCCGTGCGAAATTTTCATTTGGATGGCCTTTATGGTTTTGCTGATTATTTAAAAACAGCAACATAGCGGGTGATTGCGAAACCTGTATAAGCAATGTGCGGAAATTACCCAGTGCATTGGCGCGTTGTATATTGTTTAGCTGTTGAATATAAATCGCCTTACCATCGCGACACGAGAAATGGTTACTCCAAAACAAGGTCATTTTTTCGCGCAGGATAGCATCGGTAGTGCTCATTTTGGTTATCCAGCCTAGGTTCAGGTTTTTTTCCTGATCACGCTCCATCTGGAAAAACTTTTTTTTGGTATCAGCGTCGGCTTTGGCAAGCATCATATCATCAACAGTTTGTGTAACAACTGCTATTGGGTCGTCATTATCGCTGTTTTCAAACAACTCTTTCACGGCTTTATTTATAGAAGTGTTTTTGTACTTCTTTAAATCTTCAAAGCGCATCCCGAAACCGGCTCTTGCAAACAGGTGTTTAATTTGTTTAATGTCCTTCATGCTTATTAATAGGACATTATGATTTACAATTGGTTTAATATAATTGTAAATACTTTATATATACCTCCAGAAACAATCATAAGGCGTAAATTTGCGCTGATGATTTTCAGGCTTGATGAACGTTTAATATTTCCTGATCCCGAACTGGCAGAGCCGGATGGCTTACTGGCAATTGAGGGTGATCTGTCAACGGAGCGTTTGCTGCTTGCTTATCAAAACGGCATATTCCCCTGGTATAACGATGATTCGCCCATTTTGTGGTATTCGCCGCATGAGCGGTTTGTGCTTTTTCCTGACAAGCTAAAGGTGTCCAAAAGCATGCGTCAGGTTTTGCGTTCCGGTAAATTTATCATCACCCAGAACCAATGCTTTACTGATGTTATAGAAGCCTGCTCAATAGTTGAGCGAATAGGGCAGGATGGTACCTGGATCACTGATGGAATGAAAATAGCCTATGGGCAGCTTCACAAAAATGGCTACGCGCATTCGGTGGAGGTTTGGGAAAATGGTAAATTGGTTGGTGGATTTTATGGGGTACAGGTAGGCTCTGTTTTTTGTGGAGAAAGCATGTTTAGTAAAGAGAGCAATGCATCCAAAACGGCTTTGGTATGGCTATGCCAGTCGGGATTATATAACTTGATAGATTGCCAGGTACATACCGACCATTTGGAATCAATGGGGGCGCAGATGATAAGTCGCGAAGAATATATGATGTTGCTGCGGGATAATGCCTGAGGAAAGCTTTAACTTTATAAAATCATTCCAAAATAAGATTTGTCATTCTGAGGTACGAAGAATGACAAGAAAAGATATATGCAGCAAACCATCCATAAAGAACGTATTATTTTAGGCATCGACCCGGGAACGGCCGTGATGGGTTATGGACTTGTTAAGGAGGTCGGTTCAAAAATCGAGCTCATCAGCCTTGGTATCATCAAAATGGATAACCTGGACGATCATATGCTGAAACTGCAGCGCATATTTGAGAAAACCGTTGGTTTGATTGATAATTATAAACCAGATTGCCTGTCGATCGAAGCTCCGTTTTATGGTAAGAACATCCAGGTAATGCTTAAACTGGGCAGGGCGCAAGGGGTTGTGATGGCTGCTGCGCTATCACGCAGTATCGAAATAACGGAATACGCTCCCCGCAAAATAAAACAATCTATCACGGGCAATGGCAATGCTACCAAAGAGCAAGTGGCCGCTATGCTAAAAACGCTGCTAAACTTTACCGAAACACCTGAATTTTTAGATGCTACAGATGGTTTGGCAGTGGCTGTTTGCCATTCGTTCCAAAAAATAAATGTGAGTAAACCAGCAGGCAGTAAAACTAATAGCAGCGGCAGTAAAAAGTCTTATTCGGGCTGGGAAACTTTTGTGAAGGAAAATACCAGCAGGGTGGCGGGTATTGGGAAAGTGAAGAAATAGATTGTCATTGCGAGGAACGAAGCAATCGCACGTAGAAAAGCAGTCATGCAAGATTCGCGATTGCTTCGTTCCTCGCAATGACAAGATGAAAACTATCCCCTTAACGCTCCTCTGATTTTTTCAGCAGTCGCGTCCAGTTCTTCAGTGGTAAAGCTCAATTTGGGCCTCGTAAAATTCATATCATCAACCCGGTTCATTGGTATTAAGTGGATATGCACATGCGGCACTTCGAGCCCGATAACGGCTACACCAACCTTTTTGCAGGAAATGGCTTTTTTTAACCCCGTAGCAACAATTTTAGCGAAAAGTTGCAGACCAACATAAGTTTCATCATCCAGGTCAAAAATATAATCAACCTCTTTTTTAGGGATTACCAGCACGTGACCTTCAGCCAGCGGACTAATATCCAGAAATGCCAAAAAGTCAACGCTTTCGGCTACTTTGTGGGCTGGTATTTCGCCTGATATTATCTTTGAAAAAATGCTCATGGTGTTGGTGAGTGGTTTATTAGGTTGATTGGGTGAATGGTTTTAGCAACAACTCACTCAATCAACAATTCACTATCTACTTATCTCCAATATCTCGAATTCCATTTTACCTGCTGGTACGGTGATTTCGGTTGTATCACCAACCTTTTTGCCTAACAGACCTTTAGCTATCGGTGATGCTACAGATATTTTTCCGGTTTTCAGGTCGGCTTCTGTTTCTGATACTAACTGGTAGCTCATGGTTGCGCCGTTCTTAATGTTTTTGATTTTTACAATCGACAAAGCAAGTACTTTGGATGTATCAATTTTTGATTCATCAAGCAACCTCGCATTGGCTACCGCCTCCTGCATTTGGGCTATTTTAGCCTCGTGTAAACCTTGTGCTTCTTTTGCGGCGTCATATTCGGCATTTTCCGATAGATCACCTTTATCGCGGGCTTCGGCAATTTGTTTTGATATGCTTGCGCGAACCGTTGTTTTTAAATACTGTAATTCCTCTTTTAATTTTTCTAAACCTTCCTTGGTATAGTATGATACCTCTGCCATAACGCACGAATTAATTTTAAAACTTTTATTTATAATGGTCACCAAAAAAAACCGCCCTCCCGTTCACAGAAGGACGCAGTTACCGTAAAAACAAACAAGACCATATTGGCTATTGCCCACATAGTCTTGTTTTGTCTAAAACGAAGATAAGTGATTTAAATTTTAATATCCAAATTTTTGTTGTCGCAAACTTAAATGATTGATAATGTTGAGTAGACGAATTGATGAAATGTCGAAATCAACTAAATCACCCCAATCCAACTAATAAACCAATTTACCCAACTTCTCAGCCATTACCTCACTAATTTTGCGGTACGAATCAAATGTCCAGCCGGCAACATGTGGGGTCAGCAATATTTTTCCCGATTGTTTTAAATCATTAAACCACTCCTGTTCGGCTAATGCTGGGAATTTTTCAACTTCCAGTACATCTAAACCCGCACCTAATATCTTGCCTTTTTTAACTGCATCAATCACAGCCCTAACTTTGGCTGTTTTGCCCCGGGATGTATTGAGGAAGAATATTGGCTTTTTAAAATGGAAGAAGTATTCCTCATTAATAAAGCCATCGGTTTCCTTAGTTAATGGTACATGTATGCTTAATACATCGCTATGTTTAACAATTTCCTCCATGCTTACTTCGCGTGCGAATTGGTCGCTGAAGCCGGTTTTATATTTATCATAGGCAATTACATTCACCCCAAAGCCCGAAAGCTTACGAGCGAAGCTGCTGCCCATAAAACCATAGCCAATAATGCCTACGGTTTTGCCTTTTAATTCGTAACCGCGGTTACCCTCACGATCCCAAATGCCATCGCGGATCTGTATATCTGAATTGCGAAAGTTATTCATCAGCGATAACAGCATACCAACTGCATGCTCGCCAACAGCATCCATATTACCTTCGGGCGCGTTTATCAGGAACAGCTTTTTTTCAGCTGCATAAACTTCATCAATATTATCCATCCCGGCACCGGCGCGACAAACAAAGCGTAATTGTGTAGCTGCATCAATCACTTTGCGGTCGACATTAAATTTTGAGCGGATAACCAGGCCCGCGTATTGGCCGATAATTTCTAATGCTTCAGTAGCTTTTATGAAGGGCTGATAGTCGCAAGTATAACCCAGGGCTTTAGCCTGTTCAATAAAAACCGGGTGTATATCATCAACAATAAGAATGTTCTTTTTCATATCAATTACAAACATATTCATCCGCCGGGAAAATTTATGTTGATTGATGTAAAATAATCATTTATACGGTGATGATTAACAATAAAGCCAATCTAATTAAATAGATTTATACAACAATTTCACTACAATGTGTAACCGGGTAACCGCTTTCTGTATTATTTTATTTGCTTTCAGTAGTAAAGGGTTTGCTCAGGACTTTTTAACAAATGCATTAAAGAAAGATAGTAAAAGAGACACAAAGTCATATATCATCCAATCACTTGACGGTAAAAGTCAAAAAGTGCATATAATGCCCGACTATGAAAATAATGTATTAAGAATAAGTTGCTTAAAAGATACAATCAGCATAAATGATTATTGGGGAGTCCCTGCTGAAGTACATGTTATGAATAAAAACTTCTTATCGATTAAATATGAGGTTAGGGGAGGGTCCAATTTAGGACTGGGGAATATACTTGTTTTATGTGTAAAAGGTAGTACGTTGTATGAAGCGATGCATGTTTTAAGATATTCCCATTCTGAAACGGGTAGTGAAAATCAAGATTACAACATTAAATCAATCTTGATTGGGAAAACAAGCAAGACATATAAATTAAAGGTTAGGATTCGTAATAGTAGTTATTCGAAATACACCCCTTCAACTAATTTCAATTATAACAACTTGTCTGTTTTGAAATTTGATGTAAACCAGAATGTTTTTTATAGTTTGAAGAATAGTATTTATCAGATTATGACAATCTATGATATTAAAACTAACAAGGAGCAAAAACAAGAAATCAGAGGTAATTTCCCGGAAATTATTTTAGGTGACGAAACATATTATTTTATAAAAGATGGTTGGTATCAGATGGGAGAAAATAATGAATTATATAATTTCACATCTACTACAAGGAAATAATCGACGCCTATCAAAGTAAAACCCTGATGAAGTAATATTCATAAACCTAATACCGTTTTAATTGTAGTATTAATAAATACGAAGATTATGCAACAGCTAAAAAATATAACATCCAATATAAAAGGTTATGCTAAAAGCCTGTCAGAAGAGGGCTTTCACCAAATATTTAACCACACAGACCAGCTTAGGATCAAAGAAGGTGTTGACAGGCTTGGCCTTGAAAAATTTATCGACCAATGTGCTTATCTGGCAGCAGGATCGGGCGTTATCTCCGGCAGCGGTGGTTTTGTTACCATGGTGATTGGTATTCCACTTGATTTCATGAATCTGATTACCCAGCAATTTAGGGTAACTATGGCTATCATGTACCATAATAGGGGTACCTATAATATTAGTTTCGAGGAATTTATGAGCCTGGTAGCCACTTCGCTTAAGGTAGAGGCCAGCATAGCCATCACCAAAACCATGATGGAAAGTATAGCCGAAAAAATGTTGATGATGTTTGGAACCCGTACAGCAGAACGGTTAATACCGATTGTTGGTGGGGCGATAGGTGGTACTACAAACTATTTATTCATCAGGCGTATGGCTAAAATGGTAAAAGGAATGCAGTTGGAGCCGGTGGTGATAATGGTTAATTAAGGTTGTAATTTCCTATAGGTAGCGCTTTCTTCAGGATGCATTTGCATTAACAGCAATATAATCCTACATTTCGGTAGATTTAATAGCCGATGACAGTAAGAGAAGCACTTATAGGTTTTTACAAATTTAACAGCTTAAATCTTGCCCAGGATTTTGAATCGCATTGTGTGCGTGTTTACATTGGATGTATTCTGGCTCCCGTTCCGAATATTAATGCACGCAAAAAATATCTGAAATTTCATGACTTGCACCACATTATGGCAGGTTATGGAATTGACAGAATTGGCGAAAGTGAAATTAGCGCGTGGGAGCTTGGCTCAAGAAGTTGCCGTAAGCCTTTGATATCCATAATGAACCTTTTTGCTTTATCGACAGGCTTTATACTCAGCCCTACTAAAGTAATTAATGCATTTTACCGAGGCTGCCGCAGTAAGAACTTATATTATATGGCAGATGGGTTGAGTGAAGCAGATATTGATGCACTTAGCTTAGTAGAAATGAAAGCTACCCACCTGGAAATTTTACCAGTTGTAAAATACAAATGGCTAAGAAATATTGAATTTAGTGGCTATATTTTTGGTTCGATGATCATCCACGTAATGATGCTGGTAGCAGGCAAAATGTTATTGACCGCCGAATGGATCAAAAATCGACTAACTACGGTGAATACCGTTGAGCAATAATTATCTGCTAGCAGCTATCAAGTTAGTCAACTTCACAAAATCGGCCACAGTAAGCCTTTCCGCACGTAAATCAAGTAATGGCTCATCGGTCATTTTTTCTTTGTTCATGAGTGATGATACCGCGTTGCGCAAGGTTTTTCTTCGCTGATTAAAGCCTGCTTTAACTACCTGCCAAAATAGTTTTTCATCACAACCTAACTCAGCAGTTTCATTTCTGGTTAATCGGATTACTGCCGATAATACCTTTGGCGGTGGGTTAAATACTCCGGCTTTCACCGTAAACAGATACTCCACTTTATAATAAGCTTGCAGGAAAACGCTTAATATCCCATACTCCTTACTGCCTGCTTTGGCGCTGCAACGCTCGGCCACTTCCTTTTGGAACATGCCCACCACTTCAACTACCTGTGCCCGGTTATCCAGCACCTTGAATAATATTTGCGATGATATATTATAAGGAAAGTTCCCAATGATCCCCAACGGGCCATCAAAGAGTGCCGCGAAATCCATTTCTAAAAAATCGGCATTAAGTAGTCGGCTGCCCAGCTGCGGATATTTTTTTTGCAGGAATTGGTAGGACTCTGTATCAATATCAACCAAACTAACCTCATACTCCGTTTTTTGCAACAGGAAATCGGATAATATACCCATGCCGGGGCCAACCTCAAGCACTTGTTTGTATTTGCCCTCGGGGCGCAGGCTTTCTACTATTTTGGCTGCTATATTTTTATCAGTAAGAAAATGCTGACCCAGATGTTTTTTTGCCCTTACCAATGTCATTATAATGGATTATTTAAGCAAATTAAATCATAATTTGCGCTTTATTAAGGAACAAATCTTTTTATTTGTGTTTATTAGCACATAACACAATTATAATCTTACCTGAAAATCGGCGATTTTACCAATTTATCAGCGTAATCAACATATAGAATAATGGAAAAATTGAAAATAGGGATAAGCATTGGTGATGTAAACGGCATCGGCCTAGAGATCATCATCAAAACCCTAGCCGACAGCAAGATATTCGACTATTGCACCCCAATAGTTTACGGACATACCAAGGTAGCATCGTTCTACCGCCGTGCCACCGAAGTTAATGAGCTTAACTTCAATGTGATTACCGAAGCCGTAAACGCATTACCAAAACGTGCCAACATGATTAACTGCTGGAACGAGGACGTGAAAATAGAACCCGGCATTTTTAACAAGGAAGTTGGCAAGTATGCTTTCCTATCCCTTGAACGTGCTACTAATGATCTGCTTGCAGGTCATATAGACGCATTGGTAACGGCACCTATCAACAAAGACACCATACAAAGCGAGGAATTCAACTTCCCAGGCCATACCGAATACCTGCAATTCCGTGGAGATGCCGGCGATTCACTTATGTTTTTGGTGAGCGATACCCTGCGCGTGGGCGTGGTAACCGGGCATATCCCGATTGCTAAAGTAGCTGAAAGCATTACTACCGAGAAGATCCTGTCCAAGCTGCGCCTGATGGATGCCAGCCTGCGCACAGATTTCTGGATACGAAAACCCCGGATCGCCGTGCTGGGCCTTAACCCTCATGCCAGCGATAACGGCCTGATAGGCAACGAAGAAGCCGATACCATCACCCCGGCAATTGAAGAAGCCCGCGCTAACGATATACTGGCCATGGGCCCATACGCCGCCGACGGCTTTTTCGCGAACGGCACATACCTGCAATTTGATGCTGTACTAGCCATGTATCACGATCAGGGCCTGATACCGTTTAAGCAGATCGCCTTTGAATCAGGGGTTAACTTTACGGCAGGCTTGAGCTTTGTGCGTACTTCGCCTGATCACGGTACCGCGTTTGATATTGCGGGCAAGAATAAAGCCTCCGAGGTATCCTTCCGCGAAGCGCTGTTTGCCGCTATACACATTGTAAAGCACCGCCGCGAAACCGCAGTGCTGAACGAAAATCCGCTGGCCTTCACCAAGCTAAGCCGCGACAGGGACTAATCCCACCGCTGTACCACGACACAAGTGGAACACATGGTACAGTTGGTACATTTTTAGGGCTAAAATAGCCCTAAAATACCCTGTTTTGGCACTTTTTACATCTGTTTTTAGCCCTCAAAACGCCAATTTTGGCCCAAAAAGTGTTAAAAAAAGAGCAGTTTTTGACGTTTTTTGGCGATTTTCGACACAAAAAAGAGCAGTTTTTACTCCAAATTAACCATTTTTAATTCCTCTATTGAGAGGGGTTGAGGTGTGTTCTGCATCATCCAAAACCAAACCCCTGCTTTGTACAATCTTTCTATTGTGAACAATGGTTGTAAGGTTAAGGGAAAACATTTTTTTACCCTCTTTCCGGCTTGCCGAAGAGAGGGTCGAACAGCGCAGCGCATTCGGGGTGAGTCGACAGTGCACTTGGTATTTACGCCCACGCCACCCTGTTGCAAATCTCCTCACCAAACGCTATATTTGAAATACTATGCAAAACCTAACCCATCCAGCAAATAAAATAACCACTAAAAAGCTAATCATCATCTGCCTGCTTGTATCCGCGGTTTACCATTGGAAAGACATAAAAAATGGTTTTGTTGACGGTATGGCAGAAGGCGGCCTCAACTTTAAAACCGCCGTTAAATAAGTGCCCAAAAACCCATCTTGCACTCGTTACAAACGAGTGCAATTGTGGTAAAGACCATCTAAGGTGCTGCCGATCCTAACTGCTTATCAGTTCACTTTGGCTGATTATATAATAGCTTCAATTCTGTGGTCTTTTTCCTCATTAACCCTGTCGCGCCTTCAACCATTTGTGTTTCATCCATTCTAAAACCCATAAATTTTTGAAGAAGGTCATCAGCGGATGCATTAAAACCGTTACGGAGCAACGCGTTATAATGAATGGCAAAGTTTTCTGGGTCCTTGTGCAATAAATCATACAATTTACAGGCGACCAGCGAGGCATATAAATAATTCACATTGTAAATGGGATCATCGTATAGCAAGCGTTTATTGATCCATTCTGCATGGCGTTCAGGCTCATCTTTAAAAAATAAATCATATTTATTCATAATCCCTGCGTACAGACTATCAATATCTTTTTGATTTTTTATTTTGCCTGCGGAAACGCCATCATAAATTCCCTGCTCAAAAGTACCCTCCTCGGCGCATGTAAATAACTGATCGGCGAGGTCGTCAATAAATGTCTTGGTATAGAAGGCCTTGGAATCGGAACTTCTACTTGAATTTGTTAATTCATCTAACAATAAAAATTCATTAAGAATGGCAAATGATTCAAATAGAAAATTTGGCCCTGAAGAATTAGTTGGCACAATGTGATTTTCACTCATTAATAACCTATGAATGCTGTGGCCACCTTCATGTATCAAGACCCGGATACTACCGGTTTCGCCGCTAAATGATTTCATATATAGCGTAATTGGTACCCCGGGATATCCCAATCCTGTAAAATCTGTCACCCTGCTTTTACCGCCTGTAATGTCTAACTTACCCTGAGTGGGGTCAAGCAAATCAGCAAAATGGCTTACATAGTCTTTACCTAATGGCTGCAATGCCTGTAGAATGGATTTTCGGGCTGATGCGAAAGTTTGCGGCAGAGGCGTGTAATTCAAAGGGAGGTCCATATCCCAGCTGTGAATTTGCTGTAAACCGGTTACGTGTTTGATTTGTTCAGCCTGTACCTGTTGATAAGTTTTTAATACATCGGCATGTTGGTTCAACTCGTTAAGCATTCCCTTTACGTTGTCTTCGCTTACTTGTAAACGTTTATCATACATCCTTGCTGGTGCGTCCGGGTAGTTATATAATTTTGCTAACGCGTTTTCTTCGTTTGCTATATCAATTAGTGTTGCTGCAAATACTTCTTCATGCTGTGCATAGGCATCCAGGAAAGCTTTAGCGCCTGTTTTACGTATATATGCATTCTTGTTATGTTTGATTGTGGCGATACTAGTCCCCGGATTGAATTTTTTACCTATTGAATCGAAAACGAGATTTTTGTTTATATCGTCCATTAATGCATCATACCGGTCATCTAACCTGTCTAAAACCGACCCGGCAAGTTCATTTATAATTTTTGTGCCCGCAGCTGGGGACATGTGACTTGTGTTACTTTGGATGGTTGCTATTAGGTAGCGGAACTTATCCAGATGAAATTGATTTATCTCGGCTTCTATTAATGTTGACAGTTCCTTTTGCGTCAGCGCCAGGTTAACTGTAGCTCTTAACTCACTGGCGACATTATTATCATAATTCATTCTTTTTCGCGCAGCGGTATCATTTTTATTATCATAGTATAAAAGCCTCTCATATAATATGTGCCTTGTCAACTCAACTGAAAAATGCTCATACTGATCTAAACGTTCAGCCAGTACAGGCAAATCCCACGCAGTATTGTTTTCAAATTTCTTTACACTGTCTAATAAAACATTGAGGGTATCCAACTCTTCCTTTTTGGTTGTAAAGTACCTTGATAAATCCAGCTGGTACTGAGAAGATTTTCCTTCAAATGGATCAAAACTTTGAGCCATACAATTTCCAGCTATCGATAGAAAACTAAGACAGATTAATGTGGCATATTTAAATGGAAAACTCCTCATAGTAAAATAATTTACAACACAAATCTACTTTTAACTGATTGTTGAAAATTGAATGAGATTAGCATTCCCGGCGAGCATCAAATTTTCCTGAAGTTTTTTGGAAGTATACCCGTCATCTCCTTAAATGTCCTTGTAAAATGTGCTTGATCGGCGAAATCACATGCATAGGCGATCTCTGTTAGGGAAAGGCGGGAAGACCTTACCAGCACGAGTGCTTTATCCACCTTGATCATTTGTAAGTATCTGCTCAAAGTGGTGGGGAAATATTGGGAAAATGCCCTGGAAATCGTGGTGGGATGTACACCCAGAATATGAGACATCTCATTTAATGTAAAATTTGCTTGCCGTGTATCATGCAATAATTCAATTAAACTCTTGATCCATTTTGGAGGGGTTTTTTCAATAACTGATAATTGTTTTGTGTTAAAAAAGCTGTGCAAGATAATTGAAGCAGATGTTTCGGGGTTATTATTAACCACCTCCTGATAAAGACGTGTAAGAACGAACTTAAAATAGGGCGATGAATGGATTAGCTCACGCAATTGATCTTCACTAAAACCCACTTCTTTCAACTGAGCGTCAGAAAAGTCCAAATTTATTTTTTTTGTACCGGGTGAAAAATCATAACACCTGTGTTGCTCGCCTTTATGAATGAATTTGATATCTCCCGGTCTCCTTATTAATCGCCTGTTACGTAAATCTTCTGTGTAAGTGCCTTCAATTAAAAGACTGATACTGCATTTTGAGTGTGAATGCCAATCCTCATATTCGCTGTTACCAGGATAAGTAGTTAATGATATATTGCACCCATTTATCGCTTTAGTGAAATGATTAAGGCCCAAAAATGTTGAGTAGATCTCCATACATTAAGAGACATATAATATTGATAAACGTTACGCCATCCGAAATAGTTAAAAAATGCGGGAACTTGCTGTCCGAAGTCACAGACTTCGGAGGACTAAGATTGTAGTTTGCAAAACATTCCCAATTATCCAAACCCCACAAAAAAAGCGGGTGACTGTTTAGAATCACCCGCTCTTTAATAAATCAGAGTAGCCTATCTACCTCCCGGTGGGCAATGCTCTTTTAAGTATTGGGTATATAGGGTGCGCAGGTGCAAGGTTGTACCTTCACCCTCAAATATGCCGTGCGTACGGTTAGGGTACGACATCAGCTGAAACTGCCTGTTGTATTTAACCAGCTCGTTTATCAGCATTTCGGCATTTTTATAGTGCACGTTATCATCGCCGGTACCATGTATGTACAGCAAATTGCCCCGCAGGTTTTTAGCATAAGTAATCGGCGATCCTTTAATAAACACCTCACGACTGGCATCGTCAATAGGTACGCCCATATAACGCTCCTGGTAAATGTTATCATAGGTTAACTGCCAGCCTACAGCGGCAATCGCTATCCCCGTTTTGTAAATTTCCGGGTGCTGAAACATCAGGTTAAGCGTGCAGGAACCGCCACCGCTCCAGCCCCAAACTGCCACACGGCTACTATCAACAAATGGCCATTTTAAAATTTCTTTGGCGCCCATGGCCTGGTCTTCAATATTTACGATACCTACATTTTTGTAGATGGCTTTGCGCCATTCGCGCCCCTTTGGCGCAGGGGTGCCGCGATTATCCAACGAAATGTAGATGTAACCATCATCGGCCATGCTGCCTACGTATTCGCGGTTGGCTCCGGTGCCGTACGAGTCGGTAACGGTAGCGCCAGCCGGTTCGCTGTATACATAAAATACAACCGGGTATTTTTTAGCCGGGTTAAAGTTGGTGGGTTTAACCATCCAGCCATCCATCTCCACGCCGTCAACCGTTTTTACCTTAAAAAATTCCGGTTTGTTTTTGGCATCTATGTTCAGCTTAATAGGTTTACCACTTATATGCTGATGATTTGGTAAACTGACCACTTCGTTCTCACCCGGGGTATAAATATTGCTAAAGCTATGTAGCGCTATCTTCCCATTTGGCGAAATTTCGTAACCGTTGGTTCCCTGTTCATCGGTTGGGGTTACACGCTCGGCCTTACCGCCGCTTAATTTTATTTTATACAAATACTTCTGCGTAGCATTATCAGGCGAAGCCAAAAAGTAAATTAAGCCATTGGCCTCATCAATCAGGCTTAAGGTAATTACATCGTAATTCCCTTTGGTAATTAAGGTTTCTGTGCCATCGCGGTCTATTTTATAAATATGGCGCCATCCGTCTTTTTCACTTAGCCAAATAAATTCCTTGCCTTTGTTTATCCACTCCCAACCCATTGGGTCGCCGCCGTTCCAGCGTTCTTTGCCGTCTATCCAGGCTTTGTCGGTTTCTTCATGTATTACATGGGCCGTTCCGTTCGATGCATTGGCTATTATGATACGGCTTTCATTTTGCGCACGGTTTTCCTGCTCTACAATAATTTCGTTAGGGCTGGTGGTCCACTCCATCCGTGGGATGTAGTGCTGTACCGCGTCGCCGGGAATATTCATCCAGGTAGTTTTGGCAGTGCTTACATCAACTACACCAATTTTGCACGCGCTTGGGTCTTCGCCAGCAACAGGGTATTCTACCGGCACCACATAGGGGTAAATAGAATCCGTAGTGTTCAGCATCAGGTATTTCTTGATCTTGCTGGCATCAATTTGCCAGTAGGCCAACGCCCTGCCATCTGGCGACCAGCGGAATCCATCTCTGCAACCAAACTCCTCTTCGTATGCCCAGTCGAACGTGCCGTTGATAAGCTTATCCGTACCATCAAAGGTTAATTGTTTAATGGTGCCACTACCCAGGTCTTCAATAAACAGGTTATGCTCGCTCACATAGGCCGCTTTTGTGCCATCCGGCGATAGTTTAGCAAACATCAGTGATGATGCCGGCCTACCTTTACCCAGTTGCTTCAATGTTTTGGCAGCCAGATCATACACCCAGTAATCGCCTCGGGTATTATAGCGCCATACTCTTTTGGTATTGGTAAATATCAGCACCTTGGTCCGGCCTTCTGAAAAAGTAAAATTAGCTATGTTAAGCGGATCTTTCCCCGGCGGTGTAAGCATTTCGGCACTCAATATCAACGTTTTTTTGCTGGAATCGCGGGTATCCAGTTCAACAATTGAACCGCTAACGTTGCGGTAATATTGGTAGCCATCTGGAGCCCAGTGTGTTTTTTGGCGCTGCGCGGATGCGGTTAGCTGGCAAAATATCAGCATTAAAAAGCACCCGGCTATAAATGCTAATCGGTAAAACTTGTAGTTCATTTCAAGTCAGTTTTTTAATAAGAGGTCTTTATGTAAAATTGCTGTTAAATTAACGTTTTAAAACTTTGTACAAACAGATGTAATGAAAAAAATACCTACAGGCGAATATGCTGTCCGAAGTCTGTAACTTCGGACGACTAAGACTGTAGTTTGCAAAACAGTCCCCATGGTGGTCGATTGACCCCTCTACCCAAAAACAATAAAAACGCCGGACTGTAAAGTCCGGCGTTTTTATTTAAAAGGTCAGTGTTGCCTGCTTTTACCCTCTTTTTGCTTGCAAAAGAGAGGGTGGTCGAGCGAAGCAATGACCGGGTGAGTAAATTATATGAGCGACCGTGGCGCACAGTTAACTCACCCCGAACGCGCTGCGCTGTTCGACCCTCTCTCCGGCAAGCCCAATGTCATTAAGTTAAGGGGGTTATATGCTTGACGCCCCCTTAACTTAATGACATTGCCGGCAAGCCGAAAAGAGGGTAAAAATCACTCTGTTGGCCTAATTCCCTGTACCCGAATCTTTCACATTCTCCAATACCGTACGGATGTTTGCCGGTACATTGGTTAGCAAGCTATAGCCTGTCGCGGTTTCGATAGATTTAACAGTGGTGATATACTGTGTCCAGTCGGAATTAATGGTGTTGATGTTGGGTGTATTTACCGCTATAACACGTGTGCTGCTGGTAATACGGCTTAAATCGTTATCGCCGTTTGGCAATACCACAATCACTTTCCAGATGTTTGATGGCACAACCACCAAACCGCCGTCAACCGTAGTAGCCGATCCGCTTGATCCTGTGCCGCCTGATCCATAGCTTCCCATAATCACATAGATCTCATCGCCACCGGCAACTAATGAGCGACCGTATTCTTCCAGATTGGCCCAGGTTTGCTCATTATTCTGCGGTGCCTGCGGAACCATGTTATCCATTAAAAAAGTTTCCTCATTAGCCGCCACGGTAGACGTGCGGTCGCCTGATGGGCAGTTATGTCCGCGATCAAAGCCACTGCCGCTATAGCCTGTGGCAGGAACTTCATACCATCCTGTAGGCAAATTAGGGTCTGCACGGAAATCATTTGCCCTATCCTGTGAGCCCAGGCTGGTTGAACCTACATACCAGCTCACCCAGTTTGGTTCGTTCCTATCACGATTGTATGATTCTACATAATAGGTATGATCATACAAATAGTTATCAAAATTGCTGATGTCGGCCGTAGCGTTACTTGGATTGCCCAGCATCAAATTGGTATTATCCGCTGTCGAGCTTCCGCCACCACCTGTGCTGCTGTAGCTGTTGATGGTGAATTCATCTATATTGATGCGGTTGGTGCCACCTGTAGTTTTACGCAATTGGAAACGTAAAGTGCCTGCCACATTAACAGTAAAGGTTGCCGTAGCCAGCGTGGTGCTGCTCGCGGTGATAGATGTTGTACCCACTTGTGTATAAGTGCTGCCACCATCTGCTGATACCCAAAGCTGGAAAGCTGATGAACCATCGGTGCCATAAACCGCGTACTGCATGGTTACGGTTGATGCGCCGGTAGTAACGTCAAAGTTCATACCCAGTGTGCCGGTGTTATGTATACGTACCGAATGGGCGCCCACTTTAGCATCAGAAGTACTGGTGCCGATCAAGGCATCGTTCAAATCCCATGATCCGCTGGTGAAGGTTACGTCGGCATCAGCATAAGCTGTTTTACCTGCCGATTCAAAGCCTTCATCAAAGGTTTGTGTGCTGGCATAGCTACCGCTTGTTGTGTTTACCGAGCTTGGATTAAGTTTTTCTGCGGTAGGTGTAGTCTCATTTTTCTGACATGAGGCCAGCATTAACGCGATCGCGAGAGGTGCAAGTAGATGTTTTAATTTCATAAAGGTTATATTTTTTGTTTTATAGACAAATATTAACCTTTAGTTGTTAAGCCTGTATTATCTATTTATTGTGTTTTGGTAGGAGTTGATTGCGCATATATTGTATTAAGCAAACCGGCTAAACGTATGCCCGCCTTCTCAATCCTTGACTCCACCGTGCTTATGTGCGTGTCATAATAATCCTCATCCAGTTTTGTGCTGCCATCGTTGTTAACCTCGCCATACAATATCGTGCTGATCTGGTAACTTTCCCATGCCCAGATGATAATAGGGTCGCTTTGCCATTTGGTTATTTGCTCAGGTGTGGCATGGTCATACTTATCTGCCAGCTTATCATAGCTTAGGCCTTCATGGTCCAATAGTTTGCTGTCCCATAGGGCATGCAGGTTGGTGTCTTCGCCATTAAAAGTTAATTGTATGCTATTGCCTCCTTTATCTTCGGCGCGACTTACATGCATCGGTTGGTGCATGTCGCCCACAAAGTGTATAATAAATTTGAGTGCTTCCACCTGCTGCCGTTGGTTTGATTTGCTATCTTTCAACGTAAATTCGGCATTAAGCAGTGCTCTATAAACATTGGTGCCCGCGGCAGTTTTTACCTGTGTTTCAAAATCTGCGAAGGATAAACCTAAAGGCACATTAATAAAATGCCATGCGCCGGTTTCAGGGTTAGCACTGCGGATCTCATCGGCCCAGGTACTGGCATCGGCCATAGTTTCGTGGCCCAATAATTTATCAATAGCTGTTTTTGCCTCCGGCGATAGGTGGCGTTCGGCTATATCGCCAATGGTACGGTGCCCCGTAACACCCCATGATATTAAACCAACAGATAAACAAACAGCGAAACCCAGCAACAAATATTTTTTCATGATCAAATTAAATGGCCGCTAAGATAAGCACATCAGTATATAGCTAATTGTAACAAATTGTTAACCCTGTATAAATTCATTATCAATTATCACTAACTATCGCGGCCTTCTTACGCCTTTTGTTGGTGCTGTGCGCCCTCAGGAAGTTATAGGTGACAGAAAAACCCATGTATTGTGTACTTCTGCTGCTATTGGTGCCATCAAAAAAGTAGTAGCCTTGGGTTACGGCCACCGTTACCGTTGTAGTAACGTTAAAGTTGATGCTGTTACATATTTCGGTCATAAGCCCTTGTTTGGCATTAAATACATACCCGCCGCCAAGGCATAAGCCTTCGTTAAAGCGGCCTTTGCTAAATATATTAATCGTCGGCCTAAATTCAATATAATGCGCCGTATCATTTCCCCGGCTTAGGGTGTTGGTGGTACCTGTGGCCAGCCCTATATCAAATATACCATATGTGCGCCCAAACTCAACCGCGGGCGAAAAACGTTTGGCAACACCGCCCTTAGTATTCACAAACACATCTGTATTTACCGATAGATAAAAGTATTGCGGCTCTTTATTCTCCTTCGTCGTGTCCGATTCGATCACGGTATCCTTGCCAACTGTGGTTTTTGAATTTGACCCATGCGATAAAATTGCTTTACCCATTGTAGCCGAAACTGCATTTTGAGCAAGCAAGCCATAGCTGCAAAACAATAGCGCGATAATAGTAAAGGTTGATTTCATATGATGGGGGATATGTAATACATCATAATAAATTAAAAGTAAAAATGTTTTTCTCTGCCGAAATAAAAGCAGGGTTATATCAAATGTACTTTATTAATCATGAGCGTCTTCGGTGAAGATTCCCGCACAGAACACTAGCCCATCCACATTTTAAGAACCAATGCTGTGCGCGCCTCGTGATTTAAATTAAGCTTGTTAATTGATGGCCGGGCAACCGAAAACGGGATTCATCAGTATCTATAATGAAACTTATTATTAAATAATATGTTAACTTACAACAAACCAATATATCCACTAACATGAAAAAACTAAGTTATGTATTCATGATCTCGGCGGCAGCATTAGCCTTCCAATCATGTAACCATGGTGCAAAAGACGCAAAAGATAGCGCCGACAGCCTTAACAAAACTAAAGACACAACCACTAATGTTGCTGCAACAGGCGGCATAGCGGTAACCAGCGATGATGCTAAATTTGCTACCACAGCGGCAAATGGCGGCCTTGCCGAAGTTGCATTGGGTAAATTAGCGCTTACCAAAACCACTAACCAGGCTATTAAAGATTTTGCCAATATGATGGTCACCGATCATAGTAAGATAAATGATCAGCTGGCGGCTATCGCTAAAGCAAAGAATATTACGCTGCCTGCTGAACCGGATAGCGCCCACCTGAAGAAAGCTGATGAGTTAAGCAAACTGAGTGAAGCTGATTTCGACAAGCAATATGTAAGCGCAATGATTGATGGCCACAAGAAAACGCTAGACCTGATGAACGACGAAGCCAAAAACGGTAAAGACAGCACATTAAAAGCTTTCGCCGCCCAAACAGCCCCAAAGGTGCAAATGCACCTGGACGCTATCAACAAAATAAAAGATAATTTGAAATAAGCCGATAGGCTCCCAACAACAAAAGAGCCATCCGTTAGCTAACGGATGGCTCTTTTGTTTTATCTGGTCCCTTATCGAGGATAATTATACACTACTTGGAACAAGGCTATAGTTGCTTTTTTGATTTTATTTTTCTTTTGAGAACAAAAATCATAATCAAAGAGATTAAGGATATTAAAACTACTGTGCTGCCAAAAATTAACAACACTAATCTGTATTCTATTAAATATCTCTTAAATGCGAAATATATCAATGCATAACACCATACTGCGATATTAAAGATTTTACTTATTTTTTCCCAAAAAAGGAGTCTTTGATAAATTTGAAAAGGCTTAAGCGAATGTAACAAAAAGGCCGTGCAAATTGCACGGCCTTTTTGGGTTTCAAGTGGGGGGTAGGGGTGTGTTTCTACACCCGATAAGTATGTAAGCTGATTACAAATAAGATTGCAATAACCTTGATTTTGAATTTTGCCTTAAGCGTAATAACGCTTTATCTTTTATCTGGCGAACACGTTCGCGGGTTAAGTTAAATTTCTCGCCAATTTCTTCTAATGAATGTGGCGCGGTGCTGTTTAAACCGAAGAACAGTACTAATACTTGTTTTTCGCGTTCAGCTAAAATACCTAACGAGCGTTTAATCTCCTGAGATAATGAATCCGTGATCAGGTCGCTGTCTGTACCTGCATCGCCGCTTTGTAAAACATCTAATAAGGTGTTTTCCTCTCCGGTGATAAAAGGCGCATCTACCGATACGTGACGGCCAGCGTTTGATAACGCGTCCGAAATTTTATCAGCAGTAGTTTCCAAATCCTCAGCCATTTCTTCAGGCGTTGGTTCACGCTCAAATTGCTGCTCTAATTTAGAGTGCGATTTACGTATCTTACTTAATGATCCTACCTGGTTTAATGGTAAACGCACAATTCTTGATTGCTCTGCAACTGCAGATAATATAGATTGGCGAATCCACCATACAGCGTATGATATAAATTTAAATCCTTTAGTTTCATCAAAACGCCTTGCAGCTTTAATTAATCCTAAGTTGCCTTCGTTAATAAGGTCGCCAAGGGTTAAGCCCTGGTTCTGATATTGTTTGGCTACCGACACCACAAAACGCAAATTCGTTTTGGTAAGGCGTTCCAAAGCAGCCTGGTCACCCTCGCGTATCTTTTGGGCCAGTATCACTTCTTCCTGCGCAGTTATCAAATCTACCTTTGCAATCTCACTCAGGTATTTATCAAGTGATTGTGATTCGCGGTTGGTAATCGATTGGGTTATCTTTAGTTGTCTCATATTATTGCTGCAAAGGTAATTAAAGTTATGTGGATTGAACGTAATTAAATAACTGCCTGTGTCATCCGAATATTATTTGTAAAAAACGGGCTTTTAAGGCATTTTTGCTTGTTTTTGAGGATCTATCTATTCACTTTGCATATATTTTATCTAAATTTCATTGTGCGGTTCAGGGTTATAACGCTTAAAAGTTACATAAAACATACGCGTTTTACGATTTTTTGCGCGGATAGTTAATAATTAGTCGCCGGTTTTTTATCACATTTTAATAGTTATAAACAATGCCGTTGCAATTTGTTATTAATCAAATTCTTACAAAATTCATGGTTCTGCCAATAAATTTAAAATGCCAGTAACCCCTAACATGCAACATGCCCTTTTTATCAATAGTAGCCGACGCATTCCATTCCCTGCCATGCCGCGAATCATAAACCATACCATCTTCCCAGGTATGGGTATCGGTATCGTATTTAAGGCCGCTTAAAACACTCATGCCTAAAATTTTACGATCGCGTAACGCGGGGTCAGGGTTATGTACATCTTTCCAGTAATCCAGTGGCTTGCCATCGGTATCACTAAACCAAATTATTTCTGCCCTAAACTCATTATCATGCATGTAAACCTTTATATCCAGCTCCTTATCTGTCGACTCCCATTTGCCACAAATCCTTTCCTCTTCTTTTAAGGTTTGTGCCTTTGTATTACCTGCGGCAAAAACTATCAGCATAAAAAGTAAAATGCAATACTTAACAGGCACACACATATAAATATAACGATTATTTGAGCAATTAGTTTAATTGCTGTGTCACAATATTATAGGTAATACGTAAACGCGGCATTATTGGGTACAACTTTAAACGCTGATTTTTGTTCATGATATATGATAAAGCAAACCCCACTACCTGATAGTCAGCTTAAATCCTCGTTAGAGTTTACGAAAACACCTACCGACAAGTTTGCCATTTCTACTACCAATGTGTTAGGAAGCATGACTTTTCTGCTTTGTAGTTTAGCTTTTTTCGCGGCATGGATCATCTGGAACCTGATCTCGCCAAACCCGTTCGACCGCTTCCCTTTCCCCGTACTGGAGATGCTGGTCTCCCTGTTCGCCATTATCTTGTCGGTAACGGTGCTTATTAATCAAAACCGACAGGGGCATATGGATAAAATACGCCAGCAGGTTGAGTTTGAAGTAAATGTTCGTGCCGAAAGCGAGATTACCATGATGCTGAATATGCTGCACGAGATCCATCAAAAGCTCGGCCTGAAAACAGAAGAAGATAAAGAGCTGGAAGAAATGAAGGAGATGACTGACGTAAAGCAAATTCATCAAACTATTGATGATGAGCAGTCGGGAAGCCTTAACAAGAATTAAGCTATAATATTTCCAAACTAATTATTGAACACCCTTTTGCTATCGGCAAACAAGCCGGAAAGTAAAACAATGCCTTACCTTTTTATGAGTTTATTTTTTAAAAGAAAACTCATTACTACATCATTATAGCTCGACCCAATATTGATTTTTGTGTTGCCTAAATAAAGCATGTTACCTTCAATAGTATTTATCTTATCTTTATTTACCAGGTAACTTTTATGTACCTGCATAAATTTTTCCGGTGGAAGCTTTTCCAAAATCCCTTTAATAGTTAAGTAAACAACCAATTTATCATCAACGGTATAAAGCGTAATATAATTGGCCATGGCTTCAACATAAATTAATTCATTATATAATACCCGTTCAATTTTTCCATCGCATTTTACATAAAAGTATTCTGTATTTTCTTCTTCGGGTTTAATGGTATTTTGCTTTAAAACTGCTAATTGCAACGTTTTGCGGCTCGCTTTAACAAATCTTTCTAATGAAAATGGTTTTACAAGGTAATCTATCACCGCCATTTCAAATCCTTCAAGCGCGTATTGACCATAAGCAGTGGTCATAATTACCATTGGAAGATTATTGGAGTTTTTTAGAAACTCTATTCCACTCATTTTAGGCATGTTAATATCGAGAAAAATCAAGTCAACTTCAACGGAGCTAAGTACACTAATTGCTTTAACCGGGTTTTCAGCAACACCAACTAATTTTAAAAAGTCTGTTTCTTCAATATATTCCTGTAAAAGTTTACGGGCAATTGGTTCATCATCTATTATAATACAATTTAATACCATAGTTAAAAGGTTAGACATTGTAAGGTGATCAAATAATCTGTTTCTGTTTCTTTTATTGCTAATATGTGCTTGTCAGGATATAACAGTTCCAGCCTTCTTTTTACATTAGCTATTCCCAGGCCTGATGACTTTTCGGCAGGGTTAACAAACAGGTCTTTGGTATTATAAATCGAGAATTTTAAAAAACCATTTTCGCATTGAAGCTTAATCTCTATAACATTCTTTTTGGCCTCGTTAAAACCAACGTACTTAAATGCATTTTCTATAAAAGTAATCAATATAAGCGGAGCTATTTGAATATTTCCATTTGAGCCATCTACACAAAAGGAAACCGTTATCCGTTCATCGATCCTGCTTTTTTGAAGCGATATATAATTGCGTATGTAATTAATTTCCCGGTCAAGTTCTATCTTTTCCACATTACATTCATATAACTGATATCTTAACATCTCCGAGAAAACAAGCAGCATATCACGTGCGGTTTTGTTCGATTTGTTGATATGGGCGTATATCGAATTGATAGAGTTAAACAAAAAATGAGGGTTAAACTGCGCCCTTAAAAAATTAAGTTCATTTTCCGCTTTTTCCCTTTCAATTTTCTCAATATACCGCTGAGAGTTCCTCTTTTCGATTATTAATTTCAATGCGAGAATAATCACAACCCAAAAAAGAATATTGATAAAAGAATCGAAAAATACGCTATAGGGATTAAATGCAGCAGTATTTACCCGGAATAAATACTTGCTGATTAAGAATGATACCGGGACCCTTAATAACGCCCCAAATAAAATGCCCGTCAAAAAAAAGATTCCAAATAACAGGTATCGTTTTTTATTAAGAAGATAGGGTACCGTAAAAAATGAATTATAATAGTAATTACCTGCTATAAATATCAAATAACAAAATTGAATGGTAATGGCATGTGTTAGTACCAGCGTACTATTCCTAAATATAAATATCCAGAAAACGTATGCTAACAGCCAAAAAGCCAGGTGATATACTGCTTTATTAGTTTTCAAAAAAGAATGATTAATAATGGGTAATAAATAACTAATATACTCATTTTGGGTCAGCCCCATCCGGGAATGGCTGCCCTTTATGGCATGTGGTGCATGATATAATTAACGCAGCATCGCCAATTTTGGGATGCTTTAGTTTCAGATATTTTTTATTGATGTTTAACGTCATGCGCATCATGCTACGTGCTATTTCCTTTTCGGGTTTAGTATCACTGGCAAAATCAAGTCCGTGGCCGTCTTTATTATTGGCGTGGCAAAAGCCGCAGCTAACGCCTATACCGTCTTCAAAATCATCGGCCATAATACTTTGCAGATCTTTTGAACTAATATTTTTTGGCAACACCTTTAAATTAGTATATAGCGGCGGTTCCGGTTTACTAAATGATGCCAGCACAATTATGGTAATAGCCGCGGCGAGTACCGTAATTATAGTAAAACTTCGCTTTATTTTCATTTAATAATTAATTAGCCTTTTTTGGCGGTTACATTAATTTGTACTTCCAGCTCGTTTGATACGGTACTTGTGCCTCCTACGCCAAAATCCTCACGTTTTATTTTAAACGAGCCCTTAAACACGAAGCCATCTGCTGAAGGAACTGCTGTAAAAGGAAACGATACCGGGTTAGTTTTGCCTTTAATGGTTAATTGCCCGTTAAACTGGTAGGAGTTACTTTTACCACCGGGAGTTATTTTAACTGATGTTAACCGGATGCGCGGAAAATTCTTTACATCTAAAAAGCCGTCGCCTTTCAAATGCTCATCACGAAGGCTATTGTCTGTATTTACCGAAGCTGCATTTATGCTGACATCAAAATTACTGGTAGCAAGGTTTTGTGGGTTGAAATTAATAGTACCATCAAACCCGCTGAAAGAACCATCGGTACCAAACCCAAGGTTTTTTATAGTAAACTTTAAGTTTGAAGCTTGCTCTACCGGTTTAAATTGTGCATTACTCATCTTTGCAGCGCAAATGATCAGTAAAAATAATATTGCTCTTTTCATTGCTATTTATTTTAGTTCAGGAACATCGGTAGCCGCAATTAAAGGGGTATCGGTTATAGCCAGGGTATGGTCATGTTCATGGTAATTTACACTGGTTAATCCCAATAGGGTGCGTAATTTCTCGGCTGGTACTTTCATTGGGCCGGGAGCGGGTGCCGTTCCGGGAGCCGGCTGCGGGAATGCTGTAGAATTTGCCGTGTGAAAAGTAATATTTCCTTCTATTTTTTGTATAGTTTGATGAATGTGCCCGTTTAAGACAGAAACCGATCCGAAACGCTTAAGTAGCGCTAATGCTTGTGCGCTATCATCAGTCGCCCAACCCCATTGCGGGTAAATAGCCCAAAGCGGTATATGTGCAAAAACAACAATGGGCGTGCTGCTTGACAGGCCTTTTAAATCATTTTCCATCCATTTTAATTGTTCGGCACCAATATAGCCAAGGCCACCATCAACGTGGTTGGTAACATTATTAAGCCCGATAAAATGTACGCCGTTTGAATCAAAGCTATACCAGCCATCGCCCAATGTACCTTTACCATAACGCTCTAAATAAAGCTTACCGTTGTCGGTTACATCATGTTCACCGGGCACATAAAATATTTTTTCTGTTTTAACACTTTTCAGTGTTTGTTCAAGCGTATCAAATTCGTCTGCTTGTGCAAGGTGGGTTAAATCGCCGGTATGTAATACAAATGAAGGTGTTACCGGCATATTATTGATTTTAGCAATAGCGGCATTTAGGGTACTAACAACATCAGGGTTAGCGGCCTTGTTAAAACCGATGTGACTATCGCTGATTTGCACAAAGCTAAAGTCGGATTTTGGCATTACCAATCCTTTTTTAATACCGCCGGAGGCTTTATCAATAATCTGGCTCATACCATATGATTTTAATATGCCGCCCGACATCATCCAAATTACTCCGGTACCCGCCCAGGCCATACACTCAAGGAACCCGCGACGGTCAACACCATCATTATTAGATTCCGGGTTTAAGTTGTCTTCAATGTGATCGTGATTTTTCATTTTTTATTGATTAATGTTCCGCTAAACAACTTAAAGCACGCCATCGTCTATAATTTTTTACATGTAAGCGGTAAAATACTTGATGAATGGCAAAAAAATCAGGTTGATACCCGCCCCGGATAGATTACAATATGTTGAGCATAAGTGATTTTAAGTTATTGCTGAGTCGAACAGATGAAACAGAATTAGCACATAAGCCACAAATGTTAACACTTATCAACACTATTTTTAAAAACCCTTTCCACATATCCATTTTTTCCCTTACATTTGCGGGCTAATTGTAGCTCAGTGAAATCGCTTAGGATATATGCTATTCCTTTTACAGGTTTAAAGTTAGGTAAGCATCAGTTTGAGTTTGATGTTACAGATAGTTTTTTTGATGAGTTTGATTACTCTCTCGTAAAAAAAGCCAATCTGAAATGTGCAGTTGAGCTGGAAAAACAGGAAACATTAATTATCCTGAACTTCCATATCACCGGCCACATCGACTTAACCTGCGATCGTTGCCTGGCCGCATATCCGCAGCCGCTTGATATAAGCGAGCAGCAGATAGCGAAGTTTAGTGAAGAGGAGATAGACGAGGACGATGAGATCATCACGTTGGGTAAAAGTGATCACGAGATCAACATAGCCCCGCTGATTTATGAATATATTAACGTCGCGGTGCCTTTTGTAGCCAGTTGCGGCAACGAGGGTAACACCGAGTATTGTGATAAAGAAATGCTGGACAGCCTTAACAAGCTTGCAGTAAATAATGAACCAGAAGACGAGATAGTGGACCCACGGTGGGACGCGCTCAAAAAAATTAAATAATAATAAAATAAGTTATGCCACATCCAAAGCGCAAAATATCCAAATCAAGAAGAGATAAACGCAGGACTCATTACAAAGCTGTAGCGCCTACTTTAACAACTTGTAGCACTACCGGCGCGGTACACTTGCCACACAGAGCATATACTGTTGATGGTAACGTTTACTACAACGGTAAATTACTGATTGAGAAAGCAGCTGTAGCCTAAGTAATTTTCTGCAAATGAAGATCGGCTTAGATATTATGGGGGGTGATTTTGCCCCCGAAGCAGCCGTTTTAGGCGCGATATTGGCCCATAAAGCCTTATCCGGCCCAAAGCTCGTGCTTATAGGTGATAAGGACAGCGCCATAAAAATTCTTCAGGAAAACAACTATAGCCCCGATAATTTCGAGTTTGTACACACAACCGAGGTTATTGGCATGGGCGAGCATCCCACAAAAGCCATTGTTCAAAAACCCGACTCTAGCATTAGCGTTGGGTTTAAACTGTTGAAGGAAGGAGCCATACAGGCCTTTTCTTCGGCTGGTAACACCGGAGCTATGCTCGTTGGTTCCATGTTTAGTATAAAAGCTATACCGGGTGTGTTGCGCCCGTCTATTACTTCTATTGTTCCGCAGGTTAAAGGCGGATTAGGTATCCTGCTTGATGTTGGCGCAAATGCCGACTGCAAGCCCGATATGCTGGTCCAGTTTGCCACATTAGGCGCATTATATGCGGAGTATGTTTACAAAATTGCTAACCCCAGGGTTGGTTTGGTAAACATTGGCGAGGAAGAAGAAAAAGGCAACATCCTCACACAAGCTACATTCCCGTTGTTAAAGGCCGCGAGCCATCTTAACTTTGTAGGTAATGTGGAGAGCCGCCATCTTTTTGATGATGTGGCCGATGTAATGGTTTGCGACGGCTTTACCGGCAATACTATTATCAAACTTTCCGAATCATTCTATGAAATTGCCCGTCAAAAAGGTATCAATGATCATTTCTTTGATATGTTTAATTACGAGCAATATGGTGGTAGCCCAATATTAGGGGTGAACGGCGCGGTGGTTGTAGGCCACGGAATTTCGCCGCCCGAGGCTATCAAAAACATGGTACTTTTGTCAAAAACAGTATTTGAAAGTGGTGTGGTTGATAAGATCACGCAGGCGTTTCAATAAAAAAAATATATATGAGTAAAATTCATGCGGCTATTACTGCTGTAAACGGTTACGTTCCTGAATATATTCTAACTAACGACGAGCTCGCAACAATGGTGGATACCAACGACGAGTGGATCATGAGCCGCACAGGCATCAAAGAGCGCCGCATACTAAAAGGCGAAGGCCTGGGTACATCGGATATGGCAGTTCCTGCTGTTGAAGGTTTACTGAAAAAACGCGGCATCAGCGCCGAAGAGATCGACCTGATCATCTTTTGCACTACCACCCCCGATATGCCTTTCCCTGCTACCGCGAATATCTTAGGCCATAAAATTGGCGCTAAAAACGCCTGGGGATTTGATTTACAGGCTGCATGTTCAGGCTTTTTATTTGGACTGACAACAGGCGCCCAGTTTATCGAGAACGGCAAACACAAAAAAGTATTAGTAGTTGGTGCCGATAAAATGTCGGCCATGATAGATTACCAGGATCGTGCTACCTGCATTATTTTTGGCGATGGCGCGGGCTGTGCCCTGCTTGAGCCGAACACAGATGGTTATGGTTTAATTGATTCTGTATTAAAAAGCGATGGCGCCGGTATCCCTTACCTGCACCAAAAAGCAGGCGGTTCAATAAAGCCAGCCACCCACGAAACTGTTGACGCCCGCGAGCATTTTGCTTACCAGGAAGGACAGGCAGTATTCAAATTCGCGGTTACCAATATGGCCGATGTTGCCGCCGAAGTAATGGAACGCAATAACCTGGTAGCAGATGATATTGCCTGGTTAGTGCCTCATCAGGCCAACAAACGTATTATTGATGCAACCGCTAACCGCACAGGTGTAACTCCTGATAAAGTTATCATCAATATTGAAAAATACGGTAATACTACCAATGCCACTATCCCTTTATGTTTATGGGAGTGGGAAAATAAATTTAAAAAAGGTGATAACCTGTTATTTGCCGCTTTTGGTGGCGGGTTTACATGGGGTTCTCTTTATTTAAAATGGGCCTATAATTCATAATTCTTTGATGTGCAAATATGCTTATATGCGGATGTGCAAATTGAAAAACAGGAAATAAACTTTATTGAAAATCTTTTGTTTATTTATTTGTAGTAAGTCACTAACTAATTAATCTAACTAATTAAAAATCTGCACATTTGCATATCCGCACATTTGCAGATAACTAAAATCAATTCCTCAGCATGGATATTAAACAAATACAAGACCTAATTCGCTTTGTTGCCAAATCAGGAGTAAACGAAGTTGCTATTGAGCAGAATGAGTTTAAAATAACCATTAAAACTAACCAGGCCGCAACGTATGTTAACGCAACTGTACCGGTTGCCCACCAGCCATTGGCCGCTGCTGCCGCGCCTGCACCTGTCGATCCTATCGCTCATGCTGCTGTGCCTGTTGCTGTTGATGACAATTCAAAATACGTAACTATCAAATCACCAATGATCGGTACATTCTACCGTTCAGCAAGCCCTGATAAACCAATGATGGTGAATGTTGGCGATGAGATAAACACTGGCACTGTACTTTGTATTATTGAAGCGATGAAACTATTTAACGAGATCGAATCTGAAATATCAGGCCGTATTGTTAAAATTTTGGTTGATAACGCATCGCCTGTTGAGTACGACCAGCCATTATTTTTGGTTGAGCCTAAATAATATTAATAATAGGTGCACAACACCTATTGTTGACAATTAATTTCATTAGTTCTTAAACACAAAAACTGTGACGTCAATTACAATCGGTGAAGGCAATAAAGATCATACTATGTTTAAAAAAATATTAATAGCTAACCGTGGTGAAATTGCCCTGCGAATCATTCGCACCTGCAAAGAAATGGGTATTAAAACCGTAGCTGTTTATTCTACTGCCGACCGCGATAGCCTGCACGTACGTTTTGCCGATGAGGCCGTATGTATTGGCCCGCCGCCAAGCCGCGATTCTTACTTAAATATCCCGAATATCATTTCAGCCGCTGAGTTAACCAATGCCGATGCAATCCATCCAGGGTATGGTTTCTTGTCTGAAAATGCTAAATTCTCCGCTATTTGTGCCGAGTACGGCATCAAATTTATAGGCGCTACCGCCGCGCAGATCAACTCCATGGGCGATAAAGCTTCGGCTAAAGAAACCATGAAAAAAGCTGGCGTACCTATCGTACCCGGTTCCGAAGGTTTGTTGCAAAGCGTAAAAGAAGGCATCTCCATCGCTAAAAAAATAGGCTATCCCGTAATACTAAAAGCAACTGCCGGCGGTGGTGGCCGTGGTATGCGTATTGTTTGGAAAGATGAAGAATTTGAAGCAGCCTGGGATTCAGCAAGAGCAGAATCAGGTGCCGCTTTCGGTAACGATGGCATGTACCTTGAAAAATATGTTCAGGACCCGCGCCACATCGAGATACAGGTGGTAGGTGACCAGTATGGCAAAGTTTGTCATTTGTCTGAACGCGATTGCTCTATCCAGCGCCGTCACCAAAAATTGGTTGAGGAATCTCCTTCACCATTCATGACCGAAAAACTTCGTAAAAAAATGGGTGAGGCTGCCATCAAAGGCGCCAAAGCTGTTAAATACGAGGGAGCAGGTACCGTTGAGTTTTTGGTTGATAAGGACCGCAACTTCTACTTTATGGAGATGAACACCCGTATACAGGTTGAACATCCCGTAACGGAAGAAGTAATCAACTTCGATTTAATCAAAGAACAAATAAAGGTTGCCGCGGGCATCCCGATCTCAGGCAAAAACTACGAGCCAACCATGCACGCCATCGAGTGCCGTATCAATGCCGAAGATCCTGCTAACAATTTCCGCCCGTCACCGGGTAAAATCACTAACTTCCACTCTCCGGGTGGTCACGGTGTGCGTATTGATACGCACGTGTACAGTGGTTACGTTATCCCACCTAACTACGATTCAATGATAGCCAAGGTGATTTGCGTTGCCCAAACACGCGAAGAAGCTCTGAGCACTATGGAACGCGCATTAAGCGAATTTGTGATAGAAGGTGTAAAAACTACCATTCCTTTCCACCTGAAATTACTGCAGGACCCTAACTTCCGCGCCGGTAACTTCACCACCAAATTCATGGAAACTTTTGAATATTCAGAATAATTAAAACTGAAGCAACAAGTTAAAACGTAGATAACGTTTTAACACTTACTACACGGTATTCAAAAAATCAGATGAGCGAGAAAAACATAGTGCAAGCAATAAAGGACAAAGGAAAGACATTGGAATCCGAAATGTCTTTCTTCGACCATCTGGAAGCACTAAGGTGGCACTTGATGCGCTCAGCTATTGGTGTTGTTGTTTTTACTGGTATCGCCTGGTATTTTTACGATTTTATCTTTGCGACCATCATCATGGGCCCAATGCATGGCGATTTCTGGACGTATCGTATGATGTGTAAGTTCGGCAACGGATTTTGCATCACCCACATTAACGGTAATATCATAAACACCGAAATGGCCGGGCAGTTTATGCTTAAAATAAACTCCTCCATATTAATAGGCATCATATTGGCTGTTCCATACATTTTATGGGAGATATGGCGTTTTATAAAACCCGCTTTACTGGATAAAGAACGTAAAGCTGCAAGTGGTTTTGTTTTTTATGCCTCTATCCTTTTTATTATAGGCATATTGTTCGGCTATTATGTTATAGCCCCTGAATCTATTTCTTTTTTGGCGGCGTACACTGTTAGCCCTATCATTCAAAACCAGTTTACCATCAGCTCATACCTTTCTATGGTAGCTACCATTACCTTAATAATAGGTATCGTATTCGAGCTGCCTATCTTAATCTATATTCTTGCCTCAATAGGTATATTATCAGGTACATTCATGCGTAAAACACGCAGGTACTCGGTAGTTATCCTGTTAATTGTCGGCGCTATTATATCGCCTTCTCCGGATTTTTTAACAACCATGATAGCAACAGTACCATTATTCGCCTTGTACGAAGTAGGTATAGTAGTAGCCTCCGTTGTTGAAAAACGCCGCTTGAAAAAGCATGAAGAGATAATGGAATCATAAGGCATTAATTTTCACAAAATATTTATCTTCGTCCCTTAATCATTACACACCAAAATGAAAGAGGGACTAAGAATTGCCATAGGTGCAGATCACGCAGGATTCGATTATAAACAACCTTTAGCAGCGGCATTAACTACCGCCATTGAAATAAGAGATTTTGGAACCTATTCCGTCGATTCTGTTGATTATCCCGACTTTGCCCACCCCGTAGCTCTTGCTGTAGAAAGCGGCGACTATGATTTAGGTATATTGATCTGCGGTAGCGCCAACGGCGTAGCCATGACCGCTAACAAACACCAGGGCATCCGTGCAGCCATTTGCTGGAATACCGAATTAGCTTGCCTTGCACGCCAGCATAATAATGCCAATGTTGTTTGTATCCCGGCCCGGTTTATTTCTATCGGCGAAGCAAAAGCAATAGTAGATGCTTTCCTGAGCACCGATTTTGAAGGCGGCCGCCATGCCAACCGTGTAAACAAAATGAGCTGTTAAGAAGTGGTTTAAAAAACAATAAAACCATCGTCATTGCGAGCGAAGCGTGGCAATCCCAAGCTATGCATAATGTTGTCTGAACCTGAATTTGTAGAATTAAAGAATTACCTGAATTCTGAAAATTCAACAAATTCCTGAAATTCGAGTTCAGACAATTTTGTGTTTAAATTTAACAGGTTGCGTACCTACGGCACGAAAAATACAATAACATTTTTAGGCTACCAACATTTAACCCCGATGGGGTTTTGATGATTTTTATTTTTTGTATCCTGCGGGATGTTTATCAAGTTATTCCGGTTCCATCGGAGGTTGCTAAATCCGGATAGGGTTCTTGATTTTTTATTCTGCGGGATGTTTTATCAATACATCCCGGTTCCATCGGAGGTCGCTAAATTCGGATAAGGTTTTTGATTTTTTATCCTGTAGAATATTTTATCAAACTGTCCCGGCTCCATCGGAGCCCAATGTTGGTAGCACAATTAACGGCCCCCATTTCCTTGCCCTGTAGGGGCAATACATTGCAAATAAAAAGGCAACTGGATCATCTCCAATTGCCTTTTTCTATATCTGTGAAATCACCCCAGAATCGGTGAAATCAAATAAAATATTATTCTGAATCTACAGACTGTAACTGTCCTTCTGGTAAATGATGGCGATACTTATCAGTAAAAGGAGATTTGTGAGTAAATGCCCCGGCAATAAATACCAATCCGCCTATTAAAACCTGTGGCCAAACAACTTTATCAGAAAAATGGAAAATGAACGGCGACATCAACAAGAATGAACCTATGATTACATCTAAAAATAAATGCATCTCCATTGGCATTTGTTTAATAAACCCGTGCTTGTTAGCGCTGAAAACAGCCATAATAAATTCTATCCATCCAAACAGCAAAGGCAAAAATAAAGCTGCGCCGCCTAATTTATAAAAACCTAAAGCCCATGGGCTGCCTAATAATAAAACAACCGCTAACCAGTTGATAACTCCGTAAGTTGATAGTGAAATGAATGGTTTCATTCTGCTTTAATTTTTATTTACTAATAACGCCGCTAAATTAATAATTTATAGCGTGAGTTTGTTTTGAAAGTTTAAATTTTATTTGAAAACATGTTCAATAATAATTCTTTACCCTAAAATATACTCCTATTTGCCCCGCCATCAACCTGTATTGTAGTCCCCGAAACATAAGCAGCCTGTTCCGAAGCCAAAAACACCACTACCGCGGCCAGTTCTTCAGGTTTACCAATTCTTCCTAAAGGAATGCTTTTAGCTTTTTCCTTTAACGCCGCTTCCGGGTCAACACCTTTAGGCACTGTATCCTTTATCCTGTCAGTTAGTATTAATCCCGGCGCTATATTGTTTACGGTGATATTGTATGGCCCAAATTCATCAGCCATTAACTTAGCCATCCCCACAATTCCCATCCGCATACTGGTTGATAACACCGAATTAGCCAACACCGACTTCACCGATCCGCTCACAATATTAATAATCCGCCCATTGCCCGATTCCTTTAAATATGGTAGCACCAACCTGCTCACATGCGCTACGCTTAGCAAATTTAGTTCAAAGGCCTTTTGCCAGGCGCTTTCATCAAAGTTCTCAAACTTATCAAATGGTGGTCCGCCGGCATTGTTCAACAAAATATCTATCCGCCCAAAAGCAGCGGCAGCTTTTTTAACAAAGGCTTCAATATCCCCGCTCTTGCTCACATCAATCGGGATAGCCACCACCTCGTTACCGGTTTGCTTTTTGATTTCGGCAGCGGTTTTATTCAACTCCGCCTCATCGCGCGAGCCAATAATAACCTTTGCGCCCTCGGCGGATAGCATAGTGGCTATCGCCCTGCCTAAACCTTTGCTGGCGGCCAATACAATAGCAACCTTGTTGGTGAGTTTTAAATCCATTTTATTTAGTTAGATAGAATCAAGAGTAAAGATACAAGAATCAAGATGAAGCTGATTTTGTTCCATTTAATAAATATGTTTACCACGATCGCTTACATAGCACTCATCCGGTCTTGCTCCGCTCGACCACCCTCTCTGCCGCTTGCGGCAAAGAGGGCTGAAAAACTTTTTCTAACCTCTTTGCGCCACCGGCGGAAAGAGGTCGGCCAGCGCAGCGTAGCAGGGTGAGTCAATCGTCACCATGTATTCATCCTGACTCTTGTATCTTTACTCTTGATTCTCTATTCTAATTTTTAACTAAATTTGAGGCAATGATTAAAAAACTGATCCGCAGCTTTGGCTATGCCTTTAAAGGATTAGCGTATGCTACCAAAAGTCAACTCAACTTTAGGATACATTTATTTGCGTCAGTTATAGCTATAGCCTTGGGTTTCGCCCTAAACATAGCAACAACCGAATGGCTATGGATCGCACTCAGTATTGCCATCGTTCTATTAACCGAACTCACCAACACCGGCATCGAAACCCTAACCGATCTGGTATCCCCAGACTACAACGAGAAAGCGGGCCATGTTAAAGATATATGCGCCGGAGCGGTAGTTGTTGCTGCCTGTTTCGCGCTGATTACCGGTATCATCATCTTTCTGCCTAAACTCATTCTCGTTTTTCATCATGCTGCATAAAACGCGGGCCATTGTATTTAAAACAACCGATTACGGTGAAAGCAGCGTTATCGTCCAGCTTTTTACCGAGAAATTTGGATTGCAATCCTACATCATTAATGGTGTAAAAAAAACGCGCGCCAAAATTACCGGCAATATGCTGCAGCCCCTGCATTTGTTGGATGTAGTGGTTTATCATAAAAATAACAACAGTATACAGCGCATCTCCGAGTTGAAGAATTCTCCGGTATTATTATCGCTGCCTTATGATGTGATAAAAAGCTGTATAGCTATTTTTTTGAATGAAGTACTGTACAAAGCCGTAAAGCAACAAGGCACTGATGAAAGTTTATTTGGTTTTGTTTTTAGTTCGATAGAATGGCTGGATCACCAGGCCGATGGTTTGGCCAATTTTCACCTGCTGTTTTTAATTCAGCTTACGCGATACCTGGGCTTTTATCCCGATACTACATTTGCCGCCAATGCCGAATATTTTGATATGAAGAACGGCGTTTTTAGGCGTTACAAACCGGATAGCTTCTCCTATCTGTCGCCACCACATACGCGCAATTTTTATAATTTATTGGAATGCAGTTTTGAGAATAGTCTCCAATTAAAGTTAACTAACGACGACCGCCGCTACCTGCTGAATAAGTTGTTAGAGTATTATGCTTTGCATATTGAAAGCTTCGGGAATATCCGCTCCCAGGCCGTGCTCGAAGAGGTTTTGAGCTGATCCCAAATTTTGGGCAAAAAAAAGAGAAAGCTTTCAGACTATCTCTTTTTTTCATTTTAACTGACCTCATTATTATATCATAAAGAACAAGCTTGTTAGACCGATAATAACAATAGCACAAATATATAACTTGAAACAATATCTGTATAATTTTTTTACATTTTTTAACAAAAAAGTTGCTAAAAAACAGTAAAATCAACCCGGTTTGAAGCATAAATCACTCAAAAAAATATAATATTCATTGCTAATTACCCTAATAAAAGGCTGTTTTTATCAAAAATGACTTAAAATAGCCTTTATCATTATAAAAATTGAAAAAATGTATATTTTTTGATTATTTCAGACAGGAAAGTGTTAAAAATGAAATTTTTGTCAGCTAGGTTAATATTTACCTCTGGTTTCATTAAAACCAGCAACTGTCATAATATCCAATACTTACTGTTAAGCCATTTATATTAACTAACTTAGAAAAACCCATAATTGTGGGTTTTAAATCCTCTCCACTTAGGCATTGCCATTAATCTGCTACGGTAATATTTAAGCTTTATGCTAATTGAAAATCATGAGTAAAGACAAAAAAAATATGCCCAACCCGGTAGGGAAGAAGGGGCCATCCGACTACCAGTCAGGTAAAACCTCGACCGCTAAAATTGAAACTGCACCCCTGACAAAAAAGAAAAAATAATGATAAACGAAACGATTGAACGCAAAGCGAAAATGTATGTATACGATTTGAACAACTGCGCCACCGAAAATGGTTTTAAACCAGATGAAACATGGGAATTTAGTTTGGCAACTGATCTGGAAAAGGTAGCTCTCGAAAAGAAATACTTCCCAACTATATCAGCCAAGGTATTACCTGAATTTTTATCGGAGTTATTTCACCAGGTTAAATCACAGTTGGTACACGTAAAATACAATGCCGAAAAAGCGGGTACACACAACGTAACCGAAAGCGGTTTACAATATTTAATTGCTTACAACCCAAACAGGTTAAGGCACTAAATAAATACTGTTAGGTGGTTGTGGATGAGGTAGCTCGCCACAATTTCCACCACGGCAGCCACGGCGCATCATGATGCTCATAGTGGTAGCCAAAAAAGTAACAGGAAAAAAATGCCAGCACATGGTTCTTAGCCTGGCTGCGCGATTGGTGCTTATTATCATGTTCGCCCTTATGGGGCAGGTATGTGCCAAAATAAAACAACTGCAAGGTGCTTAATAACGATGGTGCCACCCAAAATAGCAGCAAATTAGCCTGCGGAACGCACAGCTTCAACACATTAAACAGCACCGCCATCACCACAATTTGCCAAACCGACAAATAATTGCGGATAAATCGCACATACCACTGTACAAAGTTGCCGGTATGATAATCCGGATCTTCGGCAGTATGTACATGATTATGATGTTCATGGTGTTTGGTATATAACTTAGGATACCAAAACGATGCGTAAAGCAGAGTGCAGGTATAGCCCACCAGGTTATTCAGGATTTTATTAGGCGATACCGAGCCGTGCATAGCATCATGCGCGGTGATAAACAAACCGGTATACAAGTGCATCTGCACCAAAATAAACAGATAAAGCAAAGGATTAGCGAAGTTAACCCGCCACTGCATCAGCAAAATAATAGATGCAGCCCAACACCCTAGTACCATTAAGGCAATTAATAAACCAATGTTGGAAGATTTTTGCACAATCTAATATTTACCACTTGTCATTTCGACCGGAGGGAGAAATCTTCTCCAATTTGCATTAACGATAAGCATGATTTTAGAAGATTTCTCCCTCCGGTCGAAATGACAATTATAAATGAGATTTGTTTGTGACTAAAACGCTTCCAACGCTGCCTTAACCTCCTGCATCAGCCACATCGGTGTTGATGTAGCGCCGGCTATGCCCACACTATCTCCGGGAGCAAACAAATTAACATCCAGTTCGCTGGAGGATGAGATAAAATAGGTATTAGGATTGTTCTTCAGGCATACTTCATAAAGTACCTTACCATTTGATGATTTACGACCCGATACAAATACAATCTTATCAAATTTTTGGGCAAATTTAGGCAGGTCCTTATCACGATTACTTACCTGGCGACAAATAGTATCATTCGCTTTCAGGTTATAGCCACGGGCAATCAATTCATCCTTTACACCATAAAACTTATCCATGCTTTTGGTGGTCTGGCTGTAAAGCGTGATGTTCTGCGGTAATTCCACATTATCCAGCTCGGCAATATCCTGGAAAACCAAAGCCTCATTATTTGTTTGGCCCTGTAAGCCTATAACCTCGGCGTGGCCATGCTTGCCGAATATTAATATTTTTTCGTTTTGATCGAACGATGATTTGATGCGGTTTTGCAACTTCAACACAACCGGGCAGGAGGCATCAATCAGCGTAATATTATTCTCTAAAGCGGTGCGATAAGTATCAGGAGCTTCGCCATGCGCGCGGATGAGTACTTTTTCATTATGCAGACCCTTCAGCGCGTCATGTTCAATAATACGCAGGCCTTTTGCCTTAAGGCGTTCAACCTCTTCATCATTGTGTACAATATCTCCAAGGCAGTACAGGTAACCTTCTTCTTCCAGTATTTCTTCAGCCATATCAATAGCGTAAACCACCCCAAAGCAAAAGCCCGAATCCTGGTCGATAGTTACCTGTAAATTATATACACCCATAGTATTACAAAATTACGTTAAAATATTTATATGATATATTCCGCATTCTGACTATGATGTCATTTCGGGTTTTATTGGCTTAATAGCTTTGCTTTCTGAGTATCGTATTCAGATTGCGTTATGGCGCCGCTATCCAAAAGACCTTTCAATTTTTTTAATTTATCAAACTGGTCATCTGATTGTTGAACAACTGCCGTATTATCGGTTGAAGAACACGGAACCACCTCGCAAGCTTGTATAGCATCATCAATTGTTAAAACATAGTTAGTTATATTGCCACCACCAACAGTAAAGTAGTATTTTACAATACCTTGTATTTTGCCTGTTTTTATTTTCTTAATTATAACAGCTGTATTAGCATAACCACGTCCTATATTTAATTGGTTCGGGCCTGCACTTGCATCATAATTTAAAACAGCTCCCCAGCCGCCCATTTGTAAATAAAGAAATGTACCACTTGGCGACGATCCTCTTCCTAATCTTACCGTGTCGCCCACTTTATAGGTAATGCCGTTAACAGCCTTGTATGCTGTTAATTTTTGCGCACTAGAAACAAAAGAGAAACAAATTAGCAGGAATAAAGCAAGTGTTATTTTCATGTTGTGATTGGTTTAGGGCACTAAAATAGTAAAAATGCAAATAATTTTAACGTGGTGTTGATTTCTTCTCCTGGCTTTTAATTTTTTTTGACGGCGGTTACATCAGTAATAAATAACACCAAATGGTTAAAGACAAAGTTTATCCTGTCATATACTCACCTTTAATCCTACGTAATAATTACGCAAAGCGGCCGCATTATAGTATCGATTACCTACTGCATTAAGATCATCACCCAAACTGTATTTTTCATTTAGGATATTCTCAGCCCCGGCATACACTTCGAAATTTGATTTGTGGGATAATTGATGTGCCCAGCCCACTTTTGCAGCCAGTAAATTATAATGCGGTGCAAATGCTGTATTAGCATCATTCAGCGGGATTTTGGCGGTGTAATTGTGCTCTGCATAAATAAAAATCTGCTGTGGTAAGTTTAACCGCAAACTGGTTATATAAACCTGCTCAGGCACTCCGGTAAGCTGGTTGTGGGTAGCGCTGAAAGTGAACTTATCAATAGTGGTCGACTCGTTAAACTGCAAACCTCTAACAAATAGATTTGTATTTTGGCGAATAATCCAATCGGTAAAATAAAGCTCGAAACCGGGTTGATTGGTGCCGCCGGAGTTGGTATAATACTCGTTTCCATTTGCATCTTCGTGACTGATAATAGCATCATTCAACTTATAATAAAATACCGAAGCATCCAAATACATGGTTTCATCGCTGTTTCGCAAACGGAAGCCTGTTTCATAGTTCCAGCCGTATTCGGCATCCAGTCCGGTATTGATGGCGTGGTCGGTTGGGCGAATCTCGGCGGTTGTAGGGGTTGAATAGCCTCGACTAACAGATGCCCGCCATGCAAAATCATTGGTGAGTTGATAGGATAAGGCTATCCTTGGCATTAATTCGGGTGTAAATGGCCGGTTAGTAAAATTTGTTTCATCATTCGGGTATACATTCCTGAATTTGTAATCGTAAAAGTTTAAACTCAGCGCGGTTTCTATGTGTAGTTTTCTGTTAATATCAGCCACATAGCGGGCAAACATAAAATGCTGATTGGTATTGATTTTATCCAGCGTTTGTGAGGTATCCCGTACCCCTAACTTGTTGCCATAGTTGTTAATGTCTGAGTTGGTTTGCTGCCATTCTATCCCTGCGTTAACTTTCCAGCTATAGCTTTTTCTATCCGAACCCGTATACTCAAAATAGGTACGGAAGCCTAAAGTGCCCTCATATCGTTGCTCATAATCGGTAAGGAAAGGATTGGCGAAGTTTACATAAGTGCCAAAAACGGATAATACGTTCCGAAGGTTATCGGTGATATTTACTTCGTTTACCAAGCCACCGAAAAGCATTTTTTGGATAATGCCGCTATGCTGTTCAACCGCGCCGGGCACGGTAGGTGTTGGCGGCCTTGCCGATTGCGGATCAGCTTCAAACTGACTTAAAGTTAAACCACCCGGGGTTTGATAATTTAAGTCGGAGTAAAAGCCTAATATTTTGAGATCATCATGTTTGGCGTAGGTCCATTTATCAACTGCCTGGAAGTAATTGCGGTACATGCTGCTGTGTTGACGATAGCCGCCATAAGTTTCATATGCCTGATTGATGTTTAACTGTTTGTTAGCCTGGTGATCCTGATAAGCCACGTTTTCATGAAAAAGTGAATAGGAACCACCGTTCACCTCAGCAGAAACAAAATTACTATCGGTATATCGTGCAACCGGACTTACCAAAACTACTCCTCCCGAATTCGCACCGAATAAACTACCATCCGGGCCTTTTAACACTTCGATATGCTGGATACTGTTCATATCAATGGCATTCAGATAGGTATTGCCTCCGGCATCGGTTAATGGAATTTCATCATAATAGATCTTCACATCGCGTATACCAAAAGGTGAGCGTAATAAACTGCCACGAATTGAGAGCCGATAACTGCCCGGCGAACGTTCTTCCATTCGTACACCCGGGACTGTATTTAATGCAGATACTAATGAATTATCGGGTTGTACGGCTAATTGTTCATTACTTAACACGTTGACCGATGCAGGCACATTCAGAATAGGTTGATTGGAAAGATAACCCCTGACTATTACATCGTTTAAACGCCGCGAAGAATCTATTTTTAAAGAATCTTTTTGCTGCGCCGATAAGCATAAGGTACAGGAAAAAAGCAAAAACAGGGTAGCGTATATTTTTATCACAAGCGGTTATTGATGCTATAAAATTACAATTTGTTATGCTATTCTTTTACTGGCCGGTGCGATTACAGAGCATCATCTTTAGCTCCGGTAAATCATGTAGTATAGTTTTGTAATAAACACGTTATTATCAACTTAATATGTGCAGCATCCGGTAAAAATTTTACTTTTGGAAGCCAATTGTTTAACCCCAATAAAACTTTGATTAAAGTAGCTGCTTTTATTTTCATTTTGCCTGTAATTATAGCAGCATCCTTAACTTGTAATGCTCAAACACAAACTGGGCCGCAAACCACGTGTAATGGCAGCCTCGGCGACCCGGTTATCAATCAAGACTTTGGTTCGGGCTCAAACCCCGGTGCACCACTGGCGGCAGGAATTACCAATTTAACATATACCAGCAGCAATTGCCCTGATGATGGTCAATATACTATTGCCAATAGTTTAACAGGTAGCGGCAATTGCCACCCGGATACTTGGCAGAACGTAACATCAGATCATACAGGTAATCCTAATGGATACATGATGATTGTTAACGCATCAGTAGCTCCCAGTGTGTTTTTTACTCAAAGCGCACCAACGTTATGCCCCGGTACAACATATCAATTCTCCGCTTATATACTTAATCTTATTACGCTTCAAGCCAGCGGATCAGGTGTTAGTGAACCTAACATTACCTTTTCTGTTGAAACAACCGATGGTCAAGTATTAGCTATAGATTCAAGTGGTACAATAGCCCCAACAAGTAGCCCAACCTGGGTGCAAAGAAGTTTGTTTTTTACTACACCCAATAACGCAACATCGGTAGTAGTTAAAATGACTAACAATGCTCCCGGTGGTAATGGTAACGACCTTATTTTGGATGATATCACCTTTAGGGCATGCGGGCCCGTAATTGAAACAGGTTTCGGATCAATATCGGGATCGCCGGCACAAGCGCTTTGTCAGGGGCAAAGTGCTAACTATACCCTGCAGGCGCAGGTTGATAATAGCAGTAATACAGCGCCGTCTTACCAATGGCAATCTTATCATACCAATGGTGGTTGGGTTGATACTGCGGGGCAAACCAGCAATACGCTTAATGTTCAGTTTGTAAATGCCATACCAGGCACTTATCAGTACCGCCTGGGGGTAACTAATGGCACCAGTACTTTAGCAAGTTGCCGGGTATATTCTCAGCCATTAACGGTTAATGTATCACCAAACCCGGTAATACAGGGTGTAAGCCCGGTTATGCAGCAATGTGTAGGCGATACTGTGGTGCTTAATGCTACAGGCGGGTCAAGTTACCAATGGTCGGGCCCCAATTTGCCTGCTACTACTAATAACCCGGTAACCATAAATGGTATCAGCGCGGCTAATGCCGGGCAATACACCGTGGTTGCCTATAATCAATATGATTGTTCTTCAACTGCATCCACACAAATTAATGTAAGTCCCGTACCTGTGGCAACTGTGGCAGGCGCGACTACCATCTGTACCGGCGACAGTACCAGCTTAACTGCATCAGGCGGCGCGTTTTATTTATGGTCGCCGGGAAAAACATTATCTGATTCAACCATATCAAACCCGGTTGCGTTCCCAACAGATACCACAACTTATACCGTTAAGGTAAGTAATGCCAGCGGTTGTTTTGCTACCAAAACAGTAACGGTTAATACATTAAAAAAGGCAATTGCTAACGCGGGCACCAACAAAGTTATTTTTGAGGGCCAAACGGTAAAGCTCACCGCGAGCGAGCAATATGGCAACCTGTTTTACTGGACACCAACCACCGGGTTAAGCGATCCAAACGTGCTCAATCCCCTTGCCAACCCGATAAATGATATAACCTACACGTTACATGTTACCTCAACAACTAGTTGCGGTATAGATAGCAGTAGTGTTTTTGTCAGGGTTTATAAAAAGATCACCATTCCCAATACATTTTCACCCAATGGCGATGGGCGAAATGATTATTGGAACATTGACGCGCTGATCACCTATCCGGAAAGCCTGATGCTAGTGTTTGACAGGTATGGGCAGCAAGTATTCAAAAGCGTAGGGTACGCCACCCCATGGGATGGAAAGTATAATGGCCAACCGGTGCCGGTTGGTACATATTATTACGTTCTTGATCTGAAAAACAACACCCCTAAAATATCGGGTTGGGTGCTGGTTGTCAGGTAGTAATTATCTGCTAAAAAAGTAATGTATGCCTGCGGTAACTGATACTTGATTTACCTGGTAATCTGAATCATCGTCCAGCCTTGTTTTAGGATTATAGCCTGCATATATATCTATATTTTTATTGAGAACGACACCAATTTTTACCGGTATATTAAAAGCGAAAAACTGAAGATTTGGCATTTGCAAATTACCTGAACCACTTGTGCCGCTAACTGTATAAGTAATGGTGCCTGTATATTGTTTTGAACTGAAGATGTTCGCATTTAAACCTACACCGGCATCAAGATATAATCTGAAATTATCGGTATTATATAAGTTATAAATAAGCTGAGGAGTAAATCCAAATGTTAATTGTTTGAATTTTAAATCATAATCAGTTGTGCTGGCAGTGCCCTGGGTTGTTTGATAGCTAATATTTACGCTATTAGGTATAGCTGATACTTCAAGTCTTAAAATCCATCTGCCAACATTTTTATTAGTATAAATATCTGTGCCGATATCTAATCCGGGAGACAGCGTTGAGGTGGATTTGGTAGTTGCCGATGCATCGCTGCCAACTTTAAAAGAACTAGAAAAGCTGTTAATGCTAATGCCCGCAAAAAAACGCGGCGCATTTCGACTTAAAGTTGCTTTCTGAGCCTCGGGAGATCCATTTATCTTGTATACAATATCCGATAGATTATCTTCATTATATGAACCTAATTGAATTTGGTCTATCAGTTTTTGATCGCCTGGTTTATATGTAGCCGTTAGCTTTTGCAGTTGAATTTTATAGGTATCTTTTACATGCACAACGGTGGCGTATGTTGTATCAAGATAGATGTGGTAGTCTAATTCTAGTGGCTCATTTCCTTTTTCACTAATGAAAAAACGTGGTTTAATTTTATCTTTATAAGCATACAGCGTTAAGGTTTTGCCGGTGGTTACCGTCCTTAAAAAAACAGTATCAAATTTTTTAGTAGTATCAAGCCATTGAACTAATTTTTCATGATCAACATAGTCTTGGCTTATCCATAAATCAAAACGTTTGTATTTTTCATACCCGGTTACAGTAAAAGCTTTAATAGCATTACTGGAGTATTCTGTTTTCTCGCTTTGAAGCGTACTCTTAAAAGTTATTATTTTAGGGTTTTTATCCCAGTCTTTATAGTTAATAAATCCGTTTACAGTATCGCTTTTAAGGGTAACTATGTAACCAGGTTTGTAATTGTTTTGTGCGGAGGAATAGAAAGGGCGTAAAAGAACTAGTACAATTAATAGGTATAAATATTTCATGCAATAAGGTTTAATCGGCGGCAAATATATAAAATCAATTCAGACTAATAATAAACTGCATATAAATGCGATATGATCCGTTAATTGGAGCTAATTTTAAACATGCATCATGAACATCATTTAAAAAGCTCCGATACTATTCGCGATATTGTTATCGGCATGTCTGACGGTTTAACTGTGCCATTCGCCCTGGCTGCAGGTTTAAGCGGGGCAGTAAATTCATCACACATTGTAGTAACAGCGGGTATAGCTGAAATTGTTGCCGGCTCAATCGCGATGGGGCTTGGCGGCTTCTTGGCAGGGCGTACCGAAGCTGACCATTATGCTGCTGAGTTAAAGCGCGAATATGATGAGGTTGAGCGGGTACCTGACGAAGAAAAAAGAGAAGTAATGGAGGTTTTTGCTGACTTCGGGCTATCGGTTGCCCTGCAACAGCAAGTAGCTGATGAAATGGCAAAAGATAAACACAAGTGGGTTGATTTTATGATGCGCTATGAATTAGGGCTTGAAGAGCCGCTGGCTAACCGCGCTACGCAAAGCGCGATAACAATCGGCGCATCCTATGTAGTTGGGGGTATTATCCCGCTTTCACCTTATTTTTTTACTCCGAGTTCGCAAATGGCCCTGTACTACTCCTGCGGGGTAACGATGATATGCCTGTTTATTTTTGGATATTTTAAAAGTAAAGTTACAGGCCAGCCTGCATTTAGCGGTGCTATAAAGGTGCTGTTTATAGGTGCGCTTGCAGCAGCAGCAGCATTTATTATGGCTAAATTAATTAATGGCGGGTTTTAATTAAAAGGCGATAAACTTATCAATCTGCTCGTTTACAAACTTAACGGTGTCTTCTTTAAACAGGTTATTATTTTCGTCCAATTCTGTTTTTATGTTGGCTATATGAAGTTTTAGCGGTAATACATGCAGGTTAAAATAATGGCAAACGCCTGTAAAGTGGTCAACTCCACGTATGTTACCATATTTGCCTGACGATATACCAACCAAAGCCGCTTTTTTCTCATAAAAGCTTTCAGGGAAATCGCAGGCATCAATAAACACTTTTAACACGCCGGGATAGCTGCCATTATATTCAGGAATAACAAACAGGAATTTATCCAACGGGTTGATCTTATCTAATATCAGTTTAAAAGCTTCGCTTCTTTTTCCATACAGATCGGTGGCTATAACCGCGTCGGGTAATTCGGTTAATGACAATATATTAGCCTCCTGGCCTTTTTGCAATAGCATTTGCTGGTAATATTTAGCTACCTTAAAGGTATTACTGCCCGGTCTGTTGGTTGATGAGATTATAGTGATCATCTTTTTATTTGCGACGCTATTAAGCTGTTTTTAAACTTTTTATACTTGAAATTGTGTGTAAGTGGGCCAAAAATGTGAGTAAAATTATAGCTTAAACGCCTTAACCGGCATCATACAAATGCAGGCAATTATTAACTTTGTATATTAGCACCGTTTAACTTTACGAAGGTAGAAATTTATGTTTCTGTTTTTCGTTATGAATAAACCCCAAAATAAATTTTAATATACTACAATGTGTAAAATTATTGCTTTAGCCAACCAAAAGGGCGGCGTAGGAAAAACTACATCATCCATAAATCTGGCCGCAAGTTTAGCCGTATTAGAATACAGAACATTACTTGTTGATGCTGATCCGCAGGCCAACTCCACATCGGGTATTGGTTTTGATCCACGCAATATAAAAAACAGCATTTACGAGTGTATCATTAATGATATTGACCCGCATGATGCCATCCAAAAAACAGATACCCCAAATCTTGACTTGCTACCTGCCCATATTGACCTGGTAGGTGCCGAGATAGAGATGATAAACCTGGAAAACCGCGAGTTTAAAATGAAGCATGTGCTTAACAGCCTGCGCGATGAGTATGATTTTATTATTATTGATTGCTCGCCATCATTAGGTTTAATTACCATAAACGCGTTAAGTGCTGCCGATTCGGTAATTATACCGGTGCAGTGTGAATACTTCGCGTTAGAAGGGTTGGGTAAATTGTTAAACACCATAAAAATTGTTCAAACCCGTTTAAATACCGAGCTTAAAATAGAAGGTATTTTATTAACGATGTATGATGTACGCCTTCGCCTGAGTAATCAGGTTGTTGAAGAAGTGCGTAGCCATTTTGAGGATATGGTGTTTGATACTATTATACAACGTAATACACGTTTAAGTGAGGCGCCAAGCTTTGGTGTATCGGTAATTATGCACGATGCAACCTGTAAAGGCGCTATAAATTATTTGAATCTGGCCCGCGAAATTGTACAGAAGAACGGTTTAATTGCAAACCCAACCGCGGAAACCACAGTAACAGCTTAATATAAATGAGCACAGAAAAAAGAAATGCCCTTGGTAAAGGGTTAAGCGCGCTGCTTAATGATTCTGCAAGTGTAAATCCCGATAAAAATACTTCCTCTGGGGTTGCTTTGTCGCCCGAGGTTAACAGCATGGGTTCTGTTAACGAAATTAAGATAGCCGAAATTGAGGTTAATCCGTTTCAGCCACGTACCGATTTTGACGAACAGGCATTACAGGAACTATCCGACTCTATAAAACTACAAGGGCTTATACAGCCTATTACCGTTAGGCGTGTCAACGCGCATAGCTATCAGCTTATATCGGGCGAGCGCCGTTTACGTGCCTCAAAACTGGCAGGTTTAACACAAATACCGGCTTATGTACGTACCGCCAACGACCAGCAGATGCTGGAAATGGCGCTTATAGAAAACATACAGCGCGAAAACCTGAATGCTATTGAAGTTGCCCTCAGCTTTCAGCGAATGATTGATGAATGCAGTTTGAAGCAGGAAGAACTAGGTGATCGCGTGAGCAAAAACCGTTCAACTGTTACCAATTATTTGCGCCTGCTTAAGCTACCACCTGCTATACAAGCATCTATTCGTGATGGGCAATTGAGCATGGGCCATGCGCGTGCATTAATCACTGTTGATGATCCGGCTAAACAATTATTTATTCATCAGCATATTATAAAGGAAGGTTTATCCGTTCGTAAGGTTGAAGAGCTGGTGCGCGACATGCAACGGGTGCCTGTAAAAAAAGAAGGCAAACAACCCGAGCCTATTCCTTATCACATGCAAAAGATAGAGGATGACCTGGCTTCGAAATTTAGTACAAGGGTTAAGCTTAAAGTTAACGGCAAAGGAAATGGTAGCATTGAAATACCATTTTTATCAGAGGATGACCTTGGCCGTATCCTTGAAATGTTGGATTGGTAAAAAATGTATAAATTCCTGCTTGTAATTTTTCTGGTTAGTGGTTTTGCGTTAGCAGCCAGGGCACAAAGCCCTGATTTAAGCAACAAAGAAACCAAAAGGGATAGTATTAATTTACATCGTGACTCTATTACGTCTAAACCTTTTGCGCCCAAAATAAAGCACGACGAAAAAAAATATCATCCGGATAGTTTACATAGCCCGAAAAAAGCGGTAATCCGCTCCTTAATACTACCGGGATGGGGACAGGTTTATAATCACCGTTGGTGGAAAGTGCCTTTAATTTACACAGCATTGGGTTTATTGGGTGATGCTTATGTGTTTAATGAAGGATATTACCAGGAGTTTTTAGCCCTATCCAAATATAGAGAACATGGGACAGCGCCATCACCCGGTGATAAATATTATAACGACTACATTTTATACCAGGGGCAACAGGACCAAACCATATACGATGCTAATGATGCCTATCGCCGAGACCGGGATTTGAGCATAATGGGTTTTGTGGCTTTTTGGGGTATCCAGATGGTTGATGCTTATATTGATGCCAAGTTTCAGCATTCTTATACTATGGATACTGATTTTTCCTTCAGGATAGATCCAACCATTCTTAATCAGCAGAACATGCTTGCACAAGGTTTCAACGGGCCTGTTATCCCGGGTTTAAAACTTACTTTATCCTTCTGATAAATTTTTCTCAGGGCCGGATATACAAAGTTTAAATGCATTACTAATTCCCGGGATAAAACTTACCTTTACCCTCAAATAAATTAATTCATCAACCTCAAAATATCTATACCGATGAAGATCGCATTGTTAGGCTATGGTAAAATGGGTAAAATCATTGAGAAAATAGCTACCGACCGTAAACACGAAATTGTATTAAAAATTGATCATGATAACCTGCACGAGCTAACTGCCGAAAACTTAAAAAAGGCTGATGTTGCTATAGAGTTCACCATGCCCGGTTCTGTGTTAGGTAACATCGCTAAATGTTTTGAGGCAGGTACGCCCGTGGTTGTGGGCACAACAGGTTGGTATGATGAGTTGGAGAATATAAAACAGCAATGCGAAGAGACTAACAGTACACTGTTATACGCCACCAACTTTAGCGTAGGAGTAAATATCTTTTTCAAAATAAACAAAATGTTGGCCAAGTTGATGAACAACTACCCGTATTATGATGTACAGGTAGAAGAGATCCATCATACTCAAAAACTGGATTCGCCAAGCGGAACTGCTATAACCATCGCCGAAGGTATTATTGAAAATATTGATGCTAAAAAAGACTGGTTAAATGTTTTAACTACCGATGATAATAAGAACGAAGGTAATATTAGTCAAAACGAATTGCTAATCGAATCGTTACGTATTGATAGCGTGCCGGGAACCCATACCGTAATTTATGATTCGGAGGTGGATTCAATAGAGTTTAAACATACCGCGCATAACCGTAATGGTTTTGCATTGGGCGCGGTGTTGGCCGCAGAATGGTTGCAGGATAAAAAAGGCTTCCACTCGGTACAGGATATGTTTGATTTTAGTATTTAATAATTAATTTATTGCCGCGATAACTGATAAAGAAAAGATGAACTGGAAATTTTGGAGCAAGAAAAATAGAACAACCGGAAAGAAGAAAAAAAGCGGCACACGCGAGTGGACCGAAGCCATCATATTCGCGGTTATTGCAGCCACACTTATCCGTTCCTTTTTTATTGAGGCCTATACTATACCTACCCCATCAATGGAGCGGTCGTTATTGGTTGGCGATTTTTTATTCGTAAGCAAGCTTAATTACGGCGCACGTACACCGATGACGCCGATATCGTTTCCGTTCGCGCAGCATACCATGCCATTGTTAGGCACTAAAGCTTATTGGGATGGATGGGAATTGAACTACCATCGCTTACCTGGCTTTAGCGAGGTTAAAAAAGGCGATGTAGTAGTGTTTAATTACCCGATGGATGCCGATTCGCCATTATACAGGCCGGTTGATAAACAGGAAAATTATATAAAACGATGCCAGGGTACCGCAGGCGATACCTTAAGTGTTGTTAATGGTCAGGTTGTTGTTAATGGCAAAAAAGCGCCAAACCCGCCGGGAGAACAAACCGAATACAGCTATACCACAACAGGCGAAGAGGTAAATCCTGAAATCATGGATGAGCTGCATATTTCTTATTATGACCCGGGAAGGCCAACCGTGCCTACCATGACCGCCGAATCGGCACATGAGTTAAGTACTTACTCTAATGTTAAAAACCTGATGCCGGTAATCAGTGCTAAGGATGATGCAGATATATATAACCCGGTGTTCCCATTAAAGTATCCAATAGATGTTAAGCTGCATAACAAGTTGCCGAGATATGGCTGGAACGTAGATAATTTCGGCCCGATTATCATCCCTAAAAAAGGATGGACTGTTAAGCTGGATAGTATGAATTTCCCACTGTATGAGCGTTGTATCGAAGTTTACGAGCATAATAAGGTTGAGGTAAAAGGCGACGATATATACATCAACGGACAAAAAACGAACAACTACACCTTTAAAATGAATTATTACTGGATGATGGGCGATAACCGTCATGATTCAGAAGATTCACGCTACTGGGGTTTTGTACCGGAAGATCATATTGTTGGCAAAGCTGTATTTATTTGGATGAGCTGGGATGATAACGCAAGTTTCCTGCATAAAATAAGGTGGAGCAGGCTGTTTAATATTATACACTAATACCTGCCTGCAATATTGCATGAATTGGAGATTCTGGAAAAGAAAAAGATCAAAATCCAAAAAGAAAAAGAGCGCAATACGCGAATGGACTAATGCTATTCTTTTCGCGGTGATAGCAGCTACCCTTATCCGCAGCCTTTTAATTGAGGCCTTTGTGATACCCAGCGGATCAATGGAAGGAACACTCCTGGTTGGCGATTTTCTTTTTGTAAGCAAGGTGAATTATGGCGCCCGGATGCCAATCACACCCATATCTTTTCCATTTTCGCAGCATACTATGCCGTTTTCAGGCACTAAATCTTATTGGGATGGTATACAATTACCATACTTCCGCTTGCCGGGCTTTAGCGAAGTTAAAAAAGGTGATGTGGTGGTTTTTAATTATCCCATGGATATTGATTCGCCATTTTACCGCCCCATTGATAAACAGGAGAATTATATCAAACGCTGTCAGGCCACCGCGGGAGATACCTTAAGTATCAAAGATGCCCAGGTTTATATAAATGGTAAACCCGAGGCAATTCCTCAATATAGCCAGCCATCATTTTTAGTGCATGCCGATAGCGCTGGAATAAGTCAGCCGTTGATAAATCAGTTAAACATCACGCTTAGCCAGCAACTTACCACGCATGATTTTGAGTTGCTGATGACCCGGCAGGCCGCAGCCAAGTTAAAAGGAACAGCGCATATAACATCAGTACGCGAGTATAACCAGCTTAATGGTGTGTATGACCGGGATATATTCCCTCATGACCCCCGTTTGCGTTGGAACGTTGATAATTATGGGCCTGTCATCATCCCCAAAAAGGGTTGGACGGTGAAGCTAAATAGCCTAAACCTGCCTATTTATCGCAGGGCTATACAGGTTTATGAAAACAATAAATTATTGGTGTTAGGTAACGATATTTTAATCAACGGTAAAAAAACCGATACCTATACTTTTAAAATGAATTACTATTGGATGATGGGCGACAACCGCCATAACTCCGAAGATTCCCGATTTTGGGGGTTTGTGCCCGAAGATCATATTGTCGGTAAAGCCGTTTTTACCTGGATGAGTGTAGATAGCGGCGCCAATTTTTTAAACAAGATCAGATGGAGTAGAGTATTTAGAGTTATACATTAATTTTTTGTAATTGACAGATTTGGTGTATCTTAACTGCACAAATCACAATTTTAAAGATGACCTCAGTAGCTGTTCCAGCCAAAAAACGTATTGAATCTATTGATATAATGCGCGGTATAGTGATGGTGGTAATGGCGCTCGACCATTGCCGGGATTTTTTAACCCATCTTAATTACGACCCGACCGACCTTTCGAAGGCATCAAGCTTTTTGTTTTTAACCCGTTTTGTTACCCATTTCTGCGCCGCAACCTTCGTTTTTTTAGCAGGTACAAGTGCGTATTTATCTATCAGCCGGGGCAAAACTAAAAATGAAGCCGCTAAATTTTTATTGAGTCGTGGTTTATGGTTGGTGTTTTTAGAGTTAACAATTATCCGTTTTGGATGGATAATGGATCTGGATTATCACTTTATATTCCTGCAGGTAATCTGGGCCATAGGTGTAAGTATGGTATTACTTGCCGCATTAGTATATCTGCCATTGCCTGCAATAGCCGCAGTTGGTTTTATATTGGTTTTCGGGCACGATCTATTTGATAACCTTTCAACCAAAACTTTTAGCGTAGCTGGTAAAGATGTTTGGGATATTTTGCACGTAGGCGGCATGGTTAATTTCGGCAATATTAACGTGCTTTTCTTTTACCCGTTGATCCCCTGGATAGGTGTAATGGCGCTTGGTTATTGCTTCGGCACGCTGTTTAAAATGGATGAATCCAAACGCAGAAAGCTGTTGATCACATTTGGTATTGGTGCAATAGCGCTGTTTATAGCCATCAGGTCATTTAATTTTTACGGCGACCCGAGCAACTGGACAAACCAATATAGCTGGTACCGCGATGTTCTTTCATTTATTGATGTAAGCAAATACCCACCCTCGCTCGACTATCTATTAATAACGCTAGGCCCGGTTATGCTGATGTTGGCAGCGCTTGAAAATGTACATAACCGGCTTACCTCCATCTTTTTGGTATATGGCCGCGTGCCTTTGTTTTATTACATCCTTCATCTTTACATGGCGCGTTTATTAAGCTTTTTAACTTTTGTTGTGATGGGTAAAGAGCACGGTTACAGCTTCTCATTAGGTACGGTGTACATTGTTTGGCTGTTGGTAGTGTTTATCCTGTATTTCCCGTGCCGCTGGTTTATGAAGTATAAACAAACTCACAAACAATGGTGGCTGAGCTATTTGTAGCGCTGTTATTTACAGTATTTAGCAAGCAGATCATCAGCTCTGTTGCTGCCGATGTTGCGAATGAATGTCCAGTCGCGACAGGCACCTTCGTTATCACCCTGGTTTAGCTTTTCATGGGCTTGTTCTAATACATCATCAATGAATTTGTCATCATAACCCAATTGCTTTTTCAGGCTGACAATGGCAGCTTCATGCGTAGTATCTGCCTTACCCAGGTATTTAGCTTTGTAGTAATTGGTTACAACATCCTCCAGACTCTGCTGGCTTTTATAATTGGCGATGGCCAGATTCATATCATTATTACTAATACCGCAAACAGTTCGATCCGCTTCAAATCGAACCGGCAGCACAATATTCAAGGGCTGGTAATTAGTTGGAATAACCCATCTGCCCGAAGTCAATTTAACAACCCGCAATGCCTCATCATCCAGATCGATGCCTAAACCTTGTATTACTCTTGGGTTGATAACTTTGCCATTCCCATCTACCACAAAACTGACTTTTATAGTGCCGGATATACAATTTTGCTTAGAATATTCAGGATAAACTATTTTTTGCGATAGGAAATTATCTAATGCTTGTTGCCCACCCTTAAAAGCAGGTTGTTGGGCATAGCCCGCGAAGGCGACTACCATCAACATTAATATAATCAGCATCTTGCGCATGACAGTATAACATTGATTAAACATAATTTGTGTTACACATTTATAGCAGGCGGAAATTGCAGCAGTAAAGCCGGATCAGGAATATTTTTCAGGTAAAGTTCTTTATCTGAATTTCTGCAAGCACCAGGAAAATCGCCAACCCAATCTTCCATATCCAGTATTAATTGAAAGTGTAAGTGAGGCGGCCACCCGCCATTAACCTCGGCCGTGCCGAAATTGGCTATATGTTGACCACTTTGTATTGGCTTGCCTACGTATAAACTTGTAAGGCATTCCCTATTTAAGTGACCATAAAGGCTGTAGAATGTTAATTTGCCAATTTGGTGTTTGAAAATGATAGTTGGTCCATAATCCCCAAAATGTGCATTGTCCTGAAAGCTATGAACTTCGCCATTTAAAGGCGCATAAACAGGCGTGCCGGCATCTGCCCAAATATCTACACCTAAATGTAGCTGGCGTTGTTCGCCGCTGATTTCAAATTGCTCACGGTTATCGTAAATGGTACGTAGCTCCATGTAACCGCCAATACCATAGCGGCAATGATTGTCGGCAAGCTTTTGATCAACCCAATGGCTGAATTTGGCAACATCATTAACCACCCCAAAACTAAGTTCGGTGTTGTTTTTTGTCAGGTCGAAATGATAGAGGCGATCATCAACCCCATCAAAATCAACTACCTTGCTAATATTTTGTGGGTTAGCCTTTAACGCGACTGCTAAACGAGCGGATGCATCCATAAACAGGAACTATTCTTCCTCTTTCTGGCGTTCCTCTTTGCTTATTTTGTCGAAGATCTTATCCATGCGGTCAACATACTCGCTGGTATCATCAATAAAAAATTCCAGTTGCGGGATAACGCGCACCTGGTCTTTTATCCTTGAACCTAACTTATAGCGGATTTCTGATGCATGCTGCTTAATGGTTTGCAGCGCCAGTTGATTGTTGTTATTGCTAAAAAAGCTCAGGAAAACACGGGCAATGGCCAAATCGGGGGTTACGCGTACTTTGGTAATGGTAACCATGGTATTAGGGAGGTAGCTACTGCTTTCGCGCTGTAAAATAGCGGCAAGATCTTCTTGTATAACTCCGGCGAATTTTTGCTGACGTTTTGATTCCATGTTGTTTATTTTAAGTTGAAAGTGGAAAGCTTAAAGTTAAAAGGAACTCTATAATCCACTATTTTTTTTATGTTGAAGATAGTTAAGATCAACTTTGAACTTTAAACTATGTACTTTTAACTCTTTAAAGGTCGCCCTTTATATCATCCAGATTCTTAATACTCAACCTCGAGCTTATCCACGATGCCATCACCGCTATAAAGCCTACCGTTAACAGCACAAGGCCAAAATCTTTCACCCTTAGCTCTATCGGATATGCATCAATAACCGACATGCTGGCCCCCATCTTTATAAAACCATATTTCTGCTGTAATAAGCAGAATATCAAGCCGACTACCATCCCCGCTATACAGCCAATGCCCGATATCATCATCCCCTCGAAAAAGAAAATACCCTGTACCAGCTTTTTGCCTGCGCCCAGGCTACTGAGTATGGCTATGTCTTTACGCTTATCAATCACCAGCATAGTTAACGAGCCGATGATGTTAAATATAGCGATGATGAGCACAAAAACCAATATCATAAATATAAACCACCGTTCGTAGTTTAAAGTTTTATATAATTCGGTATTTTGCTGGATACGATTTTTTACCGTGTATTTACCTCCTGCCCGGTCGATGATCTCCCGCTGAAAGCCATCAACATTAGTACCTTTTATACAATTGATCTCTATCGACGATACATTCACGGGCTCATTGAGCAGCTCACGCGCGAAGTCGATAGGTGTTACCGCTATATCATCAAAATCCTGTTGTATGCTGAACACGCCCGATGGCGATATATTACGAACTATAAACTCATTCATCGGGTCGGGGCTGCTCATCGCAGAACGGTTAGACGCGTAAATGCGGAGCGGGGTAGGGTCGTTTATATTAACCGACAGGCTGCCTGCCACTGTACCGCCAATAACCGCGTAATTAATGCTATCGCTTCGCAGGGTGAATGAACCATCCTGTATGGTACTGTCTAATTGCTTGTTTTTGAGGAAATCGGCCGATACGCCTTTGACGTTGCCAATGAACGATTTATTATTATACATAATCAGCGCCTTTTCCTGCAGCACATCTGTGTACGAAAATACCCTTGGGTCTTTATGCAACTGCATAAAGTAGGTAGTATTTGGGTCGAACGTTTTGCCGAAACGGGGCTCTATCTTCAGCTCCGGGGTGAAGTTGCTATACAGGCCCAGGATCACTTTCTCGAAACCGTTGAAAACCGACAGTATAATAACCAGCGCGGCGCTGCCTACAAATACCCCCAGCATGCTAATGCCCGAAATAATGTTGATGGCATGCATTTTCTTACGCGAAAACAGGTACCGCTTAGCTATGTAGACCGATGTGTTCAAACCAGGTGATTAATGGCCTAAGTTAAAAAAAGGGATTGGTATCTTTCTCGTAACCGATAGTAGTTTCCGGGCCATGACCCGGATATACTGTGCAATCATCCGGCAGTGTGAATAGTTTTTCCTCTATATTCTTCAATAGTTGGGCATGGTTGCCGCCCGGCAGGTCACTGCGACCTACGCTGCCGCGGAACAGTACATCGCCGCCTATCAAAACATTGTCCTTACGGTTATAAAAACACAACGAAGCAGGTGAATGCCCCGGCGCGAAGATCAGTTCCAGCTCGGTATTGCCGAAGCTTACAGTCCCAGTCTCCGGCAAATAAACTTCGGGTTGGGGTGATACCTCATAGCGGAAACCCATGCTTGGTGCATAAGCCGGTACCGCATCCAATATATCCTGCTCGCCGATGTTGAACTGCGGTTTCAGGCCATACTGATCGAACACGAATTTGTTGCCCAGCACATGGTCTATATGGCAATGCGTGTTGAGCAACAGCACCGGTTTAAGCTTATTATCGCGGATGAAGTTAACTACCGCGTTCTGCTCAGCCGCGGTGTACATACCCGGGTCGATGATGGCGCACTCCAGGCTGTCATCATATAAAACGATCGTGTTTTCCTGATATGGGTTGTTTGGGAATACTTTAAGCATGCACAAAAGTACAAAATTAAGCCTTTAGGCAAGTGGAGTTAAACTACCCGATTTCTCGTTGTACTGTACCATGGAACAGATGAAACAGTTGGTACATTTGGTACACTTTTAGGGTTAAAAAAGGCCTAAAAACCCCTAAAATCGACGATATTACAATCGATTTTAACTGTTTTTGAGCCCATTTTCAGACCAAAATGCCGTTTTTTAGCCAAGAAAAGAAACAAAAAACTGCTGTTTTTTAACATTTTTTACCTCATTTTCCGCTGAAAACATCGGTATTTACACATGTTACTGAGCCGAAATTGTTCCAATTTGAAACACTTTGGTACAGTTGATTTGAGCGTTGCCTGCGGCCCAGGCTTTCCGCTCATACGCCGCGAAGCATTAGTCGCGAAGGCCGGTATCCGCTGCAATCCTTAACGCGAAACTTAATATGTAAGCAGTGTTTAGTTTGACAGAACGAGGGTGATTGGAAGATAAATGCCGATTATACAGACCTACAATTAAATACAAAAGTCTTATATTTATAGTTTATTGTAACATGGCAAGTAAAACTACTGAAAAAGTTAATGATCTATCTGATGATAAAAAAAGTTGTTTTATAATAACTCCAATTGGTGCAATTGATTCAGAAGTTTTCAAAAAAACAAAGGGATTGATATCCTCGGTGATTGACCCTGTTTTAAACGAATTTGATTTCAAAGCCGTACCAGCGTATGAAATTAATAATAGCGGTTCAATAACCAGGCAGATTTTAAAAAGTATTGTCAATGATAAATTGGTAATCGCAAACCTTACCAATTTAAACCCGAATGTAATGTATGAATTGGCGGTTAGACATGCCATACGGCTTCCTGTAATAATCATGGCAGAACATGGAACAAACTTACCATTTGACATTACCGATCAAAGAACGATATTTTATTATGATACGTTACTTGGCTCAGAAGAAGCTAAGCCTAAATTAAGATTAGCTATTGAATCAGCGCTGAAAGATGAATCAGTAGATAATCCTATATATCAAGTAGTTGAAGAAGCCACTATTATTAAAGGCGATAAAAGCGAACAGTCAATAAATGAATATCTTATACGAAGACTCGATCAGTTAGAAAATAACATCAGTGCTATAAAACAAAAACCAATAGAAGTCAGACCAGAGTCGCGTGTTGATAAAAGTATAGAAATACAATTTCATGATCGGTCTTTAGTTAATGATGAAAAAAGGAAAATAATATCAGGAGTAATCAAAAATAAATTTTCTGGTTATCAAATTTCCTATGGAGAAACAGTAAAAATATCTAATATAAGTTCTTCTGTTGACACTTTTAGAGAAGTTCTAACAGACTTTATTAATTTAAAAAAAATAATGGTTATACATTGGCAAGGTATTTAACAGATGCCAATTGCATTATTAAAAAGGCGATAAATTATTTCATCTACATCACACCAATCTCAAACTCCAAATCAGCGAATGTTTAAATTTCCAATGTAAACACGTAGTTTTAGAGGTAGAAAACTAAATCACAAATGAAAGAAGGCCAACGGCTGTGGAGTGAGGAAGAATCAATTTTAACCATTAATCTGTATTGCAAAATTCCTTTCGGCCAAATGCATTCGCGCAATGCCGATGTTATTGCTTTGGCTCATTTGATAGATAGATCGCCAAGTTCCATTGCCCGTAAACTGGGTAACTTTGCCAGTTTCGATCCGAAACTCAGAGCGCGAGGTGTAAAAGGTTTGGAAAATGCCAGTAAGCTGGATAAACACATCTGGAACGAATACATGCAAAACTGGGACGAACAATTCATCGAAAGTGAAAAACTATTAGCCAAAAAGAAACATACCACCATTGAGCAACTAAACCATATCGACCTTGATAATTTAAAAGACATACAAGGCAAGGAGCGGGAACGCTTGGTAACAGTTAGGGTTAATCAATCGCTATTTCGTAAAATAGTGCTTACCAATTTTAATAACCAATGCTGCATTACCGGCATTAAACAAACAGAATTACTGGTAGCCAGCCATATTTTACCCTGGAGTAAACACCAGGCGGATCGCCTGAATCCTAAAAACGGATTAGCCCTAAACTACCTGCACGACAAAGCATTTGACTGCGGCCTACTCACCATAACCGAAGATTTAAAAATAAAGGTTTCATCCTCGTTCCTCAAAAATCAAGATATTCTCAGCATCAAACAAAACTTCATCGATTACGATGGTAAATCACTCATCGAACCACAAAAATTCTTTCCCGATACCGAATTTCTAAAAATTCACAACCAAAGTTTTAAAGGCTAAGTTCACTTATATCCGATTGACAACAAAAAGCAAATGATATAGCTTGGCGCATGCCAAATATCAAACTCAATTACCTATATCGCGACGGTGCCAACTACAAAAATTTTAGTTCAGTAATATTTGATAATCCAGATAATATCAGCCCTGAAACACTATTAAAAATCATCAAACCAAAGCTAATTGATGAAACTTGGTTCTACGTAAACCAATGGAATTTACCCGACCTCCATTTCGCTAAATGGAGTAATGAATTTGATCACACATGGCACGAGTTTGAAAGCATCGAGTACACAAATGAAGCACCAAACACAGAAATAACGTTAACGGAATTTATTAGCGATGTACAAATACATTAGTCACCCTGTCATCTCGACCGCAAGGAGAGATCTTCTACAACCAGACTATTCAACTTTGCAGATCGAAGAAAAAAGTGCGCAAACGCCCGACGGAAAACCGGGCCGGGAGCTGGCCTTGCGGGCAGAAGGTTTTTTCCGCCTTGATCTTTTGCTACATTTTGGATCAAGCCAAAAGTAGTAGCCCGCGCGGCAATGAGGGGAACAGAGCATCTCATTAAAACGAGAACATCGTCTAACCCCCACCGGATTGCCACGCTACCGCAGCAAAGACAAATTTTATAAAACCTCCTCAATACTATACCTTTTCCCGTTCACCACAAATTCATCCCCAGCTTTCTTGCCCATCATCTGCATACAAATAGGCGCCGCTGCAGAAACCGCGAAATAATTCTCGTTATCAACCACTAAAGTCCCTGCACTGATAGCGATGTAAAATTTACCGCCATTAGTCAGTACCAAACTTCCAGTTTCAATAGTATCCGATGCGCCTTTGGTACTAATCGAATTTAAAGCGACCATCAATTTATTAGCTTCATTTAATTGTATGGTGTTGCGGTCTTTCTCCTGCTGCATCATGGCTCGGCCGGTTTCGTATTTATCGCCCGCGCTGCTTTTGGTATCATCATTTGATGCCTGCTCGGCTGCCTTGAAAGCTTGTTCGGCGGCATCCATACGGCTTTGTACGTAGGCAACACATTTATTATAAAGCTCCTGTTTTATGGTAGACATTTAGTTTATACTGAATATTGATTTGCGAAGGTATCAAAAAATAAAAGCCCCCTTGCACTCGCTGCTTGGGGGCTTTCAACCTAAACCTTATCACAATGTATGTAAGAATCACATACTCCTATACAAACGAAATAATTGTGCTTTTGGATATATGCACCGTTAAAAAAATTTCAAACTGACAGTAAAATGATAATATTGAGTTAACAATACGCTTGTTTATTATCTTAATGGTTTAATTGGATGTGATATTTTTTGTACTTTGGTAAACCAATTTAAGCCTGTGAAACAGCTCAAATTACTATTATTCGCGTTTTTGTTGTACTTGCCATTCGCGCAGGGGCAAGCAACGCAGCATGGTAAATCGGTTGGTCCAAAAAATAATACCGAGATCATTTACCACATTTTTCAGCGTAGTTTTTTTGATAGCAATGGCGATACGCACGGCGATCTGAATGGCATTTATCAGAAACTTAATTACCTGCAGCAATTAGGCGTTACCGCGGTTTTGTTAACGCCGCTGTACGAATCCATGTACTATCACAATTATTTCGCTACCGATTTTTATAAGATAGACCCGCGCTATGGCACCATGGCCGATTATCTAAAGCTGATAAAAGAATTGCACCGCCGGCACATGAAGTTTTACATGGATATGGAAACCCAATATGTAGCCAGCGATAACGTATGGTTCAGAGACTCCTATAAAAATCCTGCATCAAAATACAGCGACTATATTTTTTATGCTGATAAAGGCAATACAAAACCCGTATCAATAGTTGCAGGCATAACAGATTTTACCGGCTATGATGGCGTTACCCGCAAACTGGTAATGGTTAACCTAAATAATAAACAGGTACAGCAATTCAACTACAACCTTTTTAAGTTTTGGCTGGATCCCAACAACGACGGTAATTTTGATGATGGGGTAGATGGCTTTCGGTTAGATCATATGATGGATAACCTGGATAACGCTAACCGCCTGCCGCATCTGTTCACCACATTCTGGAGGCCGTTATTAACCAGGCTCCGTGCCATCAACCCTAAAATAAAAATAGTTGCCGAGCAGGCCGAGTGGGGTTCATTCGGTATAGATAATTTAAAAGCGGGCGGTGTAGATCGGGTTTTTGCATTTAGATTAGCATTCGCTATCCGCAACTTTAACAAAAAAGAACTGATGCTGGTGGCCGATTCAACCTTCCTGCAAACCCCGGCAAATAAACAGCAGGTGGTATTTATAGAGAATCATGATATGCAGCGCTTTGCCGATGCCGTAAAAGGTAATCCGGGTAAACTAAGAGTTGGCTGCGCCCTGAATTTATTAATGGGTGGGGTGCCATCAATTTACTACGGACAGGAGTTAGGCATGAAAGGCAACAAAGGAAACTTCGGCATGACAGATGGAAACGACATCCCGGACCGGCAGGCATTTGAATGGTACAAGAGCGATAAAGGCCCTGGCATGGCTTATTGGTACGAAAACGGCCCGTGGTATACCAAGGACAATACCGATATCCCAAATGATGGTATATCGCTGGAAGAAGAAAAAAACGACTCCAAATCGCTTTGGAATTTTTACCGTAAAATCATCAGCCTAAGAAAAAATAACCCAATAATTACAACCGGCACTTATACCAATTTGATGAATAATAACGATCATGTTTTTTCATTTATGCGATATAACGGGCACGAAAAGTTTATTGTAGTAATAAACCTGTCGGCAGAAAAACAAGATGTGACAGTTGATATAAACGCGGATAATAAAACCGCCATCACAGCCTTAATGGGCGGAAAACCACTCGTGATTGGTAATAAATTTAGGTTAAGTTTAAATGAATTTGGTGTTAATATAATAAAGTTGGATACTCATTAAGCATGGGTTAAAAACCAGCTTTATTTTTAAGTATAAATTCGCCCTTTGAATTGTGATTTATTAACCTTACCTTTGCGGCCGATTTGACGATGTTGTCAAATTCGTTATTTAAATTCATGAACCCATTTATTC